>ULQM01030645.1_pt1 | contig 15180 bp, 10 predicted proteins | sample 1954451 | NCBI WGS metagenome assembly ULQM01 (sample SAMEA4835655, study PRJEB28245) | human gut metagenome | biome: gut microbiome; material: fecal sample | place: Denmark | collected 2008 | reverse complement strand
TGAATGTTGAGTGTTGAATGTTGAGTGTTGAATGTTGAGTGAGGCTTGCGCCCTTGAGGCCCATGTTAAGTGTCCGTTAGGCAACTCAACATTCAACATTCAACATTCAACATTATTCAATATTCAACATTCAACATTATTCAATTATGCTTTTATCGTTCTTCACATCATCGAGCGAGATGCCGAGGCAGTGGCAGAAGATAGCCTCACGCGCATAGAGGCCGTTCTGAGCCTGCTGGATATAGTATGCATGTGGATCATCATCTACATCGTAAGCAATCTCGTTCACGCGTGGCAGCGGATGCATGATCTTCATGTTTTCCTTTGCCTTGCAGAGCATGTCGCGCTTCAGGATATACACGTTCTTTACGCGCTCATACTCCATCAGGTCGCTGAAACGCTCCTTCTGTACACGGGTCATGTAGAGGATGTCGGCACCTGCAATCACATCTTCGTTAAAGTCCTCGTGCTCAACATATTTGATGTTGTGCTCCTTGCAGTAGAGTTTATACTCTTCTGGCATGGCGAGTTCCTTAGGTGCGATGAAATGGAAAGTAGGATTGAAGTGGCGCATAGCTGTGATAAGTGAGTGAACGGTGCGGCCATATTTGAGGTCACCCACAAGATAGATGTTCAAGTTCTCCAGAGTACCCTGGGTCTTGTAGATAGAGTAGAGGTCGAGCAGGCACTGTGAAGGATGCATGTGAGCGCCGTCGCCTGCATTTACGATAGGCACTGGTGCTACCTCACTGGCATACTGGGCTGCTCCCTCGATGAAATGGCGCATGGCGATTACATCGGCATAGTTGCTTACCATCAGGATGGTATCCTTGAGGGTCTCACCCTTGGTGGTACTGGATGTCTTGGCATCAGAGAAACCAATGACACGGGCACCAAGACGGTTGGCAGCGGTTTGGAAACTGAGTTGGGTACGAGTAGATGGCTCGAAGAAAAGGGTCGCTACGACCTTTCCCTTCAACAACTCCCTGTTCGGGTGCTTTTCGAACTCTTGCGCCATTTCCAGGAGGTACATGATTTTCTCCTTGGAAAGGTCTGCAATGGTCACAAAATTATGTTTTTCCATTTGAAATTTGATTGAATGTTCTAAAATCGCCCACAAAGTTACATAAAAAATCTGATTTATGTGCGATAAGTCAAAACTTTTATGTAATTTTGCACAAATATTTAAAGAAATAGTGATGAGAAAGCGATTTATACATATTTTATGGGCTGTTTTCGGCACTGGAATACTCATGGTAATTCTTGCCTTTGTTGCCATCTGGTTTGGAATGATTGGCTACATGCCCGACATCGAGGATCTGCAGAATCCTATCAACAGATTTGCCACCCAGGTTTACTCTGCCGATGGCAAGGTGCTTGGTACGTGGAACCTGAACAAGGAGAACCGTATCGTGATTCCTTACAAGAAAATGTCACCTTATTTAATAAAGGCACTGGTGGCTACTGAGGATGAGCGATTCTATGAACATTCAGGTATCGACTTCCGTGCACTGGGACGTGCCATCGTCAAGCGTGGTATCCTGGGACAGACTAATGCGGGTGGTGGAAGTACCATCACGCAGCAGCTCGCCAAGCAGCTTTATTCTGAGAAGGCAGGCAGTACGATGGAACGATTGTTGCAGAAGCCGATAGAGTGGGTGATTGCGGTGAAGCTGGAACGCTATTATACCAAAGAGGAGATTCTGGCTCTCTATCTCAATTACTTCGATTTCCTGCACAATGCTGTAGGAATCAAGACGGCGGCCAATACCTATTTTAATAAGGAACCGAAGAATCTGACTCTCTGTGAGTCGGCAACGCTCATCGGACTGTGCAAGAATCCGTCGCTCTTCAATCCGGTTCGCTATCCGGAGAGGGCGAGGGAGCGCAGAAATGTGGTTCTTTCGCAGATGGTGAAGGCGGGATATCTGAGCCGGAGCGAGTATAGCCAGTATGCTGCTGAGCCGCTGACACTCAATTTCCACCGTACCGACCATAAGGACGGCTCGGCTACTTATCTGCGTGAGTTCCTTCGCCAGTATATGATGGCTAAGCGTCCGGAGCGTAGTGATTATCCATCCTGGAACCGTGCCCAGTTTGTGGTGGATTCTATCCAGTGGGAGAATGATCCGCTCTATGGATGGTGCAACAAGAACTATAAGAAGGATGGTTCGCCATATAATGTATACAGTGATGGACTGAAGGTGTTTACAACTATCGATAGCCGTATACAGCAGTATGCGGAAGAGGCTATGTATCAGCATGTAGCCCGCTATCTGCAGCCTCGCTTCAGTGCAGAGATAGCCCGCAAACCAAGCTCGCCATACAGCGATAAACTGACACCGCAACAGATTAAGAGTATACTGAACCGCAGTATCACCCAGAGTGAGCGTTACCGTACGATGAAGGCTGCGGGATATTCTGAGGATGAAATCAAGGCGGCATTCCGCAAGAAGCAGGAGATGACCGTATTTACCTATCATGGTGATATTGATACGCTGATGAGTCCGCTCGATTCTATCCGTTATTACAAGAGTTTTCTGCGTAGCGGTTTTATGAGCATGGATCCTAAGACGGGTGCTGTGAAGGCGTATGTGGGTGGATTGGATTATACTCATTTCATGTATGATATGGTGAGTCTGGGACGCCGGCAGGTGGGTTCTACCATCAAGCCATTCCTTTACAGTCTGGCGATGTCTAACGGCTTCCAGCCTTGCGATCTGGCGCCTAACCGTCAGCGGACCTATATGGTAGCAGGTCGTCCGTGGACACCTCGCAATGCCAACCATTCACGTGCCGGACAGATGGTACCGCTGAGTTGGGGATTGGCGCAGAGTAGCAACTGGGTGAGTGCTTATCTGATGAGTAAGCTCAATCCGCAGCAGTTCGTACAGATGTTGCGCGACTTCGGCATCAACAGTCCTGATATCCATGCATCCATGAGTCTCTGTCTGGGACCATGTGAGGTAAGTGTCAGCGAGATGGTGAGCGCTTATACCGTATTTGCCAACCACGGCATCCGTACGGCTCCAATGTTTGTGAGCCGTATCGAGGATAATGAAGGTAATACGATTGCTACCTTCCAGCCACGTATGAACGAGGTGATCAGTGCCGATAATGCCATGAAGATGCTCACCATGCTGATGGGCGTTGTGGATAATGGTACGGCAGGAAGACTGCGTTACCGTTATAACCTGGAAGGACAGATTGGCGCCAAGACCGGTACTACCAATAACAACAGCGACGGTTGGTTTATCGGTTTTACTCCACAACTCGTAAGTGGCTGCTGGGTAGGTGGTGAGGAGCGTGATATCCACTTCGATTCCATGAGTATGGGTCAGGGTGCTACCATGGCTTTGCCTATCTGGGCGATATTCATGAAGAAGGTTTATGCCGACCCGTCGCTGGGTATCAGTCCTGCTATCAAGTTCGATTTGCCGGAAGACTACGATCCTTGTTCCCGCAAGGCAGCCGAACAGGATGACTTTGAGGAAGTAGGAGGTGGCAGCATCGACGAAGTTTTCGAATAAAAACCAAGGCATTCGCCATTTTTGCATGTATTTATTTTAAATAGTGCAAAAATGGCGAATGTTATTTGTTTATATGCATTTTTTTTTGTATTTTTGCAGAGTTTTAGAACATGCATAGCCCGAATGATGTTTCTTCGGGTTTTTCAAAATAGAAATAAAATAAAAAATCATTATAATGAACGTTTCATACAAATGGCTTAAAGAATACGTCGATTTCGATTTGACACCACAGGAGACTGCGGACGCGTTGACCTCTTGCGGACTCGAAGTTGACGCTTTGGAAGAAGTTCAGTCTGTCAAGGGCGGACTGAAAGGTCTCTATGTTGGTAAAGTGTTGACATGCGAGGAGCATCCTAATAGTGATCACCTCCATGTTACAACCGTTGACTTGGGCAAGGGCGAACCTCAGCAGATTGTCTGTGGTGCTCCTAACGTTGCTGCAGGTCAGAAGGTTATCGTGGCTGATTTGGGCTGCGTGCTTTACGATGGCGACCAGAGTTTTACCATCAAGAAGAGCAAACTCCGCGGTGTAGAGAGTTTGGGTATGATCTGTGCTGAGGATGAGATTGGTGTAGGTACCTCTCACGACGGCATCATCGTACTCCCAGAAGATGCTCCGGTAGGTCAGCCTGCTGCTGAGTATTATCACCTGGAGAGCGACTGGCTCATCGAGATTGATATCACAGCCAACCGTGCTGATGCGCTCGGTCACTGGGGTGTAGCCCGCGACCTGTATGCCTGGTTGAAGCAGAATGGCTACAAGACAAGCTTGCATCGCCCATCTTGCGATGAGTTTGTGGTAGACAACGAGGATCTTCCTATCGATGTTGAAATCCAGAATACTGAGGCTTGCAAGCGTTATGCCTGTGTAAGCATCACCGGTTGTGAGGTGAAGGAAAGTCCTAAGTGGTTGCAGGATAAGCTGAATATCATCGGCTTGCGACCTATCAACAATATTGTGGATATCACCAACTACATCATGATGGCATACGGCCAGCCATTGCACTGCTTCGATGCAGACATGGTTACCGGTCATAAGATTGTAGTTCGTACCCAGCCAGAGGGCACCAAGTTTGTTACTCTCGATGGCGAGGAGCATACCTTGGGTGAGCACGACCTGAGCATCTGCAATGCTGAGGAGCCTATGTGTATCGCCGGTATCTTCGGCGGTAAGGGTTCTGGTACTTACGAGACAACCAAGGATGTAGTCTTGGAGAGTGCTTACTTCCATCCTACATGGATTCGCAAGAGCGCTCGCCGTCATGGTTTGAGCACAGATGCCAGCTACCGTTTTGAGCGTGGCGTAGATCCAAACGGACAGATTTATGCATTGAAGCAGGCTGCCATCCTCTGCAAGCAGTTGGCTGGCGGCAAGATTTCCATGCAGATCAAGGATGTATATCCAGAGCCAATGCAGGATTTCCCTGTTCGTCTGAACTATGAGTATGCGCATCGCCTCATCGGTAAGGAGATTGGTGCTGAAACCATCAAGAATATCGCCACATCTCTCGAGATGAAGATCGTGAAGGAGGATGCTGAGGGTATCGACCTCCTGGTTCCTGCTTATCGTGTAGACGTTCAGCGTCCTTGCGACGTAGTAGAGGATATCCTCCGTATCTACGGATATAATAATGTGGAGATTCCAACCCAGTTGAAGAGCTCCCTGACTGTTCAGGGCGATGAGGACAAGGCTTATCACAGCCAGAACCTCGTAGCAGAGCAGCTGGTAGGCGAGGGCTTCATGGAGATTCTCAACAACTCTCTGAGCAAGGCTAGCTACTATACCGACTTCGACCTCAACAAGTATCCTAACGAGACAACCGTGAAGGTGATGAACCCATTGAGTGCTGATCTCGGTGTGATGCGCCAGACAATGCTGTTCGGTGGTTTGGAGAGCGTGGTTCGCAACATCAACCATAAGAGCCAGAACCTGAAGTTCTTCGAGGTGGGTAACACCTATATATATAATAAGGAGAAGTGGAGCGAGGAGAGTCCTATCAAGGCTTACTCTCAGGAGGCTCACATGTCACTCTTTATCACCGGTAAGCGCGTAGAGGGCAGTTGGGCTCATGCTGATGAGCAGAGCAGCATCTACGAGTTGAAGGCTGTGGTAGAGAATATTCTCCGCCGTGTGGGTATGCCACAGAACAACGTGGTTATCAAGCACAGCGACAATAACATCTTCTCTAAGGGTGTAAATTACGAGACCCGTGCCGGAAAGGTATTGGTAGAACTGGGTATCCTGAGCCTGAAGTTGAAGAAAGCATTCGATATTGAGCAGGATGTATTCTATGCTGATATCCACTGGGATAACCTGATGAAGGCAGTGAAGAAGGTGAACCTTACTTACACCGACATCAGCAAGTATCCTTCAGTGAGCCGCGACCTTGCATTGCTCGTAGACAAGAATGTAGAGTTCGCTCAGATTGAGCAGATTGCCCGCCAGACAGAGAAGAAACTTCTGAAGAGCGTTGTTCTCTTCGATGTTTACGAGGGTGAGCATTTGCCAGAGGGCAAGAAGAGTTATGCCGTTAACTTCATCCTGCAGGATGAGGAGAAGACTCTGAATGACAAGCAGATAGATGCTATCATGAAGAAGCTCATAGCCAACCTTACAAGCAAGCTCAATGCAGAATTGAGATAATGCAGAAGGTGCTCAGTGCAGAATTAAGATAATATTATAAACAAACGATAAACATTTAAAATTTTATTCCAATGGGAAGAGCATTTGAATATCGTAAAGCTACAAAGCTGAAAAGATGGGGCCACATGGCCAAGACATTTACTAAGTTGGGTAAGCAGATTGCTATTGCTGTGAAGGCAGGCGGTCCAGAACCAGAGAACAACCCATCATTGCGTGCTATCATCGCTAACTGTAAGCGTGAGAACATGCCTAAGGATAACATCGCTCGTGCCATCAAGAACGCTTGTGGCAAGGATACCAGCGATTACAAGGAAGTAACATACGAGGGATATGGCCCTCACGGAGTGGCTGTCTTCGTTGATACTCTGACAGACAACACTACACGTACTGTTGCTGACGTTCGTTCTATCTTCAACAAGTTCAGCGGAAACTTGGGTACAACAGGTTCTCTGTCTTTCCTCTTCGACCACAAGGCTGTGTTCACATTCAAGAAGAAGGAAGGTCTGGATATGGACGAGATGATTCTCGACCTGATCGACTACGGCGTAGAAGATGAGTTTGATGAGGATGAGGAGAACAACGAAATCACAATCTATGGTGCTCCTACAAGCTTCGGTGAGATTCAGAAGCACCTGGAGGCTGAGGGTTTCGAGGTAACTGGTGCTGAGTTCACTTACATCCCTAACGATTTGAAGGATGTAACTCCTGAGGAGCGCGAAACTATCGACAAGATGGTTGAGAAGTTGGAAGAGTTTGACGATGTTCAGACTGTATATACCAACATGAAGCCAGAAATTCCTGCAGACGCAGAATAAGCATTATGTTGCAGCAAGACAAACAGGATAAGTTGCAGAAGGTAACTTATCAGACTCATGGCACCTGCTCAAAATACATCTGCATCAGTATAGATGAAGATGGAAATGTGCAGGATGCCCAGTTCATCGGAGGCTGCGATGGCAATACCAAGGGCGTTTGTGCTTTGATTAAAGGCATGAAGGCAAAGGAGGTCATCGCCCGACTGAAGGGTATCACTTGTGGCAATAAGCCTACAAGCTGTCCAGACCAGTTGGCGACAGCTTTGCAGGAAATGGGATATTAATAGTATTTTAGGCACGGATTACTATAGTGATCCGTGCCTTTTCTACTACTAGTGATCCGTGCCTTTTCTAATACTTGAAGGTATCATCCAGCAACACCTCCTTCGGGTTCTTAGCCGAATGATATACGAAACGGAAGGTGAAATGCTCTTCCTTATATTTCTTCAGACCAGGGTTATTGTCCAGGGCTTCCTTCTGAATCTTATGGAGTTTACCCTTGTTGGCATCAATCGCCTTCTTGTTATCTGCCTTGTTTCTCAAAGAGATATAGTACGTATATATCTTCTTGGTTTTATCAAATGCAGCACTGTCAGTCCTGGCGTCGTTGACGTATGGAGTAGGACAGTACTTTTCAGTATACTCCTTGGCTTCACGAGCCGCTTTGTCCTCCAGACTTTCTGTACAAGAAACGAGCAAAGAAGCAAAAATACCGATGTAAATCAACTTTTTCTTCATGATTTTTCTATTTTTTATCTAAAAATCTCTATTATTTTCAATATTTTGTGCAAAGATACGAAAAAAAATACTATCTTTGCACTCTAAAGAGAGAAAATTATATGGAGAATATAAATAAAATAAGAAATTTCTGCATTATTGCACATATAGACCATGGTAAAAGTACCTTGGCAGACCGACTTCTGGAGAAGACTCAGACCATCAAGATTACTGAAGGACAGATGCTTGATGATATGGATTTGGAAAGAGAACGTGGTATCACGATCAAGAGTCACGCTATCCAAATGGAATATAAGGCAAAGGATGGACAGACCTATATCCTGAATCTTATCGATACTCCGGGACACGTTGACTTCTCATACGAAGTTTCCCGTTCCATCGCTGCTTGCGAGGGAGCACTGCTGGTTGTTGATGCCACTCAAGGCGTTCAGGCACAGACCATTTCAAACCTCTATATGGCTATCGAGCACGACCTGGAGATTATTCCGGTAATCAATAAGATAGATATGCCTTCAGCTATGCCTGATGAGGTAGAAGACGAAATAGTAGACCTGATCGGTTGTAAGCATGAAGATATTCTCCGTGCTTCAGGTAAGACCGGTGAAGGTGTAGAAGATATACTGGAAGCTGTTGTTAATCGTGTTCCTGCTCCGGTAGGAGACGAGAAGGCACCGCTTCAGGCTTTGATTTTTGACTCTGTATTCAACTCTTTCCGCGGCATCATCGCCTATTTCAAGATAGAGAATGGCGTGATCCGCAAGGGAGATAAGGTGAAGTTCTTCAATACCGGCATGGAATATGATGCTGATGAAATCGGTGTATTGAAGATGGATATGATTCCACGCCAGGAATTGGGTACCGGTGAGGTAGGTTATATCATCTCGGGTATCAAGAATGCTACCGAGGTTAAGGTGGGTGATACCATTACCCATATCGCCCGTCCTTGTGACAAGGCGATTGCGGGTTTCCAGGAAGTGAAACCTATGGTCTTTGCCGGTGTTTATCCTATCGATCCTAGCGATTACGAGAATCTGCGTGCATCGCTCGAAAAACTGCAGCTCAATGATGCTTCATTGACTTTCTCGCCAGAGAGTTCTGTGGCTTTGGGCTTCGGTTTCCGTTGCGGATTCCTCGGATTGCTCCACATGGAAATCGTACAGGAAAGACTGGACCGTGAGTTTAATATGGATGTCATCACTACCGTACCTAACGTATCTTATATAGTATACGACAAGCAGGGCGGTGTGAAAGAGGTCCACAATCCTTCCGGATTGCCAGACCCAACGCTGATAGACCATATTGAGGAACCATATATCCGGGCAACCATCATTACGGCTACCAATTATATTGGACCTATCATGAAACTCTGTCTGGATAAACGAGGCGAACTCATCAATCAGGAATATGTGAGTGGAAACCGTGTAGAGCTCCACTTCATGTTGCCGTTGGGAGAAATCGTCATCGACTTCTATGACAAGCTGAAGAGTATCTCCAAGGGATATGCTTCGTTCGACTATCATATCGATTCATTCCGTCATTCCGACCTGGTGAAGCTCGATATCCTGTTGAATGGAGAGCCTGTAGATGCATTGAGTACTTTGACTCACCGCGATAACTCTGTGAGCTTCGGCCGCAGAATGTGTGAGAAGTTGAAGGACCTCATACCTCGTCAGCAGTTCGATATTGCTATCCAGGCAGCTATCGGTGCCAAGATTGTGGCACGTGAGACTGTTAAGCAGGTGCGCAAGGATGTTACCGCCAAATGTTATGGTGGTGATGTGAGCCGTAAGCGCAAGTTGCTGGAGAAGCAGAAGAAGGGTAAGAAACGCATGAAGCAGATTGGTAATGTGGAAGTTCCACAGAAAGCCTTCCTGGCTGTGCTCAAACTCGACTAATGATTTAATATAAGTATAAAGGAAAAGGAGGTTAAGTATTATGGTAGACTTTAAAGTAATTACCCCTAAACGTGATATTGCGCGCGAGCTGGCGCGTAAATATAGTACGATGACTCATGATGAACTCGATGTGGTGGAAGATATCCTTGAGCCTATCAAGTATGCCAAGGGCGAGATGATCTTGCCTGAAGGTGAACAGTGCATGGGTATCTCGTACATCGAGAAGGGATTGGTGCGCCAATTTTACTTTAAGAATGGCAAGGAGGTGACCGAACATCTGGGTGTGGATCATTCCATCTTTATGTGCATTGAGAGCCTCTTTAAGGAAGAGCCTACCCGCCTGCAGGTGGAAGCTCTGGAGCCTACTCTGGTGTATATGCTACCGAAGAAGAAACTGGAGGCGGCTGCTATGCGTAATGTCAATATCCAGATGCTTTATCGTAAAATACTGGAAGAGAGTTTGATTCAGTCTCAGATTCATGCCGATCTGATGCGATTTGAGTCGGCACCTAATAAATATAAGCGCCTGTGCGAAATGAACCCACAGGTGGTTCTGCGTGCTCCGCTCACCTATATCGCAAGCTATCTGCAGATGACTCCGGAAACGCTGTCCAGAATCCGCTCGAATACTTTATTATAATTTATAACTTATAAAAAATGGTGTGACTTCAAAAACGAAGTCACACCATTTTTTTATTTCATAACACACCCTCTTTCTTTATTCTGCCGTATAGAGGAATCGCTTGATGCTCTTCTTAGGAGTCTTTTCAAACTCATCTTCATGTATACGTATTTCTGATACTTTGCTGTAAGCAGGAATCATGGTGTTGAGCTCCTGGCGGTTCTGCTCCATGACATCTGCCAGTTCGTTGGTACCGAGATTCAGGGTCTGAGCTTCATCATAGTCTGGGTGAACCAGAGCAATGAGCTTGTCGCCCTTCTGTACAACCACGCTTTCCGCTACCAGAGCCAAAGAGTTGAGCTTATCCTCAATCTCCTCAGGGTAGATATTCTGACCGTTTGCGCCGAGCAGCATGTTCTTGCTACGACCCTTGATGAAGACGTTGCCGTCACCATCCATGGTTCCGAGGTCGCCTGTATGATACCATCCGTTCTCGTCGATGGTCTGCTTGGTAGCTTCCTCATTCTTATAGTAACCCAACATTACGTTAGGACCCTTGGCAAGGATTTCGCCTGGTACATTCTCAGGATCAGGACTGTCGATGCGGACCATCATGTGGAGGGCAGCCTTACCGCAAGAGCCCGGTACGAAGTTTTTGTAATCCTCATAGCAGATGATAGGGGCACATTCTGTTGCGCCATATCCCACGGTATATTTGAAACCTACGCTATGGAGGAAACTTTCCACTTCCTGGTTAAAGGCTGCACCACCGATAATCACCTCGTAGAAGTTGCCACCGAAGGCATTGGATACCTGGTCGCATATCTTCTCCTTCACCTTCTTGCTGATTACAGGCATGTGGAGCAGCATACGCATGCGGTTGTTCTGGATCTTAGGGAATACCTTCTTGCGGATAATCTTCTCGATAACCAGAGGTACAGCTATGATGACGGCTGGCTTGATGCGGCCGAATGCCTCGGCGATGATGGCTGGGCTAGGGATGCGGGTGAGATAGAATACGTGGCAGCCCTTGATGAATTCGAAGATAAATTCAAACGCCATGCCGTACATGTGGGCCATCGGCAGGATACTGATGACAGAATCTCCCGGCTTAATCTTCTTACCCAGTACGTCCTCAGCAAAATCTGCATTGCCCCAAAGTGCACGGTATGGAACCATTACTCCCTTGGAGAAACCGGTAGTTCCGCTGGTATAGTTAATCATAGCCAACTCATCCGGATTCTGTTCCATATAGTAGTTGACATGGTTCTTGCGGAAGTACTTAGGATACTTGATACCGAACATCTCGTTGAGGTGTTCGCGGGCATAAGTCAACTTGTCGGTACGTGAAACGACAAGTGAATAATCCGGTATATAGATGATGCCTTCAAGACCTGGCATCTTTGTTGCATCAATCTGTGTAGCTACAACATCACCCACAAAGAGCAGTTTGGCATCGCTGTGGTTTACGATGTTGTGAATCTGGTCTGGCATGAATTCATGCAGGATAGGTACGGCAATGGCACCATAGGTAAGGGTAGCAAGGAAGGCTACAGCCCAGTTTGCGCTATTTCGACCGCAAAGTGCTATCTTGTCGCCCTTTACTACACCAGAGTTCTCAAACATGATGTGTAGCTTCTCAATTTTGCGTGCTACATCATGGTACTGCAAGGTTGCTCCCTTGTAGTCTGTCAGAGCATCCATATCCCAATGGTCTACGATGCTCTTTTGGATGAGTGCGTTAAAGCTTGGAATCTCCATATTCTTGTTATTTAACGATTTGCTTTTTTATATTTTTCTCGTACTGAAGTCTGTTTGCTGATGATAGACCTTATCTGCTGATGATCTGTCAGCAGATAGGGCCTGTCTCTAGATTGCGTTCTGATAGAGGTAGCGCTTGATAGACTTCTTGGCTGTCTTTTCAAATTCCTGATTATGAAGTTTGATGCGTGATACCTTTGCGAAGCTAGGCATCTGCAAGTTCAGTTCCTTGCGGTTCTGCTCCATGATGTTCTCCAGGTCTTCGTCTGTAAAGCCGAGGTTGTTAACTTCTTCCATATCCGGATGAACCAGAGCTACCAGCTTGTCATCGTTCTGTATTACGATGCTCTCGTTGACCATAGCCATGGAGTTGAGCTTGTCCTCAATCTCTTCCGGATAGATGTTCTGTCCGTTAGGTCCCAGCAGCATGTTCTTGCTTCTGCCTCTTACGAAGATATGTCCGTCGGCGTCCATCGTTGCCAGGTCGCCTGTATGGAACCATCCGTCTTTATCTATTACGGCATCTGTTGCCTCCTGGTTCTTGTAATAGCCCTTCATCACATTGATGCCGCGGCAAACAAGTTCGCCGGCTACGTTCTCCGGGTCATCGCTCAAAACCTTTACCTCCATGTGCTTCACGGCAACACCACAGCTTCCTGCCACATAGTTGTCCTGATGGGCAAAGGTGATAAGTGGAGCAGTCTCAGTGGTACCATATCCCATTGCGATAGGGAAACCTACGCTGATGAAGAAGTTCTCTATCTCCTTGTTGAGCGGAGCACCACCCACAACAACCTCGTAAGGACGTTCGCCAAACTTTCTCAATACAAACTCGCGAACCTTCTCCTTGATGCGCTTGTTGATGACAGGCATGTTCATCAGCAGTCGTGCGCGGTTGGTCTGGATATGTGGGAATACTTCCTTTCTTACAATCTTGTCTACTACAAGCGGCACCGCATAGAGGATGTCTGGCTTGATTTCTGACAACGCCTCTGAGATGAGCGTTGGGCTCGGCAGACGGGTAAGGAAGAAGATATGGTTACCCAATACTATATTGAAGAGAAATTCTGTCATGAGTCCATACATGTGAGCCATCGGAAGGGTAGAAAGGATGTTGCAGTTCTTACCTATCTTAGGTTTCACTGAATCGATGAGGTAGTCGAGATTACCCCAAAGTGCTCTGTATGGGAGCATCACACCTTTTGAAAAACCGGTAGTTCCACTGGTATAGTTGATCATTGCCAGTTCTTCAGGATCGTCTACGTGATACTTCACGTGTTCTGGTCTGAAATACTTAGGATATCTGTGGCCGAACATTGCATTGAGGTTCTCGCGCGCATAAGTCAGTTTTTTAGAGCGCGAAATGACAAGCGAATTGTCCGGAAGATAGATGATTCCTTCCAGCGAAGGCATCTCCTCTGGTGTTATCTCTGTAGCTACCACGTCACCAACGAACAGAAGTTTGCTTTCGCTGTGGTTCACGATATTGTGAATCTGCTCAGGCTTGAATTCGTTCTGTATAGGTACGACAATGGCTCCGTAAGTAATAATGGCCAGGAAGGCTACTGCCCACTGGCTACTATTTCTTCCGCAGACGGCAATCTTGTCGCCCTTCTTTACATCGCTGTTTTCGAACAGGATGTGTAGCTTCTCAATCTTTCTGGCAATATCGTGATATTGGAGGGTTGTGCCCTTGTAATCGGTGAGCGCATCCAGATTCCAATTCTTGATAATGCTGTTCTCAATATACGAGTTAAAACTTGGTATTGAATTCATTGCACAATTTACAAAATTTTGTGCAAAGATAATGAAAATAGTGCACACTGCAAAATAAAATGTGCACTATTTTCAAAAACTATATAAAATAATTAGTTTTTTTCCTTTTTAGTCTACATATTATGGTGTTATAGACTGTATTTTACTCATATCTCATTGATTTGGCTGGATGGATATGAGAAATCAGGTAGCTTGGTGCTACGAGCATGAAGATGCTTATCAGCAGCGTAGCTATGTTCAGGGCTATGATGGCAAGCCAGTTGAATTCTACCGGAACGGTACTTACATAATAGGTCTGTGCATCGAGTTTGATGATGCCTGTAAAGTACTGGAGGGTAAGAATGCCGAGGGCGATGATGTTGCCCAGAAGCATACCCTTGCCGATGATGAAGACGGCAAACCACAGGAAGGTGTGGCGGATAGTCTTGTTGCGGGCACCCAATGCCTTCATTACGCCTATCATGGAGGTGCGTTCCAGAATGATGATGAGCAGACCGCTGATCATGGTGACGCCGGCTACTATCAGCATCAGACCGAGAATAATCCAGACATTCAGATCCATCAGGCTCAGCCATTGGAAGATGTTTGGATTCAGGTCCTTGATGGTAGAACTGCTGTAGGTTTCTCCATAGTGATCTACCGTGCGGTTCACCTTATTAATAATATAATCTTCAGTCTCGTTGAGCTTGTTGAAGTCGTTTACGGTCAGTTCTGCACCGCTCGCCTGGTCTTCTTCCCATCCGTTCAGCTTCACGGCAGTATAGAGGTCGGTGTATACCATTACCTCATCATACTTCTTCAGGTTGGTCTGATAGATACCCTTGATGGTGAAGCGGCGCATACGCACTGCGTTGTCATCAAAGAAGTAGGCAAAGATGCGTTCTCCCGTCTTCAGCTTCAGCTTATCAGCCATCAGCTGTGAGATGAGAATCTGGTTATGGCTCGCTTTGTCATCAAACTTAGGGATGCTGCCTTCGATCATGTTCTGATGGATAAAGGTAGAATCGAAATCAGGTCCTACACCTTTGAACATGACACCCAGGAAATCGCTGTCCGTCTTCAGGATTCCCTCTTTCATGGCAAATTTCTGCACATGTTTTACGCCAGGTATCTTTTTCAGTACGTTGACCATCGAGTCGTTCATGACCACCGGATACTGGTTTTGCTGCTGCAGCGTCATGAAGTCGGCCACCTGTATATGGCTTCCGAATCCTATTACCTTGTCGCGTATGGTATGCTTGAATCCGAGCACAACGCATACCGACATAATCATAATGGCGAGTCCGATAGCAACACCTGCAGTGGCTATATGAATAGCAGGGCGAGAAACTTTACGTTTATCGCCCTGATCGCTATATAATCTCTTTGCTATAAATAGAGGAAAATTCATCTTTGCGGG
>ULQM01046730.1_pt1 | contig 15219 bp, 17 predicted proteins | sample 1954451 | NCBI WGS metagenome assembly ULQM01 (sample SAMEA4835655, study PRJEB28245) | human gut metagenome | biome: gut microbiome; material: fecal sample | place: Denmark | collected 2008 | reverse complement strand
TTTTTTTATTTACATACATTTTACTTCTATATTTCATAACATTACAGTTGAAACCTCTATTTCACGAGGATTTATCTTTAATTATATATAAATATTTCCACCCTTTACACCTTATATAATAAAAAAGTTGTATTTTTGCAAATTGATATGTTACATCCGTAGAAATACAATAAAAACAATGAATACAGAAAATAACGAGAATCAGGAAGAAAAGAAAACAAGCCAGCAAATGCATAAGGTTAAAACGATTATCATCGACACAGGCAAGATAAGACAAACCAAAGCATTCGCCCGGCAAGATGGTGCCATCCTCGGAGCTGTCTGGATTGTCAGTTTCGTATGTACCATGCTGGCAGTAGACCCGCAATACCGGATGCTGGGATTCATTTCCAACATTCTCATCATAGCAACCCCATTTGTTGTGGCAAAGCGACTGAAGGCATTCCGTGACTATGCAAGAGACGGATATATCTCTTTCCGTCATGCATTCTACTATTGCATCCAGACATTCTTCAATGCAACCCTTCTGCTTACCCTTGTGCAATATCTTTGGTTCCGTTTTATGGATACGGGTCTATTCATGAACCAACTGCAAACCAACTATCAGATTGTAGCACAAGCGTATCAGTTAACTGCAGGGGAATCTAAAGCCCTTCTTGATGCTGTCAGTATGATGAAACCGATAGCCTGGGCTTCCATGTTTATGATTACCGACCTGGTAGCAGGTGCTGTACTCAGCCCGATTATTGCTGCTGTAATGGCAAAGAAGGATAAACAACAGCATACAAAATAACAATAAATAAGAAACAAACAGATAAATACAAGATAATGGATATTTCAGTAATAATTCCTCTTTTCAATGAGGAAGAGTCGTTACCAGAGCTCTTCGCCTGGATAAAGCGAGTAATGGACTCAAACGATTTTACTTATGAAGTCATATTTGTGAACGACGGTTCTACCGACCGTTCATGGAACGTCATAGAAGAACTTGCTGAGAAGAACGAGCAAGTAAAGGGTATCAAATTCCGCAGAAACTATGGAAAGAGCCCAGCACTCTTCTGTGGTTTCAAAGAAGCGCAGGGCGATGTTGTCATCACCATGGATGCTGATTTACAGGATTCTCCAGACGAGATTCCGGGACTCTACCAGATGATTAAGAAAGAGGGATACGACCTCGTGTCTGGTTACAAGCAGAACCGTAAAGAAGGAGATCCTCTGAGCAAGACCATCCCTACCAAGCTCTTCAATGCTACTGCACGCAAAGTAAGCGGCATACACAATCTGCACGACTTCAACTGCGGTCTGAAAGCTTATCGCCTCGACGTAGTTAAGAATATCGAGGTATATGGTGAGATGCATCGTTACATCCCATATCTAGCCAAGAATGCAGGTTTTGCCAAGATAGGCGAAAAGCCTGTTCATCATCAGGCAAGAAAGTTCGGCAAGTCAAAGTTTATGGGATGGAATCGCTTTGTAAATGGTTATCTTGACCTGATGACTCTCTGGTTCCTGAGCAATTTTGGCAAAAAGCCAATGCACGTATTCGGCTTCCTGGGTAGCGTCGTATTCTTCATAGCCTTCCTATCGCTCATCGGCTTAGGTATAGACAAGGCCATCGACCTGCACAACGGCATCTACGGACATCTCATTACCGATTCACCTTACTTCTTCATTGCTCTTGTAGCAATGGTTTTGGGTAGCCAGCTGTTCCTTGCCGGATTCCTGGGCGACCTTATCAGCCGCCAGAACCCAAACCGTAACGATTATCAAATAGAAAAAGAAATAAGATGCGGAAAATAATACCTTTCGTCGTTTTCATGGTTCTAGCCATGATGGGATGTACATCTCTCGACTGCCCACTCAACAATACTGTATATACCAAATACAAGTTGATGGGCGACAACAAAACGCTAAAAGACACGCTAACGATTTCTACGAAAAAGATAGCAGGAACAGATAGTGTGCTGATCAATAAGGATGTAAACGTAGACAGTTTCAGTCTGCCTATGAGTTACAGCCTGGATGAAGACGTATTGTTTTTCGAGATACATACCCTATCGAAGCAAGTATTCAAGGACACCGTGACTGTATCAAAGGAAAACCGCTCTCATTTTGAGTCGGTAGACTGCAGTCCATCGTTCTTCCATACGATAACCGATGTTAAGACTACTCACAATTATATTGACTCAATAGTCATCAATCAAAAAGAGGTAAATTATGATGCATCCAAAGCACATTTCTACATATATTTTGGCAGCCGCAACTAGTATGCTATCCCTATTTGCTGTTCTCCCCTGTCAGGCCCAAAGCAAGAAGAAGATCATAGAGCAGCAGCCTGATACCATACCTTTTTTTAGAGGTATGGCTGTGGGAGTTGACCTGATAGGTTCCGTACAGTTGATGGTTAGCGACTATGGGCAGTACGAAGCATCTCTCCGTATCAATCTGAAAGACAAGTATTATCCTGTTTTCGAATTGGGTTATGGAAAGGCAGATGCCAGCGATGAGGCAACCCGAATCACCTACAAGACCAGCGCTCCCTATTTCAGATTAGGTGTAGACTGGAATCTTCTGAAGAACAAACACGACGACTACCGTCTGTTTGGCGGTTTCCGTTATGCCTGCACCTATTATGAATATGACCTGAGCGCCCCACCCGTTACAGACCCAGTATGGGGCGGCGAAACGTCCTATGGAGGTAATGGCATTTCCTGCAACTATCATTGGCTGGAAGGCGTAATAGGTATTGATGCCAAAATCTGGGGTCCCGTCCGTATGGGTTGGAGTTTCAGATACAAACGCCGCCTCTTCAAGAACGATGGAGAATTAGGCAACACCTGGTATGTGCCAGGCTACGGTAAGCAGGGAGGTTCACGCCTTGGCGGAACATTCAATGTAACCCTAGAGATTTAAAGACTTCATAATGTGTAAAGAATGAAAAAAAAGAAACTTATCTGGCAAATTCCATTTCTGTTGATACTTATCGTTGGTACCATCATCATCATACGTCAGCAGCATAATACGCCCTATCAGAAAGATACCGGTTTTATCTTTGGCACCATCTATCACATCACCTATCAGAGTGATACCAATTACCAGCAAGAGATAGAAGCAGAGCTCAAGAAGGTAGACCAATCCTTGTCTCCCTTCAATAAAACCTCTGTCATCACACAAGTAAACCAAGGTAAAGATATTGAGGTAGACGAAATGTTTACCGAAGTATTCCGCATGGCAGAAAGCATCTCAAAAGAAACCAATGGAGCCTTTGATATCACGGTTGCCCCAATGGTAAACCTCTGGGGCTTTGGATTCAAGCAGGGGGTACCTCCTACGAAAGCCAAGATAGACAATATCAAGACGCTGGTTGGTTATGAGAAAGTAGCCTTGGAAAAGGGACGCATCATCAAGCAAAATCCTAAGATCATGCTTGACTGTTCTGCCATCGCCAAAGGATATGGCAGCGACATCGTTGCCAGATTCCTGAAAAAGAAGGGTATCAGCAACTTTATGGTTGAGATTGGTGGAGAAATCGTAGTAAACGGTGTTAGCGAGAAACAAGTGCCTTGGCATATTGGTATCAACAAGCCAACTGACGATTCTACCAATACAAGCCAGGAAATACAGGATGTACTTGATATTACCGACATAGCCATGGCTACGAGTGGTAACTACAGAAACTTCTATTATAAAAACGGCAAGAAGTATGCACATACCATAGACCCCAAAACAGGCTATCCTGTACAGCATAACATCTTATCAGCAACGGTTTTAGCCAAGAACTGTGCTACAGCCGATGCCTATGCTACCTCGTTTATGGTAATGGGAATGGAGGGCGCAAAACAGATTCTGAAAAAGCATCCGGACCTCTGTGCATATCTCATCTATGCTGACGAGAAAGGACAAAACAAGATATGGTATTCACCGTCTCTCAAAAACAAGATATTAAATAAATAAACTTACATGTCAACCAATAGACTATACGACAGTTTATTATCACTCCCATTATTCCTGGGAATGACTTGCTATGACTTCCAAAATGTAGCTGGTAAAACCCGTTTTGACTTTCAAAAACTGGAAGCGGGTGAAACTATAGTTGAAGAAGGCACCAGTTGTACACGTCTATATTATTTAATCAGTGGAGACATTAAGGTGATAACCCAGGCAGATGACTACGGCTATCAGGTAGAAGAAGACATTTCGGCACCGGAATCATTCCAGCTGGAACGACTTTTCGGTCTTACCCAGCGTTTCACCCACACTTATGTGGCAAAGAACAACTGCAGCATCATGTCGGTCAGCAAGCAAGAGATCATGAAGTTATCCGATGAATATGAAATATTCCGCATCAATCTTCTGAACTTGGTCTGCACCCAATCCCAGAAGAACAACCGCAGACTGTTCAGAGTTCCTGCCAAGACACTGAGCGAGCGTCTGATCCGTTTCTTCGAGAGCCACAGCGTCCGCCCGGCAGGCGAGAAAATCTTTCATATCAAGATGACCCGTTTAGCAGAAGAGATGAATGTAAAGCGCATCTATGTATCCAAAGCCCTCAACGAACTACAGTCAGAAGGACTTATCCAGCTAGAACGAGGCAGAATCTATATCCCTGCACTGGAAAATCTCATCAAACGCTAAAGAAAGTATAACGACCGATAAATATAAGTTAAAAACGTTTATTATCAAGGCAATAAAGCATTTTTTTGCTAACTTTGCAGCTAAAAAGTAACAATATGCAAGACAATACAAAACAAAATAGAACCAACCCATTCTTCGTGCCTTACAATACACCGCACGATACAGTACCATTCGAACGAATCCGTCTCGAAGATTATGAGCCAGCATTCATGGAGGGAATCCGCCGTGATGACGAGGCTACAGACAAGGTTGTAAACGATCCGGCAGAACCAACCTTTGAGAATACCATTGCAAGAGTTGATCCCGATAAGGGCGAACACTATTACGACCTCTTGAGCCGTGTATCCAACGTATTCTCTTGCATGATGAGTGCAGAAACCTGCGATGAGATGGAAGAGATTGCGCAGAAGATGAGTCCGATTCTCACCAAGCACGCAAATGACATCACGCTGAACAAGAAACTCTTCGAGCGCATCAAGTTCGTTCACGATCATCCAAACAGAGAACTGACACCAGAAGAAAAAATGCTTCTGGACACCAGCTATGACGGATTCGTACGCAGCGGTGCACTCTTAGATGAAGAAGGCAAAGAGAAACTTCGCGAACTTACAGAAGAAGCCAGTATGCTCACTCTGCAGTTCTCACAGAATCTCTTAAAAGAAAACAAGGCTTTTACACTCCATATCACAGACGAAGCTCAGCTCGACGGACTTCCAGAAACAGCGAAAGCTGCCGCTGCGCATACTGCCAAAGAGCAGGAAAAAGAAGGCTGGATCTTTACACTCGATTATCCAAGTTATTCTCCATTCATGACCTACTCTACCCAGCGTGAGCTCCGCAAACAGATGTATATGGCACGCAATACGGTATGTACCCATGATAACGAGCAGAACAACCTGGAAATCTGCAAACGACTGGTAAACCTGCGCAGAGAACTCGCCCAGTTGCTCGGTTTCGAAACCTATGCCGACTATGTTCTTCGCCACCGTATGGCAAGCAATACAGAGCATGTATATAAACTTCTCAACGACCTGATAGAGGCTTATAAGCCAACGGCAGAAAAGGAAGTGAAAGAAGTGGAAGCCCTTGCCAAGAAGCTGGAGGGTAAAGATTTCGAAATGAAACCATGGGATTTCGGCTTCTATTCTCATAAACTCCAGATGGAGAAATATAATCTCGATGCAGAAATGCTTCGTCCTTATTTCCAGCTGGACAAAGTGATAGACGGTGTGTTTGGCCTCGCCAACAAACTGTATGGCATCACCTTTAAGGAGAACAAAGAGATACCGGTATACCACCCAGACGTCAAGGCATACGAGGTATTTGATAAAGACGGCAGCTATCTGGCTGTATTCTATGCCGACTTCTTCCCTCGCAAGGGCAAGCAAGGAGGTGCCTGGATGACAGAATTCCAGGGACAGTGGATAGACCATAAGGGCAAAAACATACGTCCTCACGTAAGTGTGGTAATGAACTTTACCAAGCCAACAGAGGAAAAACCTGCTCTCTTGACATTAGGAGAAGTAGAAACCTTCCTCCATGAGTTTGGTCACAGTCTTCACGGCATGTTTGCCAATACCCGCTTCGAGAGTCTTTCGGGAACCAACGTATGGTGGGACTTCGTAGAATTGCCATCACAGTTTATGGAGAATTATGCAATAGAGAAAGATTTTCTCCGTACATTTGCCTTCCACTATCAGACAGGTGAACCATTGCCAGATGAACTCATAGAGCGCATCATGAAGAGTCGCAACTTCATGGCAGCCTACGGTTGCCTGCGCCAGGTAAGTTTCGGATTGCTTGACATGGCATACTACACCCAGAAGAAAGAATTTACTGCCGACATCATGCCTTATGAAAGGGAAGCCTGGAAAAAAGCGATGATATTGCCACAATTGCAGGAAACCTGCATGACCGTACAGTTCTCCCACATTATGGCAGGAGGTTATGCCGCAGGATACTATAGCTACAAATGGGCAGAAGTATTGGATGCTGATGCTTTCAGTGTATTCAAGAAGAATGGAATCTTCGACCAGAAGACTGCTCAAAGTTTCCGTGACAACGTACTCTCTAAGGGTGGAACAGAGCATCCTATGGTTCTCTACAAACGGTTCCGTGGACAAGAGCCAACCATCGATGCACTGCTGGAACGTAACGAAATCAAGGTACAACATAAAGGATAAGAGGATGGCAAACGAACTTTCCAAACAAACCAAGCTTGACCTTCGCTATTTGCGAATGGCACGTATATGGGCAGAAAACAGCTATTGCAAACGCCGACAGGTAGGTGCACTGGTTGTAAAAGATAAAATGATTATCAGCGATGGCTACAACGGTACACCGAGCGGATTTGAAAATGTCTGTGAGGATAACAACGTAACCAAGCCATACGTTCTCCATGCGGAGGCTAATGCTATTACGAAACTGGCTCGCAGCAGCAATAACAGTGAGGGAAGTACGCTTTACGTCACCGCCTCTCCATGTATAGAATGTGCCAAACTGATCATACAGTCGGGCATCAAGCGTGTTGTATATGCAGAGAAATACCGTCTGGACGATGGTATCAAACTGATGCAACGAGCAGGAATCAAGGTAGAATACCTCAATCCTGATGAAAAGACATCTTCTGTAGAAGATTAGAGATAAGATAGATAAAACGTTAGTAAAAAGAGAATTGTTATGAACATGAGTAAGAATAAGACCAACCGCTTTATGCCATTCATCATGGCATTCTGTGTTGTGATAGGCATTATCATCGGAACATTCTTTTCCAACCATTTCTCTGGAAATCGCCTCAACGTTATCAATAGTGGAAGCAACCGTCTGAACAACCTGCTCCATCTTATTGACGACCAATATGTAGATCCCGTGAACATCGACTCGCTGGTAGATAAGGCAATTCCACAGATTTTAGCAGAACTGGATCCACATTCCGTATATATCAGTGCTAAAGACGCAGCTCAGGCCACTGACGATCTGAAAGGCTCGTTCTCGGGTGTAGGCGTAGAGTTTGTCATCCGCCAAGATACGATACATATACAGAATGTGATACAGAATGGACCTGCCGAGAAAGCCGGACTTTTGGCAGGAGATAAGATTGTAGCCGTAGACGGCAAGCCTTTTGTTGGCAAGATTGTAACCAATCAGGAGGCAATGCATCGCCTGAAGGGTCCAAAGGATACCAAGGTGAAAATCGGAGTTATACGATATGGAAGCAAGAAGGTTCAGACCTTTAACGTAACCCGAGGTGAAATACCGACAAAGAGTGTTACAGCTGCCTACATGCTAAACGATAAAACCGGCTATATCCGTATCAAGAACTTTGGCGAGAACACCTATCCGGAAATGCTGATTGCTCTGGCCAAACTCTCACAGCAGGGATTCACCAACCTCTGTATTGACCTTCGGGATAACTCAGGTGGTTACCTGACGGCTGCAGTAAACATGGCAAACGAATTCTTGCCAGACAAGAAGCTCATCGTTTACACACAGGGACGCAAATCGCCTAGACATAACTATACGAGTGACGGTAAGGGTGCCTACCAGAAGATTCCGATGGTAGTTCTCATCAATGAAGGTTCTGCATCATCTGCAGAAATCTTTGCGGGTGCCATGCAGGATAATGACCGTGCTACCATCATCGGACGACGCTCGTTTGGTAAGGGACTGGTTCAGCAACAGATAGAATTCCCAGACCACAGCCTCATCCGTCTGACCATTGCGCGCTACTATACTCCTTCAGGAAGATGCATCCAGAAGCCATATACGCTGGGCGATGACAAGGATTATGAGCAAGACTTGCTTGACAGATACCAGCACGGAGAGTTCTTCTCACAGGATAGCATCAAGCATACAGGACCAGCTTATCATACAGGTAACGGCCGTATTGTCTATGGCGGAGGTGGTATCACCCCAGACATCTTTGTTCCTGAAGATACGCTCGGCATGACATCCTATTTCAAGGAGGCTAGTCTGAGTGGTCTCATCTTGCAGTTTGCCTTCACTTATACAGACGATAACCGTCCGAAGTTGAACAACTTCAAGGAGATGATGGAACTTGCCGATTATCTTGACAGTCAGGACATGGTTGAAAAGTTTGTCAGCTATGCTGATAAACGTGGTTTGAAACGCAGAAATCTTTTAATCAAGAAATCACACAAACTGTTAGACCGTGTCATCGACAGCCGTATCATCTACAATATGTTGGACGAGCAGGCATGGACCCAGTACATCAATCTTGATGATCCAGTCATCAAAAAGACGCTGGATGTATTTGAGAACCATGCAGCATTTCCAAAGAAACCGGAGCCAGCCAAAAAACGCGCTGCGAAGAAAGAAAAGATAGCTATGGCGAATACGCCCTACAACTATTCTTCCTTACACCATAATAATTGTATGATAGCAAATGCTTAAGGCATGGACAAGAAAGAATTAAGAAAAATCATAAAATACAGAAAGCGACAGTATTCCTCAAGACAGCTTGAGGAACTGTCGCTTTCTGTATTATCACGTTTAGATTCCAACCCGCATCTTCAGAATGCCCAAACCATACTGATGTACTATTCGCTTCCTGATGAAGTGGACACCCATCATTATATAGACCAACTTGTTTCCAGAGGAAAACGGGTGATACTGCCCGTTGTGCTGGACGATACGAATATGGAACTGAGAGAATATACCGGAGTTCAAGACCTGAAGGAAGGAGCCTATCATATACTTGAACCGAAAGGCAAGATTTATCCGGAAGAGAAATATCCTGAGATAGAACTTGCCGTAATCCCAGGTATGAGTTTCGATATGAAAGGCAACCGGTTAGGAAGAGGGAAAGGCTATTACGACAGATTTCTTGTCCAGATTCCACATGCATACAAAATAGGAATCTGTTTCGACTTCCAGAAAATCAAAGAGGAAGGACTCCTTCCTGTTACCCCTACAGATATATGCATGGACGAAATCATATAGTATATAGAGCGGGGAATATTAATAAAAGCGTATATCTGCAATAACCTGTGCACCAACCTGTTCATTCAAACGGTGAACAAGATTAGCACGGCTCATCGTGAGGTCAGCCCTCAATGCAGCATTCTCTATCTTTACATAGAGTGTCTGGTTCTTGATAAACTTATCACCACAATATGCAGCAATATTATCCCCTACCACAGAATCCCAACTCATGATCAGGCGTTTCTGCTGTAAAGGAGTCTCCAAGCCTTCCTTTCTCAGAAATTCGGGCAAGAGTTCTGCTATTGACTTAACTTTTCTTTTAAACATATTCTTACTTCATTATTTCCCCATTCTCTACATAGAATATCGTATGATCTCCCTGCATGTTCTGGAGAATCTTATCCAAATGATCACGGTTCGTATCCGTAATAAAAATCTGTCCGAAATGGTCACCGGCAACCAGTTTCACAATAGCCTCAACCCGCTGAGCATCCAACTTATCGAAAATATCATCTAAGAGGAGCAAAGGAAGCGTATTGGAACTCGTGCGCTGCAGGAAAGTAAATTGAGCCAGTTTCAGGGCAATCACGAAAGTTTTGTTCTGCCCCTGACTTCCCTCTCTCTTCATCGGATAATCACCCAGCAAAAACTCCAGATCATCACGGTGAACACCATGCAGAGAATACCCTACAGCACGGTCCTTAAACCGGTCGCGCTGGATAACATCCAACAAAGGACCTCTCTGGCAATGAGAAACATAGTGAAGACGGACCTGCTCCTTATCACCCGAAATCTGCTGATAAATCTGCTGAAACAGCGGAACCAGTTCGTCAACGAAAGCCTGCCGTTTCCGGTACAGCAATTCACCATTACTCGCCATCTGCTGTTCCCAAAGTTCCAGCAGCGTAATATCAGGCTCCTCCTCCATTTTCAGCAAAGCATTTCTCTGTTGCAAAGCCTTATTATAGTTGGACAAAGCCTCTATATAAGAGTAATCATACTGAGAGATGACCACATCCATCAGTTTTCTGCGCTCCTCACTCCCCCCTTCTATCAGAGAAACATCAGATGGAGAAACCAGAATCAGAGGGATAAGCCCAATATGTTGCGAAAGACGCTTATACTCCTTCTTGTTTCTCTTGAAATGCTTCTTGGTACCCCGCTTCATGCCACAGTAAACATTCTCTATCTCCCCCTTATCATTATCATAATTTCCCTCCAGCATAAAGAAAGGCTCATCATGAGTAATAATCTGGGAATCGATAGAATTATAGGCACTCCTACAGAAAGAGAGATAGTAGATGGCATCAAGGAAATTAGTCTTTCCCATGCCATTATGTCCTATCAGACAATTGATTTTGGGCGACAATTCCAGATTGGCGCTCTTTATATTTTTAAAGTTAATAATGGAAATATTCTTTAAAATCATAGTCTCTTTTCTGCTTTTATAGTGCAAAGTTAGCAGAAAAAGAGGAAAAAACAAAAAAAATAGGCTAGAAATTTCAATAATTGAATAAAATTGAGTAAATTTGCAGAAGTTTAGCGGCATTCCACAATTTGAAAGCTAACTTTCTATTGAACAGATTGCCCCAAAACCAGAAACTAAAAAGTATAGAATAATAAAAAAAGCAAAATAAAAATGGCAAACAACAACGTACAGGCTCAGGAAACAGAGAGCCTAAACATTCGTGAGGCCTTCTTCCTGAAGTACAAGAAGGCAATTATCATTGCAGTAGTAGCTATCATTGTTATCATTGCAGGTGTATTCGGTTATGTATCTCAGATCTCAGGTCCTCGTGAGGACAAGGCTAGCACTATGCTTGCTAAGGGTCAGACCTACTTTGCTAACCAGATGTATGAGCAGGCATTGAAGGGTGATGGCGCTGGCTATGTAGGTTTTACTAAGATTGCTGACGAATACAGCAGCACAGATGCAGGTAACCTGGCAAACCTCTATGCGGGTCTTTGCTATGCAAACCTCGGCAAATGGGCAGAAGCTCAGAAGAGTCTGGAATCTTTCTCTTCAGAAGACGACCAGATGATCAGTCCTGCTGCTGAAGCTGCCTTAGGTGATGCTTATGCGCATCTCAACCAGCTCGACAAGGCTGTAGATGCTTTCAAGAAGGCTGCTTCTATGGCTGACAGCAAGGCCGAGGATGGTACAAACAACAGTCTTTCTCCTACATTCATTATCAAGGCAGGCGAGATTCTCGAAAGCCAGGGTAAGAAAGACGAAGCTTTGAAGCTTTATCTGGATGCTAAGAAGAAGTATGTTAACGCTATGCTCGTACAGAGTGGCGAAATCGACAAGTACATCGAGCGCGCTTCTAACTAATCTGTACTGATAACAATTCGAAATCAATATGGCAACAGCACTTCATAATTTATCTGAATACGACTTTACTAAAATACCAGACGCCAGTAACATGTGCTTTGGTATCGTTGTAGCAGAATGGAATCCTGAGATAACGGGCGCTTTGCTCGACGGAGCAGTAAAAACACTCGAAAAACATGGAGCTCTCACCGAGAATATCCATGTGAAAACTGTTCCAGGCAGCTTTGAACTTATCTATGGAGCCCATCAAATGGTTTTGAATGGCGGCTATGATGCAGTCATCATTTTAGGTAGTGTGATACGTGGTGAAACTCCTCACTTCGATTACATCTGCGAGGGTGTTACCTACGGAATTGCCCGTCTGAATGCTACTCAGGAAATTCCTGTTATCTATGGTCTCTTGACTACCAACGATCTGCAGCAGGCTAAGGATCGTAGCGGTGGCAAGTTGGGTAACAAGGGTGATGAGTGTGCTATAGATGCTATCAAGATGGCTAAGTTCTAGTCTTCACAACGAGAGTTGATAAACTGAATGTTATATATATAATAAGGTATAAGCATATGAAACTCTACCAGCTATTGCAGTCGTTTGAATTTGAAGAGATATTTCCAACAGTCAATGTGATGTTTCCAAATGCACAGTTGCATCGCGATATTTTTGAAAAAGCATTCGATATGCTTTGCAATATCCAACCTATCACATCCAAAAAGGTTATCAAGTTTGAACTGATGGAAGATCCTGACTCAAATGATATGTTTGTTGGAGCAAATGATAGCTGTTTCCAGTCCACATGGGATGTATGCCTGGGAAAGGAAGTCAAAAAAGGCAAAGGCGCTGATCTCAATGATGTAGAACTGGCAGCCAACTGCTTACTCAATGTTCTTTTCATCGGACGTCATCCTCAAGGATTTGACAAGGACTACAAAAAGTTATTGAAATAAACTATCTTTAAAGGGTAAAAAGGTAAAAGGGTAAAAAGGTAAAAAAGCCTACCCCCCTTCGTGCCCCCGTCCCCAGCGATTCCATCGCTGGTCCCCTAAAAAAAAAGGTAAAAAGAGCACCCTAGCTTAACATTCCGCTAGGCTCTTTTTACCTTTTTACCTTTTAACATTCAACATTCAACATTCAACATTCAACATTCCTTATTCCGCCCCCGGCTCGCCCAGATATTCGAAGATGGCGAATACCTGGCGGGGAGGGAAATACTGGCTACGATTCTGGTAGCCTAGGCGTTGCAGCTCGTTCCAAAGAGGCTCGCAACGCTTGATCCAGTCCATGATATGACGGCGCGCTGTCGCCCCGTCGGTTGTGTCGGGAAAGTAGAGCAGACCGAGTTCGGTCTTGCTGTACATACGTTGGGGATAATTCATAAGCTTTATATTTTTTACAGTCCTTCTACACCATGATCCTTAAAGAAACCTACCATGGCTGTGGTCATATAGCCACCCGTGTTCATCTTCTTGTTCGAACGCCTGCAGTTGGCTATGTAATAATCCTTTCGCAGGAAGAAGTCCTCCAGGTCGCCAATCATATCTAACCTGAGATAGCCGCTCAACTGCTCAGCCTTCTTCTCGCTCACATCATAATTGCATTGCAGCCGGAGTTTCAGTTTGCTCCGCTGCCCTCTCAGTTCGCTGCTCACTTCTCCACCCTCTGCAGTTTCACCTGAAGTGCGACGGTCGTGCAGAGTAAAGGTGATGTGCTCTGGCAGGTGATGCTTCTCTTTTTTACCCTCCTCCAGAAAGAAAGGCTTATAGGTAATATACTGGTCGATGATGCGGTTACGGTAAAGGCGCTTGAGGTCTTTGCAGGCAGTTACCAGACATTTTCTGTCCAGTTCCGACCAGGTCTTGTAATAATCAGCCCTGCCATGCATCAGTTGCTGGAAGTGCGCCGTTTTGCAGATGGTGAATCCCTTTGCACCCCAGCAGTTCATGATGAGATACAACTTGATGCTCGATGCACTGCGGCATTGCTTGATGGCATTGAGGTCGATATGGCTGACTCCCTTTTCATAACTGTAGAAAAACCGTATCACGTTGTTGTCGAAGCGGAATTTTACCATCCAGTTCTTATGCCGGTCTTGGTATATCTCACTCTTAAACAGGCATGCAAATTTCCGGTATAATGTCTGTTTTTTCAGCTTGAACGGCAGCAGGATGGGCTGTGAATCTATACGCTTGATGGCATCGCGCAATTGCGGATAATGATGAGCACCATAAGGAAACTCCGACAGCTTCATGATGACATCGGTGTGGTCTGCAGCTCTCTGTTCTGCGGTGAAGCCATTAAAAGTCTGTGAAGTCACCTGATAAGGCACTACATAGTCTTGAATAACTTTCTGGGCATGCCTGATAATCTGTAGAACGATTTTGAGTTCTACCACCGAATAGTTCTGGTAAGACAATCCCTGAACGCCAAGGATGGCTATCAGTTGTTTCTCTTGTTGATTTGCCTGAGGGAAGGACTGCTGCCCGCCCGGAGGCTGTTGATTAAATTGTTCCATTTCCGTTTTCTGTTAAAATCGTTAGAGGCCTACCGATTGGGGCAAGTCTTGGTTATAGTTTATTGAAAACCGGCATGGAATTGGAGTAAGGAAACAAACAAGATAAATGAACAATCACAAAGGAAAGTTTTCCCATCATCGCTCTTGCTTCCAAAAGTCCTTACTTCGCATCCATGCCGATAAATTTTTATCAAATTTATCAGGCATAGAATGCCCTGTAAGGATTACCTTTTGGTCACTCACCTTTCGGGATGGGAAGTCCTACTCAATGAGCTATGTTCTAATCCTTAACCGAAAGCTATTCCCGATGTCCTTCATCGGGAGGAGAATCACATTCTCCGCGCTTTCATGATGCAAAAGTAATATTTATTTCAGACTTATGCAAATTTTTTGAAGAGAAAAATGCATTTTAATAGCTGATTTGTCGAAAAAAAAAAATCTTTTTCTTCCCGTATTACGTATAGTGTAATTGATGTAAATGTATATATATAATATACTTGGTATAGTATAGGAAAGAAAAATTAGCATTTAACTGTCTGATATTCAAAGTCTTGCATTTTTAAGATTTGCCAAGATAGTCATTCGGGCATATCAGAAAATACATGATTGGCCCTGATGGTACCTATTATTGGCCCTGATGGTACCCTCTGAAAGACTAAATTGCCCTGATAGTCATTGCCCACCCAAATGAGGTAAAAAAATGATGTTCTTCCGTTTACCAACTGATGTGGCTGCGTCGGGTTAAGGATATGGCTGAACTGGGTTACGCAGACGGCTGGATTCGCTTACTCAGACGGC
>ULQM01043390.1_pt1 | contig 15761 bp, 10 predicted proteins | sample 1954451 | NCBI WGS metagenome assembly ULQM01 (sample SAMEA4835655, study PRJEB28245) | human gut metagenome | biome: gut microbiome; material: fecal sample | place: Denmark | collected 2008 | reverse complement strand
TTGTGGCGTCTACGGTACTTTATAATACACTACCGATAGACAGCTATGACAGACTGGCAGATAAGATGGATCATGACAGTTATCTTACCGTAGCCAAGCTTGCAGCTATCCTTAAGGTGGCAAATGCCATGGATAGAAGCCACAAGCAGAAATTTAAGAATGTAAAGACATCTGTTTCCGGAAGAAATCTGATTATTACCATAGAGACGGAAGATGATGTGACCTTGGAAAAGGGACTGTTTGAGTCCAAGGCGTCCTTCTTTGAAGAAGTATTCAGTATGAAACCGGTGATTAAAGTGAAAAAGGTCTATAGTTAGGAGAGTATGCGAATGGAAAAAATAAAAGAATATACGAATCCGGAATATTATGAAAACCGTGAGTTGAGCTGGATTAAATTTAATGGCAGAGTATTGAATGAAGCAAGAGACAAATCCATTCCGCTGCTGGAGCGGTTAAAATTTGTCAGCATTACTTCTTCAAATCTGGACGAATTTTTCATGGTACGTGTGGCTTCTTTAAAGGATATGGTACATGCGGGCTATAAGAAAACAGATATTGCCGGTATGACAGCGTCTGAACAGTTAGCAGCCATTAATCATGATACCAGGGAACTGGTAGAACTGCAGTATTCTACTTATAACCGTTCCCTGATTCCACTATTGAATGCAAGAGGAATCTATATTGTAGATGCCTATGAAGATTTGGAGGATTTTCAGGCAGAATATGTAGACCGTTATTTTGAAGAAAATATATATCCGGTACTGACACCGATGGCAGTGGATGCATCCAGACCATTTCCGTTGATTCGCAATAAGACATTAAACATTGTAGCTTTACTGGAAGAAAATCCGAAGAAGGATGACCTCCTTGGCAAAGCAGAAGAGAAGAAGCTAAAGGCAGAGGGTAAAAAGGGAGGAACCATTTATGAATATGCAACCGTTCAGGTGCCATCTGTATTACCAAGGCTGATTCCGATTCCATCCGTAAAGGAAGGCGAGAAATCCTTTATCCTGTTGGAGCAGATTATTGAGAAGAATATTTCCAAATTGTTCTTAGGTCATAAAGTGGTCTGTGCTTATCCGTATCGTATTATGCGTAATGCGGACCTTTCCTTTGATGAGGACGAAGCAGAGGATTTACTGAAAGAAATTGAAAAATCCTTAAAGAAACGGCAGTGGGGCGAAGTTATCCGGCTGGAAGTGGAATATGGCATTGATAAGCGTCTGCTGGCATTTTTAAAGGATGAACTTCGGGTAGAGTCAGAGGATGATATCTTTAAAATCAATGGACCGATTGATTTGACTTACCTGATGAAGATGTATGGACTGGAAGGCTGTGATGATTTACGTTACAAACCATATACTCCACAGCCGGTGCCACAGATCCAGCAGGGAGAGAGTATCTTTGATGCGATTAAAAAAGGTGATATTTTACTGCATCATCCATACCAGACCTTTGATCCGGTAGTCGAATTTATCCGTCAGGCAGCCAAAGATCCGGATGTACTGGCAATCAAACAGACACTTTACCGTGTCAGCGGCAATTCGCCGATTATTGCATCACTGGCACAGGCAGCAGAAAATGGCAAACAGGTATCTGTTCTGGTAGAATTAAAAGCCCGTTTCGATGAGGAAAATAACATTGTCTGGGCAAAAAAATTAGAGAAAGCAGGCTGCCATGTCATCTATGGTCTGGTGGGCTTAAAGACCCACAGCAAGATTGCACTGGTCGTAAGAAGAGAAGAAGAAGGCATCTGCCGTTATGTACATCTTGGAACCGGAAACTATAACGATTCCACTGCAAAGCTGTACACAGACTGTGGTATCTTTACCTGTTCGGAAGCAATCGGAGAAGATGCAACAGCAGTATTTAATATGTTATCCGGTTATTCTGAACCGCTGTCCTGGAACCGGCTGGTGGTAGCACCAATCTGGCTGCGGAAGCGTTTCTTGAAATTAATTGAGCGTGAAACAAAATACGCCAGGGCGGGAAAGACAGCCAAAATTGTTGCCAAGATGAATTCTCTTTGTGACCGTGATATTATTGCAGCTTTGTATGAAGCATCAGCAGCGGGAGTGCAGATTGATCTGGTTGTACGTGGAATCTGCTGCCTGAAGGTAGGCATTCCAAAGATCAGTGAAAATATCAGAGTGCGTTCCATTGTAGGAAATTTCTTGGAGCACAGCAGAATTTTCTATTTCTATAATGATGGACAGGATGAAATTTACATGGGAAGTGCTGACTGGATGCCACGTAACTTAGACCGCCGTGTAGAGATTATTTTCCCCGTAGAAAATGAAGAGTTAAAGCATAAAGTAATGCATATTCTGGATGTGGAACTGGCAGATAATACGAAAGCACATCTCCTTCAGAAGGATGGCACCTATGAAAAGGTTGACAAACGTGGAAAGGTGCTGGTGAATTCACAGCTGCAGTTCTGCAGGGAAGCAGAAGAAGCAGCACCAAAGCCTGCGGATGTGGTAAAAGACCGTATTTTTATTCCGGCAGAACCGGTAGAGGACTAAAGAAATCAGACACTTTTTCCGATATATATTATGAAACCATTGAAATAAAGCTCCAGGGAGGGGATTGTCGCATACGGATATGACGGTTATTTTAAGGTTCCGGTTGTTTTGCTCGTTCACGAGCAGGAAAGACAGCAGAATAGAGGGTATTCGGATGAATCCAGCCGGAAAAAATGTTCCGAAAATGAATTTGAACGAATCTTTCGAAATGCATTAGACGAGGTGAAAGACAAAAAATAGAAAGTATCTATAAAGAGGGACTGTTGTTTTACAGAAATTGTAAAATGACAGTCCCTCTTGGCGTACATGAGTAGTAAGCTATCTGCAATGCAGCGCATTTTTAATATCCGATAAAATATAATAAGGAATCGGCATATGTCTTGTTCCGTTTCCCATGGAAATATAAGGTTTGTTACTTCCGTGGAAGTCAGAGCCACCGGAAATAAGCAGATGATATTTTTGTGCAAGCTTCTTAATGTTTCGTTCATCGCCAAGCTGGTAGCTGGAATAGACGGCTTCAATACCATCTAAATGGCTTTCTTCTACCAGTGTCTGAACCAGAGCGTCCAATCGGTCTGCATTCATGCGATAGAGTACCGGATGAGCCAAAATGGCAAGACCACCGGCATGATGAATCAGGGAAATACCTTCCTGCGGAGTGATTTTAGGACGGTCTACATAATAAGGACAGTCATCCCCGATATATTTACTGAATACTGTATTCATATCTTTGGCAAGACCATGATTTACAAGGTATCTTGCAATATGTGCTCTTGTAATGACTGCATTCGGAAATTCTCTGATAAGACTGTCATAATCAATGGCAAGGTGTGCCTCCTGCTGCAGTTTATCAACCATCAGGCGGTTGCGGTCTGTGCGGGAAGAACGGAATGCATTTAATTTGTTATTAAATACTTTATCGTCCGGGTTAATATATAGCCCGACCATATGGATTTCACGGTCATCCAGTTCACAAGAGAGTTCAACACCGGCAATGACTTCCGGTGCATCCGGGGAGTTAAGCCGCAAGGTTTCTTCCTGTGCTTCTTTAATACCATCGATACAGTCGTGGTCAGTAAGGGCAAAGGCACATATCGAATGACGTATGGCTTCATGAACCAGCTCAGATGGGGTAAAAGTTCCGTCAGAGCAGGTTGAATGTATATGTAAATCAATAAATCCTGTTTCCATGGTATAATCCTTTCTAACAGCTCGAAATAATTATTTTTTAGAATTATTTATGAATATGATTATAAGAGTAATCTTTCGTTTTGACAATCCGGAAGAAATGAGAAAAATCTTTTGCGTATAAAAACAAAGTCCTATATACTGCAATTAGGAAAAATAATCTGCAGGGGGCAGGAAGCATGAAAAAAAATTTAGAAGTAAGTATGCTTGGAACATTTCGAATGCAATATGGAAATCATTCCTTTATCATAGACCGGAAATCAACGACAAAGACGAACCGGCTGCTTCAGATCATTCTGCATGCGGGTACAGAAGGGGTAACAAGGGAAGAACTGGTGGGAAGACTTTGGGAAAATGAGGAGGTTGCAAACCCATCCAACAGTTTCCGGGCAATTCTTTTCCGGGTGCGGAAACTGCTTAAGGAGCAGGGACTGCCGGAGAGCGATTATATTATAAGCCGAAAGGGAGTTTATTGCTGGACGCCGGAAATTCCGTATCATTGTGATTGCATTTCTTTTGAAGAGAAGGCAGAGCATGCATTGAAACAGGCGGAAGATTTTGGAAAAACAGAATTAGAGGAAGCAGTCAGGCTGTACCGTGGAGAATTTTTGCCGGCACTGGGAGCATCAGAATGGGTAATTTTCTGGGCAACGAAATACCGGAAATTATATATGTCCTGTGTAAAGAGACTGTGCGGAATTTACCGGGATGAGCAGGAGTATCAGAAATTATATGAGATAGCAGAAAAAGCAGCGGTTCTTTATCCACTGGATGATTGGCAGGTATACCAGATGGAGGCATTGATTGCCATGAAGCGTTCCAAAGAGGCGGTGGCATTATATCATAAGACAGAAGAAATGCTGCTGGCAGAGCTTGGCAGTGAGCCTTCAAAGTCTATGCTGGAACAATTAAAACGAATCAGCAGCTGTGTTACGGAGGATGCCACTCATATTCAGGCAATACAGGAGAAGTTGGAAGAAGAGAGAGAGGAAGGAGCATTTTACTGTTCGTATCCTGTTTTCATTGAAAATTACCGCTTTGCAAAACGGGTTTTGCAGCGTACGGGAAAGAGTGCGTGGCTTCTTATGAGCACCATTACCGATGGGAAGGGGTATGCTTCAGAAGGTGGTGTTCATTTCGAATACATCCGGGCAGAACTGGAGCAGGCATTGAAAAACTCCCTGCGCAGCGGTGACCTGTATACCAGGTACAGCACAAACCAGTATCTGATACTTTTAATAGGTATTGAAGAAGAAAATTGCGGACTTGTGATAGAAAGAATCAATGACAACATGGAACGGACGGCTGGAAAGAAATATGTGAAATATCATAAGGTATTGGTGAATGGAACAGACGAGTAGATACGAGGAGAAATACAATACAAACAGGAAGATTTAAGTACAATTCGGAAGAATAAAGAAAAAATAGAAAAATATAACGCTTTTTATAACACAGAGTAGGCTATGATTGGTTATACAATTCATAAATCAACAGGAAATGGATAAAATGAATAAAAGGAGAAAAAACATGAGAGTAGCCAAAATGTTGGGAAAAAGAATTACAGCTTTTGTAATGGCGGCATTGATGGTATTGTCCTTATCCGGAATAACCGGGATGACAGTAAAAGCTGCCGAAAAGAATAATACAATTACGATGCAGCTGCAGGATACGAAGAAAATCGAGTGTTCTGCATGGATTGCTTACGAAACCAAATGGAGTGTTACCAGTGGAAAAGATAAGGTAACATTAAAAAATACAAATAAGAAAGAGGTATCTGTAACTGCGGATAAGACAGGAACAGTTACCTTGAAGTGCAAGTATAAGAATTATCTCTTTCAATGGAAAACAGAAAAATATACCATTAAAATCAGTAAGAGAACTCCGGTATTTGAAGAGAGCATTTCAAATCTGACTTATAACGGAAAAGTCCAGACACTGAATGCAAAGAACTTTGTAAAGGATGGTCCAAAGAGTGGTATTGCTGGAACCTGTGACAAAGAGATTTTAAATGCAGGAACTTATACTTATACGATTACAACACCGGCAACAGATGTATATGAGGCAGGAAGCAGGACTTATACGGTAACTGTAAATAAGGCAGAGGCAGTAATTAAGGAAAAACCATCTGCAACAATCAATCATATGTCCGGAAAACTGAGAGAGTCCCATCTGAATGGCGGAATGGCAGTAGCGGTCAATGATGAGAACCAGGAACTGGAAGGCCATTTTGAGTGGCAGAGCCCGGATGAGACACTGTGGTTTAATACTACCGGAACTGCAATCTTTGAAGATGTAGACCATCATGTAGTATTTGTGCCGGAAGGAGATGCAGCAGAGAACTATAAAGAGACTGTATTTATTGTACCGGTAAGAACCTATTTAAAAGCATTGTATGCAAATCTTACAGCCAGTGATTTTGAATATAATGGCAGTAATGATGAGAAAAACTTAAGCTGTGATGCGAATGCATACAGCTGGGGAATTGAAAAAAATCCAAGCATTTCCATTACTTATACTTATTATGATGAGGCGGGAAACAAATTAAGCAAGGCACCGGTGGATGCAGGAACTTATACGGTAATTGCAACAGCCAGTGCAAAGAAATTTGAATCCGCAGACAGTAATGAAGCAACCTTTACTATCCGGCAGAAAACGTTGACGAATGAAATGGTAACTGCAAAGGATACTGAGTATACCGGAAACACAGTTGCAGTTGTGGTAAAGGATGGAGACAAAACATTAGTAGAAGGAAAAGATTATACTGTAATATACAGTGGAAGTAATCCAAATGCAGGAGAGACATCAGCAGCAATTACCGGAATCGGTAACTATAAAGGAACGGTAAATACAACCTATACCATTCTTCCGAAAGAAGTGGAAAATGACAGCGTGATTGCAACTGCAAAGGAAAAATATTATACCGGAAAAGCAGTAACACTCAGTGAAGAAGATGTAACTGTAACTTATAATGGGAAAGTATTAACAGCAGGAAACGATTATACTGTTGGTAATTACAAAGATAATGTAGAAGAGGGAACTGCGCTGGCAACCGTAACCTTTACCGGTAACTATAGTGGAACTGTAAATGTAAGCTTTGGAATCAGTAAGATTCGTGCAAAAGTATATGCCAAATATGGAAATGGAAAACTGCTGCTGTTAAGCGGAAACTGTATTTTAGACCCGGCTGTATTAGAAGAAGCAGCAGATTATGCAACCACAGAGGAAAGCGTAATCCGTGGATTCATCTTAGAGGATGAAAATGCAGGTGTAGTGACAACATATACAAAACTTTTCCGCAATATAGAGGGTTATAACGTATATGTAAAGGTAGCAGATACATTTACACAGAAGGCAGAGTTCTACATCCGGAAAGCAGGAACTGTCCGTCCGGAAGGAACAGTTGGTGATGCAACAGCAAATTATGATTATGTGGGAAGAGCAGCAGTTTCTTTAAATCAGCTGAAAGTGACAACGGATATGTCCGGTTTTACTGCACCAGTGTCTTTTGATGCAGAAAAGAATTATGATGGAAAGATGCCGGTAACCCTTGCATCTGTTTTAGATGCATATGCAGCAAACAGTGGCATTGCAGGGGATGATGCAAGATTCTACCGCATCGAATGGTACCGGATGATTAATCCGAATTCCTGGCATATTGATGGAGAAATTGTTGATAACAGTTATACCGTTACTTTTATGGTAGACGGAAATGTATATCAGGAAGTACGCGAAGTAAAGGGAACGGAAGTTTCTGTAACAGATCCTGTAAAGGCAGAGACAGAGACAACAACCTATGAATTTACCGGCTGGACTTTAGAAGATGGCAGTAAAGTAAATGTTGCAGATTTAAATGATAGTACCGTAGTGTATGCTTCTTTTGATGAAAAGGAGAAAGAAACTGAGCCGACTGAACCAGTTGGACCAACCGAACCAACCCAGCCGACCGAACCAAGCCAGCCGACCGAACCAACCAAGCCAGCCGAATCAACCCAGCCGGCAGAATCAACGGAACCGGCACAGCCGGCAAATCCAACCCAGCCAGCATCATCAGAAACAGCGGTAACTCCGGCAGACAATAATACACAGCCGGAGACAGCAGCACAGACACCGGTAACCCCGGCACAGACCCCGGTTACACAGGCCCAGGTGGCACAGACACCAGTCAGACAGCAGCAGGCAGCACAACAGCCACAGGACGCAGAAGAACCGGTGGTTTTAGAAGATGAAGAGGTTCCGCTGGCGAATGTAACGGACGATAATGCAAAACAGGAAGTAACTGCATTAGAAGATGAAGCAGTTCCTCTGGCGGCAAATCCGGCGGGAGAAGATAACTGTATCATCCATTGGATTATGATGATTCTTACGATTGTATTTGCAGGATATAATGTAGTAAGGGCAGTACTTCGTCAGAAGAAAAATGCATAAAAGCAGGAGGCAGAAAGTATGAAGATAGTAGATGGAATCATTGCTGTTATATATGTAATTGCTATGGCAGTGCTGTTTTTCTTGAGAGACTGTGAGAAAGATCTTCCAATGGGAATTCTGGCACTGGCTGTTACCGCAGCTGCAGTAGCATGTATGGTTATCCAGAATAAAAAGCGTGATAGCAAAGCAGCAAGAGCTTAAAAAATAATATAAATAAGTATTGCAGGCAGGACGATAGAAAATGAAAATACATTTTGTCGTCCTGCTGTTTTTCGTTGCCAGCCATTTGAAGAAAGTTCCCGCTTGACATTATTTTAAAATTGAGTTATTGTATTAATTAAATAATACAATGATAATTGCAAAGAAGAAAAGGGAGATTAGGTATGGCAAAGAAAAAGAAGAAAATGGAGTTTGAAACAATGCAGGTAAAGCTGCCTCATGTAAAGGGGCTGTCCATTGTGCTTCCGGTTATTTATATTTTATGGGTGGCAGTGATGTATTATCTCCTGCTTCCGGCACTTAATATTCATTCCAGAGGTTTATGGCTGTTTGTATTAGGCGTTATATTATTCCCGTTAGGAATAATAGGTGCGTTGGTATCGGCAGCCAGGAAGGCGGAAGGTAAGTCCGCAGGAAAGCTGGAAAAGCCGGTAAACGGTATTTTTGCAGCAGTTGGAGTAATCGGAATTCTGTTCCTGATTCTTTTATTTTATGGCAGCAAAATGTTCCATGCACAGGCATATGCAGATATCCTGACCATCGAAGACAGTGATTTTAACAGCGATATCAATACAGCATCTTCTGTATCAAAGATTGCATTAATGGATACGGACAGTGCAGTGCTGCTGGGTAATCGTGAAATCGGAAGCCTTTCAGAAGTGGTGAGCCAGTATAATGTATCGGAAGACTACACACAGATTGATTATCAGGGGGCACCAACGAAAGTATCTGCATTAGAGTATGCCGGCTTCTTTAAATATATGGGAAATAAGGAAAATGGTGTTCCGGGTTATATAACTGTTGATCCGGTAGGGCAGAAGGCGCAGTATGTTCCGGTAAAGGAAGGAATGATTTATGTTCCGTCTGCTTACTTTGGCAAGGATTTAAGAAGGCATATCCGTATGAATTACCCGGATAAACTTTTCGGAAATCTTCATTTTGAAGTGGACGAAGATGGAAACCCATACTATATTGCCAGTGTATACAAATACACCATCGGTTTATTTGGTGGAGAAACCGTCGAGGGTGCAATCAGCTGTGACCCAATCAGCGGAGACTGTCAGTATTATGATGCATCAGAAGTGCCGAACTGGATGGATGATGTCTTTGACGGGGATCTTCTGGTGGAACAGTATAACTGGTATGGAGAATTATCTAATGGATTTATGAACAGCATCTTCGGCAAAAAAGGCTGTAAGAAATGTACGGAAACGGTAGTAGAGGATGAAGACGGAGATGAGGAATCTTACGAAGCAAACTTCGGTTATGTTGCCAAAGACGGGGATATCTGGATTTATACCGGAGTTACTTCCGTCAATGATGATGCCTCCAATATCGGGTTTATACTGGTAAATGAGCGGACTTCAGAAGCACATTATTACAGTATTGCAGGAGCAGATGAAAGCTCTGCAATGGCTGCTGCAGAAGGAGAAGTGCAGGAGAAAGGATACCGTGCATCTTTCCCGTCTTTGATTAATGTAGATGGTCAGCCGACTTATATTATGGTATTAAAAGATGCCAGCGGCATAGTGAAGCTTTATGGCATGGTAAATGTAGAATCTTATAATATGGTAACAACAGCAGCCAGTCTCGATGAGTGCTTTGCAAAGTATCGTAAGATGACAGGCAGTGATGGTACAGAAAACACTGGGAATCCGGAAGAGGCAGAAAATTCTTCCGGAGACAGCAACAGTACTGCAGGTAATGCACAGACAGCAGCCAAGGGAAAAATAATTCCGGAAGGTGAGACAGAGACAAGAAGTTTTGTAATCAGTGAAATACAGTATGTTGAGATTGCAGGAGAGACCTATGTTTATCTGGCAGGAGACGACGGTATGGTATACTGGCAGAAGTTTTCTGATAATGAACAATTGATTTTCCTGCATGAGGGAGATACCGTTACTGTAAATGGAATTATGGATAAAGATAATATTTACTGGATAGATACCATTGGAATCATGCAGTAGGAAGGCGAAGAAATGGAAGCAGCAATCCTTGTAGTAATTATGATTGCAGGATTTACTTATTCAGCAATTAAGACAAAAGAAAGTTGGAAGAACCGCTGCAAACGGACACTGAAAGAAAAATATGGAAAAGAACCTGAGAAAAAGGAATTCAAAAGAGAACTGATAAGAAATTATCTGGATACTGTGGATGGAACACAACAGGTGGATGAGGTCACATGGAATGACCTTAATATGGATGATGTGTACCAGAGAATCAACAACTGTGATTCCACCATGGGAGAAGAAATTTTATATGCAAAGCTTCATTATGCGAAGCAGACGAAGGATGAAGAGGAGCTTTTAGAAAAAAGAATAGCTTTTTGTGAAGCAGATGATGAAAAACGCTATCATCTGGAAGAAACTTTGTCAAAGCTTGGAAAGAGAGACGAGGCTTACTATATTCCATCCTTTATCCAGACAGTAGAGGATTTTGCAATTTCAAATCTCTGGGTTTATCAGATGCTCCGGATATTGCTGGTGGTAGTTGTTGTGGCGGCAGTCGTATTTCATAATATATATGCTCTGTCAGCTTTGGTGGTAGTATTTCTTGTGAATTTGTCGGTGTATATCTTTACGGTCCGGCTGAAGTTTGACCAGGAGATTCATATGATGGGAACGGCGGCATACCTGATTACGGTAGCACGAGAACTGGAGCAGGAATACCGGAAAGACAAAATTTGTGAGGAACTGGCACCGCTGCTTCCGGTATTTGACAAAATGGATAAGAAGGCATTTCTGCTAAATATCCAGAGTAGAAATGCCATGGGAGATGTGTTTGAAATGCTGCAGGATTTCCTGCTGGGAGTAACCCAGTGGCATATCCTTACTTATATGAAAGTATTGAATCAGTTTATGGATAACCAGGATGTTTATCTTAAGATTTACCGGGTGGTAGGAGAACTGGATGCAGCGATCAGCACAGGCTCTTTCCGAAAGAGTCTGCCTCTTGTGACAGTACCGGAATATGAGGAAACAAAGCAGCTTGAGATGGAAGAAATTTATCATCCGCTGCTTCATGGAGCAGTGACCAATTCTATGGAACTTCAGCATAACTGCATTATCACAGGCTCCAATGCTTCCGGTAAGTCAACCTTTATCAAGACCATAGCTGTCAATGTGATACTGGCACAGAGCATTCATACCTGCACCGCAAAAAGAATGCACCTGCCTCATGCAAAAATGATTACTTCCATGGCGGTAAGAGACGATATTTTATCCGGTGACAGTTATTTTATCAAAGAGATTAAATATTTAAAACGTATCCTGGATGCTTTGTCGGAGGATGAACTGGTTATCTGTATTATTGATGAAATCTTAAGAGGAACCAATACCCAGGAGCGTATTGCAGCTTCAAAAGCAATCATGGAATATCTGGCACATCATAACTGCATTGCAATTGTGGCATCCCATGATAAGGAATTGACGGAGCTTGAAAAAATTGGTTATGACAATTATCATTTTTCCGAAGAGTTTGGAGAAGAGGATATTGTATTTGATTATAAATTGCAGAAGGGACCGGCAAATTCCCAGAATGCAATCCGCCTGCTTTCCTTTACCGGGTTCCCGGAAACGATTATTGAGAGGGCGGAAAATATCAGAAGCGAATATCGGTGGTAAGGAGTAAAATCGAATTTAACAAGAGGTTTTAATCTCATGTTAGATTCGATTTTTTAGTTAAGAATGCAACATGTAGATAGAAATGTCTACATGTTTTTTTTATTTTAAGGAGGTTTTGAAATGGCAAGAAAATATCATATCTTAACTTACGCAGACCGGGTAAACATTGAAAAAATGCTTAAAGAGGATATTCCGGTTGTCAAAATTGCAGAGGAAATTGGCATGACAAGACATGCTATTTATGCAGAGCTTAGACGGAATGGAAAATCTGATAACAAGAAATTGTATAGTGCTGATGAAGCCCAGAAGCAGCTCCTTCGGAATTAGTCATATTAAAAAACATCAATAAAAGAAACAGTCAATTATTGCTCATACAAAATGTAGGACAAATAGAGGAGGCATTGGGATGTTACATATTATAAAAGAACATGGCAGCATGAAGGGACATTCAGATGTTGAGATTATTGAATTAGAAGATTTGGGTTTGGTTTCATTATCAAAATGGAATGGTGAAGTGTATGGAAAATGTTGGAAATGTGATGCATCCGGATATGAAAAAGAAAAGGGATGTAAATGCTTCTCTTTGAAACCAGTATACGAACCGGACAACACTGATGATGAAACTGGAGAAGTACTTAGTTGGAAGAGGATAGGTTTTGATTTGAAAATGTAGGACAAATAAGAGGCGGCAGTACCCCAGGTGGTAGAGGGACGGGCACCGTGAAATAGAATGGTAATGACCATTGTCAGTCGGTGCCTATGATGTCGCTGGTTCGAGTCCAGCCTGCCGCATTAAGCAATAGTGCTTAGTAATAAAATAAGCCGTACCGGAATCCGGTACGCAAGGAGGGTCATATGGTAACAATAACAATTAGTAACTTAAAAGGTGGAGTTGGCAAAACGACATCAGCAGTAAATATTGCATGGTCACTTGCTTATAAGGGAAAGCGTGTATTAGTGGTTGATGCAGACCCACAGTGCAATCTTACACCATTTTTTCAGCGGGATAATGCAAGAAGCCACACAATAGGTGACCTGCTGGAGAAACCAGAGAACTTCCGGAGTTGCATCTGTCGGAGCCGTTTTAAAAATGTGGACATTATAAAAGGATGTCCGGAGGTATTAGAAGCAGAGAGAGAAGAGGAAGAAGCATTGCTTGGAGCATTTAAGAATATTCAGAAGGAAAAGGGAGATATGTACGATTATATGATAATTGATACAAGACCCTCTTTTGGCGGATTAACCGAAGCTGCAATATTAGTATCAGATATCCTTCTTACGCCAGTATGCTTGGATAAATTCTGCAGAGACAACTTAACTCTAGTAGACACATACCTTGATTCTATTCCGGAAAACATCAGACCAGTATGGAAAGTATTTGCAAATAAAGTATTGCCAAATCGAAAAGCACAGAAAGCTATTTTTACAGACCTTTATACAAAACATGATTATCCCATCATGGACGCATGTATTAGTGGCTCAGAAGTAGTAAACACTGCATTGCAGTTATATAAGCCAGTGCAGAGGCATAGAAGTGGATGTCCGGTGTGTGTCGATTATATGAATCTTGTTGATGAAATTGAACAGATGTCAGTAGAAAGGGGGGTTGATTAATGGCAACTCTTGGAGCAATGTTTGCCACTGCGGGAGTAAAAAAAGCAGAAACTCCTCCACAGCGTGTGACAAAATGGATTCATTATACAAAATTATGCGATAACGCTGCACAATATTGTAATGAAAAGGATAAGGAAGAAATCATTCAGCTTGCAGGATTGATTGATGCCAGTAAGAAAGTGTTGCAGAATGTGTTGGTTCGCAAAATAAATGATGACCAGTATGAAATCATTGCCGGACATAAGAGGAGAAGAGCCTGCAAGTATTTAGTAGAAGAGGAAGGAAAAGAAGAATACCGCTTTATCCCATGTTACGTCGAAAATATAAGTGATGTTCAGGCTGAATTCCAGGTATATTCATCAAACAGTCATCACCCTAAGTCGGATTATGAAAGGATGCATGAACTGGAGCGTATGAAATATTTGCTGGAAACATATCCAGAAGAGTTTCCAAATTTGCAAACAGGAAGAATGGTGGAACGGCTTGCAAAACAGTTAAATATGAATAAGACAACGGCAGGAGAGTACCTCACTATATCCAAAAACCTCGGTGAGAATGCAAGAACAGCATTTGAGGGAGGAACAATAAATAAGACAGCAGCACTTGAAATGGCAGCACTTCCAGAAGAAGAACAGAACAAGCTGCTTGATGCTGGGGTTACAGCACAAAAGGACATCAAAATTTATAAGGAGGAAATGCTGGAGCCCGCAGAGGAAGAAATTAAGCTTTTTTATGAAATGTACATAAAAAAACATGATAAGAACAGAGATGAGCTGAAAGAATATCTGATAAGAACATATGGAAGATGCCATTCTTGTGGAACAGGTGGAGCAATTGATTTTTCATGCACTCCTAAAGGCATTAAGCTTAATAAAAGCATGGAAATCACTTGGGCTAAATTCGTAAAAAAAATTGATGAGTATTATCCGGTTGAAAAAAGGGAAGTGGTAATTCCAACAGCAGAACTAAAAGTTGAGGAAAAGATTGTAGCGGAATCCGGTACAGATGCTTCGGTTGCCAGTCCGACAGAAGATGATAATATTGCAGGACAGCTCTGTGTAGTAGATGTGGACATGAATGTAGAGGAAGATATTCAGCAAATAGAAAATAAAACAAAAAGTGCTGAATATACACCAATGTATTTTCTCCACGAACAGGAAAGAAGACTGGAAGAAATGGAAAGAGCTGTGGCAGCAATACAAAACATATCCGAGTCTACATTAAAAGCATTGGAAAGACAGCGGACGATTGTAAAGGCTCTTATAGCATTTGCTGCAAATACGGAAACTTCCAATATTAAAGAAAGAACTGTAAAGCTGATGCAGCCAGAGCTTCCCAAATTCCATAATACAGAGGAACGCAGAGAATGGCTTGAAAATTATAAAGACTGGGGCGTTTGGTATACAGATAGCAGAATCGGAGTGACTTATTATAAATATGAATTCCCCGATGCGACGATTTTAATTGCAGAAGAGTATAAGTCGGATTATTCAAAATATGGTAATGCTTTTTTTCACTTGGTTGGTGGACCAAAGAAAAGGGAAAAGAACAGCTATGGAGTACCTAGATATCCATATCATGAACGGTATTGCAGACATTCTGATAGTATTACGGAATTAATAGAGTTTTTAAAAGCAATACAGAAGTAACCAGGATTCTTCGTATGCATCCGGGGCAGTATCCCGGATGCATGACGTAGCCGCAAAGGAAAAGAATCCTTTTGTACCGAATTTCGGTACACATATGACCCCATCCCGGCTGCAGTATACTGTGGTCGGGATACAAAAGGCTCAAAAGGAGTAGCGGTTTTATGGAAATGAAAATGACAAAGATGACAGAGGACAGAGTAAAAAACATCCTTCGATTCCGGAATTCTAAATTAAAAAATATACATCAAAAAATGATTTCCCTCTACGAAGATGCAAATGATACGGATTCGGTGCTGGAAACAGTTGCACTGCCAGCTCAAAACATAAGCGGAATGCCAGGAGCAAGGGGAGAACACAAGGACCTTGGAAATGTGCTAATCAATTATCAAAACGAGCTTTATCGGAGAAATGCTGAGATTCGGGAAATGATGTGGGCACTTTCGCAGGAAGAGCAATCGATAAACCGAGTGTGGGCTTGTTTCCATGTTCTTGAGGAACCTTTTTATGACATCATCCGG
>ULQM01058809.1_pt1 | contig 15886 bp, 8 predicted proteins | sample 1954451 | NCBI WGS metagenome assembly ULQM01 (sample SAMEA4835655, study PRJEB28245) | human gut metagenome | biome: gut microbiome; material: fecal sample | place: Denmark | collected 2008 | reverse complement strand
GTATAAGTGTATTTTGTTTCCGACTTGAGTTTATTATGAGTGAAGCTTGTTGCAGTAGTGTTGCCGAGAGCCTTCCAACTCCTGTTTTGAAGATAATAAACTCTGTATTTTGAAGCACCGCTGCATTTTCCCCAGCTGATTTTTGAACCGGTTACGGTATTCTCAATTTTATTGATTGTCGGAGCTTTTACATATGTAACGGATTTTCCGCCATTGTAATAACTTGCAAAATTATTTTCAGCGTCAAGTGCTCTAAGGGTATAAGTATAGTTAATGCCTGACACTGCTGTTGTGTCGGTAAATGAACCGCTGTCGGAGGTTCCGATTCGTTTCCAACCCGTATTTTTTGTCTTTCTGTAAATACGATAGCTGTCTATTGCAGAATTCTTGCTCCATTTAACAGTAACACCACCAAAAACATTCTGAAGTGAACTGATTACAGGCGGTGCAAAAAATGTATTTGAATATCCGTCTTTGTTGTAGTCACTTACAAATTTATTGTTTTTGTCCATAGCTCTGACAGTGTAGCGATAAGTAACGCCGTCTCTTAATGAATTATGCGTAAAGTTAGTGGTTGTACTCTCGCCCACACGGCTCCATGACTTTCCGTTAAACACATATATTCTGTATTTAACAGCACCTGAATAAGAGTTCCAAGTTATCATTGTTCCTGTGGAAGTATTTGAAAATCCGCTGATTTGCGGATAGTTAATTGTCGGCTCACAAGGAACAGTCGGAACTGTTTCATTAGGACCGGTAGGCTCTTCGGCAGGAATAGTATTGTCCGAAACAACTTCCAAGCTAACTGCGTCTGTAGCTTTGGCAGATTCATTGTTTCCGTCATAAGCAAAGCCTGTCATAACACTCGTTGTTGTCATTAACAAAGCCAATGCTCCTGAAGTAACAATTGATAAAAATTTCCTCATACACTGCAACTCCTTACATTTTAAATATTGAACACATCAACATTTAAATACGATTTACATTTATTATAGCACTACACTTATAAGATGTAAATAATACATTGAATTTTTGTGCTTTATGCATAATTATAATATATGATAATTTGTAATTGTTGCTAATTCAAAGTGAAAATAAGTAGTATTTTAAATTCTGCACTTTATATTTTGGACTAAAATTGTGCAAACCGGCATAATTAAAACGGGCCTAGGCTTTATTTTTCAGCCGTCTGCAATTACACTTTACTTTTTTCGATTGTCCCAACTATTAACATTGAGTAATAATATTTAATATAAGAGCCGAAACACCCCGAACAGCTGTTGCCGTTCGGGGCGTCTCGGTTTATGTGAATTAAAAAGGATAGGTTAATTAAGCTATTGGGGATTATTCAACATCCTGCATAGCGTCGTAGCCTGTTTCGCCTGTTCTAACCTTAACAACATCTTCAACATCATAGATAAAGATTTTGCCGTCACCGATGTGACCTGTGTAAAGTGCCTTAACAGCCGCATCAACAACTGCCTTTACAGGAACCTTGCAAACTACGATTTCAACCTTCATCTTAGGAAGGAGGTTACTTTCAATAGCAACACCACGGTAATACTCTGCTTTACCCTTCTGAGCACCGCAACCGAGTACCTGAGATACTGTCATACCTGTGATGCCGAGCTTATCCATTTCTTCTTTAAGAGCTTCAAGCTTTGACTGCTTGAGAAGAATGTCAATCTTAGTAATCTTTGTGCCATCGGTAGCCATATCATACTTGCCGGCAAGCTGAACGGGAACTGCCTGAGTTACAGGAACATTGCTGTCAACATCAAATGTTTCATCAAGTGAAGCTGTACCGACACCGATTGGCATAAAGTCTGCATATGCGCTGATAAGACCGTGCTCGCAGATATCGAGGCCCTTCATTTCTTCGTCCTTTGTAACACGAAGACCTACTGTCTTTTTGATGATTGTGAATACGATAATCATGCAAACAACTGTCCAAGCTACGATTGTAACAATACCGAGAGCCTGCTTACCAAGCTGAGCGAAACCGCCGCCGTAGAAAAGACCTGTGATACCGTTCTGACCGTTGCCTGTTGCGAAAAGACCTACTGCAAGGCCGCCCCACATACCGTTTACGCCGTGTACCGAGAATGCGCCGACAGGATCATCTATTTTAAGCTTGATATCAACAAATTCAACTGCTACTACGATGAGGATACCTGAAACGATACCGATAACTGCTGCGCCGATTGCGTCAACATCTGCACAACCTGCCGTGATTGCTACAAGACCTGCGAGTGATGCGTTAAGACACATTGAAACATCAGGCTTGCCGTTCTTGATCCATGTAAAGAGCATGGTTGTTACTGTTGCAACTGCCGGAGCAATTGTTGTTGTAAGAAGAATCTGACCGAGACGAGCGCCGTCTTCAGCAGCGGCACCGTTAAAGCCGTACCATGCAAACCAAAGAATGAATACACCGAGAGCACCGAGTGTGATGCTGTGACCGGGGATAGCGTTTACCTTGCCGTTCTTGCCGTATTTACCGATACGGGGTCCGAGAATGATTGCGCCGACAAGTGCCGAGATGCCGCCGACCATATGAATTACGATTGAACCTGCAAAGTCGATACAGCCAAGCTGTGCAAGCCAACCCTGACCGTTCCAAACCCAACCTGCTTCAATCGGGTAAACAACGAGTGAAATAATTGCGCTGTAAACACAGTATGCCGAGAATTTTGTACGCTCTGCCATAGCACCTGAAACGATAGTAGCTGCTGTAGCACAGAATACAAGCTGGAATACGAATGAGTTCCAATTAAAGTTCATCCAGTCTGTGAACATATTGAGGTTGGGAACACCGATGAATCCTGCAACATAGTCCTCAGACATCATAAGTCCGAAGCCTAACAGGCTAAATACAACCGTACCGATACAAAAGTCCATCAGGTTTTTCATAATGATGTTACCTGCGTTTTTAGCTCTTGTAAAACCGGTTTCAACCATTGCGAATCCGCACTGCATAAAGAACACGAGTAATGCGCCGATCATAAACCAGACGCCTGTGCCTCCGTAAATTAGTTCTGCCATATAAATCTCTCCTTTTATCAAAATAACAAAAACGGCGTGGAGTTGACAGTTTAATTCTGTCAATCACACGCCGTTGTGTTACCTGTTATACAATATAAATAATGTTATTTAGTATAAATAGAGGTTCTATCAATCACACACCGAAAAGAAGTTCGCCGTATGAAGGATAAGGCCAGTATTCCGAAGCTGTTTCTGTTTCCATTGCGTCACCGACAGCTCTGAGTTCCTGCATAAGTGCAAATACTGTTTCTCTGTAGTACTTAGCATACTTGAGGTTGTCATCGCTGTAGTCGCTTGCCTTGATAACAGCCTCTTCAAGCTCTGCAGTTTTCTTTGAGAAACATACAAGTTTGTTTGAAAGGCTTGTAATAAGGTCTTCCTCAACACTTGTAGGAATAGCGTCTGAAAGTGCCTTCTTGGCAAGTGCTGTATCCGTAAGATCTCTTACATATGATGTAACGGCAGGAAGAATGTTCTTCTTAGCCATATCAATCATTGTGAGAGCCTCAATGTTAATCTGCTTAGAATAGCTTTCAAGCTCAATTTCATATCTTGCACGGATTTCGTCTGCCGAACAAATCTTATTCTTAACAAAGAGGTCAATATTCTTCTTGTCAAGGAAGTGTTCCATTGCGTCAGGAAGTGACTTGAGGTTAAGAAGTCCTCTTCTTTCAGCCTCTTCAACCCACTCGGGAGCGTAGTTGTTGCCGTTGAAGATAATGTTCTGATGCTCTGTGAATACTTTCTTAACAAGAGCCTTGATAGCTGCTTCCAAATCATCCGCATCTTTAAGCTCATCGTAGAACTCTGAAAGTTCTTCGGCTACCATAGTGTTGAGCATATAGTTAGGACAGGCAATGTTAAGTGAAGAACCAAGTGCTCTGAATTCAAACTTGTTACCTGTGAATGCAAAAGGTGATGTACGGTTACGGTCTGATGTGTCCTTCATAAAGTCAGGAAGAACATCAACGCCTGTTCTCATCTTCTGCTTACCCTTGCTTACATATTCTCTGTCATTGATGATTGAATCAACGAGTTCGCCGAGGTCATCACCGAGATACATTGAAATGATTGCAGGCGGTGCTTCGTTAGCGCCGAGACGGTGGTCGTTACCTGCCGATGCAACCGTGATTCTGAGAAGATCCTGATACTCGTGAACAGCCTTTACAACTGCTGCAAGGAAAAGCTGGAACTGAAGGTTGTTTTCAGGAGTCTTGCCGGGATCAAGAAGGTTTTCGCCTGTGTTGGTTGAAATTGACCAGTTGTTGTGCTTACCGGAACCGTTAACACCTGCGAACGGCTTTTCGTGAAGAAGACAAACAAGACCGTGTCTTTCGGCAACCTTCTTCATAACTTCCATTGTAAGCTCGTTGTGGTCGGTTGCAATGTTTGTTGTTGTGAAGATAGGAGCAAGCTCGTGCTGTGAAGGAGCAACTTCGTTATGCTTTGTCTTTGCAAGGATACCGAGTTTCCAGAGTTCCTCGTCAAGGTCTTTCATATAAGCAGCAACTCTTGTCTTGATTGCACCGAAGTAATGGTCGTCAAGTTCCTGTCCTTTAGGAGCTTTTGCACCAAAAAGTGTTCTGCCTGTATAAATAAGATCTTCTCTCTGATCGTAAGCGTCCTTATCAATAAGGAAGTATTCCTGCTCCGGACCTACTGTTGTTGTAACTCTTGTAACATCGTCTTTACCGAGAAGATGAAGAATCTTTACAGCCTCTGTATTAATTCTCTCCATTGAACGAAGAAGAGGAGTTTTCTTATCGAGAACCTCGCCTGTATAAGAACAGAATGCTGTAGGAATGTAAAGTGTTCCGTCCTTAACGAATGCATATGATGTCGGATCCCATGTTGTATAGCCTCTTGCCTCGAATGTGGCACGAATACCGCCGCTTGGGAAAGAAGAAGCATCAGGCTCGCCCTTTACAAGCTCTTTACCTGAGAACTCCATGATAACCTGACCTTCACCGTTCGGTGCGATAAAGCTGTCATGCTTTTCGGCTGTGATACCTGTCATCGGCTGGAACCAGTGTGTGTAGTGGGTACAACCCATTTCAACTGCCCAGTCCTTCATAGCAGCCGCAACAACATTTGCAACGCTGAGGTCAAGCGGTTCACCGTTCTGGATTGTCTTTTTCAAAGCCTTGTAAGTTGACTTTGGAAGTCTTTCCTGCATCTTCTGATCATTAAATACCATGCTGCCAAAAATTTCGGGAACTTTTGCCATTTTAATTCTCTCCTATCCATTTTGAAAATAAATTTTAATGGTCTGATTTTTGCTTTATAAAAACAGAAAAGGACACTGTAAGCCTCAGCTCACAGCGCCCTTGCTGTCTTTGATGTTGTTAGTATATTCCACTTTTGCGAATTTGTCAATACATTTTTTGAAAAAAGTTTTGAAATTGCAAGTTTTATTAAATTTCCTGCAAAATTAAGCTGAAACACCAATAAGAGTTGCATATTTTCTACAACAATCACAGTAAAATGAAAGTTTTACCCTTAAAAGTTGCAATTTTCCTCTATTTTCCCTTGACAAAGCACAATGTATAGTTATATAATCTAAGTGCTGATTTTCCTTAATCAAAGACGACAAGGCATTTCAGAACATCAGCCGACCTGCACATTCACCTTTGCAGGATATAACACAGGCTGAGCATAGCGGTTTTACCGCTGAGAAGAGATTGGGCATTTTACAATTACATATATATGATTGATTATTAACCGGCAGAACAATAATTGCCACTTTGAACCGATAAGTTTACGAAAGCAAACTTCCTTTTACATATATATGTATATAAAAAGTCCGCTGAATAATTTTTGTGATTAACAGGAAAGGGTGATCATTAATGGAACAGACAGTCAGAGAGAACAACAAGACTCTGTATTCTCCGAAGTTTGAACATGATAACTGCGGTATCGGAGCTGTTGTTAATATTAAGGGTATCAAGTCACACGACACCGTGGCAAACGCTCTGACAATTGTTGAAACTCTCGAACACAGAGCAGGTAAGGATGCCGAAGGCAAAACAGGTGACGGCGTAGGTATTCTTCTCCAGATTTCACACAAATTTTTTAAGAAGGCAGCTGCTGAAATCGGAATTAAGCTCGGTTCCGAAAGAGATTACGCTGTAGGTATGTTCTTCTTCCCTCAGAATGAGCTTGCAAGAAATCAGGCAAAAAAGATGTTTGAGATTATTGCAGAAAAAGAGGGACTTACGGTTCTCGGCTGGAGAAATGTTCCGTCAAAGCCCGAGGTACTCGGTCACAGAGCTGTTGAATGTATGCCTGCAATTATGCAGTGCTTTATCAAAAGACCTCACGGTGTAAAAAGAGGCCTTCCGTTCGACAGAAAGCTCTATGTTGCAAGAAGAGTTTTTGAACAGAGTAATGAAGACACATATGTAGTTTCACTTTCAAGCAGAACTATTGTATATAAAGGTATGTTCCTTGTCGGCGATCTTCGTAACTTCTTCCTTGATCTTCAGGACGATGATTACGAGTCTGCAATCGCTATGGTTCACTCCCGTTTTTCAACCAACACAAATCCAAGCTGGCAGAGAGCTCATCCTAACAGAATGATTGTTCACAACGGTGAAATCAACACAATCAGAGGCAACGCTGACAAGATGCTTGCCCGTGAGGAAACAATGCGTTCGGAGCATCTCAAGGGCGACCTTGACAAGGTTATTCCTGTTGTAAACACAGAGGGTTCAGACTCTGCAATGCTTGATAACACACTTGAATTTCTCGTAATGAGCGGTATGGAGCTTCCTCTTGCCGTTATGATTACAATTCCGGAGCCGTGGGATAATAACGGCACAATGAGCCAGAAGAAAAAGGACTTCTATCAGTATTATGCAACAATGATGGAGCCGTGGGACGGTCCTGCATCAATCCTTTTTTCTGACGGTGACATTATGGGTGCGGTTCTTGACCGTAACGGTCTGCGTCCGTCAAGATATTACATCACGGATGACGGCAACCTCATTCTTTCATCGGAAGTCGGCGCACTTCCTATTGATCCCGCAAAGATTGTTACAAAGGAAAGACTTCGCCCGGGCAAAATGCTCCTTGTCGATACGGTTCAGGGCAGACTCATTGATGACGATGAACTCAAAGAGTATTATGCGTCAAAACAGCCTTACGGCGAATGGCTCGACAGTAATCTTGTTTGTCTTAAAGACCTCAAAATTCCTAATATGAAGGTTGAGGAGCATTCATATAAAGAAAGACAAAAACTCCAGAAGGCTTTCGGATATACCTACGAAGATGTTATGACATCAATCCTTCCTATGGCAAAGAACGGCACAGAGTCAATTGCCGCAATGGGTACAGACAGTCCGCTTGCAGTTCTTTCAAAAGAACCGCAGCCGCTTTTCAACTACTTCAAACAGCTCTTTGCACAGGTTACAAACCCGCCGATTGACGCAATCCGTGAGGAAGTTGTAACATCAACAACAATTTATATCGGTGAGGACGGCAACATCCTTGAGGAGCGTCCCGAAAACTGCAAGGTTATGAAGATTCACAACCCGATTCTTACATCAACCGATATTCTCAAAATCAAGAATATGCACATTCCGGGCTTTAAGGTTGCGGTTATCCCGATTCTCTACTACAAGAACACAAGACTTTCAAAGGCTGTTAAGCGACTTTTCATTGAAGCTGACAAGGCTTACAATGACGGTGCAAATATTCTTATCCTCTCCGACAGAGGAGTTGACGAAAACCATCTTGCAATTCCGTCACTTCTTGCAGTATCCGCTCTTCATCAGCACCTTGTTGCAACAAAGAAGAGAACCTCACTTGCAATGGTACTTGAAAGCGGTGAGCCAAGAGAAGTTCATCATTTTGCAACACTTCTCGGCTACGGTGCAAGTGCAATCAACCCGTATCTTGCTCAGGAAACAATTCACGAGCTTATCGGTGATGACCTTCTTGACAAGGACTACTACGCAGCAGTTGACGATTACAACAGTGCAGTTCTCCACGGCATCGTAAAGATTGCGTCAAAAATGGGTATTTCAACAATCCAGTCATATCAGGGCTCACAGATTTTTGAGGCTATCGGTATCGGCAAGGATGTTATTGACGAATACTTCACAGGCACAGTCAGCAGAATCGGCGGTATCACAATCAAGGATATCGAAAAGAATGTTGACAAACTTCACACAGCGGCATTTGATCCGCTTGACCTCGGTGTAAGCGATGAGCTTGAATCCCGTGGTTCACACAAGTTCAGAAGCGGCAAAGAGGAACACCTCTACAATCCGCAGACTATATATATGCTCCAGCAGGCAACAAGAACAGGCGACTATGAGCTTTACAAAAAGTATTCTCATATGATTTCCGAAGAAATGGATCCTGTAAATATCAGAGGTCTTTTCGACTTCAACTTTGCGGAAACTCCTGTTCCGCTTGATGAGGTTGAAAGCGTTGATTCAATCGTAAAGCGTTTCAAGACAGGCGCTATGTCCTACGGTTCAATCTCACAGGAGGCTCACGAAACACTTGCGATTGCAATGAATCAGCTTCACGGCAAGTCAAACTCCGGTGAGGGCGGCGAAAGCCTTGAACGACTTCTCACAAAAGGACAGAAGGTTGACAGATGTTCTGCAATCAAGCAGGTTGCGTCAGGTCGTTTCGGTGTTACATCAAGATACCTCACATCTGCAAACGAAATTCAGATTAAAATGGCTCAGGGTGCAAAGCCGGGCGAAGGCGGACATCTTCCGGGCAAAAAGGTTTATCCCTGGATTGCAAAAACCCGTCATTCAACACCCGGTGTATCGCTCATCTCTCCCCCACCGCACCACGACATTTACTCAATCGAGGACCTTGCACAGCTTATCTACGACCTCAAAAATTCTAACAAAGACGCAAGAATCTCTGTTAAGCTCGTTTCGGAATGCGGTGTAGGTACGGTTGCCGCAGGCGTTGCAAAAGCAGGTGCAGGCGTAATCCTTATTTCAGGTTATGACGGCGGTACAGGCGCTGCTCCGAGAAACTCAATCTACAATGCAGGTCTGCCGTGGGAACTCGGTCTTGCCGAGGCTCATCAGACACTCATTATGAACGACCTTCGTAACAAGGTTGTTATTGAAACCGACGGTAAGCTTATGAACGGCCGTGATGTTGCAATTGCAGCAATGCTCGGTGCAGAGGAATTTGGTTTTGCAACTGCTCCGCTTGTAACTCTCGGTTGTGCAATGATGAGAGTATGTAACCTTGATACCTGCCCGTTCGGTGTTGCCACACAGAACCCCGAGCTCAGAAAAAGATTCTGCGGCAAGCCCGAATATGTAATAAACTTTATGAAGTTTGTAGCAAGCGAACTTCGTGAATATATGTCAAAGCTCGGCGTAAAAACCGTTGATGAGCTTGTCGGAAGAATTGACCTCATCAAGAGAAAAGAAGGCATCACAGGACAGGCTGCCGAGGTTGACCTTTCTAACATTCTTGATACAAACTTTGTTTCGGAAAAGGTTGAATACAACAAAAAGAGCCTTTATGATTTCAAACTTGAATCAACACTTGACGAGAGAATCCTCTGCAAAGAATTTGCAAAGGTTCTTGCAAAAGGCACAAAGAAAAAGGTTGAAGTCAATGTTAAGAACACTGACCGTTCATTCGGTACAATCTTCGGTTCTGAGGTTACAAGAAAGCATTACAACAACCTTGATGACGATACATTTACAGTAGTCTGCAACGGTTCGGGCGGTCAGAGCTTTGGCGCATTCATTCCAAAAGGACTCACACTTGAACTCGTGGGCGACTCAAACGACTACTTCGGCAAGGGACTTTCAGGCGGTAAGCTGGTAGTTTATCCTCCGAAGAACTCAACATTTGACGCAGGTAACAACATCATCATCGGTAATGTTGCACTTTACGGCGCAACAAGCGGCAAGGCATTCATCAACGGTGTTGCAGGCGAGCGTTTCTGCGTAAGAAACTCAGGCGCAACGGCAGTTGTTGAGGGTGTCGGCGACCACGGTTGTGAATATATGACAGGCGGCAGAGTTGTTGTTATAGGCAAAACAGGCAAAAACTTTGCCGCAGGTATGTCCGGCGGTGTTGCCTATGTTCTTGATGAAGAAAGAGATCTTTACACAAAGCTCAACAAAGAAATGGTTCTCTTCTCTGAGGTAACAGAAAAGTACGATATAATCGAACTCAAAACGCTTATAGAAGAACATGTTGCAGCAACAGGTTCACAGAGAGGCAAGAAAATCCTTGATAACTTTGACGAGTATCTTCCGAAATTCAAGAAGATTATTCCGCACGACTACAAGAGAATGATGGCTGCAATTGCCGCTTATGAAGAAAAAGGTCTTACAAACGAGCAGGCACAGATTGAAGCTTTCTACGAAATTGTGAATAATAAATAAGGAGGGGACATCAATGGGAAAACCAACAGGATTTATGGAATATAAGCGTGAGGATGCTCCGGCATACTCCGTAAAAGAGAGAATCAAAAATTTTGACGAGTTTCACGATCCCCTCAGCAAAGAGGATCAGCAAAAACAGGGTGCAAGATGCATGGACTGCGGTGTGCCTTTCTGTCAGGCAGGAATGCAGATCGGTTCTGCATTCTCAGGCTGTCCGCTTAACAACCTCATTCCCGAATGGAACGACCTTATCTACAAGGGCAACTGGGAACAGGCTTACAACCGTCTTAAGGTTACAAACAACTTCCCCGAATTTACATCCCGTGTATGTCCTGCTCTCTGTGAAAAGGCATGCACCTGCGGTGCAAACGGTGACGCTGTCAGCGTAAGAGCCAACGAATACGGAATCATTGAAAATGCCTATGAAGAAGGTCTTGCAGACGCAAGAATTCCAAAGGTAAGAACAGGCAAGAAAATTGCAATCATCGGTTCGGGTCCATCGGGACTTGCCGCTGCCGACCAGCTCAATCAGCGCGGTCATTCTGTAACGGTATTTGAACGCAATGACAGAGTAGGCGGTCTGCTTATGTACGGCATTCCGAATATGAAGCTTGAAAAAGATGTTATCGAACGCAAGATTAACATTATGGAAGAAGAAGGCGTAACCTTTGAAACCTGCTCAAATGTCGGCAAAGACATCAAAGCAAGCGAAATTCTCAAGGACTTTGACCGTGTAATCCTTGCTTGCGGTGCATCAAATCCGAGAGATATCAAAGTTCCCGGCAGAGAGGCTAACGGCATTCACTTTGCCGTTGACTTCCTCAAATCAACAACAAAGTCACTTCTTGACTGCAACCTCAGAGAGGGTACATTCATCAGCGCAAAAGGCAAGAATGTAATGGTAATCGGCGGCGGCGACACAGGTAACGACTGCGTCGGCACAAGCATCAGACACGGTGCAAAATCCGTTCTTCAGCTTGAAATGATGCCTAAGCTTCCCGACACAAGAAGTGCCGATAACCCATGGCCGCAATGGCCGAGAGTCTGCAAAACAGACTACGGTCAGGAAGAGGCTATTGAAGTTTACGGTCACGATCCACGAGTTTATCAGACAACCGTTAAGCAGTTCATTGCTGACAAGAACGGTAATCTTGTAGGTGCGGAGCTTGTTAAGCTCAAACCCGAAAAGGATGCTAAAACAGGCAGACTTATGATGAAAGAGGTTGAAGGCTCAGAGTACAAGGTTGATGTTGAACTCGTACTCATTGCGGCAGGATTCCTCGGCAGTGAAAACTATGTAACCAAGGCATTCGGTGTTGAAACAAACGCAAGAACCAATGTTGCAACGGCAGAAGGCTCACACAAGACAAATGTTGAAAATGTATTTGTTACAGGCGATATGCACAGAGGACAGTCACTTGTTGTCTGGGCGATTCGTGAGGGCAGAGATGTTGCCAAAGAGGTTGACGAAAGCCTTATGGGATACACAAATCTTTAATTGATTACAAATAACCTGATAATCCTCAATTTTTCGATATACCGGTTAATAATCAGAAAGCGCAGGAGCGGATTTCCCTCCTGCGTTTTTCTTTGTCATTTAGGGTTTGTTTCTGTTGCATATCAATATGATTGATGATAAAATAAAGAATATATACAATGCAATAAAATGTGAGGAAATATTATGAGCAACAGACCTGAAACCAACAAACAAAGCTGTCCCGTTTACAAAAAATGCGGCGGTTGTCAACTGCAAAATCTGTCATATCCCGAACAGCTTGAATTCAAGCAGAAGAAAGTCGAAAAACTTCTCAAACGCTTTTGCACCGTTGAAAAAATTATCGGAATGAAAACTCCCTACCACTACCGCAACAAGGTTCAGGCGGCTTTTTATACGGACAAAAAGGGCAAAATCATTTCGGGTGTGTATCAGTCTGGCAGTCATCATGTTGTCGGGATTGACAGCTGTCAGACAGAGGATGTTATTGCCGACAAAATCATCGTTGCAGTACGCAAGCTCCTCCCCTCTTTCAGAATGACAACCTATAACGAGGACACAGGCAAAGGTTTTCTCCGTCACATTCTTGTGAAAAGAGGCTTTGCGACAAATCAGATTATGCTTGTGCTTGTGACAGGTACACCTGTTTTTCCGTCAAAAAACAATTTTGTAAAGGCGATTCTGAAACAGTTTCCCGAAATCACAACCATTGTGCAAAATATAAACCCCTACCGCACCAACCTTGTACTCGGTGACAATCAGAAAGTGCTGTACGGCAAGGGTTATATTGAGGATATTCTCTGCGGTTGCAGGTTCAGAATTTCGCCGAAAAGCTTTTACCAAATTAACCCCGTTCAAACCGAAGTTTTGTACGGCAAAGCAATTGAATTTGCAAATCTCAAAAGCAACGAAACCGTGCTTGACACCTACTGCGGAATCGGCACAATCGGCATAATTGCCGCCAAAAACGGCGCAGGCAATGTTATCGGTGCAGAGCTTAACGGCGATGCCGTGAGGGATGCAATCGTAAACGCAAGAGCAAATAATCTGAAAAATATCCGTTTCTACAAAGCCGATGCGGGCGAGTTCATGAGAGAAGCTGCAGACGAGGACGAAAAGCCCGATGTTGTGTTTATGGATCCGCCAAGAGCCGGAAGTGACCGAAAATTTCTCGACTCACTAATCAAAATGTCTCCGAAAAAGGTTGTCTATGTTTCCTGCAACCCCGAAACATTGGCAAGAGATTTAGCCTACCTAACCCAAAGCAGCCCCTACAAAGCCCAAAAAATCCAACCCGTAGATATGTTCCCCCACACCGCACACATCGAGTGCGTAGTTCTGTTGACTAAGGTACTTAGGTAAGGGTGTGAAACAGGCTTTGGAGCATATAATTTAAGACACAACGAAACAAGACACAACAAAGCAGAGCACAATAAAACAAAATTTAAACCCCGAAGTCTGTAAAAACTTCGGGGTTTGGTGTCTTCATTAGGCTATTCAACTAACTTATGCAGCTGCAAACTTTTCGCCTGTTTTGCCGTATCCGTCTACATTTACGATATACTTTTGAACAGCTGTTGCATCCTTAACTGTAATCACACCGTCAACATCAACATCTGCTAACTTCTGATTTACATTATCTAACTGTGCCATATTTACTATGTATTTCTGCACTATTGTTGCGTCAACAATAGTAATCAAGCCGTCATTATTCACATCGCCGTAAATCATATCATTAAAAGGATCTGTAGGTTGAACAGAGGGATTGGGGAAAACAGATTTGTCAAGAACGCTGACTACGCCATTTTCCTTAGCCATGTCATAGTTAGGAAGTCCGCCGTATTCATACTTGCCTGTTTCCTCGTTCTTGCCGTAGAAGAAGTAGAATTCACCGCCGTACATCACCTTACCGCTGAGAACACTAACATCATAGTCGTTAGGATTGATAACAAAAATCATATTATTGAATGTCATTGAGATACCAAGGTCAAAATCTGTATCAATAAAGAAGTTATCCTTGAAGTTGCCGAGGAATGTCTTATCATTACCCTCAACAGCCTCCTGAGCCTTTGCCCAGAATTCACCGTCAAGTAATTTGTCATAATAAGTACTGTCACCTTCCGAATAGTAATCACAACACACATCCTTTGTCTGCATAGCAGCCTTAAACTGTTCCTCACCAAACTCGAAAGTTACTTTACCTGTTTCTGCATCTTCTTCTCTTTCACCGCCGTTAAGGCAGTTGTTGAAAATAATAGCAGGAACATCTGAAGGAATGTCAATATAGAAGATGTTAGCGTCAGCGTCATAAACCTGCATCTTGTATCCCGGCCAAGGAGCAGCCTGTGATGATTCGCCATTAAACACGCATGCGTCTGAACCGTTCCACCAAAAAATGCCGGCAGAGTCTGCGCCGAATTTTTCATTTTTCCAAGATTCCGGCATTACAAAATAAAGTCTTTTGGTAGCCGTTTCCTCACTTGGAACATAGCGACCGTCGTTGTCAATTGCCGCAGATACTCCCGAAATGCCAACTACGGCAACAGAAAGCACCATTGCGATTGACAGAAGCATGCTTATAAGTTTTTTTGTCATTTTTTAAAAACTCCTCTCTTATTTTGTTAAATTTAATAAGCTTTGTGAAATCGTATTACATTCCACTTTTAACCTTAAATAAATAATATAACCAACAAAACATTTTGTCAATAGAATTTAAGGTAATTCATACATTTTTTGTAAATTTTCACTATAACAATAAATTTTTTCTCTGCATATAATTTAAAATTCTGCAAAAAATAAAACCACCTCACGGAAAGGTGGTTTTTATTATGAGTTTTTACGATGTTAATCATAACGGTGGCAACCGACAGAATGAAAATTATCCTGTTGAGTTGCCGTCACGAAACAGCAAAAAGGAAATTTCCCCTATTGTTGATGTTACGGAACACGAGGTTTATCCGCTTGAGTTTGCAAACTGCCACAGGACAAAGCCTCGTTTTGACACAAACGGTGACATCACCGAAATTGTGACTACCGAAACAGAAGCTGAAACGGAAGAGCGAACCACTCACGAACAGCATAAGTAGGGACATACAAAAGTCTTGTGTCGGAGCTTACTGCTCCGACATTTCCTTTTATGCCGAGTTGCGAACAAATTATTCTTGCCCTGAGCTGATGAAAGCCGTCCGTCACAATCGTAATATCTGTATTAAGGTTGTTGTCCTCAATAATTTTCATTGAATTTCTTATATTCTCGGTTGTGTTGGTTGACTTGTCCTCCATATAAAGTCTTGAAGAATCAATGCCCGACTCCGTCAGCACATTGTACATACATTGTGCCTCACTCATAATCTCGTCACTTCCCTGTCCTCCGCTGAGAACGGCATTTGCGTTCGGAGAATCGTCAAGATATGATTTTGCGGCGTCAATTCTGCCACGCAAAATTACCGACGGTCCCCATGGCTTAACCTGAGCACCGAGGACAATTGCAGTTGAGTTTTCGGGCGGTGCCTGACAGGTTGCCCATACCATTGCAGAGGTGACAATCGCACCGTAAACGGCAAAAGAGATAAAGCCGATATTCACTACACGAAAAACTACTTTAGTAAACAAATGCTTAAAGCAAAATGCCTTTATTGCTCCGTGAACGGGCGGAATTAACACGCACAACAGCCACAGACATAGAAAAGTTCCTGCAATATTGCCCGGGTTGATAATTCCGTGAGTCATAGGGATTACGAAAAATCCGAGAAACACAACTGGTGCGGCAATGCCGATTATGCGTAAAATTAACATCACCATTTTCAAAATATCACCCGACCTGTTAAATTTCTTTCATCTTATCAAACTCATTGTACATATTTTCAAGAGTTGACAAGCGGTCAATAAACGGAGTGTCAACAGCGCCCTCAAAGCACGATTCTTTCTTGCTCTTGAGAACCTCCATTGCAGATTTGTC
>ULQM01030533.1_pt1 | contig 15976 bp, 15 predicted proteins | sample 1954451 | NCBI WGS metagenome assembly ULQM01 (sample SAMEA4835655, study PRJEB28245) | human gut metagenome | biome: gut microbiome; material: fecal sample | place: Denmark | collected 2008 | reverse complement strand
GCCCGATCCTTTCGCATGAAGCGGTCGTACCGACCGGCATTTCTGTCCCAGAAATTCTTGTGTTCTCGCATCGCTGTCACTCCTCCCATCGTAAGCTTCATCTAAGCGATACACATGCACGGCTTGGTTAGACGCGGCTAACTAAGCCGTCATGGAAAGGCCGCATCTCTGCGGCCTTTCGGCTTATTCAAATAACTCCCCGCAGGCGCCGCACACCAGCGTTTCAAGCACCTGCGGATACAGCGCTCCAATCTGCTCCCTGTGGGAAACGGTGAGTATCAGTCCCCGCACCGTCGCGGCAGCCAAGGAAGCGCCGCACTTAGGCATAAGGTCATGCTTCTCCAACAGCTGACGGATGTGTGTTTCACCGTCGTGGTAATGCACGTTTTTAACATCCTCCGGCAGTCTCTGCAAAAGCAGCTTCGCATCGTTTTCAATGAAAACCATGTCGCCGGTATCGGACAGCCGCCGGCAGACGGCAAGAACCGCCTTTGCCGCACGCTCTGACGGAGACAAGCCGTCAGCTTCGCCCAGCACTCGGTCAGCCACCCCGTAAAGCTCGGAGTGAATGTTCTCCAAAACCGCGAAAAAAAGCATTTCCTTGGACTCGTAGAATTTATAGAACGAGCCCTTCGCAATGCCGACCGCCTTTGTCAGCTGATCCACGGAGGTTTTCTTCATCCCCAGCGTGACAGCACAATGTCTCGTTTCTTTCAGCAATGCCTTGCGGAGCTGCTCGGTCTCGTAATCGGTAAAAGCCAAGCTTGCGCCTCCTTAAATATGACCGTTTTAGTTTATTCGGTCATATTATACCGTACTTCTTTCTGCTTTGCAAGAGGTGCGCGAGAAATTCCAATGACCGAAGGAGTCAAGCAAGCTTTCCTTATGGAGAAAAAGTTCCAAGAAGAAACCGGTATAAAAAGTGTCAGTCATATCAATGGCTAATCGGACTTCGTGTTCATCAACAGAAACGGCGAAGTGCAGCACCAAGGCACACTGAATAGATAATGAGAAGTTTATATAATCTAAGCCCAAGGTCTTGATACGGCACCTTAAAAGATAGACACTTTGAGGGGGTGAATATTAATGGGTAATACAGGGAATAAGTAAGAGGTATCCGATTATACCATTGTACAGGAAAGCAGCTCCTTCTTTCGAGCCCTGTAGCAGAGTAAACCAACGAAATCCGCCAAGGCCCAGCCGATCGGAACTGAGCACCAGATGCCGGTCACGCCGATGGCCGGGACAGCAGATAGCAGATAGGCCAGCGCGACACGAGTACCTAACGAAATAACGGTAAGCACCACACTCATGCCCGGTTTCCCCAACGCACGATACAAGCCATAAAGCAGAAACAGGCAACCGATGCCGCAGTAAAATGCACCTTCTATACGCAGATAGCGCACGCCCTCCTGAATGACCGCGGTCTCTCCGGCGTCCACGAAAATCGCCATAAGCGGTTTGGCAAAGACACAGACGAGCAGGGAAATGACCACACAGAAAGCCATGGAAATACACACGGCGCTTTTCAGCCCTGCGCGTATTCGCACGCTCTTTTTTGCACCGTAATTCTGGGCGATAAATGTGGAAAAGGCGTTGCCGAAGTCCTGCACCGGCATATAGGCAAAGGCGTCGATTTTTACGGCGGCGGCAAAGGCAGCCATCACGACGGGACCGAAGCTGTTGACAAGTCCCTGCACCATAAGGATACCGAAGTTCATGATCGATTGCTGCACGCAGGTCAGCGTGGAGAAGGAGACAATCTCCCGGATACGTCCGCGCCGCAGACAGCGGAATTTCCATACCGAGCGCACCTGTGGAAAACGTGCAAGGGTTAAAAGAGTGATGCCGATGCCGGAAGCATACTGGGCAATCACGGTTGCCTCCGCAGCTCCGGCAGCGCCCCTATTTAGTCCGATCACAAACCAAAGATCAAGAGCAATATTCAACACAGCGGAAACAGCCAGAAATGCCAATGGCACAACGGAATTACCCACCGCCCGAAGGAAGGACGCAAAAAAATTATACAGGAAAACGGCGGGGATCCCTATGAAAATCACAAGCAGATACTCCCGCATATCGCCCCAGACCTCGGCGGGAACCCGAAGAAATGTGCAAAGCCCGTCCAGACAGGCAAACGATAAGATGTTCAGGAGTACGGTAACGAATGCGATAAAGAAAAACGATGCACAGAGGTTCTCACAAAGGGTCTTCTCATCCCGCTGCCCAAAGCGCATGGAAAACAGCGCGCCGCTCCCCATGCACAGGCCAAGGATGATGGAGGTCAGAAAGGTCATCAGCGTAAAGGCTGAGCCGACCGCTGCAAGAGCATCGCGCCCAAGAAATTGCCCGACGATCAGCGTGTCGGCAATGTTATAGCACTGCTGCAATAGATCACCCAAAATCATGGGGATGGCAAACAGCAGCATAGACTTGGTGACAGGGCCTCGTGTTAAATCGCGGTTCATTACTCGCCTCCGCATCGTAAGTTAAAAACTGCATTTCGTAAGTATTGTAGCGTTTTTAATCCGACCTGTCAACATATCATTTACTTTTTGAAGGAACGGTGGTATCATCAGAAATAAAGATCATGGAGAAATCTGATTTGCGGAGGAAACAGTATGTACTTGGACGGACTGGATGGCTTGGATCAAAAGATCGTGCGGCTGCTGATAGAAAACGCACGCTCTTCCTATTCCGATATCGGTGATAAAATCGGCATCTCAAGAGTTGCGGTAAAAGCCAGAATACAGGCTATGGAGCAGAAAGGCATTATTGAGGAATATACGACCGTTATCAATCCTCAGAAGATCAGCGGCGCAGTCTCCTGCTATTTTGAAATCGAGACAACGCCACGCTGTCTGGCAGAGGTCACAGAGACCTTGCATCAAAACGATACCGTAACGCAGATCTACCGCGTGACGGGAAAAAACAAGCTGCATGTCCACGCTGTTGCAGCCTCCGCTGAAGAAATGGAGATTTTTCTGCACACAGTAATTGACGCATTGCCCGGAGTTGTCAGCTGCAGCTGTAATATGATCCTCTCACGCATTAAGGATATAAAGGGGCTGCGGCTATAGAAATTGCCGGCAAGCAGCTTAAACTGCTTACTGCATTTTTGGCATTTTTGTTCTATACTATTTAAAGAAGCTTGAACCTGTGCTGAGACTGAGACGGCGGCTCATGCGAGCCGCCGTCCCTGCATTTCATATTATTTTACTTTTATCTTACTCGGTTCGGGTTGCATAATTTGCTGTACGTCTTTATACTTGATTATGAATATAGAAAAGGAATTACTATGGAAATTTGACTGAACTGTGTCGAAAGAACTTTGACAAGAGACAGGCTCTCCATTCAACGACTTTGAGCGTTCAGAGTTGGGGCTTTACAACACTGGTCTTCCGGCTGTGGCAATACAGCATTTCTGAGGATGATCAACGGACTGGAAATGCCATACCGACGGTTTACCTACCGGTGTGTACGCAACCGAAATAGCACAGCCGGCCGGATATTTTTTGCATAATCCCGTTTATGACGCGACCACACAGGCGCTGCCTTAGGCCTATGCGGCGGCTCTGTATTCGGAGCGCTGCAAGGAAAGAAGAAGGAAACAAAGAATGAAGAAAAGGAAAAGGACGAAAAATAGCAGCGGATTTTCAAAATATCTCGTGTCGCTCCTGCTGCTTCTGCTGTTTGAAGCAGTGGCGGTCATGCTGTGGCTTGTCAAGGACAACCTGTTCTATCTGCTTAATTTTAGTTACATAGGCTGCTGTCTCGCACTGGGGACGGCGTTGTTTACCGCCGGGAAGCGCTGCGCTCGGCATTTTGTGCAGCTGGCGGTGGGCAGCTATATGCTGCTGTATCTTGGTATAATCTCCCGCGAGAATATGCAGATTGAGGGCTTCTGGTACTATCTCTTCCTCGGAGTTTTTGAGGCAGCGACCATTCACTATGCGGTGGCAAAGATTTTCGGCCCGTTGCTGTTCGGACGCGGCTGGTGCGGCTACGCCTGCTGGACGGCTATGGTGCTGGACTTTCTGCCCTATAAGCAGCCGAAGAAGCCGCGAAAGGAAAAGCTGGGCGTTCTGCGCTATGTAATGTTTGCATTATCATTGGCGTTGGTTTCCGGGCTGCTTCTGGTGAAGGTCGTGCATCTTGAGCAAATCATGTTCTGGCTGTTCCTCGCCGGAAACGCGCTCTATTATATCGCAGGCATTGCGCTTGCCTTTGCGTTCAAGGATAACCGCGCATTCTGCAAATATCTGTGTCCCATCACGGTGTTCCTTAAGCCCATGAGCTATTTTTCCCTGCTGCGCGTCCACTGCGATGAGGATAAGTGCATTCATTGCGGAAAATGTCTGAGGATCTGTCCCATGAACGTGGAGGTCAACAAGGAGTCCCGCAAGAGAAAAAACGGGACAGAGTGCATCCTCTGCTACGAATGCACGAAGGTCTGCCCCACAAAGGCGCTGCATTGACAATTTACGATGCTCCTGTTATGCTTAACTGCTTGCCTCGAAGATCGTATTTGTGCTGCATGTTAGGCGGCACGACCTTATCAGAGTCTTGGAGATATAACAACAGCCTTGGAGGATGGCATCCTCCGAGGCTGCTGCTTTTTCCGCATATCGCATATCATATAAGGGGAAATGCGACATGAGGATGAGAGAATATGTGTTGGCATACTTCCGTGTGCCGGGAAAATGAGAGAAAAGAGAACTATAAAGCTGCGATAGGAAAAAGAAAATTTTTGTTTTCTGAAGAGTATCTCCGGATGCAATGAGGACAGAAAGAAACAGTGGTGACGCAAAGCAGATAAAAGAATTGCTGAGATGTCCTCCTTTTGCACTTGGCTTGATAATTTGACTATTGCTCACTGTATTTTTTTTATGATAAACTACTGAAAAGGAGGAATAAAGGATGAAAAAACTATTGAAAGCTCTTTTAAGTTTCGTGCTGTGTGCGTCGATACTGCTGACACTCATGCCCTTTGGCCTTGCCGATGGAGACGGCAAGCTTACGTTTGAGCAGGCAAACAGGACTCGCACTGTTCTGGAGAATACGCTTTCCTCTGCGGGCGTTACAAAGGTCATAATCGCGACTCACGCCAATGCCTACAGCCAGTACGTCACCACCCGAGAGGAGTACGCCGCGCAGCATTACGAGGGAGCTACCTGCCTGTTCGGCCCTTGGTCGGGCGCTGCTCTGACGCAGGAGCTCGATAAGCTTGCGCAAGGCATTGTAAGCGGCGAGAAGGCCGATCCCGGAGCAGCTCTTATGCAGAAAACTCCCTTCAAGCTTGTCTACACGGCAGCCGCCATAGCCGATCCCGCCATCGACCGCAAGGGATACGGCGAGGTAAAGGCCGACGTAAGCAAGGATACATATGCAGAAGGGGAGTGGGTAACAGCCTCCTTCAAAGGCGTAAACCCAAGGCATGTATCGAACCTCACGATCAGGGACAGCACACTTGTTGACGGCTACAGCTATATGGAGGTTCAGAAGCAAATCGATGAAGATGAATGGGTCACAGTTCTCACGGACACAGATCCATATACCACCTTCCGCTGCGTAAGCTCCGCACGTGACGGCTGGACGGCTACGGTCGGCTGGCTTATAAATGGCGATAGCTTTGACGGTGGTACATACAGACTTGTCTACAACGGCATCGCAAAGAGCCTTGTCAAGGCGAAAATGAGCTATATACCGTTTAGCGCAGAGAGCTCGCCGTTTAAGGTTATTGCGTGACAGAAGGTCAAAGGCTTGCCCGAGCGGGCAAGCCTTTTTGCCGATTTGCAGCAGCCTTGGCGGTGCATATTATTGCTTGGATGTTATATCCATAAAAACTTGAATATATGCGTAATATCAGGTATAATTTTCGCGGCGGCAGCACCCTTGAGAGAGCTCATAACAGCTGCCGCGAATGAGGATATCAGGATGTCTAAAAGCCTTAAAATACAATATTATCTTACCGCTGCGCTCTTGACTGCGGTTCTTTTCGCCCTTTTCAGAATTTTCCCGCTCACGGGAGACGACTGGTATCGTGAAGGGCTGGGAGCATCAATGAGCGGCATGGGCGATCTGCTGAGGACGGTCGCACAGAAATGGAGCACGACAAACGGCCGCATACTCGGCAATGTTCTCGCGTATACTGCCGGCAGCCGACCGATAGTGCGGGACATTATGCGCACCGTGATAACACTCGGCCTTATTATGCTGCTTGCCCGCGTTTCGGGCTTGCGCAAAGCCTCCGGACTGCTGCTGTGTGCCGCGGCCGTTCTCGCGCTGCCGCGTGAAATGTTTCGCGAGATATATCCGTGGGCGGCGGGGTACTTTAACTATGTTCCGCCGGTAGCCCTGGCTTTGGGCGCATTGGCGCTTATGCCGGAAGTTTTTGCGGGGCAGGAGATGAAAGCGGGCAAGGCTCGCTGTGCCGCGCTGCTCTTCCTTGGCTTTGCGTCCCAGCTTTTTGTTGAAAACATCACGTTTTATGTACTCTGCGCTGCGGGCATATTGAATGTTCTTCAGCTTGTGCGGCATAAAAGACTTTCGGCTGCGCTCGTGTGGTATTTTATCGGCGCACTGCTTGGCGCTGTGCTGCTGCTCACGTCCCCGTCATATCTGGATATGCTTCTGCATGGCGGCAGCTATCGGTTCGGCGCGTCAAACGGATTGAGCGGCCTGCTCACGGCGGCTCGAAATAACTGCGGCACCGTGCTGCACAGTCTGATCGCTGACTGCCCCGTGCTTTACTGCTCGATAACAGTCCTGCTCGGAGCGCACATTATCCGATCAAAGCACAAGCCAGCAGATATTATAAACCTCGCTGCCATGCTCGTATGCTGTGCCTGTCTGCTGCTCGGAGAGCTGAGCAATATCGTTACGGCGATTATTTGTATCGCGTGGTATGTTCTCAGCGCTGCGGCAATTGTCCGCAGAGCAGGTCAGGCGAGGGGAAAAGTAATGTATTTTCTGCTGGCCTCGCTGTGCGCGGCATTTCCGCTCCTTTTTGTTAATCCCATAGGTCCGCGCTGCCTGTATGTGTCTTACATTTTTCAGCTGGCTGCCGCAATGAGCCTTCTTGACGGCCTCAAGCTTAAATTCAGGTATGCATATCCGGCCTGCACATGCCTGCTTTTGGGTATTGCGGCGCTTTACGCGTCGATCTATTATCCGCTTCACAAGACCGATATGCAGCAGCGTAAGCTGATCGAGGAGGCTCTTGCCCGCAATGCCGTTGAGGTCACGGTGCCGGCTTATGCAGACAGCAGCTGGCTTTGGGACGCGGATACCTCTAAAATAGAGTATGCGTATTATTATGAAGAGCCCGGCGACCTTAAGATAATATTTGCCCCGCCGGACACGGGGGAATAAGGTGATTATATGAAAGATTATATCAGACTTCTGCGTCCGAAGCATTATTTGAAAAATGTTTTGGTGCTGCTGCCGCTGTTTTTCAGCGGGCGCTTTTTCGAAGGGCAGCTGCTCATAAAGGCTGCTGCGGGCTTTGCTGCATTCTGCCTGCTTTCGTCGTTTATCTATATTATAAACGATGTTCGCGATGTTGAATCAGACCGTCAGCACCCGGCAAAGTGCAAACGCCCCATAGCAAGCGGAGCGGTCGGCGTTCCCCCGGCGCTCGTCCTCGCCGCAGTGCTTTTGGCCCTGACATTCGCAATCGCTGTATTTATGCGTTTTCCGTTAAACGGATGGGTGTGCATAGCGGCATATCTTATCGTTAACATCGGCTACAGCTTTGGACTGAAGAATATACCTGTCCTTGACGTTGCACTGCTCGTTTCGGGCTTTTTGCTTCGTGTCCTGCTCGGCTCGGCGGTAACGGGTATCGTCATATCAAATTGGCTGTACCTCACGGTGGTGTCGGTTTCGTTCTATCTTGCCCTCGGCAAGCGCCGCGGCGAGCTTCGCCGGCAAAGCGACACAACACGCAAGGTGCTCAAATACTACAATAATGACTTTTTGGTGGGGAATATGAATATCTGCCTTACTCTGGCAATAGTATTCTATTCGCTCTGGACGGCGGACGCGGCAAATGCTCAGACGCATCTTATTTGGACGGTTCCGCTGGTCATCTGCCTGTGCCTGAAGTATTACCTGACCATTGACGGCAACTCCGACGGTGATCCGATAGAGGTCATTTTTCAGGACAAGGTACTGCTCGGGCTTATTGCGGCCTTTGCGATGCTGACGGTCGTTCTGCTGTATCTGGTGTAGCCGATGAAGGAAAAATTATCAAAGAATCCGATCATGCGCGGTGTGGCGCTGATGCTCTTATCTTCGCTTTCGACCTGCCTTGGGCAGATGATGTGGAAGCTGTCGGCAAGCGGTGCGATCCTGCCGCTCCTCTGCGGCTTTGCGCTGTATGCGGTCGGCGCCGTGCTTATGGTCACAGCTCTGCGCTACGGCGAGCTTTCGGTGCTCCACCCCATCCTCGGCGTCGGGTATGTGCTGTCGCTTTTCATCGGAAGCGCGGTTTTCCGTGAATCGCTGTCGGTGTCAAAGGTGCTCGGAGTTTTGGTCATCATCGCGGGTCTTGTGCTGATAGTACGCGGCGAGGTGAAGAAATGAAGCTCATATTATCTGTTTTGCTCATGACCTTTCTCGGCTCGCTCGGGGCGCTGTTTTTAAAACGCGGTTCGGCAAAGGCAAGTAAGCTTAAAAGCCTTGTCACGACGCCGCAGATCTGGCTCGGCGGTTTGTTTTATCTCGCGGGAGCGCTGCTGAATGTATATCTTCTGCGCGGCTACTCATATTCCGTCATATATCCGCTGACCTCTCTGACATACGTCTGGTCGCTTGTTCTATCGGCTCTTTTGCTGCACGAGCGGGTGACGGTTCAGAAGCTTTTCGGCATCGCTGCGATATGCCTCGGTGCATTTTTGCTGGTGCAATAAACAGTAAAGCCCGGTTCGCAAGAACCGGGCTGATCTTTTAATTTTCTGTTGTTTGTATTGCGCCTAGCATGATTAGCGTTCCGACGGCTGATACGATAACGCCGACCAGCAGCGTAAACCCCGGCGTGGAGGTATCCAGCAGAAGGCCGCCTATGTAGCTTGCGAATATGCTGCCGAGCGTCATCATAGACGTTACGAAGGCCTGCCCCTTGACGGCGTTGTGCTTTGCAATGACCTCGTCAACATACCGCACCGATGCCGGAACGAAAAGCGCAAAGGAAAATGCCTGAAGCGCCTCGGCCGCATACAGGGCGGGGAGACTTGAGGCAAGGTATATCATAAGCTCCTTGACGGTAAACATTATTACCGCAAACCGCAGCAGGGAGGAGCACCTGAAGCGCTGTGTCAAACGACCGAACAGCAGCATAACGGGAACCTCCACGACCGTCATAAAGGCGAGCACATTGCCCATATCCTCGCTGCCGCTGCCGATGCTGCGGATAAACTCTATCATAAAGTTGCCGATCATGCCGTGTGTAAAATAGAGCGTCGCCGTACCCAATAGAAAGAGCATAAAGCGCTTATTCTCTCTCGCAAATTCCAGCAGGCCGCTCGGCTTTTCGGATGCTGACTGCATACGACGCTCTGGAGCGGCGATGCGATGCGCTCTGTCAACAGGAACAAACAGCAGGGTTGCCAATCCAAGCAGCGATGAGAACAATATGAATGCCGTCGGTACCGCGTTTTCACTGACGCGCTGCACGAGCATACCGAGGATAACATTGCACACTGCATACGACAGCGAACCGAGCGCTCTCGCACGGCTGAAATTAATGCCGCAGCCCCAGCTTTCGATATAAAAGCTAAGGGAGATGCACAAGGGGTTGAGCAGCGTGTTTCCCGCAACCAGCAGGGCATAGGCCACGATGAGCGAAACACTGCCCGACGGAAGGAAATACACTGCCAGCATGAGGAGCACTGCGAGAACGGCCGTTATCCGTATACATCTGAGCAGCGTGCGCCGGTCGCTGCGATCTATATATCCGGCGATGAGCGGCTGGCTGACAAAGCCTATGATATTGCCGACGGCGAACACTATGCCGATCTCGTAATTCGAATAGCCGCGAAATTGCAGAAATACGGTCGTAAAGCAAAAAACTACGGCGCTCGTGACCCAGTAGGCGATCTGCAGGAACGAATAATATATATTAAGCTTTTTTTCGGATAAATTCATGTTTTTAACGCCCTTTTACGCTGCTTTTGAGTCTTATTATTATATCATTATTGCCCGCAAATGACAAGCAAGCGGCAGCGCACGGGCGGATGCATTTTGAAAATTGCGCTTAAATTTGCGCGGAAACGGCAAGCTTATGGGCATAAAAGCTTGCAATTGCGCATAAATATGTCTATAATGTAAACATCGCGAATAATTCGACAAAATAACAGATGAGAGAGGTATTCATAGAATGATCGAAGCGATACACGGCGTTATTAACACAATAAGCGGATTTTTATATCAGCCGTATATAGTTCCGCTGTTCCTCGTGGCAGCAGGACTTTACTTCACCGTCCGTACCGGCCTTTTACAGATTCGCCTGTTCGGAGAGTCAATAAAGGTCGTGAGCGAAAAGCCGAAGGATAAGAGATCGGTTTCCTCGTTCGGCGCACTCATGGTATCGACCGCCTCCCGTGTCGGCACGGGCAACATCATCGGCGTTTCCACGGCTATCTGCCTCGGCGGCTTCGGCGCTATCTTCTGGATGTGGATAACAGCCATCCTGGGCGGTGCATCCGCGTTTATAGAGTCCACGCTTGCGCAGATATATAAGCACAAGGGTCCCGACGGCAGCTATTACGGCGGCCCGTCCTACTATATGCAGAACGCGCTCAGGCAGCGCTGGCTCGGCGTCGTCTTTGCGGTTATCCTCATCCTGACCTACGTTGTCGGCTACAATATGCTGGCCTCCTTCAACACTCAGGACACCTTCAAGACCTTCGGCTTCTATGACAAGACCACCACTCCGATAATCATCGGCGCGATCCTTGCCGTTTTGTTTGCGGCCTGCGTTCTCGGCGGAGGCAAGCGCCTTACGAATATAACCGGCGTTCTTGTCCCGGTCATGGGCCTACTGTACATAATTGTATCCCTTGTAGTTGTAATTATGAACATCACGACTCTGCCCCTGGTGCTCAAGAGCATATTTGTTTCCGCGTTTGACTTTAAGGCCGTTTTCGGCGGCTTTGCCGGCTCCTGCATGATGTGGGGCATTAAGCGCGGACTTTATTCCAACGAAGCCGGTATGGGCTCGGCGCCCAACGCGGCAGCATCTGCTGATGTGTCCCACCCCGTAAAGCAGGGTCTTGTTCAGATGCTGTCAGTATTTATCGATACACTGCTTGTATGTACCGCGACCGCAATGATGTGCATGTGTGCAAACCCGGAGGGGCTCGTTGCGGAGGCGGCCGGTGCTGTCTATGTCCAGCAGTCTATTCAGATGGCGCTGGGTGACTTCGGCCCGATATTTATTGCGGTTGCAATGAGCCTTTTTGCATTCACGACCCTTATCGGAAACTATTATTACACCGAGGGCTGCCTCCAGTTTATCCTAAAGCGCAACCCGTCGAAGACGTTTATGCTCATCTTCCGCCTGATAGCCACCGCGCTCGTGTTTACCGGCGCGCTGCTCTCGGCCGGCATCGTTTGGGATACCGCCGATATGCTCCAGGGCTGCATGGTCATTATAAACGTTCCTGTCATTGTTATCATAGCAAAGCCCGCTCTCGCCGCGCTCAAGGATTACATGAGCCAGCGCAAGGAGGGCAAGGATCCCGTTTTCAGATCCTCCAGTATCGGCCTTGAGGGTAAGACCGAGTGCTGGGAAGACTGATAACTTCGTAGTTAAAAAAGGCCGGCCTAAGCTGAGTGTTCATAAGGAAGTATTGGTTTCTCGACATGCGGGTTACTGTAACATTTGTAAATTACAATGACTCTGTTCAAAAAATAAAAGCCATCTGTGAATCAAAAGATACCACAGATGGCTTTACAAATGAAATAACTCACTCAATTCGAATAAGCTGGGAATCGCCGCTTTCCGACCTCGGAGCTTCTTCACAGAGCCCCGTATCCATTTTTCCGATTGCTCTTTCAACACAGGCGAGGTCCTCATCACTCAGTCCCTCAAGCTCTTTGAAAAACTCCTGAAAAATGGTCTTTTCAAGCTGCGCGGAATGTTCAAGATAAAAACTTCTTCCTTCCTCAGTAGGTCTAACAATTATATTTTTTTTGTTTCCGACCATCTGATACTTTGCAAGAAGACCGGACTTGCACAGAGCATGAGTTATTTTTGAAAAAGAGCTCGGCGCAAGGCCCAGACGCTCTGCTATGTACACCATGCTGTCCTCTTTATCCTCATTCTCTATAACATACTCAAGCACAATCCATTCCTGAATAGTCAGAGAGGTGTCTCCTCCGGTATTTTCAGTTTTGGTATTTACTGCACGCGCAAATAAATTTCGATTGCGTACAATCGCTCTTATAAGCGGGCGATATCTGCCCATCCAGCTTAATTCCACCTGCTATCGCTCCCTGACATTTTCGGTACAAAACCATGTTTCTGCCATTCTACCACGCTTTTATCGCATTTACAAGAACCACCGACTTAACCGAGGAACAAACTTCCGCGGAACATGGTGTTGGCAACGATCATAACGGTATAGAAAATGCCAATAAGGATACCTCCGAGGTATATGTTTCCTGTGCGCCTGAATAGCTTTCTGCTGAGTATGGTTGCAACAGGAATAAGCACAACTAACGGGAAGAGGTTGAATATACGCATCGGGTTCCAGATAAATACGCCCTTTGAAATGATCGTTCCGTACTCAACAATTATCATTATAAATATACCGATAACATTTCCTACGCAGGTAAGAGCAACAGATTGCCAGTCCTTCATACAATCAATTCTGTTGAATCCGTTTACAACTGCGGAATTGACGATGTAAAACAGGACAAACGGCAGCATGTATATAAGTGCATATACAAGAGTCTGTGCATTGAATGCTTTTACTGCCAGCATCCAGAAACGGAAATCCGTGTTGAATGCCCAATCTGCGAAAAACGTTATCATATATATGCCTGTTATAACAGACAGAGCAAGCAGAACGGTTTTGAATATATCTGCCGGCTTGATAACAAGTCCGAGACCCTGAGCAGTCTGTCCGTTCTTTTGTCCGCATACACGGTAGCATAGGAACATAACAAGCGCAATAAGTATTCCGGTTACTCCCGTCCATACGGAGAGCTCATTTGTGTTCGGCTGACCGAAGAAATGATTCCATACGTGCGGTATATCGCTTACCCACGTTTCCTTAGTACCCTGACCTATCCACCAGAACATAACCGGCATGACAAGTATCGCAGGCAATGCTGCACAAACGATGTATCCGGCAGCAAACACAATCTTTTCCTTTTTGCTTCGAGGAGACGCATTTGCCGGGAGCTCCTGTGTTGCTTTCAGCGTACCGAAATAAGGTGTTGCAAGTAAAAGATCTGCACACGGAACTATAAAGAGGAAAATGCCGATATATCCGAGTAAATTGAACATCTCTTTTACGAACCAGACCTGATTGTCAGGAGATATTTTTTCGTGTCCCGCGGGCGTGCCGAAGGCATTGTAGAAAAACTCAACCGCAGCATGTGCTCCCGCATGTGAGAAGGCATTGAGAGGATGTATCTGCTTTGGCTGGTATATAACTCGGAAATGATCCTCTCCGCCTGCTTTTCCGTAATAATATTTACCGTTTTCAACGTCTCCGTCAACCTTAACGTCAACCTGCTCTATAAACAGCTTTGCACGCTCTTGACTTAAGAAGTTGTGTGGGTTTCCGTTGTCATCAGTGAAAAACCACTCATCATATTTTCCGGCAACAATACCGTAATCGATGTCAATCGGCACCGGTTCTCCGGCCTCTGCGGCAGTTTTTGCGCTGTCCGTATTTCCTTTAACCATTTCGTCCATATCAAGACGCTCCGCATCCGGATAAAGACCCCAGTATGTATGATAGGTTTCACATCCCATATTAAGAACCGCAGATATCGGGTTCGGCTCACCTGTAAGTGCCTCACGGCTGAGGTAATATGTAACTGTATCATTGCAGTGGAAACCTCCCATAGAATGACCGGTAAGACCTATTTTATCTGTGTCGATATAATCGAGCACCGACGTCAGATACTCCAAAGTGTGAACCATGCAGGTATAGCGTTCCGTATTGTCAATCGTACCGTTATCTCCGTTTTCAACACTTGACAATCCATGGCAATACGAGTCTATGCTGCAAACAACAAATCCTCGACGCGAAAGCTCAACATAGTTCTGTGCCTGCATCTCCTTGCTGTTATAGCTTCCGTGACAGCATATGATGAGAGGCAGCTTGTTTTCGGCAGAAGCATCTTTAGGCGTGTAAAGCAACGCCGCAACATTTTGTCCTTCCGGAGTTGCGATGTTTATCTTAGTCACTTCAACCTTGCCGAAGTTCGTCTGTATGAGCGATGTTGCGAGAATGCTGATAAGTATGAGAATAATGGATATCATCATACAAATCCTGCTTCGCTTTTTGTGAGCCATTTTTAGACCTCCTATTTATTATTGTATTTATTAAATATGAGCGCGCACTCAATTTGGTTCCCTTGTGTTTGATTATTGTTTCTATGTAGATTATAATTTACACAAAGAATTAGTTCAATTGTGACTTGTCACAATATTGAATAAGATTTTTCGTCAGAGTAAACATAGTAATAAAAAAGTCCGTCAAGGGCTTTTTGCTCATTACTGTGATTAAAAAAATACAAATGCGCAAAAGTGTGCATATCATCTTTAATATTGTTGCATATTCATTTCTTTTTCTCCTTTCGCCGGTAATGAAAGATTAGGCAAGATATAATCGCCGACCTGTGTATAAGTGCCCCGTTTTTTCAAAATTGTTTTCATATTAAAACCTCCTTGATTTTTAGTAAGTTCATGATACGAAAAACAAAATCAAATTGCGAATGTGCGGATTTCATATACAGAAAAAGGCTCTAACCTTTTACAGTCAAAGCCTTATTTCATCATTGCAACGCCTTAGTTTTATTAAGTTTTATCATACTGCCTTATAAAACTTCAGCCTAAGCCGGCCTTTTCTTTTTGCCTGTTGTATTGTATAATCTGAAAAAAAGGAGCTGGTAGGATGAACGATTTTGAACGCGAATGGCAAAAGCAGCTTGCCGCCGAGAAAAAATATATTGACGAGCGAGCAAAGCGCGGAGACAGCCGCCTGAACGGTCTGTTGCAGGCCAGGGTGCCAAATAAGCTTAAATATACGCTCGACGAGGGCTTTGCGAGGGCCTTTGAGCTCATATTCGCAAAGGGTACGGCAGTCATTGAGAAGACCTATAACCGCCGCGACATCGAGCGCAGCAGCCGCGTGCGACGCATAATTGCCGAGAATAACCCGACAAAGCGCGCTCTGCGCGACGCATCGCGAGGCTCATATGCGCAGAAAACGAAGAATACCGTGCTCTCCGGCGTCTCCGGCATAGGTATGGGTCTCATCGGCGTCGGCATACCCGATATCCCGGTGTTCACCGCTATGCTTTTAAAGAGCATTTACGAGCTTTCGCTCGGCTACGGCTATGATTACGACAAAATGGACGAAAAATATTTCATCCTGCTCGTGATCGGCGCGGCTCTCAGATATGGGGACGAGCTTAAGGCTGCCGACGAGAGAGTGAACTATTTCATCGAGCACGGCGCCGAGCCCGACGAGGAGACGATGAAAACCGAGGTACGCATCGCGGCCGAGGGCTTGTCCGGCGAGCTTTTATATATGAAGTTTCTGCAGGGCATACCAATTGTCGGCGCGATCGGCGGCGCGTATGACCCGATATACATAGACCGCATCACACGATACGCGAATATGAAGTATAACCGCAGATTTCTGCATGATATAAAAAAGTGAATGTAAAAAGCAGCCGCAATTCAATGAACAGCACCCCATTTGTTAGACAGTATGATATACTATCT
>ULQM01031608.1_pt1 | contig 16068 bp, 14 predicted proteins | sample 1954451 | NCBI WGS metagenome assembly ULQM01 (sample SAMEA4835655, study PRJEB28245) | human gut metagenome | biome: gut microbiome; material: fecal sample | place: Denmark | collected 2008 | reverse complement strand
AATTGGTTATATTTATCCCGATATAGAAATTGATATTTCCAGTGCTTGTAACCTCAAAATTACCAATGAAACATCGGGTGAAATTTTCAAGCTGGATAATTGCATCAATAATGAAGTTATAAAAATTGATGGAACAATCTTAGAAATCACTTCTACAGCTATATCACATAAAATCTACAACGATACCAACTATAAACTTCCACGTATTGTAAACGACATTAACAAGAGAACGAACATATTTAAGGTTGAGGGTAATTGCACTCTTACTATGAAATATAGACCAATAAGGAAGGTGGTGATCTGATGGCGGTTCAATCATTTAATTTACCCGTTGATTTCTTGAACAATCTTGAAAAACCAATTATCTACATTGCTAAAAAGGATAAAACTTTTCTTGGTGCAGTAAGTATTTATGATGATTTATCTCTTACTTTTAATCTAAATGCTTATCAGACTGCTTCTTTTAAAATCTATAGAGATATCAATGGTAAGAAATATGAACATTATGACGATTTTCAAGAAGATCGTTTGATTATGGTACAGGGTATTGGCTGGTATAAAATTCATGCGGAGACTAATATTGAGAATACAGGGATCTCAAAAAGTATTACAGCAAATTCATTAGAGTGTACATTGTGTAACAAGCGACTCATTGATTTTGAATGTAATACGGGCGAGATTTTGTATGACGATTATGTAAAGACCATCTTCTACGATCCTACAAACCCTAAAGGAAGTTTATTGCATCGTGTATTGAATGTTGCTCCAAGTTGGTCGGTTGGTCATGTAGATGCTACTCTTGCTAACAAACAAAGAAGTTTTGACGAGGACGATATAGATATATATTCATTTTTGACTGGTGATGTATCAGAAGCATTTAATTGTTTGTTTGTTTTCGATACATTCAATATGACTATAAATGCTTATGATTTAGACGATTATGGAGAAGATACAAATATCTATATCTCAATGGATAATCTTGCGCAGTCTATGATAGAAAGCATTGATGAAAATAGCATTATTACATGCTATCGTGTAAATGGTGGTGATGGAATTTATATCAATGAAGTCAATCCAAATAGCACAAATAAGATTTATAATTTTGAATATTATTTACCTGAAATGGAAGAATCTATTCAGAACAAAGTAAAGTTATATAATGAAAAATATCAATCTTTAAAACCACAGTACGAAGAAATTATGAAGCATCTTGGTGATCAGATTGGTGTTATTCAGGAACTTGAAACGAGATTACCTGATGATTTAAACTCTAAGGATTGGACGAAATATGGTTTAGATTTTCTGGATTCTAAGGTTAAATCATTCAAGAATATAGATGAAGTTTATTGTGCACAAGGCATGAACAAACCAGACTCTTTTAACTATAATCTGTATCAGCAAAATCTTGAGGATTTGAATAATGTTACTGCTGAATATAATAAAAGAAAATCTGAGGTTGATTCTGCTACAGATGTATACAATTCTATAATCTCAGAGAGAAATGCTGTTCAGGCACAATTAGATATGGATAAATGGTTTACTAAAGATGAATGGAAAACTCTTGACTCTTATGTTGTAGAGGAAACATATAGTAACGACAATTATATCACCACAGATAATACAACAGATACAGAAAGATTTGATATTGAACGTCAGTTATTTGATGTCGCATGGAAAGATTTATCTAAGAAATGTAGACCACAATATCAGTATACTTCTACTCTTTCTAATGTTCTTACTATCCCACAATTCAAAGGTTTTCTAAAGTATTTCCAGCTTGGTAACTTTATCAGAATGGCTACCGATTACGATACCGTTATTAAACTGAGACTAATTAGTTTTACTGTTGATTATAATGACACAAGTAAGATTGATGTAACATTCTCTGATGCTATTCGTGTACATGATATATATGAAGATGCTGCTAGTATTCAAGCGCAAGCTAATTCTGCTGCTATGAGCTTTCAGTTTAACAAAGACCAATACGATAAGTCTGTAAATCAGAGTAACTTTGTTGAGGAAATGCGGAAATATGGATTAGATGTTGCAAATATTCCTGTAAAAAATCAACATCAATCATGGGACGAAACTGGAATGTGGTTCAGGCAATGGAATGAACAGAAGAATGACTTTGATCCCGAACAGATTAAGATTATTAACAACCAAATTGTATTTTCAGATGATGGTTTCCAGAGTGCAAAAATGGCTATCGGTAAGATTCCCATTGACAAAAATGGAAATACTGTTTATGCCGTAAATGCCGAAGCAATTTTAGGAAAATTATTTTTGGGAGAATATCTTACTTTACAAAACAATTCAGGTACTTATAAATTTGATGATGCTGGTTTTATTGCTAAAAGTGGTAATAACTCTGTACGAATTCAACCGAATCAAAGTGAAGAATTATTTTCTATTTATAAGGGGAATAACAAACAGTTTTACGTTGACTCAGATGGTAATGTGCATTTTATGGGCGATTTGACTGGTTCTAGTGGCATTTTCAGCGGTCAGTTAAAAGGTGGCTCTATCAATCTTGGTAATGGGACATTTACGGTTGATAAAGATGGTAATTTAACCGCAAACAAAGGTACGTTTAGTGGAGATCTTATTGGTGGAAGTATTAATATAAACAATGGTAACTTTTTAGTGGATAAATATGGAAATATGAAAGCAAATGCGGGGTTAATTGGTGATTGGGGAATTACAAATGGATATTTATGGTATGATGGTGACTATGGAACAAGTATAATATCTCCAAGCTTAATACAGTTATTATCTAATGGAAATAATGACGGAACAATAATAAGTAATAATAGTATATTCTCTAATTCTATGAATTGTAATTATATAAATGGTTCTAACGAATTGAATATTCAATCAAATGTTATCAATCTAAAAGGTACAATTTTTGCAAACGGTGAACAACTTATCACTTCTTCTTCGCTTCCAAAAAGTACAAAAGATATCGAAGCATCTTACTCAGTTGCAGTTGGAACATATGGTGGTGGATCTAGGCTCATTGATTTTTCTAATTATAGTTCTGGTATTTTGACAGGAGCAACACCAGATTATGTTCAAACGTATGTAAATGAATATGTAGCAGATAAGTTGTCTGAAGTATATCGTAAAATGGTTACTGCATCTGACTTAAGTGGTTATGCAACAAAATCATGGTGTAATAGCACGTTCAAAAAGAAATAAAGAAAGGGTTAATATGGAACAAAAACAGAATAATACACAAGTACAGGAAGTTGTCTCTTATCCAAAAGATAAGATACAACTTCTTTTTAATATTCTGAATTCTATGAATTTTACAGGAATTCAACAAGCGCAAGGAATCGCACAAATTAGTGTGATTCTTAATAGTCCTATTATAGAGGATAAAAAAGAAAATGTAACAAAGGAGTCACAAAATAATGAGGTAAAGTAAATGTCATGTGAAGTATTTAACAATTCAGACTTTGGTATGATTGAAGGATCACAACAGACAATTACACTAGATTTATATACAATTCTTGGAGAAGAATTTAAAAATGTAGCAATAGAATCTGTTGAATGGCGAATGAGCCGCTACGGAGAAACCGAATGTTTAGCTTCAAAAACTTCAGCAGATAGTCCAGATGAAGTCAAATATGAGGAAAATGTAATTACTATTACTCTTCTACCGTCAGACACTATGAACTTATTCGGAAAGTTTACACATCAAATTATAATTCGAGATATTCACAGTTCTATCTTTGTTGCTGATCTCGGCAAAATATCAATCAAACCTTTAATTAAATAATTAAAAATAAGGAGGAAAGCTATTATGGCAATGACTACATATTTAAAAAATAAAACACTTGATAATCAGTTTAGAGGAGAAAGCTATACTCCACCAAGCATTATTTATGTTGCATTGAGTAAATCTGCACCCACAGATGCAGGATCGAATTGTACTGAACCAGACGCTTCAAGTTATAAGCGATTGGCAATCTCTTCTAATTCTGTGAATTGGAACGCAGCTAATGGTGGAAGTATTTCAAATTCTAGTACACTTCGTTTTGCTGAAGCGGAAGAATCATGGACCACACAAGCCGCACCAATTACTCACTGGGCTATGTTCGACCAGGAGACAGGCGGTAATATGCTTTTTTATGGACAGCTCACAAAGACGCAGGAAGTACCAAGAGGTGCGATTTTGGAGTTCCCTGAGAATGGATTGACCACCACTATTCTTAATGCTTAGAAGATGTGAGGTGGTAATATGAGAAGTAATTACCATAGCATCAAAGCTATTATAGATAATTCACATAGTTATTCTGAGATGATACATGGAATTACTGCTTATACTCAAGGATTGTTTAGGGCGAATGTCATTAAAATTAAAAATACGGTTGTAACAAGACTGAGACTTGGATTAAAAACAAAACCAAATGTCATTAAAATTACAACCAAAACCGTTGACAGTTCTCTCAAAATTTATCCTAAGATAACAGAAAACAATATCATTGTAAAGAATAATTTTTTAAATAAACTGATGGTAAAATTACACCCATCAGAATCAAATCTAAAAATAGTAAACACTTTCTGGATCTATATTGCCAAAGTTTCCGAGATGATTAATGAAGTAAAAATTAAAAACGATGTAAAACATAATGTTGCTATTCCTGAGAAAATGAAAGATAATTCTATAATTTTCGATGGAGTGGCTAACACTTCTGTTAGCAGTGTACTTCGTATTGCAAATAATGATATTTCAATTGATAATCCACCTGTAAATTCAGCGGCTTGGTATTTCTTAAAGTTAGGAAATTTATCGGGTGCTTTAGGCGAAATCCCAAATGAACCAATAGAAACTTTGGGAAGAAAGAAAGCAATTTAATGAAAGGAGAATTAAATGTCTGAAATATTACAGAATACTGGTGTAACATTGTGGTCTATTAGAGATGACTATGATGAGTTACAGACAAGTGTGTTTGAAGCCTTAACTGGTACTGGTGGAAAAAGTAATATTCGACTGATTGATGAAGCCATTGGAAATATTAATAGCAAGTTAAATGGATATTACTTTGAATACTCAGATGATAGATTGTATATTTGTAAGAAAAGCGAAAATGAGAATATAAAAAGATACCCTGTTACTCTTAATGACAATAATGGACATATTGCATCCAAAGTAGATGGAAGCACAATTACTATTGACGAGAATGGTATTGTCAGAGGATTGCCTGTTGATGATGCTCTCTCTTCTATCTCAACAAATCCGATTCAGAATAAAGTCGTAAAGGCAAAAGTTGATGAAATTGAGAAAAATGTATCAAAAAATACAGAGGACATTAAAAAGAATGTCACAAATATTTCAAACAATACCCAAAAAATCACTTCACTTGAAACAGCGGTTTCTTTGGAAAAAACACGAGCAGAAAGTGTGGAAAATCAACTAAAAACAGACCTTGAAAATGGGAAAAAGGTTTGGGATGACAAATATACCAAATCTGAGGTTGATAATAAATTTTCCACACTCGAAACCAATATCGACTGGAAAGAGGCTGTTAGCACTTTTGATGACATTGCAACCACATATCCTACCCCGGATGACGGATGGACAGTTAATGTAAAAGATACTGATTATACATATCGTTATAATGGTACTAAATGGGTGGCAATTTCTGCTAATGCCATTCCAAAGGCTACGGATAAGGTTGACGGACTTATGACAAAGGAATATGCAAAGAAGTTAGATGGACTGACAAAATATACACCAGACGGTACTACTATTACTGCTGACGAAGATGGTACGCTTCATGGTGCAGACACAATTCAAGTTGATGGGATCACAATCACAAGAGACGATGCTACAAAAGTAATTGCTCTCGCTAAAACATTACAAGATAAAATAGCCTTGGTTGATAATAAGATTGATAAAGCTAATGTCGCAAATAATCTCACTACAACTGAGGCTGATTTTGTATTAGACGCAAGACAGGGTAAGGCTTTACAGGATCAATTAATTTCTTTAAACGGCAGTCTAAATGGTAAGAAAGTACCGACAATCGGCATCGAAAACATATTTACTGGAAACCCGTTTTGTATAGTCAACAATGGTTCCGATGTAATAAGTGTACAAACCGATTGGGATATAGACAATGGCGGCTATAGGGTCAAAAACATAAAGTATCCTGCGGGAACGGTTACTAATCTTACGGTCTCATTATCGTTACCTGCTAATAGCATTGTTATTGTTGATGTAAATACACTTAATGGAGAGAATATTGATATACAAGGATCACTCATTAGAAGTAACTTTACAAGTAGCCCAGAAATTTGGAATTTATCAATTAGCTTCACTGGGCGTACAAACCAAGTATTTACAGATATTAGATATATGCCGTTAGTTATTCATTTAGGTTAAAGAAAGGAAGGTAATAAACAGAGAATAGACGAAAATGGAACGGACAAATGTTGTAATATGATGTAATAATAATTTAGGGACAAGTAGATGAATTTCTACCTGTCCCTATTTTTTACGATTTTGCAAAAGTTCTTTGCGATTGAATTGTTATATTATTTTGTCTCCATTTGATTCTTAGTAATCTCCATTTTGTCTCCATTGATATATAAAACTATATCAATTTATACGAAAATATACCAACTTATCTTGGTTTTCTCGATTTTTAAAATTATTGTCAAGCCCTTTAAATACCGCTATTTCCCAATGATTTCATCGGTATTGATAAACTCATACGGTGTCTGCTGGTAAACATAATAATTCAGCCAGTTTGCATAAAGGATATTTCCATGTGACCGCCACTGCAGCATCGGCCGCTGCGTTGGATCATCATCCGGATAATAATTACACGGAAGCGTGATCGCAAGTCCCTTCTCCCTGTCACGCTTATATTCACTGTCTAATGTCATCCGGTCATATTCCGGGTGTCCCATCACAAAAATCTGGCTGCCATCCTGATTGATTACCAGAAAAACCCCCGCCTCTTTTGATTTTGCCAGAATGGTCAGTTCTTCATGCTTTAAAATATCTTCCTCCCGGATCTCGGTATGCCGGGAATGTGGAGCATAAAAATAATCATCAAATCCGCGTACCATCGGAATCTTGCGATTCATTACATGGTGCCGGAATACCCCGAACATTTTCTGCTTTAGATCATATTTTTGGATTCCGTAATGATAATAAAGTGCAGCCTGCGCCCCCCAGCACAAATGCAGGGTGGATGTCACATGCTTTTTGGACCACTCCATAATCTCACACACTTCATCCCAGTAATCGACTTCTTCATATTTCATCTGTTCCACCGGTGCACCGGTAATGATCAGCCCGTCAAAATACTGGTTCTTAATTTCCTGAAACGTCTGATAAAACTTGTTCAGGTGGCTCTTTGAAGTATGGGTGGATGCATGGGATGCCGGTGCAAGCAGCGATACGTCTACCTGTAACGGGGTGTTTGACAATGACCGAAAAATCTGCAATTCCGTCTCTTCTTTCAGTGGCATCAGGTTCAGAATCACGATATTAATCGGACGAATATCCTGATGCATCGCACGGGACTCATCCATCACGAAAATATTTTCCTGTTCGAGGATCTCCTTTGCAGGCAGATCACTTTGTGTTCTGATTGGCATAACTTTTTCTACCTCCCACCAAATTGTTCTATAAATGTATCTTCGGAAATAATCGGAATTCCCAGTTCTTTTGCCTTACGATTCTTAGATGATGCGGATTCCACGTCATTGTTGACAAGATATGCCGTCTTTTTTGAGACGCTTCCTGTCACTTTTCCGCCCTGGCTTTCTACATAGGCCTTAAATTCATCCCTGTTTTTATAGTGATGCACATCTCCGGTGATCACAAAGCTCAGTCCCGCACAGCTTCCGGAAGAAGTATCCTGCACTTCTACATGTTCTATCGAAAGTTCATGAAGCAGATCCTCAAACCCACTGTGGTTTTTTTCATTCTGATACCAGGTTACAATTGATCGGGAACGTTCCGCTCCGATCCCCTCAATATCCTCAAACCCGTCCCCCTGATGCAGACGTTGCAAAAAGCCTTCAAAACCAATGGCGGCAACAATTTTTTTCCCGGCATCCACACCGATCAGCGGTATGCACAGGGCAAATATAAAGTTCACCGGATGTACCTGCCGGCTTTTTTCAATGGACTGTTCCATATTTGCCACAGATTTTTCACCAAAGCCCTCCATCTGGCTGATCTCCCCGAAATGCTCTTTCAAACGGAAAATATCCGCAAATTCATGGATAAATCCCGCATTCATAAAACGGAGCATCGTCTGAATGGAAAGACCGTCAATATCCATCCCCCACTTGCTGACAAAACGGGTAAATTTCTTGACATTTTTGGCTGTACAGTCCGGATTAGTACAATGCAGGGTCTTTGTGCCACTGTTTTCACTCACATGAACTTTTGTCGGTGCATGGCACACCGGACACTGGGATGGAATCTCCGGAGCACCTACAGCATCTTTTACCGCAATACATTTCGGAATGATCTTATTGGCTTTGATCACGGAAAGTGTACACTCTTTTCCGATTCCCAGACGCTCGATCTCGCTGATATTGCATAGAGATGCTCTCGATACCGTTGTTCCCTCAATCTGCACCGGTTCAAACACGGCAACCGGGGAAATCGTAGACACCGCACACGACCATTCGATATATTTTAGTTTTGTATCCACGGCCTCATCCTGCCATTTGAACGCAAAACCGGCGCGTGTCGCATGATGCCCGGTCACGCTTCCCGATGCCGCATAATCCGTATCATCATAACAGATCACCAGACCATCTACCGGAATATCCATTTTTCCGCTCTCTACAAGTTTCGTCCATCGGTCAATGGCTTCCGGAAGTTTTTGGGCGGTTGTCGCTTCCCTGTCTACCACATCAAATCCCAGTTCTTCCAGAAAGTGCATCCGCTCTCCCCACGATACCATCGGCTCATCCAGATGCACCAGTGTAAATGCATGAAACCTGACATGCCGGGCTTTTACTTCTGCCGGATCTTCCAGATTCAGCGTTCCGGATGCCAGATTTCGCGGATTTGCATATTTTTCATCGTCATCCTCAATCATGTCGTTGATCTGTGCAAAATCTGTATAGGATATGGCAGCTTCTCCTCGCACAACCAGATGCCCCTGATACGAAATCTTCTGCGGGAATCCTCCGATCGCACCCTTTAAAAATGTAATGTTGGTACCCAGGTTTCCATTTCCTCTGGTAAGAATTTTTACAAGATTTCCGTTATCATACGTCAGAACCAGCGTAAGTCCGTCCAGTTTCCATGACAGCCAGATCGGATAAGCTCCCGCCCATTGCTGCAGTTCTTCCACCTGTTTGGTCTTCGCCAGAGAAAGTGCCGGATACTCATGCGGTTCTTTTTGTCCGCTTCCGGATTCTTCATATCCGGCATTCTGCGTCGGGCTGTCCTTTATAATATATCCGGTTTTTTCTTCCAGCGTGGTAAGCTCATCAAACAAAGCATCCCACTCATAATTTGGCATGATTTCATCCTGTCCGTTATAATACGCAGCTGATGCTGCATTCAACTGTTTTACCAGTTCTTCAATCCGTTGCTTTTCTGTTTCCATTTTTGTTCTCTCTATCTATATGATGATTTACCACCGTATACGTGCCATGTATGGCAGAATTGCGTGGTTTTCGTTTTGATTTTTGTGGTTTTTCCATTGGTCGCACGGGCTGATTGCTCGAATGTGCGATCAACTGTTTTAACTTTTTAAATTCCTCCGGTGTAACATCCCGGTACTTTCCTGATTCGAGATCCCCCAGTTCAATATTCATGATCCGTACACGTACCAGTTTCTGTACACGGTACCCAAAATATTCACACATGCGTCGGATCTGTCGGTTTAATCCCTGTGTCAGAATGATCCGGAACTGTTTTTTTCCTGTCCGTTCTACCCTGCATTTGCGCGTTGTCGTGCCAAGTTCCACAAGCGGAACACCGTTTGCCATACCATGCAGAAATGCATCCGTCACCGGACGGTTCACGGTAACAACATATTCTTTTTCATGCATATTTCCCGACCGCATAATTTTGTTGACAATCTCACCGTTATTCGTCAACAGCAACAGTCCTTCCGACTCTTTATCCAGACGCCCGACCGGATAGATCCGTTTCGGATAATGCAGGAAATCAATCACATTATTTTTTTCCCTTTTTTCCGCCGTGCAGACAATACCCGCCGGCTTGTTAAGCGCGATCAGTATCATTTCTTTTTCTTTTTGTACCGGTCTTCCACAGAAACAGACCTCCTGTCCATCCGATACCTGATCCCCCATCCGCGCGGTTTTTCCGCCGATGGTTACATTTCCTGCTTCAATCTGGCGATCTGCTTCTCTTCTGGAGCATACCCCTGCTTCACTTAAAAATTTATTAATTCTGACTTCCACGTTTCTTCCCTGTCTGACAAAAATCGCGGAGACCTCACAGCCTCCGCTTCTTTATGATGTCTTTATTATTTTACCGTTTTTAATAAATCGCTCTTGATGTATCCGGTTTTTCCCTGGAACTTCACCTTCGTCCATTCTCCCTTGGTGCCAAGTTTCTTTAATTTTACGCCCGCATCCACTTTTCCAAGAAGTTCTCCATCTGTACTGGCGGTTTTACGCACATTGCAGATATCCTTCGTTTTTACGGTTCCCTTGCCGGAACCTGACTTGGAAGACACTTCCTTTACAAATTCGCTCTTTACATATCCGGTTTCTCCCTGGAATTTTACCTTGGTCCAGTCACCTTCCGTTCCAAGTTTCTTCAGTTCCACACCAATATCCACTTTTCCGAGGAGCTCACCATCCGTACTCGGGCTCTTTCTGACATTACAGATATCTTTTGTCTTGACCGTACCGGTAGATTTCTTGGAATCGCTCTTTTGGGTATCTTCCTTCTTTTCCGTAGACTCCGTTGTCTGGGTTTCCTCGGTCTTTTGAGTTTCTTCTTTCTTTTGAGTTTCTTCCTGTTTCTTTGTCTCTGTGGTCTGGGTTTCCTGCGTCTGGCTTTCCGTCTCTGTCGTCTGGGTTTCGGTATTGCTTACAATCGTTTCTCTCCATTTTGCCATGGCATTTCGAAGTGTTCCACCCACCATATTGGCAAGTTTTTCATCACTCTTTACAGCTTCATTATAGCTTGTCTGCACCTCTTTCTGCAGAGCAACCACTTCATCACTCTTCTCATATGCCAGAATCAGGGAATACAGATTTGCATCCAGATCCTGATCCAGGAAATTGAAATTGTATGCAGAGTATATGTTATTGATGATCAGATTTCCCTTTCCATCTCTCTCCACATAGAAGAAATCCATTCCCGGTGCCGGAGTATCCACACCTTTGAATTTCAGATCATAGCATACAGATACCAGATAAGAATCATCGGTTGCCCCCTTTGTGGAATAACAGGTGATGTTCTGATAATCCTCATAATACTCAGAAAACGTCGTGATATAACTCTTTTCATTGTCACTGAGCGGCTGTGCAATCATCTCCAGCGAATCCGTATCTCCACCGGCATATGCCGCATAATAATTTTCCATCAGTGTCACAAGTTCCGGATCTGCATCTTTCTGCAGCTTACCAATTTCCTGATATTCTGTAGTCTGTGTCACTCCCTGTGTACCGTTTTGTGTCTCTTTCTGATCTTTCTGAGGACCGGTACACTTTACCAGAATCACAACAAGAATCACAAATAAAACAGCTGCGCAAAAATATCGTCTATATTTCACAAAAAAGTCTGTAAACTTTTTTAATTTTTCATTCTGCATATGAACCCTCCATAAAAATGCATCTTTCCATTTATGATACCACACCTCATACTATTCGTCCAGTAAAAAAGCGGTGCATGACGCACCGCTTTTCCTGTCGTTCCATGGGTAAGTTGTTTCCTTGCCACATAGCATAAACTGCACCCGGCGGGAATCGAACCCGCATCTCAGGAGTCGGAGTCCTGCGTTCTATCCATTATACTACGGCTGCATAGCACTCTTATTTCACAAGTGCCTTTTTACTATATCACACTTCAAATTTAGAGTCAATCCACACTTTGATGTAAAATATGAAGTATTTCTTCCAGCTGCTTTACCGGAAGCTGCCCCGGTGCGCTCGCCTGCCCGCCTGCGCCAAATGTCACACACGATCCGAAAAACTCTCCGGCCACGCGGGAAATCCCCCCTTTTGCACCCATGGACATGGTAATCAGCGGATGATCCGGATGGTTTTCATGAAAGCGGTTGGTCTCCTCCAGCAAATGCAATACATCCCACATATTCTGCGGCATAACTGCCAGTTTCACGACATCTGCGCCACTCTCACGGATCTGTTCCAACAGCATGCGGATCACCTCCGGGTCCGGCGTCTGTTCAAAATCATGATGGGAAGCAATCACATATACTCCCATCTCCCGCAACATTGCTATTTCTTTCTGCGGATTTTTTGCTTCAAAATATTCCACATCAATAAAATCCACGACATCTGATTCTGCCGCCACCTGATGAATATCATAAATATCCGCCGCGGAAAGTGCTTTACACCCTCCCTGATTTTTAGAACGGAAGGTATACACCAGAATACTTTCCTTTATGATATGTTTCATTTCATTTAATATTTCACGAATCGCATTCGGACTTTCCACGTTTTCAAACGCATCCACGCGCCACTCAATCATTTCCGTGTGTGCTTCTTCCAGCCTTCTGGTTTCTCTTAAAATTTCTTCTTTCGAAGACTCCATGACCGGCACACACACGAGCGGTTTTCCTTTTCCTATAATCTTTCCTTTTATACAAAGCAGATTTTCCATCTCTGCACCTCCTGCTGTGTTGTAATTCTCTGTTATTATATTCTAAAAGCCCGAAAGAAACAACCGGTTCCTGTTATTTGACATTTTTCCCGTTTTCCATTAAGATAGTCACGGTATGTGATATCCGAACTTAAGAGATAGGAGAAAAAAATGAGTTTTGAATTTTTAAACCAATTACCGACTCCGGCAGACATTAAGCGCGATTATCCGCTTTCCCCGGAGCTTCGTGAATTAAAAAAACACAGAGACCTCATGATCTCTGATGTAATTACAGGTAAAGATTCACGTGTCCTCGTAATCATCGGACCGTGTTCTGCAGATAACGAAGATTCTGTATGTGATTATGTGAGCCGTCTGACCAAAATCCAGGAAGATGTCAAGGATCAGGTCATCTTAGTTCCGCGTATTTACACCAACAAACCACGTACAACCGGCGAAGGCTACAAAGGGATTGCTTCCCAGCCAGATCCGGAAAAAGCTCCGGATATGATCGAGGGTCTGATCGCCATGCGTAAAATGCACATCCGTGCAATCGAAGAAAGCGGTCTTACCTGTGCCGATGAAATGCTTTACCCGGAAAACTGGGGATATGTCGAGGATCTTCTCTCCTACGTTGCCATCGGAGCACGTTCGGTAGAAGATCAGCAGCATCGTCTGACAGTCAGTGGTTTTGATGTCGCTTCCGGAATGAAAAATCCTACCAGTGGTGATTTTTCTGTTATGCTCAATTCTGTATACGCGGCACAGCATCCGCATCATTTCGTTTATCGCGGATACGAGGTGGAGACAACCGGAAATCCTCTGACTCACGTGGTTCTTCGCGGTGCAGTCAGCAAACACGGCAATACCACCCAGAATTATCACTATGAAGATCTGATCCGTCTTCATGAGATGTACGAAAAAATGGATGTCATCCATCCGGCAGCCATCATTGATACCAACCATTCCAACTCCGGAAAGAAGTTTAAGGAACAGATCCGTATCGCAAAAGAAGTGATGCATAACCGCCAGCTTTCTTCCGATATCCGTTCTCTGGTAAAGGGTCTGATGATTGAAAGTTACATCGAAGAGGGAAATCAGTCTATCGGAGATCATATTTACGGAAAATCCATTACCGATCCTTGTCTCGGATGGGAAGATTCCAAACAGCTGATCTATGACATTGCGGAGATGAACGCAAAGTAAACAGTTTTTGTCTGAAAACAAAATGGAGTGTAAAAAGTGTTCCTTTTGCACTCCATTTTTTTATAATTTTTCTACAACAAAACGTAACAGCCGGATTCCAACAGATGCCTCCAATACACATCCAAGAAGTACCAGTACCGCAACTCCCATCCCCCATGCCAGCCGCAGCAGCCATGGATTTTTCCGGTTATAAAACCTGTGCGGTTCTACCAGCAGTAAAAGCGCAAGCGCTGCAAGATACAAAATTCCATGTGGCAGCCACGATACCAGAAAAAAAACAATTCCAAGAATCCCCATATTCATCACACAGGCAGCAAAAAATACCCCGCCGGTAAAATAAATCAGGCAGCGCAATAATAATGGCAGAATTGCTTTTAAAGCAGTAAGGGAAAGGATTGCAATAATCACAAACACTTTTCCCCTTTCCCATAAAATATTTGCCAGAAGCGGCAAATACCCGGTATCCGATGCCGCAAATGCTTTCATATGATACGCATTTAAAAATCCATAAGTCGTAAAATATTCATATCCAAACAGACAGGTACATAAAATTCCCGCCAGGCCAAAACAGATTCCAATCGCCAGTTCCTTTTTCATAAAAATTCCTAAAACTCTTTTCTTTTCAGCCTATGCCCTGTCCGTTTTCTTTATTCCATTTTTATAAATCCAGATGTTTTCCCATTCCGCCTTTTTTTGCTGCCGCATATGCCATAATTGCAGCAATGGTTTTTCCATCCTGAATTTTCCCTTCATAGATCATATCGCACAACTCTTCCAGTGTGTAAATTTCCACATCAATAGATTCCGCTTCATCCAGATGCCGGGTTCCCACTTCCAGATCGGTAGCTACAAAAATATCAACCGCCTCATCACAAAATGCCACCGTCGTACGCAGGGATAATAAATGTTTCACATTCGTGCTGCGGTATCCCGTTTCCTCTTCCATCTCCCGTGCCGCACAATACGCCGTATCTTCCATCTTACTGTCCCGACAGCCGGCCGGAATTTCAAGTGTTTCTCTCTCCAGCGCATTGCGGTACTGACGCACCATCACAATTCTTCCATCCTTCATAACCGGAAGAATGGCGGCTGCGCCCATACGATGGGATACAAAATCCCACTCTGCTTTGTTTCCATCCGGAAGTTCCATCGTATCTTTGTAGATATCCAGAATTGCTCCCTTGTATACCAGTTCTCTCTTCAATCGTTTTACATGTTCTACCATATTTCAAACCTCTCTTTCCTGTCCGAACATCATCCCCGGATATTTTTCATCGTTCACAGTTTCTTCAAATTTGTAACATATCCATTTCACACTTTTCCGGTATAGTGAAATCATCAAAAGGAACCAAAACCTTTCGATCATTTTTTTTCATAATCTGGCCAGTGCAGCCGTGCTGTACTGGTCCCTCCTTTTTATTCTATACGTCCCATGAAATCCCAATGTATTTATTTTACAACACATTATGATATAAAAAAGGCTTAATCCCGCTTTCCGCGGTCTTAAGCCTTTTTAAGTTCATTTTCACAATTACTTAGCGTAGTCAACAACACGCGATTCCCTGATCACATTTACCTTGATCTGACCCGGATATTCCAACTCAGTCTCAATCTGTTTTGAAATATCTCTGGCTAAAAGAACCATATCCGCATCGCTGATCTGCTCAGGAACAACTAAGATACGAACCTCTCTACCTGCCTGAACTGCAAAAGATTTTTCTACACCCTTATAGCTATTTGTAATATCCTCAAGCTGCTGTAAGCGGTTTGAGTATGTTTCCAAAGTTTCTTTTCTCGCACCCGGACGTGCAGCGCTGATGGTATCGGCTGCCTGCACCAGACATGCAATCAGACTCTCCGGCTCCACATCACCGTGATGTGCTTCCACTGCATTGATGACAAGAGGTGATTCCTTGTACTTTCTACACAGTTCCACACCCAGCTGGATATGGGAACCTTCCATATCATGATCTACAGCCTTACCAATATCATGTAATAATCCCGCACGCTTCGCCATACGGACATCCTCACCGATTTCTGCGGCGAGTAAACCTGTCAATTGTGCG
>ULQM01061830.1_pt1 | contig 16255 bp, 21 predicted proteins | sample 1954451 | NCBI WGS metagenome assembly ULQM01 (sample SAMEA4835655, study PRJEB28245) | human gut metagenome | biome: gut microbiome; material: fecal sample | place: Denmark | collected 2008 | reverse complement strand
CCCCCCAGCCGCTATCTCAGTAGGAGATTCAGACTGAACATCGTAGTTCCGCCTGCTATCCTGAAGCTGTTGGAGGTGGATGCGAATGGCAGCTTTCACATGCAGAGTATTTAAATCGCTGTTGTTCCATGACATTTCAGGACCTTCTTATCTGGTTCTGGAACGGCCGCTTTCGTGGTTGTGTGGCGGCCGTTCCGTTTTTCTAAGGTGTTTGGAAGAGGTTTCACACGGCTGGGGAGCAGATGTCACTAATTGCGTACCATGCCGTGTCTTCACCCGGGCCTGTCTGACGTTTAGGATTGGAGTGCAATGAGCCGGCCCGGAAGAAGCGTGATTCAGGAACTGCCCATCACCTCGCGGACAAGCAGCCACTTGTCGAAGGGGAGCGGGGCCTTCCTCAGAAGATCGAGCATGGCCTCGTCCTGACCGCAGTGTGAGCAGATGTATATCGGTGCCCTTCTGGACAGGGCGTTGGAATGGAGGGGCTTGTCGAGAGGTGCACCGCAACGGGGACATGTCTCGCCGAGGATCCCCGTCCCGATGCTTTGCGACTCCTCGAGGTACCTGATGGCGTCGTCGGCGTTCATGCCGCCACCTCAGGGAACCACCTGTCGTAGTCCTCGACCGAACAGTATCCGGCGTAGGCGTAGACGAAATCCCTGACCCTCTCCATCGCCTCCTCGGTGTCGGGCATTCCAAGGTCGATCAAGTTGTAGGAACAGTATGACTTGATGCTCGTGACCGGAGCAGAGAGGACATCGGCCCACTCCCTGCGGGCGTCCTTGGAGAGACTGCGGGCGGAGATCCCGCAGATGGTCGCATAGGGAGCGTCGCCATCGTCATAGTGGGCGAGCTCGAAATCCATGTGCTCCAGGAGCCCCATGTCGATAAGGTCGATGAAACGGAGCTCGATCTCCCTTCCGTGAACGGGTTCGGTCACGTTCAGGCCTCCAGCTTTGCTATCTTTTCACGTACAGCCTGTCTGACGAAATCAGAGACATTCATCGCGTTTCCAGCTTCGACCTTGTCTCTTATGTCGTCAATCTCACGCTGAGTCATCTTCACAGTGAGTGTTGCCATAGTACGACAATAGCCACTCCAATTTTTAAATGTTACTATAGTCATACAATAGAAATACCAAATAATTACTAGGGTAACACAGATTCCCAACTATGGCAATGGAGCGCAGCCTGTCCATCAAGGTCCCTCAGGGCATGCTTGATAGGATTGACAGAGAGATCGAGCTGGGAGAGTACAGCAGCAGATCTGATTTCGGAAACGGCGACAAGGTCCTGATCGACATAAGGACATGCGATCTCACGCTCTCCCAGGTCATGGCCGAGATCGCCCGCTACCAGTCCGAGATGCCCGACCATGAGATCTTCCTCGACGGCGACGCCTACGCGGTCGTCGCCAGGCCCAGGAGGGCGACGGCATGAGGCAGGAGGACGTCCTCATGACACTGAAGACAGGGGGCAGGATGACCGTCCCGGAGATCGTCGAGGCCCTGGCCCTCGACGTGAGCACAAACACGGAGTCGATGGTACGCAACAAGCTCCGCAAGCTCCGCGACAAGAGGATGGTGCGCCCGGTACGCATCGACTCCGGATCGAACCGTGTTCTCTGGGAGGCGGTGCAGTGACATCTAGCATCGTTTCTGAAAGGATAACTACCGCTTCCGCGATTCGTCACGAAAACGGAAAGGGAGGTGAGAAGAAATGGCAAGCGAATGGGAGGAGCTGGAGAAGCTGACCAAGGAGGAACTCATAATCGAGCTCGTGAAGGTGCGCACCGCGCACCGCGAGCTGGACAGGGCACTACGCGGACTGGTCGAGGTCGACTATCCCGCCGACAGGAAGCTTCCGGTGTTCGATGATGACGGACAGCCGGACGATGTCTGCGACGAATGGGTGGCGGCCATAGCCGATTATGCCGCGGACCGCGATGGAACCGACGGGTTCACACCGTACACGTTGGAGTCCTACGGTCTTTCCGAAGACGATTCCAGGAAGGGCTACGTGCTACTCCGTCGGAAGGGCAGGATCACGGACGACCGCTACGACGAGGAGGGGCTTCCATGAAGCTCCGCAAGTCGGAATCCGATTACGAAGCCTCCAACGTTGTAGTGGAGGCGGACACCATCACCAAACCCAGAAAGATCGTCCTGACCAATTCCCACCACGGCTCGGAGAGCGAGGCGGAAGGGGATGTGACCGTCGAGATACGCCATCAGTACACGAATAGGACGAACGATGAATCCCGCCCTCCCGCCGGGAGCATCATCCGGGCCAGACTGGTCGTCATCCGGGCAAGGGAGATACATCTCAACAAGGGCAAGGGCAGGCGTGGCGGGGACCGCATCACCGCCAAGGACGATGTGGAGATAGGCGTCCTCAAGAACATCAGGAGGAGGTTCTGATGCCCCGCCACACCACGGAAACGCAGGACATGATCCTCGCCTTCCTCCGGAGCAACGGCCCCTCCACCGTGGCCGAGATCTCCGAGGCCTTCTCCACAGATTACCGTACGATCAATCCCGACATCATGAGGATGGAGGGCAGGAGCATTCGCCGCGCCGGATGGAGCGATGCGAGCAGGAAGGGCAGCAGGCTGTGGGAGGCGATCCGATGATCGCCGCCGTCTACTGCTGCGACGGATGCAGGCTGGTCGAATCTGACCGTGATTCCCCTGCTCCTTGTCTCCTGGTCATGCACAACGGGGAGGTCCCGAAGCGCTGCGTCTGCGGCAAGGGCGCGGAGACGTCATGGAGAGAGCTGACCCGCACCGGAACGGAGGCATAAGCAGGTGAGCGAGTTCCAGAAGCGGGCGGATGAGTTCCTGTCCGCGTACATCGGTGTCTACGCGCCCGGCATGTGGAGCGAACTCGAGAGGCGTTACCGCAAGCTAGATAGGATCCTCGTCGACCTGAAGCGCTCTGGCAGGATCTCCTCGACGGACCCCTCGCAGATCACGGCTGAGGACGTCAAGACATTCATCCTCTATCGTCGCGGGCAGGGACTCAAGGACACGTCGATCTCCCATGATCTGTCCGCCATCAGCAACCTGTGCGAGTTCGTGAACGGGAATCACTGCGTTACCCTCGCCCGCTCGAGGTATCCTCTGTTGTTCGCCAAGAGGCGCAGGAAACTGCTCCCGGTCCTGGAGAAGGAGGATTTCAGAAGGATCTCTGAGATGGCCAACTCTCTCACGGAGAGGTCCGACCCCTACCGTATCCGCAACTACGCTATGGTCATGGTGGCGATATGCGGGGGACTGAGGACGCAGGAGGTCCAACATGCCAAGGTCGGCAACCTGTCCAGCGATCTCACGATGCTGCATCTGGACCATGTGAAGGGGATGAACACCTATGGGGAGGAGAGGACGGTGCCGCTCCGTCCCGAGGTAAGGCCGATCCTGACCCTCTGGCTGGGCATCCAGAAGCGCTACGGATCGAAGTACCTCTTCCCGTCGCCGGAAGGTGGATTCCTCGCCATCAACAGCATGACCGTGGCTCGTCGCAAGGTGAACGACGAGGTCGGTCTCGATTTCGATTTCAGGATGTGCCGCAGAACGTACGCCCAGTACCTCGTGGACGAGGGGCTGGAGACGGACAAGGTCGCGGTGATCCTCGGACACTCCTCGGTCAAGACGACCGAGGAGAACTACGCCAGGCCGCGCGATGACCGTGTGGTCAGAGAGGTAGTCAGAATGTGGGCGGGCGATGGGAGTCAGTGACCCTCACCCGTCCCCCTTTAACTAAGGAGGTTTCGAAATGATAGAAGACACAACCACGTTCGATGTCAAGCATCAGTTTTTGCCCGGCGTCCGCACTCAATTTATCTACCCAGACTTCGGTAAATCCCGTGTTCCGAGGGACCTCGGCATCACCGTTCTCGTACCGTGTCCGCTTAAGGATTCGCTATCGTGCGACGTCCTCTCGAGGCCCGTTCTCGCTGTCCAATCCTCGTGCATCGGGTGCCCCTACATCGGCGATGTCGAGCGCTACTTCATACGCGAGAACCTGAGGGAGGCATCCGCATGAACGGGTACGGATCCCACTGCGAGGGATGCGAGTGCCTGTTCCTAGGGAGGTATGGCCCGTTCTGCTGCCGCGGCACCGAGCCGACACCGATCCTTTTCATCAGATCATGTCCGGCTGTTGAGGTGCGCTGCTTCCCGAAGGCTCCGCAGATCGTTCGCAAGGTCGTCCCGGTCAGGGTTCCCGAATCCCAGACGTTCCTGGAGGGATGGGCATGACGTCGTGGGTCGTGCACATCGTCTTCTCGAGGACGGAGGAGGTCGTTCTCTTCGAGTCGAAGGACGAGGCCAAGGGACTGATGGACAGGATCAGGACGGGAATCGAGCGGAAGGCGCCCGTCACCGTCAAGGGGGACCTCGGAGAAGGGGTCTCGAAGCTGGTCCTCAACCCGGACCACATCGTCAAGGCATGGATCGAGGAGGTGGCAGATTGACCTCCGACATCTACGACTCCGAGGGGAACCGCATCGGAGTGATGACGGTCACCGGACCCATATTCTCGATGTCCCCTGAGGACCTCGAGGCGGTCGGAGAGGTCTCCGAGGCCACGGAGACTGCCAGGGTCGAGGAGCTCAGGAAGGCCTCCAGGGAGGGCAGGGAGCAGCGCATGGCGAGGCTCCTGGACATAGCCGAGGTCCACCCCTCGATGATGGTCGACCGCCTCGACCAGCTCACGTTCGAGGAGAGGAAGCTGATCCAGTACGCCCTCCAGGGCGGCGACTCTGTGAATTTGCCGTACGCGGTCTCCAACGTCCTGAAGACCAGGGAGAAGCAGGGTCACAAGAGGCACGCCGTCGAGGTCGCCATCGACCGCGCATCCCGCCGTTTATATAACAGGGGCCTGGCGACCGTCGAGAAGAGGGATGACGGGCTCGTTTGGGTCACCGTCTCCAGGGAGAGGCTGCTCGATGCCCTCCGCCGCGAGCTCACGTCCTCGAGGCCCCCGGGCGAGCAGGACTTTAACTTGATGAAGGTACCATGCGAAATTCAAACTTCTGATTCTGGGGTCCCCGGGACGGTCACGAAGACGCTTCCGGGCAAGGTGTCCAGGGACCCGCTGGCCATGCCGAAGCGCTGCTCCTCGCAGCGTCTCCAGGCCTGCCGTCTCCTGACGGGAATCCGCACCCTCGAAAGGGCGGACAAGGCCGAGATCAACTATCTCTTCGAGGTGTACTCCGACGAGACCAACCAGAAGATCATCGCGTTGCTCGACGCCAGATCGGGGGAGGTCATCGGGTCCGAGTACAGCACCCGGTTCAACGACCTCGCGAAGGCCGCGAGGAACCTGAACCGGTTCGACTACGCCCTGGCCAAGAGCCTCCGCGACCATTACAAGGCTGTGTTCCTCACCCTCACCACGGATCCCAATCTGACCGACGCTGAGAGGGCCGCGAACAGGGAGAGGAGCCGCAGGTCCATCATGGCGAAGCTGTCGAACCCCGCACTCCCGCAGCACGCCCGCACGTCCCTCCAGAAGGCCCTCTACAAGGTGGAGGGTCCGGACTACGAGATCGCCGACCTCGAGGCACGTGTGGCCTCCGGGACGCTGAAGGCGGGCGATGTGCAGGCGATGACCAACCGCATCGAGAAGCTGAAGCGCGACCGCGAGGAGGCGGAGAGGCTGAAGGCTCAGCTCGAGGACCCGTCGGTGGGCATCCGTACGAAGGAGCGCATCGTCCAGTCCCTGAAGAGGATGGGCAGGTGGGAGTACAGGCACGATCCCGACGGCTTTCAGAACCTCTGGGAGGCGGACCGCTCGTTCTCCCCGGCATGGAACCGCTTCATGTCATACCTCAAGAAGAAGAACAACGGGAAGCGTCCCCAGTACCTCGCGGCGTTCGAGTTCACCGAGTCTGGTCTGCTGCACATCCACGTCCTGATCTTCCTCGAGTACCTGCTGCCGAACGACCAGATCTCCCTTGAGTGGAGGAGGTGCGGTCAGGGGGAGATCACGTACATCTACGCCCTGAAGAACGTCTTCAACCCCCAGACCAAGCAGCGCGAATGGCGCTGGAACTCCCACTCGAGGCCAACGGACGCCAAGGGTATGTCCGGCGGCGATTATCTCAAGAAGTACATCAAGAAGTGCGCCCTGGCCCTGATGGACTCCTACACGTCCCCGGCGGACACCCATTCGATGTACTGGGCCCTGAACAAGAGGATGCACACCTGTTCCCGCAGCCTGATGGAGGGTTATGTGGAGGGTTCCCGTGTGAAGGTCGGTGAGGACGAGAAGAAGGACGAGTCCGCGTTCAGTCTGTTCAAGATCCTGACGCCGGATGAGGCCGAGGACGTGGTGGACAGGATGGTCTATCACAGGATACGTCCGGGCTGGCAGAATCCGGAGGACCCGCCGGATCCGCAGGAGGTGGCGGCATGACGTCGCCTGTGTCCATCGCCGCTTACCGCGCCATCCCCAACCTCGAGGAGAGGCAGCGCAGGGTCCTGAGCTGCATCGCGGCCTATCCGGACGTCAGCAGCAACGACATCTCGAGGATAGCCCGGATGGATGTCCGCAACGTCCGCTCGAGGGTGGGGGAGCTCCTCAAGGCTGGCGAGATCTACGTCTCCGGGGAGAAGGTCGACAGGATCACCGGGCACACCGTCAGGAAGTACCGCGTCATGGAGGCGGAGGCATGACCCAGATCACCGTGGACCAGGCCTACGCCAGGAAGCTGGCGGATTCGCTGCTCTCCGAGTTCGGGCTTCCGAGGGCCCAGGAATACGTCCTCGGGATGATGTGCACCGTCTCCTCGGAGAGCCTCCGCAAGAGATGGGCGGACGTCCTCAACCAGTTGAACGAGATCTCGCATCCGCTCAGGTTCCGCAAGGACCTCCTCTCCCTGGTGTTCTCCGGAAGGAAGACGGCCACCACCTGCATGTCGGTGAAGGTGCCGGAGGGAGGGACGTTCTGGCTCTCGGATATGGGGACGGAGCGGAGATTCGTCGTCTCGGAGGTGCACGAGGGGACGGTGTCCGAGATCGTGGACGGCTTCTGGAGGAGGGAGGGCTACGCTGATCCGACGGCGTTCGCCATGGACCTCGCCCGGATCTACCCGGAGCTCAGGTCGGACACCGTCGTGTACGCCCACGTCTTCAGGGAGGTGTCGGCATGATCTCCGATGTCCAGTCCTTCGTGGCGCTCCATCCGGGTCTCACGAGGGACGAGCTGCACGAGGCGGGATGTCCGCTCAACGAGATACGGAGGCTCAGGAGCATCGGCAGGATTGTGGACATGGGCGAGCTGGTCCACGGGTCCTGGATAAGCAGGTTCTATCCGTACGGCGCCCGTGGGAGGGACATAAGCTGCATGGAGGCGCTGGTGGACCTCGAGGCGAACCCGGAGCTCGTCAGGGTCATCGACACCGAGACCACGGGGACCCGCCCCGGAGAGGACCGGATAATCCAGCTCTCCGTCCTCGACGGGAACGGCGAAGAGCTGTTCGACTCCTACATCCACCCGTACGGCGTCTCCTCATGGCCCGATGCCCAGCGGATAAACGGGATCTCGTCACGCATGGTCCGGGACTCGCCGTCGATGGCGGAGCTCCGTCCGAGGATCGAGGAGGTCCTCGAGGACGCGGTGCTGATCGTCGGCTACAACACGTACTTCGACATCGAGTTCCTCAAGGCATCAGGGGTCCGGATGCCGGAAGCGGATGTGTGCGACGTGATGGAGGAGTACGCACCCATCGCCGGCGAGTGGGCGGAATGGGCGAACGACGGGCAGGGCGGATGGAGATGGCAGAAGCTCGTCAGATGCGCCGACCATTACGGGTACCGTTTCCGCGCTCACGACTCCCTCGAGGATGCGAGGGCCACCCTGTTCTGCTGTCACCGCGTGGGCTGGGACCAGATCGACAACCGGACGTACGTCCAGATGAGGAACCCCCGACGATGCAGTACGACCTTGAGATGAGGCCGGTCCGGGAGGCCCCGAAGCCGAAGGCCCCGGAGCGCGTCCGGAAGAAGTTCTGGCTGACGTGGAGGAACGCCGGTCTCGTCTACCAGATCTCCATGGTGACGGGCAAGCGCCCCTCCGCGATCGTGAACGACGCCATCGCCGTCTTCGCGATCCTCGTCAAGTGCACCCAGTCCAAGGGCATCCGTATGGACGATGCGGGCACCATCGCGGAGGCCCTCGGGAGGTACCTCTCGGAGTCAGAGGACGATGGCGATGAAATGGGCTCCGATGGGGTCCTCTCCGATGGCGGGCGTCGAGCCGTCGACGGCCGTCTCGCAGTAGTAGTATGTCTTCCCTTCGTAGGTCCAGGACTGACCGGAGCAGTCGTCCATGACGACCGCGGCGCCGATGTGCCCGACGAAATTTATCATCAAGACGTCGAGGCCCATCATCCTGCCGATGGACGTGAACATGATCGCTGTGTCCTCGCAGTCGCCCTCCCCGTCGAACACCGTCTCGTAAACCGACTTGAACCACTCCTCATGGCCGGTGCTCTGGAAGTCCGTCTCGTACGCGATGGCCTCCTGCACGAAGCGGAGCAGCGTGCGGGCCTTCCCGTCGTTGTCCATCCCATCGCAGACGCCGCTCAGGTAGGATGCGATGGCCACGGCGGCCGGGTCCTCCCACTGGGCGACCGCTCCGATGCTGTAGTGGATCGCCCCCCTGTCCCTGAACGAGTGGTACGTCGCGTAGTCCACATCGACGTCGACGGAACCTCCGGACCAGGTGAGCGTCACGGTCCTCTTCCCGCTGACGTCGACGGTCGAGTCCGAGGACATCTCGCGGTCCCCGTCGGAGGCGGTGTGTGAGATCCTCACCGGGTCGGCGGAGATCGGCACGGAGATCCTGACGGCATCCCCTCCCTCCGAGATCAGGGTCTCGGCGGATCCCCCGGTGTCGACGGTCCAGGTGTGGCTGAAGTCCCCGGCCCTGGGGGTCATGGACAGCACGGCGTCGGCATCGTCGAAGTCCACGGAGACGGAGAACGCCGCGCTGAGTTCGGCTTCATCCGGGGGGACGTCCGCCGGATCCTCCGGCGTCAGCAGAATGAAGGCCGCGGCGGCTATCGCGGCCACGGCGATGGCAAGGGCGATTGCTCTCATGGCCGAAATCTATTCTTTTGAGAATATGAATGGTTTAAAAAGGGTACTTCTGGAATATTTTAGCCTGTCCCGAACGGTCCTTCAGACGGTCCCGGACGATCATCGAGTCGGGACCGGGACTGATCAACCATGAACATCTGCAAAGACCACGGCACATGCATGGCGGTGGCACTCGTCGCCATGCTGCTCGCGTGCTGTCTGACCCCCATGGTCGTGTCGGAGGACTCCGACGCGGCGGGGGCTGACGCCACGATCGAGCTGCGCGTGGGGGACACGTTCTCGTACACCCCCACGACCAAGCTGACCTCGACGTTCTCTATCTCCGGAACAGCCACAGACTGGCTGGACATCTCCGGATCCACGATCTCCGGAACCGCTACCGAGGCAGGCAGCACGACACTGACCATCACCGCGTCGAACACCGAGGGCCCCAAGCAGCCCGACATCACCCAGACCATCGACTTCATCGTCTACGAGAGGATCGTCGTCAGCTCCGGGTCATCCGCAACCGCAATCGTCGGTCAGGCATTCGAGTACACGCTTGATTACGACGGCCCCTCGGGAACCGCCGTGGCCGTCACCGAGAACACCGCCAGCTCCTGGCTGACCTGGAACGGCATCGACCATAAGCTGACCGGAACGCCCACGTCCTCCGGCACCGCGACCGTAACGTTCACCATCACTTCCCCCCACGACAACGCAGCGGACGAGAAGGTCTTCACCGTCACGATCAACACGTTCGCGGACATCGCGATAACCTCCGACGCCAGCTCCGAGACCTACGTCGGGGCCGACTACGAGTACACCGTCACCTCCAACGTTGCCGGCTCGACATTCACAGCCGACACCTCCGAGGTCGACGACTGGCTTAGCTGGAGCTCCCCGGTCCTCTCCGGAGAGTTCGACGCCTCCGCCGTCACCGACTCCACACCGTACTACAACGAGTACACCGTCACCTTCGGCGCATCCGGGACCCAGGGGGACAAGCAGGTCTCCACATCCATGGAGCACACAATCAGGGTCTACATCAACAACGCGTTCCTGTCCACCCCGACGATCTCCGATGTGGACTTCAAGGCCGCATCCGGAGACACCAAGCAGCTCCTGGTGAGCGCGGCCATCGAGGGCGCGACCAAGGTCACCATCAGCTGGGGCGACGACACCGAGGACTCCGTGATCACCCCGCAGGAGGGCGACACCATCGACAAGATCCTCGAGGACCACACCTACACCGAGGACGGGGTCTACACCGTGACCATCACCGCGGAGAACGACCAGGGCAGGACCGTTCACACGATCCTCTACGACACAACCGACGGCTCCTGGACCGAGGTCATCGAGGAGGACGGAGGGGTCGGGAAGTTCATCGGGGACAACTCCCTGCTGATCGCCCTCGCCATCGCGGCCGCGCTCTTCGTCGTGCTCGCGCTGATGTGGAGCCCCTACGCGTGGATCGGATTCCTCGTATGCGTCGCAGGCATCGCCGCATGTCTCGGATTCGACGTCACTTCGTTCGGCGACCTGAAGCTCTGAGGAGGGATGCCTCTGCACGACCTTCACAAACCATTGCTGGCGGCGGCCGTCCTGGCCGTCGTCCTTACCATGGCCGTGGCCGGAGTGTCTTTGTCGTCCGATGACAGCAAAGCCGCAGATTCCTCCGCAGATCTGGAGTACGGCGGCGCCGTGTTCTCGGTTTACGCCTACGACGGCACGGAGTGGCACAGCGACCTCGTCAACGCCTACGATGCCATGATGGCCGTCAAGTACTCCGACATGTGGTCCTTCGTAGATTCAATATCCGTCGATGGCTACCATGTGCAGACGTTCATGGGGCGGGAGTCCTATGATACCGTCTATTGGCAATGCTTCTATGCAAATCTCTATTCTGAAGTAGCCGCCGTAACCGGTTCACTTCTCGATTACCGTCCTTATGGTGATGTGGATCCCGAGTTTAGAACAGCCAACATCTTCCTGTACTATGGAACACAGATCGATGCCGATATTCTCACAGATCTCTTTAGCGGATATCAGGATCCTGTTCCACTTTCCGATATCACAGAGGACATATGGTCGGATTGTTTCAGTGTAGAATTCCATCTGAGTGTAGACTCTGATTATGATCCTGTGATTCAAAGCGGAGTAGCCACCACAGATGAGCTTAAGAATGGTGGACTGACCGTCGTCGGATACGGCTCGACCTACCTCACGGCCCTCTTAGATGCCCTGACCTCCTCGGATGTATCAGGGGGAGAATCCGCATCGATAGCTCAGGGTTATGCAGGGATCACCATCTTCGGGCTGTCAACCGAGCAGAATGGCGATCTCTATGCGGGGTGGTATTTCTCCGACTCCGGGTCAGGATCTGTCGACTGTGCGCTCGATCAGATCACCCCTCTCGGCGGCGATCCACTCGCCGATAGGGTGATTTTCCTGAGATATGAGGAGCGGGACTATCCTCCGGCGCAGTGGACATCCGATGGATACAGCACTTATCCTCAGGAGATGCCGCAACCCGTCGACATCCCTGATGAGGGTGCCGATGAGGAGCGCACCATGTGGCTTTACTATGACATCGGCGACTCCACGTCCCCCGGATTCGGCAACCAGTCATGGACCGGGACGACGGATGCCGTCTTCAGGATAGACTCCTCCGAGCCCGTTCTCGAAGGCCACGAGTTCGTCGGATGGGCGCGCACCGCCGACGCCTCCGAGGCGGAGTGGCAGCCGGGCGACACCGTAACGGTCCCCTACGGGGAATCACTCAGGATCTACGCCGTCTGGAAGGAGTACTTCACGGTCTCCTTCAGCACCGGGCAGGGCTCCGCGGTGGATCCGCAGGAGATCCTCGACGGTTCGACCGTATCTGCCCCGTCCGAGCCGGTGCGCGAGGGGTGGATCTTCACCGGCTGGTTCACGGACCCGTCCTGCCAGACGCCCTTCTCGTTCCTGACCCCGGTCACATCGGATCTGGTCCTCTACGCCGGCTGGGTCGAGGAGAACGCGTTCACCTCCGTCCCGACCATCGAGGCCAACGTCGTTCGCGCGGACGGCACCCTGAGGTTCGACGCCTCCGGGACCTCGGACGCGCAGCGCAAGGTATGGTATCTCGACGGCGAGATCGTGGGATACGGTGACGTCCTCGAGGTCGACCTCTCCACGATAACCGAGGGGAGCCACACGGTGACCCTCGAGGCGACCAACACCGAGGGCACGGACACATGGACGTACTCCTTCTCCGCGGACGTGGACGACGGCGGCATCCCGCTGTGGTTCTGGATCGTGTCCGCGGTTATGCTTGTGGCCGCGGTTCTCTGTCTGATCAGAGTCCCGTGGCTTGCGATCGTTCCCCTGGCAGCGGAGGCAGCTGCCGTATTGATCGTGATGATATCATGAACAGACAGATCTGGGCGGTCCTCGCGGCCGCCCTCATGGCGATATCCCTTTCGGTCCTCGTCATCGACGACTCCGACGGGAGCTCCGTGTCCCCGGATTCCTTCGAGGTCAAGTACTCTGGATACAACACCTACCCAACTTCGGGAACGGTATCTGTTGACGGTAACACGGTCACAATCGATTTCAGTTACAGGACTGTCGGCGGAAAGCAGCAGGTTGACTCGGTGGACTGGGGCGACGGTACCGTGGACGTTCCGAAGTCCGGGCAGGAGGACATGACCATAGTCAAGTCCTCAGGTCTGACACTGACACACACCTACGCACAGAACGGGACCTACACCGTCACCATCGACGGGCACAGATGGTCCTACTCGCAGAAGTCGTACATCTGGGACACCGTCACGGTCTCAGCGACCATCGACTCCATCGTGGAGGAAGTCGGAGGGGGCGACATAAAAGGATCCGGAACCCAGTCCGACCCATATGTGTACAACCTGGAGGCCGGGAAGAGGTACGAGCTCTCCCTTCCTCCTGTGGGGACCTCCACCAAATGGTACCCAACAGGCTCAGCGCCTGTCTCCATCCCCGGGATGATATTCTCGTCTTCATCGGGCGAGACGGACTACATCGACGCATCGGGGTTCGGCACCGGGCAGCTGGGGAATCTGACGCTGTCGGGAACCCCCACCACCGACGGGGAGTGGAGCCTGTATGCCTACAACCCATCTGCGACCGCGTACTACAGGATCGTTGTGACGGGAGGGGATGCGCTCACCGAGATCCAGAGCATGACCATCTCCGGCCCGTCCACCATCGAGGAGGGCGTATACGCCACATACACTGTCAACATCTCCCCCTCATCGGCATCATCCAAGGTGGTGCAGTGGAGCACGGACTCGCCCTACAATCTCATCGACGACGAGACCAACACATCCTGCAGGCTCTACGGGATCTATGAGACTGGGACGATCACCCTTACGGCATCGGCCATGGATGGCTCCGGGAAGACTGCGAGTAAGGTCATCACCGTCATCGTGCCTCCTCCCACGCTCTCGTTCAACGCGAACGGCGGTACAGGGGCACCGTCGGCGATCCAGTCCGACGAGTACGAGTTGGAATCATATACGTACACGATCCCCTCCGGAGAGCCGTCGCGTGCCGGTTACAGGTTCCTGGGCTGGAGCACAGATCGGGATGCCACCGTTGCGGATCCAGACTATGATGCAGGAAGGCAGGTCACGCTGACCTCCAGCAGGACACTCTATGCCGTGTGGGAGGAGGCCCTGAACGAGATTGCCTCGGTCAGCGATCTCAGGAACATTTCCATGAACGGGCAGTACGAGCTCACCGAGGACATCACGATCTCCGGGTCTTGGACCCCCATCGGCAGCGAATCCTCGCCGTTCAACGGCATCCTGGATGGGAACGGGCACACGATCTCGATCACATCATCCTCTCCGACGGCGATCTTCGGATGCATCGGGTCCAACGGTGAGGTGAGAAACCTCGCTGTGGACGCATCGATAATCGTCACTGATTCCAAGACGGTCACCCGGACGGCGTCTCATGGGACATTCTCCTATGATTACGAAGCGGCAGCTCTGGCCCTGATTAACCAGGGCAAGATCTGGAAATGTTTCATCACCGGGACAGTCAGCGTGACATCCAGCATCACCACCGAGCAGGGAGGCGGCATCACCGAGGATGGGCCGTCGGTCACAATCTCGATGAATGTGGGAGGTCTGGTCGCCGACAATCGTGGTACGGTGATTGTATGCTATGGGAATGCTGTCGTCTCTGGTGCGGCCAGCATACACACGACCCGCAATACGGGGCTCCTGCTATCGAAAGGGTCCGCATACCTCCATGTGGGCGGACTGGTGGGCGATTCCACATCCATGGTTGCCCAGAGCTATTTCGTGGGACAGGTGTCGGAGACCGTCTCCATAACAAGCACTAGCGCCGGCGGGATCACAGCGGAGGACATGTCGTATGCCGGGGCAATCACGGGCTATGGCGGGACCACATCGGGCTGCTATTTCCTGTCCGGGTCCGTGACCGGGACGGACAGCGGCTACGGCAGCTCCAAGTCCTCTGCGGAACTGAGGCAGCAGAGCACCTTCTCCGGCTGGGACTTCGACGACGTCTGGATCATGGGCGGGTACCCCAGGCTCCAGAGCATGATGGGTGCGGTGTCGTTCACATCGACGGCGGTGGAGTCCACGGTCCCGTCCGGTCAGCTGTTCACTTACACGCCAACCGCCACTCCCGATGGCGCGACCATCTCCATCGTGAAGGATGAGACCGGATGCATGTCGATGGTCTCCGGCGTCCTCCGGGGGACCCTGACGGGGCTGTCCCCTGGGACTTACCATGTGACTCTGCAGGCGTCCTACGGGTCCATGACCCCTGCCACGCAGGTGGTGACGATCCATGTGCCTGTGACCATCATCACGCCGGCGGAGTACAGCGTCTACACGGGGACGAACTGGGTCTACGACCCTGAGACCGACCCCGAGGGGGCGGAGATCACAATCGTGTCCGTCCAGAGGAACGGCTCGGTCGTCACGGACCACGGCATAACCGTGTCCGACGGCGTGATATCGGGTACGTTCTCTCAGACGGGCACATGGACGGTGACGTTCAAGGCGTCCTACGAGACCTTCGAGCCCACGAACAAGACCGTGACGATCATCGTTTCGGAGGCCCCCGTGGTCGAGGAGAAGCCGACGCTGTCGGGCATCGTGTTCGCGCAGCACTACGGCCAGGACAGGATGTTCTACTTCGCAGCCAGCGGCGCCGACCACTACGTGACGTCCTCGTGGGACTTCGGGGACGGGACCTCCGACGTCACCAACACCCTGTCGACCGTCCACAGGTTCCCCGCCTCCGGGCTTTACGACGTCACCCTGACGCTGGCCAACACGGCTGGGGAGACTGTGGAGAGGACCGTCTCCGTGCTCGTCACAGATGAATCATACAAGAACGACGCCTGGATAGGCGTGAAGTACAGCGCCATGGTCGAGATAGACGCCTCGGCCACGCCGACGCTGTCTGGGGTCTCGTGGCTCTCCGTGGAGAAGCAGGAGTTCGACGGGAGGACCTACGCGATAGTCACCGGCACACCCACGGACACTGGGCTGGCCGGACAGACAGTCCACGTCAAGCTGACCGCGGGGACGCTGACGGAGGAGTGGGACATCCAGATCCATGCCAAGACTAGCACCAAGCCAACCGCCATCTTCGATGTGGAAACCGACTATCTGGAGGTGACTCTGACCTTCTCGGGACAGAACGCCTCCAGAGTGTTCATCGACTGGGGCGAGGGCGACGGGTTCGAGAGGCAGAGCTCCGTGAAGGGGCCGTTCACCCACACCTACGACGGCGCGGGCATCTACACCGTCAGGGTCCAGGTCGACAACAACAACGGGTCCGTCACCGGGCAGAAGGAGGTCACGGTGACCGAGAGGGTGGAGATCGACGTCTCGTTCGGGGACATCGCGGACCAGGAGCTCTCGGTGGGCCAGGAGTTCTCCATGACCATCGTTACCGAGCCCGCCGACGCCGTCCTGTCGTTCTCCGGTGCGGACTGGCTCAGCCTGGATGGCCACACCCTGAGCGGGGTTCCGGTCGAGACAGGGGATTACGTCATCACCCTGACGGCGAAGTACGCCGATGCGGATCCGGAGCAGGCAACATTCGCCATAACCGTCACGGGAGGCGACGAGCCCGGTCCAGACGGGCCGGATGACCCCGA
>ULQM01020603.1_pt1 | contig 16361 bp, 9 predicted proteins | sample 1954451 | NCBI WGS metagenome assembly ULQM01 (sample SAMEA4835655, study PRJEB28245) | human gut metagenome | biome: gut microbiome; material: fecal sample | place: Denmark | collected 2008 | reverse complement strand
ACAACTTTCTATTTTTTGATTTTATATCGAACTCACGTTAACATACATTTAAAGGGTATTTTCACATCCTGCAATAAGCACAATTTCAGCATGCGAAAAAGCCCATTTCACAGGCTGAAATGCACCACATCACTTCCTGATATGGGCTTAACCGGACTGCGAAATGGGCAATATCAGAAAGCAAAACGAATAGTTCCGGGCTATGATATGGAGTAAATGAAAAGGTCATACAGGCCGAGATTGTCTCTGAAGTATCTAATTTAACATTTCCTTACTCCTATTTTCCAAATTTATTTTGTCAAGATAAAATCAAGAAAATCTGTAAGTTCATACCGAAAGTTTTCATTAAAAAAAGATATCAGACGTAAGCAAAAACAGGATAAGAATGCATTCTACCCATATGGATAATTAAAGTCATTAAGCCAATGTGATTTTTATTATCACAAAAGCACGCGTGTTGTCATTACTCATGCCACCACGCGCACTATCAATAAATGTATGACATTCTACGGTAATGCTTCCTTATGTGTTGATAGCATTAACCGGTTTATTTATTAAATAACCAGCAAGCACTGCGTCACACGGCAAGACTTGTATTAAGAAGATTCTCATTCGTACTGAAAATACGCAGCCTATACTTACCACTATAGAATATACGCATAAGTTTCTGCGCCTCATATTCGTCTGGAGACACGCAAAGTGCGACATGCCCCATGGTACGCCTCAGATTCAACTCAACGCACGGATGCACCTTGAACCCTTTACCGCTATCATCGGCAACAACCATCATATCCACGCCAAAAGGTCCCTTGTAGCGTCCGCCCGACACGCTGTCCATCCGCTCCGACACCAAGACCGCGAGCCTGTCCATCGTTTCAACACTCACATAACGCCCTATCATCTTACGTTTTTCCTTCTCCGTCGCAAGTATGTTGCCTGCATACGCCCCGTTAACCGTACGGAACAGCGACAATCCACAATACTCCGAATGTCCGCTGTCGTCAATACAGAATTCCATGCCGAAGTCTATTACTTTATTATAATACGGCTCGACCATAATGCCGCCCTGACGTGAAATGACATTGCGACACCATCCAGAAACAGGGCTTTCAGCAATTCCGTCAACATATTTCACACCACGTCCGCTACTACTCCACGGTGACTTGAGCACACTACGGCCATTACGCATCAGCTCGTCATTCATTTCCTCCATCGATGTGACATACCGACTTCTACCAACAAAAATATCATCTGCATCGCGTAGCCAAGGCAGCATATTCTCGGCAGCAAACCTGCGGTTACTCATAATGCGTGTACATTCAATCGTTGCATCATCCGGAAGATATTTTTGCAGAGCAGGAGCTGCATGCGTCAACTGTCTTTTGAGAACGTCGTCCCACCCCCACGGTTCTATCGAGAAATCGGGTATGTCTTCAAGATTCAAATTCTTGAGGTCCGCATATGTAATAAACACTACGTCAGCCGCGTATTTTTTGACGTGTCTCACGGACTCCAAGGCTGCTTCAATATCATCAACGAGCACGAAATCACCGTCCTCAGCCCAAAGCGACGCGATAAAGCCAAGGTCACGACGAAGCTCACGTGCAGCATGCGGAGACGTGAACATACCTTTACCGTAAGCCATCACCGTATCGTGTTCCGGATTGAAAATATGTAGTTTCATAGACAAATATAATGCTTATAATCATGAAAACACTCTGTCAAAAACGTGCAACAAGCCGTTATCTGCTACAAAGTTAATGGAATTTTTTGTTGCATGGAAATATCACATCGATAATTCATAACATCTGAGATAATTTACATGAACGACACAAGAAGCAAAAATAATGAAAAAGCTATCAGTCTGATTCATCCCAATATATATCTGTATGGTTACAAATACACACTGAGATAAAAATACATGATTATCGTAAAAATCATCTCATTATGATACCGTGAAAAGACAAAATACAAATTCCGTAATACAACAGAGCCGCACCTTGAACATTGCGCAAATATTTCAATATGTGCAACTTACATATACGCACAAACAATCATTAAAAAACAGAAATGACAAATAATGAATATTAAGTAAAAATTGATATAATTTGTAACATTGAGTTTGCAAATTATAGAAATAAATATTACCTTTGCAAAGATAATGCGGACGATGCAACGGATGTCTATGTGATGGACAAAAAGCCGTATTTCACGTACCGGTTAACGTGACATATACGGTCATCCATATAAAAGACAGACTTCGTCTGACTATATGAAAGAACAATAAAACTGCTAAATGGAAGCATTCTTTAAAACACATGCATATCTCATAGAGCATACAAACGCTCCGGTGCGACGTTCTCTTATGGACGAGATCGACTGGAACGACCGTATGATTGGCATTAAGGGAACGCGTGGCGTCGGAAAGACTACATTCCTACTGCAGTATGCAAAAGAAAACTTTGACACGAAAGACCGTCAGTGCCTTTACGTGAACATGAACAACTTCTACTTCCAAAGCCGTGGAATATCAGACTTCGCCGGCGATTTCTATCGTGGGGGAGGAAAAGTGCTGTTGATAGATCAGGTATTCAAGCAACCGGACTGGAGCCGTGAACTGCGAAAATGCTACGACAACTATCCCGGACTGAAGATTGTATTTACCGGTTCAAGTGTCATGAGATTGAAAGAAGAGAATCCTGAACTGAATGGCATCGTAAAGAGTTATAATCTGCGCGGCTTCTCTTTTAGAGAGTTCATAAATCTTATGACCAGTCTTAATCTGCCGACATATAGTCTGGAAGACATTATAAACAACCACGAACAGATAGGGAAATCAATACTGTCGCAGGTAAGTCCGATGAAATTCTTTCCGGACTATATACACCACGGTTTCTATCCTTTCTTTCTCGAGCACCGCAACTATTCTGAAAATCTGCTCAAGACAATGAACATGATGACAGAAGTTGACATTTTGCTTATTAAACAGATAGAACTAAAATATCTTACAAAAATAAAGAAGTTATTCTATCTACTTGCCATGGAAGGCCCCAAATCGCCGAATATAAGCAACTTGGCAAACGAGATAGAGACGAGTCGTGCAACAGTGATGAACTACATCAAATATCTTGCAGACGCACGACTCATAAATATCATATATCCTCCGGGAGGCATGTTTCCACAAAAGCCGGCAAAGGTTATGATATACAACACGAACCTTATGCATGCCATTTATCCCATAAAAATAGAAATGCAGGATCTGATGGAGACATTCTTTGTAAACTCACTTTGGAAAAGCCATAAGGTAAACCAGAGCAGCAAGGAACAAGTCTATCACATAGACGACAATCTGAAATTCAGAGTCTGCGACGCATTAAACGACAACAGAATGCGTTATAAATCGAACATAATCTACGCAAGATACAACACAGAAATAGGAAAAGAAAACCAGATACCGTTATGGCTGTTTGGTTTCCTGTACTAATTAAATATACATTAACATTTTATCTATAAAACAAAATGGCTAAAGAGAAAAAGTTTATCACATGTGATGGTAACGAAGCTGCCGCTTACGTGAGCTATATGTTCAGCGAAGTAGCTGCCATCTACCCCATCACTCCGTCGTCACCAATGGCAGAACATGTTGACGAATGGGCTGCTAGAGGCCGTAAGAACCTCTGGGGACAAACAGTCAGCGTACAGGAAATGCAGTCTGAAGGTGGTGCCGCAGGTGCCGTGCACGGATCTTTGCAGGCCGGAGCACTCACAACCACATTCACTGCTTCGCAGGGATTGCTTCTCATGATTCCTAACATGTACAAGATTGCAGGTGAGATGCTGCCGTGCGTATTCAACGTTTCAGCACGTACATTGGCATCACACTCATTGTGCATCTTCGGTGATCATCAGGATGTAATGGCTTGCCGTCAGACCGGATTTGCCATGTTCTGCTCAGGTTCTGTACAGGAAGTTATGGATCTGTCTGCTGTTCCTCATCTGGCAACACTTAAGACAGACATTCCTTTCATCAACTTCTTCGACGGATTCCGTACATCACACGAATATCACAAGATTGAAGCAATCGATCAGGATGAGATTGCAAAACTTGTTGATCCGGCAGACATCAAACGTTTCCGTGACCGCGCACTCTCTCCGGAACGCCCTGTTACACGTGGTACCGCCGAGAATCCGGAGACATTCTTCACACATCGTGAGGCATGCAACAAGGCTTATGAGAGTGTTCCGGAAGTAGTAGAGCACTATCTCGATGAAATAAGCAAGATTACAGGACGTGAATATCACCTGTTCTCATATTATGGCGACAAAGAAGCCGACCGCGTAATCATTCTCATGGGCTCTGCAACAGAGGCAGCACGCGAGGCAATAGACTATCTGAACAAGAATGGCGAGAAAGTAGGTATGGTAAGTGTTCATCTCTATCGTCCATTCAGCGTTAAGCACCTGCTTGCAGCTGTACCTAAGACTGCAAAGAAGATTGCCGTACTCGACCGCACAAAAGAGCCGGGAGCAGAAGGCGAGCCGCTTTACCTCGATGTCAAGAGCGCATTCTACGATGTTGAGGATCGTCCGGTTATCGTAGGTGGACGCTACGGACTTGGTTCAAGCGACACAACACCGGCTAAGATCATAGCTGTATTCAATAACCTGAAACTTGATACTCCGAAGAACCACTTCACTGTAGGTATTGTAGATGATGTTACATTTACATCTCTGCCTGAAGTAGAAGAGATTCCTATGGGTGGCAACGGTATGTTCGAGGCTAAGTTCTATGGTCTTGGAGCAGACGGTACTGTAGGTGCAAACAAGAACTCTGTAAAGATTATTGGTGACAATACAGACAAGCATTGCCAGGCTTACTTCTCTTACGACTCTAAGAAATCTGGAGGTTTCACATGTTCTCACCTGCGTTTCGGTGACACACCTATACATTCTACATATTTGGTAAATACACCTAATTTCGTAGCTTGCCACGTTCAGGCATACCTCCATATGTATGATGTTACACGCGGACTCCGTAAGAACGGCACATTCCTGCTGAATACAATATTCGACGGAGATGAACTCGTAAACTTCATTCCAAACAAAGTAAAGAGATATTTCGCTCAGAACAATATCACTGTTTACTACATCAATGCAACAAAGATTGCTCAGGAAATAGGACTTGGCAACAGAACAAATACCATTCTTCAGAGCGCATTCTTCCGCATTACAGAAGTTATCCCTATCGATCTTGCCGTTGAACAGATGAAGAAGTTCATCGTTAAATCATACGGAAAGAAGGGACAGGATATAGTTGACAAGAACTATGCAGCCGTTGACCGCGGTAATGAGTACAAACAACTTACAGTTGATCCTGCATGGGCAAACCTCGCTGACGATGATGTAAAAGAAGAGAAAAATGTTCCTGCATTCATCAAAGAATTGGTACAGCCTATCAACGCACAGGCAGGTGACCTTCTTAAGGTTTCTGACTTCGTTAAGCACAACACCATTGACGGTACATGGGCAACAGGTACGGCCGCATATGAGAAGCGTGGTGTTGAAGCCTTCGTTCCGGCATGGAATCCTGATAACTGTATCCAGTGTAACAAGTGTTCATTCGCTTGTCCACACGCAGCAATACGTCCGTTCGTACTCACTGACGAGGAACTGAAAGGCATCGATATTCCTTCTATCACAATGAAAGCACCAAAGGCTATGGCCGGTATGCATTTCGTTATCGAGCCTTCTGTACTTGACTGTCTTGGATGCGGCAACTGTGCTGATGTTTGTCCTGGAAATCCAAAACTCGGAAAGGCACTTACAATGGTTCCGTTCAATCCGGACGCAGAGGATATGAAGAAAGCCGCTGCAGATTGGGACTATCTCGTTAAGAATGTTACTTCAAAACAGGATCTGGTTGACATCAAATCAAATGTCAAGAACTCTCAGTTTGCACAGCCATTGTTCGAGTTCTCTGGTGCTTGCTCTGGATGTGGTGAGACTCCTTACGTTAAACTCGTTTCTCAGCTCTTCGGTGACCGCGAAATGATTGCCAATGCAACAGGATGTTCTTCAATCTACTCTGCATCTATTCCTTCTACACCTTATTGTACAAATGCAAAAGGTCGGGGACCTGCATTCGACAACTCTCTGTTCGAGGACTTCTGCGAGTTCGGAATGGGTATGGTACTCGGAAACAAGAAGATGAAAGAGCGTGTAGCAATGCTGTTCAAGGAAGTTATCGCACAGGAAAATGCACCTGCTGAATTCAAAGCTCTTGCAGAGGAATGGATTGAAAAGAAAGAGAATGCAGACGAGACAAAACGTCTTGCTGAGCTTATCAAACCATACATCGCACAAGGAGTTGAGGCTGGTTGCCCTGTTTGCAAAGAACTGAAGACCCTTGAGCACTATCTTGTAAAACGCAGCCAGTGGATCATTGGTGGTGACGGTGCTTCTTATGATATAGGTTACGGTGGACTCGATCACGTAATTGCAAGCGGTGAGGATGTAAATCTGCTAGTACTTGATACTGAGGTTTACTCAAACACTGGTGGCCAGTCATCAAAAGCAACTCCTCTCGGAGCTATCGCACAGTTCGCAGCAAGAGGAAAGCGTATACGTAAGAAAGACCTTGGTATGATTGCCACATCTTATGGTTACGTATACGTAGCACAGGTTGCAATGGGCGCAGACAACGCACAGTGTCTCAAAGCAATACGTGAGGCAGAGGCTTATCCAGGTCCGTCACTTGTAATTGCATATGCTCCATGTATAAACCACGGACTCAAGATAAAAGGTGGAATGGGTCGTTCACAGGCAGAGGAAGGCCGTGCAGTTGAGTGCGGTTACTGGCACCTCTGGCGTTACAACCCACTGCTTGCTGAAGAAGGTAAGAATCCGTTCACACTTGATTCTAAAGAACCGGATTGGAGCAAGTTCCGCGACTTCCTCCTTGGCGAGGTACGTTATCTGTCAGTACAGAAAGCTTATCCTGATGAGGCAGACAAACTCTTCAGTGAAGCTGAGCGTATGGCAAAACTGCGTTACCAGAGCTATGTTCGCAAGACAAAGGAAGACTGGTCTGAAAATATCTGATACTCATAACCAAATAAAGATAAACGTCCGGCATAAATGTCGGGCGTTTATTTTTTTACAATATATAATACTTAAGTGGAAACTTCGTTTAATATCATAAAAAATCAATGATAGATTTACAGAATGACCTGTATTACACTTCGAAACAGTCCATATTAAGCCATAAATAAGCTCAATTTGAAGCCTCAACAAGCAGATACCGGAACTTTAAAAAGGTTGTATAAAACTCCGAACAAGGCATATCATACAAGATGAATACATTTCATTGACATAAATTGCTATAGATAACGGTCTGTTTATCATTTTCCAAATTAGAATAATATCACCGTTATCCCTAATGTTCTCACGCCCAATTTACACAAACATACCGATATCCTAATAACTCATAAAATAAAAAACAACTGACTTTATTTTGTATTATTTACAACTTGCACTAACTTTGCAGTATGATTTACCCTAAGACATTTGAAAGCAAAATAGGATTTGACGAGATACGAACACTCCTGCGTGAGCATTGTCTGAGCAATCTCGGAAAAGAGATGATTGATGCCTTGAGTCTATCTACAAATGCAACAACGATAAACGAATGGCTACAACAAGTTAAGGAATTCAGACGTCTTCAAGAAGAAGCAGATGATTTCCCGATGCAATATTTCTTTGATGTAAGAGAGTCGGTCGCACGTTTACGACTTGAAGGAACGCGTCTCAACGAAGATGAATTGTTTGACCTCAGACGATCGTTAGAAACAATATGCAACATTGTGAACTACCTTAATCGCACCGATGATGACAGTGACGATGAAGAAAAGACATATCCTTACCCTGCACTACACAGGCTCACAACCGATGTAATAACTTTCCCGCAACTTATAAAACGTATAGATAATATACTTGACAAATTCGGAAAGATAAAAGACAATGCCTCAACAGAACTGCAGAATATACGACGAGAGCTTGCACGCACGGAAGGGGGAATATCAAAGACACTTAACAGCATACTACATTCTGCACAGAATGACGGACTGGTCGATAAGGATGTAACGCCGACACTACGCGACGGAAGACTTGTTATCCCAATAACACAAGGATTGAAACGTAAGATAAAAGGTATCATTCATGACGAATCAGCATCCGGAAAGACCGTATTCATTGAACCTGCTGAGGTGGTTGAGGCAAATAACAGAATCAGAGAATTAGAAGCAGACGAACGTCGCGAGATAATACGCATACTGACTGAATTTGCAAAAGAAGTACGTCCACATGTTAAACCGATTCTCAACTCGTACAAGTTTCTTGCCACAATAGATATGATACGGGCAAAAGCAGAATTTGCACGCAAGATAAAAGGATTCGAACCTGTCGTAAAGTCTGATCCACAAATAGATTGGATTCAAGCCGTACATCCTTTATTACAAATGTCTCTTGAGAAACAGAACAAGAAAGTTGTTCCTCTTGACATAACAATAACAAATGACAAACGCATACTTATAATCTCCGGTCCGAATGCAGGAGGCAAATCGGTATGTCTGAAAACAGCCGGTCTGCTGCAATATATGCTGCAATGCGGACTTTCGGTCCCAATAGGAGAACGGTCGCATACAGGAATATTCAAAAATATTCTTATAGATATCGGTGACGAACAAAGCATAGAAGACGATCTGAGCACATACTCCAGTCATCTCACGAACATGAAATACATGATGAAATATGCTGATGACAAAAGTCTGATTCTGATAGATGAGTTTGGCACCGGAACAGAACCGCAGATCGGTGGAGCCATTGCTGAGGCTGTACTGAAACAATTTTGCAATAAAAAAGCATACGGCATAATAACAACTCACTACCAGAATCTGAAGCATTTCGCAAAAGAACATGAAGGTGTTGTGAATGGTGCTATGCTTTATGACAGACAACAGATGAAAGCCCTTTTCCAATTGTCAATCGGAAATCCGGGCAGTTCGTTTGCAATAGAGATAGCAAGAAAAATCGGTCTCCCCGAAGAAGTAATACACGATGCAAGCGAAATCGTTGGAAGCGACTACATACAAAGCGATAAATATTTACAAGACATCGTACGCGACAAACGCTATTGGGAGAATAAACGCCAGGCAATACACCAGCGTGAAAAGGAACTGGAAAAACTTGCTGAGCGGTATGCCACTGACATAACTGAAATAGAAAAGAGTCGTAAACAGATATTAAAGAAAGCCAAGGATGAGGCAGAAGAACTGCTTAGACAAAGTAATAAGAACATAGAAAACACCATACGTGAAATCAAGGAATGTCAAGCAGAAAAGGAAGAAACACGTCGTATAAGAGAAGAGCTGAACTCCTTTAAAGAAGAAATAAGTTCTATCGACATACAAAAGAACGACGAACTGATTGCCAAAAAGATAAAGCAGATACAAGGGAGAAGGGAACGACACAATAAACACAAACAGGAAAAAAGCGACAAAGAATCACAGGCTGCAAAGAAACTGCGTGAAGCGATAAAACGCAAACAAACCGACGAGGAAGAAAACAAGACATTCAAAGACGGTGATACGGTAAGGATAAAAGGCCTCACCTCAGTTGGGACAATAGAGTCAACAGATAACAAGACTGCCACAATCATATTTGGTGACATGCGCACAAAGATGTCTATTGACCGCCTGGAGCACGCGACTAAACCTGAAACAAAAGACAGTAAACCGACACTCAGCATAAGTAGGGAAACAAGAGATGCGATTGACAACCGTAAACTTAACTTCCATCAAGATCTCGATGTCAGAGGCATGCGTGGTGACGAAGCGTTAAATGCCGTTACATATTTCATTGATGACGCCATACTTGTAGGCATGCCGCGTGTAAGAATATTGCATGGTAAAGGCAATGGAATATTAAGACAACTGATACGCCAATATCTTGCAACCGTGCCGAACGTATCAGATTTCCACGACGATCACGTTCAATTCGGAGGCACCGGCATAACAGTCGTAGATATCAGATAATCCGTACATATTATACTACTCCATTACGAAGACCGGTGATGCCGGTGTGCTTTCCTGCGGCATATAACGGAATCCTTCATACGTGAATCCGCATAGAGCATCGGCATCATTTATCCGGTTCTTAATAACAAAACCCGTCATCTCTCCACGACACATTTTCGAATATACAACAACCGTTTTCTGCTTTCCACCCTTACTGACAAAGAACTCCGGCCTGATAACCGTAAGCTCACGCTTCACTTTCCGCCAATCGAAAAGTTTGTGCATCTCACTACTTGCGAGGTCAAGTAACACGCCGTCATCACCCTTAACCGCCTCTATAAATACATCCGTCAACCTCGATTTCCAATAGTCGAACATTGAACATCCGTTATCAGGCAGAATGATATCACCTTCCAAGCGATAGCATTTTATTATATCAAGAGGTCTGAGAAGACCATATAGAAACGATGTTATCCATAAATGTCTGCCGGAATATGCGAAATCATCCGCTGTGAAATCAACTGTCCCGATATGCTTGTAGACTACTCCATTATATGCTAATATGGCTTGCAGTGCGTTTTCCGGTTCTGTAAAACGAATATAACGAAGTCTATTTTCAGCCGCAATGGCTGCATTACATTTCAACATAGACTTCAATTCGCTTTCTCCATAGGCTGTCATCTGCATCGCATTTGCCAATGCCTCCCTACTGAAAAGCGGCAATGTCTTTTCATCAGGCGCATAACTACATTCTGATCTCATTTCTTTTGCCGAACCTATCATTATCTGCATACCAGTCAAAATTAAATTGCGTTAATACTGTCGGTATTCTGTTTATGTGTATCTCCTGCAAGTTTGTGTCTCCGCACCGCAGTCGTATCCTTTACATGATGCCTGGATTCTTTTCTTTGTCTGACGGTATCAGTTCTTGTACTGTCTGCCGCAGCCCTGAAAATACTATGATCGCTTTGTTCCAGAAACCTGAGGTAAGAACGATAAATACTGCTTGAATAAGCCTTGAATATGTTATTGGCAAACAGGATATCTGTTATTTTGTTTTCTGCCACATACTTCTTCATATTCTTCGTGAAATATCTTGAGTCTATGACATGTATCTCTTCAAACGAGAAAAACAGGAATCCGGGCAAAGCATTACCGAAACTATCCTTCAGTATAATGAGTCTGCGACCATTATGAACAGAAGTCCTTACTACTGTTATCTTGGTGTCACCACCCATAAAAGTACAATATGCGCCACCATTCCCATCACGATAACGGAAAAAGAATCTGCTCTTGAAAGGTTTCCCCTCTCCTACCACACGGTAATTCTTATCAATCGTATAATTTATATACGTCGTAGTGTATTTAACGCCTCGCGGTTCATAATACACAAAGTCCTCCGGAGCATTCTTTATTGATATATCCTTAGAATATCCGTACATACTCCCCACATATCCGTGTACAACCTTACGGTCATAGTTAGACAAATCCTTGAATGGGACTCCTGCAATCTGTGCAAAGCGTCCGGCTGCATAATAAGCTCCTAATGGAGCCCAATGATGGTCAGTACGAAGGAATATATCTTCAGAAGCATGTTTTCCTAAAACATTATATATATCAACCGGTTTCACACCATCTGACAGATGTGCGAAGATATTATTTATCACCGGTCGCTGAGCCGTGGTCACCTTTCTCGCTCTCGGAGGACAATAATACTCCACAGCCGTAGGTATCACCATGCAATAAACATTCACCTTATCACCGAATACCTCTTTATATTTGTTGGCGGCATTAGCATAGCCTGTACCACCCTTTGCCGTTCCTCCAAAAGCCATCAATGCCCTGGTCTTGTCACCAGTACCGACAATTATTATTCCTGCATTGGCAATTTTAGCATTCTCATTGTCTGTCGTACCGTTTACAAACTCTTCTTCATCAAATGCAGGAGCCATGTCTGATCCTATGACCTTCTGCCCGGAACCTGTTCCCGACTCACTCGCATGAAACTTTATATTGTCTTCAGACATGACAAGAGCCTGAGCATCCTTCACCTGCATACTTGCCATCATAAACACGTCTCTGAACGGTTCACTGTCACTGAACCATGATGACACCGCTTTAGTATATGCACCACTTTTCAGTTTTTCCAAGGAAAATTCCGGAAAGACAGCGAGTTCGCGCTTTTCCAACTCCGAATACCTGCTTCGTGGAAATACCGCGAAAACAATTGTAAGCGAAGCAAACACCAATGCGATGACAAATATATAAATCTTCGAAAATTTCATACACCTATATTAATATATAACATCTGGATTTCAAATCCTTAATACCGTACGGCATACATAACAACATTCTGTATATAAACGATACTGAACATACCACATCACATGATTCTCAGATAAGCGTTACACGTTGTATCAAGACTCGCATGGAAGATATTGTTGGCAAACAGCAGGTCGCTTATGTTGTTTCTGCGTATATAATCCACCACACTCTTCGTGAAGTAACGGAAATCTATGATATGTATCTCCTCAAACGAATAGAACAGATAGCCAGGCAAGGCGTTGCCGTAGCTGTCTTTCATTATCAGCAATCTGCGGCCGTTCTTTGTAGAAGTAGTGACTTTCACCGTACGCGTATCTCCTCCCATAAAGGTGCAATAAGCACCCGCGCTCCCATCCTTGTAATGTATGAAAAACGCATCATTGACAGGCTGGCTTTCGCCTATCACACGATGATTCCGTCCAAGCCTATACTTTATATATGTAGCCCTGTAATCCACATCGCGCGGAACATAGTAGATGAAATCCTCAGGCGCATTCTTCACAGCCATATCCTTTGAAAACGTGTACATTGTTCCGACGTAGTTTCTCACCGCGACACTGTCATACGAAGACAGGTCGCGAAACGGCAGTCCTGCTTTACCGGCGAAGCATCCGGCAGCATAATATGCACCGAGCGGTGCCCAATGATGATCAGTACGCGAATATATGTCCTCCGCCTTATGTGCATCCAGCACATCATAAATGTCCACCTTTATAACCGAATCGGACAAATGTGAGAATATTCCGTCCATAGCCTGCTTCTCATCATGAGTCCAACTGCGTATGCTATCCGGGCAATAATACTCCACAGCAGTAGGAATAATCATACAATATACATTCACACCGTTGCCAAGAACCTGTTTATATTTATTGACCGCATTGGCATACTTCTCTCCATTGTCGCGTCTTCCGCCATACGGCTCGAAGGCTCTGACATTCTTTCCACTGCCAAGCACTATAATGCCCGAGCGCGTCCTGCGCGCCGACGAAGACGAGGAGGTAACCGTTTTCTCGACCGGAGAGCCGTCATTGGCACCCTGTCTGCAAACCGGATGTCCTTCTGCGAACGACGGCATGGCGACCGCCAGCATCATTATGTATAAGTTTGTAAATATATGTCTCATATTTTATATAGTCTTTATCGGTCGTATCAGAACCGCGTGTAAATGAATGCATTATTGGTTGCTCCGACCAAAAGAGCGACACTCAACACAAGCATTATCAATGAAATACACACACGAACACAGAGCTGAGCACTGCTATACAGTGCCGGACTACGTCCAATCAGACGTTCCAACAACGTCGAGCCGACACTACGCAAGGGCATGCAGAATATAATTGCCACCACCCACAGCCAGAAATTGTCTGTGATCGCTGTCTGAGAAACAAAATCGGTCAATGCGGAAGAATTGCCTGTGAATGCTTTGAAAAACACAATCATGGAATCAAAGCTGTCAAAATAGAATATACCCCAGCCGGTCACCACAAGCAACAGACTGTAAACATGCAATAGAACACGCGGTATCCTGTTCTGAACGCGCAACAATGTGTATTTTTCTAACATAACTATCACACCGAAATAAAGACCCCATATTATGAAATTCCAACTCGCACCATGCCACATACCGGTGAGAAACCACACCACCAAGATATTGAAAGCCTGATGACGACGGTTGCCTCCCATCGGGATATATACATAATCGCGGAAAAAACTTCCAAGCGATATGTGCCAACGACGCCAGAAGTCGGTGATGGAAGTACTGCAATACGGATGACGGAAGTTTTCGTTAAAATGGAATCCGAGACAGCGGCCCATTCCGATAGCCATATCAGAATATCCGGAGAAATCAAAATAAATCTGCAGTGTAAATGCTATTATTCCAATCCATGCGCCGGCAGTTGAAAGCGAACCCAGGCCGTCAACAAGAAACTGTCCGGAGATCTCGGACAGCTGATTCGCTATGAGCACTTTCTTACCGAGTCCTATCAGAAAGCGATATGCACCGTCAGCAAAGTCGCGTGACGTGACATGACGGTCGTGAATTTCCTCGGCAACAGTCTGGTAGCGTACAATAGGTCCGGCAATGAGCTGCGGAAACATCGATATATACAGCAAAAGATCAGAGAACCGGCGTTGCGCAGGCGACACACCACGATAGACATCCATGAGGTAGGAAATGGACTGGAACGTATAGAAACTGATGCCGATAGGCAACGCGATGTGCGGCACCGGCACAGTAAAGCCACATTCGTTAAGCGTCTGTGCAAAAAATCCGAGATATTTGAACACACATATCACCAATATATTGAATACCAGACCGCCGACAAGTGCCATACGTCTGTGGCGTCGGCTCCTGCCGATAACCAGGCCGAAACGGAAATTGAAGAACACGCTGACAAGCATGAGAAACACATATACCGGTTCGCCCCAGGCATAAAATATCAACGAAAAACATACAAGAACAAAATTCTTGAATTTATTATGTCCCCTTCTCTGTGCTCCGCCTGATTTGCGGTCGGCTATCGCAGCCGCCATATACAGCAGCATGAAAACAGGAATAAAGACAAAAAGAAAAAACAGATCTGAAAAAACCATTCCTCTTAATTTCCGATAAATTCCTAAACTTTAAACTTAAAAACAATATCATTCATAAAATGAAGCTACAAAGTTACACGAATATTATGAAATAAGTTCACGATAAAGGAAAAATAAATCGTATGATGATACATAATTTTTTGTACAAACATTAAAGTCAGGAATAAATAATGAATGATACTTATTGTAAAACAGTATAAGTATATTTTTTATTTGCCCGAATATTGCATCCGACATAAAAACAGCAGTATCACCAACCCCATATAACACATTGATTATACGCAGCTTAACACGATACGATTATCACATGCCTTTTAAGTCCTCACAACATAGTCAATTCCTTACTTCGACAAAGCCCGCTTCACGACTTTGTAAAATTCAGCGTGGCTTTATTTTATTTGTGAAACAACACAGGAATGTCCGAATACTTTCTGTCTATGCAGAGTGATAGGAACCGTGACAGGGCTTTTGTTTATGTAATAAAAATCTGTGCTGCCACAACCAGTAAATCATCATAGCAAGAAGAATACGCATATTACATAGCATTACTCACGCCTGATACCTACGTTTTTAACGAAAACTCAGGATACAAAATTACGATTTTTCCTGACAATATTTTGACAAAATATTTCTGCGAAAGAGTTATTAATGGATGTTAATTCATTATAATAAAGGGCATTTCGTACTATACCGTTTTTTGATATACCCCATAACGTAGTCTGAAAATATCCATCCTGCTTTCTGATATTGCCTATTTCAGCATGCGATTAAGCCCATATCAGAACGTGATATGGTGCTTTTCAGCCCCAGAAATGGGCCATTTCACATGACGAAATAGTGCTTTTCGCAATGCGGGAAAATGTTCTTTAAATTTAAGTTACTGATATTCAATGCCTTATGTAAGCCTCTCATAATTCAAATATTTGCACCCGAAGAATAGTCTGTCCATAAATATGAGCTTATTTTTCGGGGTAGAACTGGAAACTCAGATCGAAAATTCAAAATCTGCTTATAATCTGAAAGTGTCTTATATTGTTTTCATTCCGGTAGAATTAAACAATGTTTATCCGTGATTAAAACTGCAATCTTCTATCAAAACCCATCTGCACAGGATTTATATTAAGCAGGTTTTATTTTCCCGAAATTCATCGGGGTCTCTATAAATATTCCACCCTGCTGCCTAAAACCAATATTAGTCACAAACAAAAAAGATGGAAACCGCTGAAATACGATATCCATCTTTTCTTGAGCCTCTTGTCGGATTCGAACCAACGACCCCGAGATTACAAATCACGTGCTCTGGCCAACTGAGCTAAAGAGGCTTGTCATACCTAACTTCACAACCATTCCACCTTGGATGGTTAAGCG
>ULQM01042523.1_pt1 | contig 16363 bp, 7 predicted proteins | sample 1954451 | NCBI WGS metagenome assembly ULQM01 (sample SAMEA4835655, study PRJEB28245) | human gut metagenome | biome: gut microbiome; material: fecal sample | place: Denmark | collected 2008 | reverse complement strand
TAAGCAGATTCGTCTAGTTCTTCACCATTAATATATACTTTTCCGTCCATTATTTGTACATGCTCACCTGGCAAGCCTATAACTCTTTTTATATAGCTCGTCTTTCCCCATTCTAACACATAATAAGCGAACTTAGAAAATATATTTGTTGGCACTTTATCATATATTGCAACTGGATTACTTAAATCTACTTTATCTTCTCCAATATATGTAACGCTTGGTTGTTCAAATGTAATTATATCTCCTCTTTTAGGAAGTTGCTTTCTTGTTCTTTGTATTCTGTTTAGTACTAACCTTTCCCCTTGCTTTAATGTAGGATACATTGAGTCCATCTGAACTACTGTTGGAGTTCCAACATAATATCTTATTAATAATGCAAGTACAATTGCTATTACTATGCATTCAATCCATTCTAATATATTTTTTAATTTATCACTCATTTTCTGTTCCTTTCTTTACAGCTGGAATTCTAATTACTACTTCTGTTCCTTTTCCCAATTCACTCTTAATGTCTATACTTCCATTGTTTTGTTCTATTATCTCTTTTGCTATTGATAGACCTAGTCCTGTTCCACCCATTTCTCTTGAACGAGCCTTATCTACCCTGTAGAAACGTTCGAACACTCTTGCTAAATCTTCTTTTGGAATTCCAATTCCATTGTCTATTACTTTTATGTAGGCATCATTGTATACAAAACCAACATAAATTTTGATAATTCCTTCTTCTTGCGTATATTTCACAGCGTTAGATAATACGTTTAAGATTACTCTTTCTATTCCATTCTTGTCTGCTTCTATTGGTGGAACATCGGCTGTAACGTAACATTCAACATTTTGTTTTTTCTTTTCTATTTCTATTGCTAGTTTTTCTTGGCATTTTTTTGCTATCTCACCTAAGTCAAAGGTTGTAACCTCTCTTGTCATTCTGTTTGTATCATATCTTGAAAGTGTTAGTAAGTCGCTTACCAAATCTGCCATTCTTCTGCCTTCAGACGAAATTACAGATAAAAATCTTTGCTGTGTTTCTTTGTCGTAATCTCCGTCTTGTAATGTGTCAGCATAACCAATTATCGATGTGATAGGTGTTTTTAATTCATGAGATACATCTGCAACAAATTCTTTTCTCATATCATCTAGCTTAACATGCTCTGTAATATTTTGAATAACAGCAATTATTCCAGATGATAAATCATTTTCATCTTTGTATGATGCTAAGAAAACGTTTATAGTTTTATCTCCAATTACTATTTTCTCTTCAGCAGTATTATCCAAATACAAAATTGCATCCATTTTTATATTTGCATCAAATCTGCTAAAAATTTCTTCAAAATTTGATTCTTTATCAATTTTTAGAAGTGCCTTAGCGGCAGGATTTATATGCATTATATTACCTTTTTCATCAAAGGCCACTATGCCATCATTCATGTGTAATAAAATAGCTTCAATTTCTCTTTTTTGTCTATTTACTTCATTCAATTTCTGGTTCATTTCCACATTCATAACACTAATTATATTTATAATAGAATCTAATTCTGTTTTCTTTTTTCTTTTTTTCTTAGGGTTTAACTCTATAAGTTCAACACTCTCACCATTTGCCAGTTTTTGAGCATTTATTATCATTTTATTTAACGGCTTTACAATAGCCTCTGAAATAAATATTCCAACAACAATTACAATGCAAGAAAATACTAATATTGTTCCTAATATTAGTATTTTTGCTTGGTTCATTTGAGTATCCGTAATATTTATTAAATCTTGAGAAGTTACATATTCCGAAGTCCCTATAAAATCTTGAGTTTCACCTACTATCCCAGCAAAAAAAGCGCCCATTCCAATTATTATAATTGTTCCTATTATAAAGAATATCAATAATATTTTATTTTGTAATTTTTTCATCATTAATTCCTTTTATTTAGAGGCTAGATAGTATCCAATCCCTCTTTTATTAATAATAATTTTTGAATTCTTTGTGCTGTCTCCTAGTTTTTCTCTAATTCTACAAACAGTTACATCTACAGTTCTTATGTCTCCATAGTACTCGTAATTCCATACTTTTTCAAGTAGAACTTCTCTTGTAACGGGAACTCCAGGTTGCATTGCTAAGAATTTAACAAGCTCAAATTCCTTTGGTGTAAGTGGCTTAACTTCTCCCTTTACTTTAACTTCAACCTTTTCTAAGTCAAGTTCTAGGTCTCCTACAACAATTTTTGTGTCCTTCTTTTTCTCTTTAGCATTATTTTCATCATCATTTTTTCTTAAGTTTGCTTTTACTCTCGCCATCAATTCTCTTACGCTAAAAGGTTTCGTAATATAGTCGTCTGCACCTAGTTCAAGTCCTACAATTTTATCAACTTCTTCATCTCTGGCAGAAATCATTAATATTGGAACATTGTATACTTGCTTTACCCTATTGCAAACAGTTAATCCATCTACTTTTGGAAGCATTACATCTAACAATATTAAATCTGGTCTTGCTTCTAGTGCCACATTTATGCCCATTTCGCCATCAGTGGCTTCTAATGTGTTATACCCCTCTTTTTTTAAATTATATACCAAAATGTCTATTATTGGCTTTTCATCGTCAACAACTAATATTGTTTTTTTGTTTGGATCTAATTCTTCTTTCATAGAAGCACACTCCTTCTTTTTATTTTCGTTTTATCTATCGTCTCTTTCTTGTGATTTTGAACGCTCGATTTCTTGCATTTTGATTTTTTCTCCATCTTTTTCGGTCACAAGTTTATAGTTTGCATCAAAAGCTTGTGCATCTGCAAAATTCTCAATAATCTTATCTAACGTTTCTGTTGGTATTTTGCCATCTTTTGAAAAATGATATTTTTCAAGTTCATTTGATTTTTGAATTTCGTTTACGAATTTCTTATCTATGCTTCCACTATAGAACAAAGATGTAGCGCTCTTTAGTTCTTTGCCTGTTGGTAATTTTATTTCCGTGACTTTGCTAACCTCGCTGCCATCAAAAACCTCATCACAATATACTTGTATTCTATTTACATCACTTGGATCTTTTATACCATATGCTTCTGCAATTTTCTTCTTAATTATCGCATTATAATTATCTGTTACCAATTGTTTTGCATTTCCAATTGTATTACATGCTTCTAAATAGGCTTCCTGCTCATTAAATGTTGGTTCTACCTTATTTTTATATTTATTATACGTATCTATGGCATTTGTCAATTCTTCAAGCCTATCAAAATCTTCCGCAGAAACAACCTTACTCATCATTGGATTAGCTTTAATGCTTGCTAGGTATTCCTCAGAATCTGCTACCATTTGTATTGCAGCTTTTGTATCGTTTGTATTTCTAATATTTTTAGCCATATTTGAAATTATTGGACCACCAATTATTCCCGCTGCCAAGCTAACTGTTGCAGCTCCAAGCCCTAACTTTTTATATAATGATATCTTTTTTTGTAATTGTTTGCTTTTATAGACTCTTCTTCTTGCTTGCTCATTTGTTTCTCTAATGTTTAATGTTAATTCTCTTTTTTCCATATGTTTATCCTTTCTATGGTATAACAAAATATAATGATTTTTCAGCTACCATTTCCGTTCAAAATCTTTGCCCTTATTATAACTCTACCTCGCATATATGTCAAAGCTTTTTTTCAATATTATTACTAGATTATTACATTTAAGTTTCATAAATAATTTTGACTATTGATTTGCTCATAATTATGTATTTTCGCCCAAAAAGGGGTGTCCCTATTGGGCGAAATTTTATATTATTACTTCTATATTGTATACTCCATTTTCTCCTATTTTAATTTGTTTTTCTGGTATTTCTTCTCCATTACATATCATTTGTTTTACAATAGTTGTATTGCTTATGCTTGTGATGTTGGCAGTATTTTCTCCTGTTTTTTCGCTGTTTTTATTTAGACCTAAAATAATGTTTCCACGTGCTACTTTTATATTTAATACGCTGTTTTTGTATTTATATTTTATTTCGTAATTATCCCAATTTTGTGGTATGTGTGGTTCTATTTTTAAATATCCATTTTCTATATTTAATCCTAAAATATATTTTATTCCTGCAATATACATCCAACTGCTTGAACCTGTATACCACGTCCAACCTCCACGGCCAGCTAGGTTTCCTTGTCCATACACGTCTGCTGCTATTACATATGGTTCTACTTTGTATTTGCTACTTTCGTCTTTGGTACGAGCATGTTCTATTGGGTTTATCATTCTAAAGTTTTCATATGCTTTGTCATTTAAGTTCAGCATGGTTTGAGCAATTATCGTCCAAGTTGCAGCATGAGTGTATTGTCCTCCATTTTCTCTTGTTCCCGGCAAATATGCCTTTATATATCCAGGTTCTAACTTGCTTTTTTCGAATGGTGGGTCTAACAATTTTATTATTCCTATTTCTTTGTCTACTAAATGGTTTTCTAGGCTTTCCATTGCTATATATTTTTTGTCATTGTTACCTGCTCCAGAAATTGTTGCCCAACTTTGTGATATGCTGTCTATTTTGCATTCTTCGTTTTGCAAACTTCCGAGTGCATCTCCATCATCTGTAAAGGCTCTTTTATACCATCTACCATCCCATGCATTGTTATTTAATGCTCTTTTTAGCTCTTCCATTATAAACTGATATTTTTCTTTCTTCTCGAAATTTCCCATTCTTTCACAAATAGGAATAAATTCTTTTAACACAGCATACATGAAGAAACCAAGCCATACACTCTCACCTTTACCTTTTGCTCCGACATTGCTCATTCCATCGTTCCAATCTCCCGTACCGATTTTAGGCAGACCATGTTCTCCAAAATTTCCTATTCCAGTTTGATTTAATCCTTCTTTTCCAAGATTGTCCGTTTCTCCTTTATTCTGTTCTGCATCTTGTTCATATTTTCCTACTTTTATTTTTTCAACTTCATTATCTTCTATTCCAATTGCCTTTTCTATTGCTCTTATGCAGTGTTTGTATACACTTTCTTTAAAGTCTGCGTCTTTGTATAAATCATACCTTTCATTTTCGTTTTCAGATAATCGTAGTCCGTCTTTGTACGACGGGTTTTCTTCTAAAATTTCATAATCTCCGGTAAAGGAAATGTAGTCTGCGACTACGTATGGAAGCCACAACAAGTCATCAGAGATTCTGGTTCGTATTCCCTTATCAGTTTCTTCGTGCCACCAGTGTTCAACATCTCCTTCAATAAATTGATGTCTGCAATTTCGTAATATTTGTTCTCTTGCGATGTTTGGTTCTACATATTTTATAAGCATACAATCTTGAAGTTGGTCTCTAAAGCCATATGCACCACCAGATTGATAGAACCCAGTCTTGCCATACATTCTAGAACTTATTGTTTGGTATATTAGCCAACCATTTAACAATATATTTGTAGATTCCATTGGCGTGTTTATTTGCAATTTGTTTACTAGCTGTTCCCAATGTCTTCTTATATTTATATATTCATTTTTGCAGTTATTTACATTTGAATACTTGTATGCCAAATCTTGATATTCTTCTTTGTTTGACGCATCTCCCAAAGTAAATACTATTTCCTTTGTTGAATATGCTTCTATTGTTACATTTATTTGAATTGCGACTATTCCATCCTCTCCAAATGAATTTTCTCTGTTTAGAGCAAGTTCATCTAGTCCAACTGGATTTTCTAGTGTCGAATTTTTTAGGAACGATGTTTTACTTCCAGTGTATGAGCTTATTTTTTCACTGCACCCGATAAAGACTTGATTATTATTTTTTTCATCTGATAAATTTTTTACTAGCATAATGTTTGACGCATTATTCATTTCTAACTGTAGAAATCCATTGCTTTTTATCTCGTCCTCACCTAAAACGGGCTTTATATAATAAATTAATTTTAAATTTTTACGCTGAGGATTTTTGTTTTCTAAGGTTATTAAATTTACTTTAATATTGTCGTTTTCTGGCACGAACATATCAACAGTCTGCCTTATTCTCGAAGAACTATGAATATATTTTGCATAGCCAAATCCATACACTACAAAATAATCGTTATTATCTGGCATAGGATTAAATCCCAGCGACCACTTTCTGCCTGTATCCATGTCTTTTGCATATATTATCTCTGATGGAGTGTCTAGCACTTGGTCATTTGACCATGCTGTAATTCTGTTTAATCTACTGTTCTTGTACCAAGTATATCCTCCCATGTTTTCTGTTGTTAATGTTCCAAAGGTTTTATTGGCTAAAACATGGCTCCATACCGTCGGTAGCTTACGGGTTTTATTAATGCAAATTAAATATTCCTTGCCATCTTTAGAAAATCCGCCATATTCGTTAAAATATTTTAAAGAAGCTTCTTCCATAAAGTTTTCTTTCTCTTCATTTACTTCTATAAAATTATTTTGTTTTGCATCAAAAACAGTTTCTTTAACATTGTCTAGCATCTTGCTTTCTATGTCTTCCATTTGAAGCGCTAAAGAACTGTAATAAGCGTTTATTACTAAGTTTGCACGCTCTTCTAGCAATTTTTTTTCTTTCTTCTCTATATTTTCCAAGCAGAAAATTCCAGCTGGAATATTAAGCAAATATGCTAAATTTCTATTAAAAATAGCCCTTTGTATAGCGTCTTTTACATAGTTTTCGTACGACTCTTTTTCCTCATTTAATATTACTAAATCCACTTTGATATTTTTTACCCTAAAGAATTCATAAGCACTTAAAACTTCTTGAATTATATCAATATCGTTTATGTCTTTTATTTTTACCATTAATATTGGCAAGTCTCCAGATATTCCATATTTCCACAGTTCAGATACTGGGCACAGTCTATCATACGAAGCTTTTATAGAAACTTTTGGTGTAAACAGCAAATATGAAAGCATCTTCTGATATACTTCTATGTCTTTGCCCTTTATGCCTAGATATCTATTCTCCGCCTCACTCTTTGCTTTTAACAGTTCGAAGGTACGTTTCGTATTTTCGTTGTTCATGAATTTTGCCATGTTTTTTATTACTTGCTCTTTATCATATCCAACCGAAACTATTAGGTCAAATATTGCTGTTTCTTCTGGTTTTATATCAACAGTTTTCTTTAATGCAATTATTGGGTCTGTGGTGTAACCAATCTTCTTGCTAAATGGAATCGAATTTTCTACTTCACGTGGAATTTTGTAATTACATCTGCCCCACAATTTTTCTTTGTCAATTTCAAACTCCACATCTCCCAACTCATTCGACTGGCTAAATAGATTTACTGCCATATATGCATCTTTTTCACCGTTAGTGTGTGCTTTTCTCTTCACGACTATTGTGTTTATTGAGTCTATATACTCAAACGAAACAAATAAATTATTGAAGGCCTTGTGTGCAAAATCTTGCATAGCACTCGATAGTACAGGTTCTAAAAGTGCTGTTATTTCCAATACTTCTTCAGACACGCCATTATTTTTCAGTTCCAGCCTTCTTATTTCGACTGGATCATCTGTATCTACTATTATTTTTGTAACAGTTCGAATATTTTCATCATTTCTTACTATTTTGTTAGCCTCAGGTGAGAAAATTATATCGTATTTATCAGGTATTCGCAGATTTTTTGAATACGTATTCGTCCAAATGTTTTTATTACGTATATTCTTAATATAAAATTTTATTCCCTGCTCAGCCTCATCAGTTTCCTTATATCTATTAACCTGCAAATCTCCATATTTACTATAACCATTGCCATATTGGTCAAGCACGATTGTATAGTTGTCGTTTGCAATAACATTAGAAACATTCAAATTTTCGTTTATTTTGCTGTATTTTCTCTGAGTGTAATCTTCGTAGTCTACATATTTTATCTTCTCAATTTTCTCTTTTTCTTCTTTTGTAGTTATCATATTTTCTGGCATTTTTTCTTGCAATAAGATGTCTACAGCCTCAATTTCCGGATTTTGCTTAAACCTCTTTTTTATTACACCATTGTTTAATAAATTGTCTATTGAAATCAAAATTAATCCTTGATGATGTGCCATATACGTTTTTACAGGTGTATAGCCGTTTTTCGCCCTGCCGGGTGTGAAATCTATCGACTCATAAAAGCCATACTTATTGTACATTCCCTTTTCACTTAGATTTTTTAGATTTTCTATTACTAATTTAGGTTCTTCATCAATAGCCAAAATTGAACCATATGAAGATGTTACAATCTCGTCTGAAAGTCCCCTCTTTAGCCCTAGCCAAGGTATTCCAAACGCCTTGTATTGATAATTATTATTTAAGTCTTTTAGATTAAAGGCAGCCTCAGAAATTCCCCATGGAATTCCCAATTTTTTAGCATATTCCAGCTGACTCATTATCATAAATTTACAAGACTCATCTAAAATACTGCCCGGGTATTGCTCGATGTTTATTGTAGGCATCAAATACTCAAACGAAGTTCCAGACCATGAGATAAGCCCTTTGTAATTATTTAGAGTCGTAAGAGTTCTGCTTAAATTATACCAATGCTTCTCCGTAATATCTTTTTTAGCAATAGCAACTAAACTTGTCTGTCTTGCCTCAGATGCAAGTAAGTCGTAATATGAGTCTGTTAGTTTATTTTCCTCTACATTGAAACCTATCGAAAATAGCCTATTCTCACTATCATACAACTTTGAAAAATCTGTGTTATTTATGAGCGAGTCTGTAACATTAATCATGAAATCTATCTTATTTAGCACATCAGGCATTATTTGTACATTTTGTTCTTTTTCTTCACTACTTAAATTCTGATATATTTCATCATTCTTATTCTCTCTTTTTTCTATTAAAAACTGCTTTAAAACATACAAATATCCTACAAAATTTCCACTATCAACAGACGAAACATACTTTGGAATTAGTGGCTCTAATGTTTCTATATTGTACCAGTTGTACAAATGTCCATTCCATTTTGTGAGTCCGCTAATTGTTTCTAGCATTTTATATAATAAATTTAGTGTGTCCTCTAAATTTTCAAACTTTAAGTCGTATGAAGCCATTACAGCAAGCAGTGCAAGCCCGATATTGGTTGAAGATGTTCTCATTACCACTTTTGGTTTTCTATCTTCTTGATAATTGTCTGGTGGCAAAAAGTTTGACTTTTGTGTTAGGTTTTCCTTAAAATATAGCCATGTTCTATATGCAACTTCTTGCAAATATTTTTTTTCGCTTTCATCTATCTTTTCTACAGCTTTTATTTCTTTATTTGCCTTGCTAATTTTACACATTAAAGCTGGAGTTAAAAGCCAATACAAACCTATTATTAGCGCCAAATTTGCAATGCCAACATTTAAGCTTTGTACTAATATTGCAACAGCAATTCCTAATATTCCAAACAGAGTGTTTGCACTCATATTCTTGTAATATGAAAATACATCTGTTTTAGCCGTTCGTTCAGCTTCTTCTGATGTAATCCACTCTAAGAGATGTTTCTTGCTTTTCGCCATTCTGTATATTGTTTTGGTTTCTGCCTTTGTGGTTATCCATGCCTTGTCTGGAATTAATCCAATATCTAAAATTCCTCTATAAACACTAGCCTTTAAACCATCTATTGTTTTCACAAACCTTTTAGTCTTAATGTTTCCATCTTTTTTACTAATGATGCCATTTATAATATCTAGTATAGTTGGAATTAGAGAAGATATCAGTGCAAGCACAATTATTCCACACATGTTTATTTTTAATACAGTTGCTATAACCGCCGAAAATACTAGCATTGCTAGTACACTACTTTCTTGTTTACTTCTTACTATATTGCTAAATATTTTATATTTACTAAGCAATTTTAATGGATTTTGTTTTGTCTCACCTTTTTTATTTTCTATTGTTTTTCCAAGCCATGGTAATATTTGATAGTCGCCTCTAATCCATCTATATAGCCTCGTTCTAAAACTTATATAGCTTGATGGATAGCCATCCATAAGCATTATGTCTGATGTTAGTGCGCATCTTAAATAGCTTCCTTCTAATAAGTCGTGGCTCAAAACCGTGTTTTCTTTAATCTCATTTGCAAGCACTTTCGAAAATATAGATAAATCGTAAATTCCTTTTCCAGTAAAAATTCCTTCATCAAAATTGTCTTGATACAAGTTTGAAATTACATTTGTATATGAATCTGTACCACCTTCTCCAGCATATACTTGAGTAAATATACTCTTTCTGCTCTCTACTAGTCCAACTCCAACGCGTGGTTGCATTAGTGCATGCCCTGAAATTACTAGATCTCCTCTCTCGTTTACTTCTGGTTTATTTAAAATATGAGCCATTGCTCCAACAAGCTCTAATCCAGATTTCAATGTTAAATCAGTATCTGAGTCCAATGTTATAATGTATTTTACTTTGTTCATTTGCGAGATATCTATAGTATTAGCCCTAAAAGGATTTGTAATATTCCCGAGCAAATATTCATTTAATTGGTTTAATAAGCCTCTTTTACGTTCCCATCCCATGTAACACTCTTCATTAGAATTCCAAATTCTTTTTCTATATACAAAATTGAAAATGTTACCATATTTTTCGTTTAGACTTTTTGATTGCTCTATTCCTTCTCTTATAACTTCTTCATCAAACTCTTCTATTTCCTTGTTTCCAGAACTACAGTCTCCCAGCAAAGTAAAGTACAAATTTTTGCTCTTGTTTGCAATATAATAAACCTCTAATTTTTTCATTAATTCTTTAACTTTTTCTTTGCTCTTTACTATCGTAGGAATTACAACCATTGTGCTACAATTCTCTGGAATTCCATTTTGAAAATCAATTTTCGGAATAAGCTTTGGTTTTATCACTTTACTTAACACATATTGAAGAATCTTAGAAACAATATTTTCTATTGGCAATATTGAAACCAACGCTAGAATTATTGAAAGTAATACTTTAACTAATATTGGAATATTTCCTATTAAATTACGAGCAACGTCTCCAAAGCTTTTGTACCAAAACATATAATAAAAATTAATGCTCAAAATAAGTGTCAACAGCAAAGAAACTCCCCATACTGTTTCTATATAGATTTTTGCCTTTTCTTCATTTGATTTTAGTGTAATCTTCTTTTCTAGCAGGCTATTTAATAAAGTTTCTTTTCCATCAGAAATTAAGTAAAACCCAATATGCATGCTCTTTTCGTTTGCTTCTGGTTTCTCACTAGCCTGCAAACTTAGCTCTAAGCACTTTTTTGCAATATAAATTTCTGAAATTTTAGTCTTTTTAGAAATCTCCTGTATTGCATTTCTGTAATAACTTTTAGTAGTACTATCCATTTTTTCATACTGCTTTGCTGGGTCTTGTTTTAGAATATCCTCTACCCTATTTATCTTTTCGAATATTTCCAAGAAATTAATTCTCGAAATTGCCTTAAGAGTCAATATACAATTTCCAACAGATACTTTCTTTACTGCAATATCAAAATGCTCTTTTTTTACAACCTCGTAGATATCGCTGCCTGTTTTTGCAACTTCGTCTTCCAAAATATTTAGATACGCATATGCCTTGCTTCCCATCTTTTTTAGTCTATATGACATATACTCTATGAACGCATTTTTTACTTGCCCATTCTCTATAAGCATAATTTTAGGTAATATTACAGTTCTGCTTTTTTTCTTTTCCTCTCTAAAATACTTGCATATAATCTCTTCTACTCTGCTCTTTTGCATTTGAGACATGTAAATTGTTTCACAAATTTCTCTTATATTTTCTATTAATGCAATCTGAATGAACAATCCAATATTCCAGATTTCATTCATGCTTAAAGTTTTTTTAGTTTGGTATGCTTGTAACATATATTCTAAATTTTCTGAATTTATCTTACCATCAGTATAAGCTACCATTTCTGTTGCAAGCACATAAACACGTGCAAAGCCCTTGAATCTGCCATTTGCAAGTCCCAGAAAATCTGTATATTTCTTTAACGTTAACTCTTTACTTATATTTTTTACAATTTCTTCTATTACATATAAATTATCTAGAATCCACTCTCCTGCTGGATGTATTGGTATTCCCTGCTTTATTTGTTCATTCAATAATTTATAAATTTCTTTAATAACAAAAAAATTTTCTTTAAGTCTTGGAATTGGATACGTATCCTTCGCCGATTTTTCGGTTAAAATATGGTCAGAAGCAATTTTTTCTAAATATTGCTCCAATTGGTATCTATCTAAAACGGTTCCTTTAATATTTAATTTCTTTTTTTCCTTCAAAAAAATCCACTCCTTGGAATATGTTTTACACATATTTTCTCCAAAAAGTGGATAGTTTATTCTATTTTTACTATAAATCTCTATTTCTCTTTATTTGTATATACGATACTACTGCAATTAATGCAAGTGCAAGCACAGCTATTGCTACATCTAATTCTCCTGTTTGAGGTAGTTTTGTATTACTTTGTGTATTGTCTACTGTTATAGTATTTTCAACTACTTCTATGTCATTAGTAACATTTCCAATTACGATTGTATTTTCTACTGTGTTATTTTTGTCGTCTTTTTTGTTGTCATCATCTTTCTTGTCGTCATCCTTTTTGTCATCGTCCGGAACTACTGTACCAGTTACAGAAAATTTTAATGTTTGATCATCTAATTTTACAGTATCTTCTGCAACAGATGATAAGCTTGTAAATTTAATTTCTGTATCTTGACTTTTTAAGTTTGTTTTTACTTTTAATTTAATAATTCCTATTACTTGATTTTTGCTTGCTCCAGTATTTATTGTTGCTAAAAATGTTCCTTTTTTTGCTGTTTCTTCATCATTATAAGCTATTGACCAGTTGTTTTGTGAAGATATATCATCTGATGTAACTTTTTCAAATACATTTTCATCATATTCAAGTTTTCCACCAAATGTATTTATTCCATCTTGTCCCATTTTTATTTCTGATAGCTCAAGTGTAATAGTAATTTCTTCACCTTCATTTAATTTTGTAGAACTAGGTGTTGGTGTAAATACTAAACTTCTTTCAGTAGTATCTGTTTCTCCTGCTTGCTCATCTGCTTGAGTAGAAATTTTAGTATTTATTTCATTCTCGTCTGTACCAGATGTTGCAGCTTTAACAGCCCATGTCTTGCTGGTTAATAATGATATAATTAATAAGCTTAAAATAATTTTAGATTTACGCATTTTTTCTTTTATTCCTCCTTTTAGGCAAATTTATTTAATAACTTACAGCTATTGTTCCAATATTCTCATTGCCTTTTTTATCATATGCTAAAAATGTGTATTCAGCATTTCCACCTGTTACAATATGGCTTCCTTCCGGCTCATAACTAAATGTACCATTTGGAAGTACTATGTATGCAAATTTATCTTTGCCTTCTGTAATTTGCCATTTTATTCTCCAATGTGTAGAGTCTATGGCTTCTTTGTACAATACAAGTTTTATTTCGCTTCCATTATTTATACTATCTATAGTTACATCTTTTACTGTTGCATTTCCTGCATTATCATATGCAATAAAGCTGTAAACTCCGTTTTCATATATTTCTATGCTTCCACTCGAGTTTGTAACCCTCTTGCCATCTGGTAATGTAATATTCGAAATTCCACTCTGTTCATCAGAAGATACCCATGAAATCTGTATTCCTCCATCATCTGCTGAGTCAACTGTTAAGTCTAAATTTGGATTAATTTTATCTATATTTGTAACTTGGTGTTCTACTAAAACTCCATTCCCTATTTTATCATATGCTAAAAATATATAATTTCCATTTTCGGTTACTATATAACTGCCTTGTTTATCTGTTACGTTTTCAGAACTTGGTAAAATTACATTTTGCAATCCACTCTGATAATCATCGGCTTTCCAATTTAATGTAATTTCTCCATTTGTCCATTTATCAGTATCTTGAGTTACTTCTAAAATTGGATTTATCATATCCACATTACTTACATTTATACTAAGTTCTCTCGTGTTTCCAACTCTGTCGTAAATAACAAACGAATAATCTCCCATTTGTGCAACAGTAAATTCTCCTGTTGCATTTGTTGAAAATGTTGAATCTGGCAATAATATTTTTGAAAATCCACTCTGTAGGTCAAATGCTTTCCAAGAAATTTTTATTTTTTCATCTGTAAGTCTATTCTCTTGTAATGATAATACTCCTTCTGGCATTATTTTGTCAATATTATTTATATTTTCTGTTAAAATTCTGCTATTTCCAACATTATCATATAATGTAAATGTATATGTTCCATTATCTGTAACAGTGAAATCTCCACTCGCATTTGTAGTTGATGTACCATCTGGCAATACAACTCTGTTAAATCCACTTTGTGAGTCCGATGCAGTCCAATGTATTTTTACATAGTCTATTACCCAGTCAGTTGGATTATGACTCAAGCTTCCCGTTGGCGGTGTTTTATCAATATTTGTTACAGTTTCTTGTAATGTTAATGTATTTCCTGCTACATCATATACTATAAATGTATATGTTCCATTTTGTGATACTGTGTAATCTCCTGTTGCTGTTGTTTTTATTGTTCCATCTGGTAACTTTATTTGTTTAACTCCACTATTTGCATCTGCTACACTCCAATGTATTTTTACATCTGTGTTTACCCAATTTGTTGGACTGTGACTCAAACTTCCTGTTGGAGCTGTTTTGTCTATATTATTTATTGTTACAGTATAATTTCTTGTATTTCCAACATTATCTTCTAATACAAATGTCTATGAGCCATTAGCTGGTACTACATATATAGTTGATACACTATAAGTATAACTTCCATCTGGCTTTTTTATCCTTTTCACACCACTCATATCATCAGTCGTATTTAATGTAATAGTTACATCTCCATTAGTCCAATTAGTAGGATTTATTGAATGTGTACCTGTAGGTGCCGTTACATCTTTATTAACATTAAAATATACAGTAACAGGCACCGACATGTTTCCACAGTTATCTGCTGCCCATACTTGAAAAAAATGTTGCCCATTTGATATGTTGTTTGGAATAGTAAATGATGTATGAAAATATTTTTCACTACCATTTGGTCTCAGATTATTGGCAATAACCATTTCCTCTCCACCATCTATGGCATATTTTACTGTTACAATGTCTCCATTATCAATGTCGTTTACATAGCCTTGTACATCAACTACTTCCCCTTGATAATAACTATTTTTTAATTGACTAGTTACTCTTATTGTAGGTGGTGTATTTAACGTTCCAATACCAATAGCTACTGAAAAGATAAGTTTTTCTCCGTTTTGAATAGTTCTATTTTTCCAAGAGAAAGCCATACCAGAGTCTCCCTGTCTTTCTGTTGTACTTCCATAAACATAAGTTTGTGAATTATTCCATTTATTTTCTTCTCTAATTTGAAATTGTCCAAACCAATATGTATCAACATCTGTTACACCATATGAATTTCTGCCAAGAAAAGTAAAAGTGTATTTTGTCCCATCAGTCATTGTAAAACCTCTATTACCACTTAAATTAGTAATTGGCGCATAGTCATTGTCCGCAATTTGAATATCTGCATATGTTGCAATTCCTATTGTTTTTGCAGAACCAGATGTATTTGTTGCTTCAAATGAGATTTTTACATAATTTCCATTACTTATATATGATAGTTTTGTTTGAACACTTACTCCATTTAATGAACCAGAGCAATTTTTTATATTAGCTTCAGTTCCATTAACATTTAATACCGAAAAATATCCTTTATCACTAAATGTCGTTTGAACACTGTCGCCCCATATGTTAAAGTTTGAATCTGTCATTGGATATGCATTCATAGTTATGGCTTTAGTCGTGTTAATATTAATAGCATTAAGGAGAATAACAATTGTAAACATTGCTATTAATTTATATAATATCTTATGTTTATTCATATCTTTCTCCTTTCATTAATTTTATATTACATTACTTGTTATTCTAAATGGTATATTTTTATCATTTAAAGTAACACTTTTTATAATAAATCTTGTATATGTTTTTGTTCCTTTTTGTTTTTCATCAGATATTTCAAATTTGTTATCATTATTCTGTTTATTAGATACATCCACTGTTGAACTATATGACTGCCCCTCTTCTTTTCCTTGGTTAGAATTTGTACTATTTAGCATATTTATGTTTGCATTATGTTGCCATACCGTTCCACTTCCATTTGAATACTGAGAAACTTCTATTTTTAATCCCTCTGGGAAGTATTCCAATGCATTTACAACTTCTCCATCTTTTCTTACTAATTTAATATTACCAGTTATAGTTCCTTTTACATTAGTTGTCGCAGAATTTACCTGTATGAATTTAGAGGCATCTGACAAACTTGTATCTGAAATTAAGAAGTCTGCACCATTGGCAACTGTACTTCCATTATTCGTACGTGTAAAACTATTTATCTCAAATTCAATATGATCAATTTCGCTTGTATTTAAACGTCCCATATTAACTTGTATTGTTT
>ULQM01003745.1_pt1 | contig 16598 bp, 10 predicted proteins | sample 1954451 | NCBI WGS metagenome assembly ULQM01 (sample SAMEA4835655, study PRJEB28245) | human gut metagenome | biome: gut microbiome; material: fecal sample | place: Denmark | collected 2008 | reverse complement strand
TTTTCAGGCCCGATGATTTCTAAACGGGACAGCAGTGATGATTTTTTGATAATTCCTACCCCCTTCAACAGATAAGTGGGAAAAACTCTTGCTTCAAACAACTTATATCGTTAGTTTTCAGATACTTATCTGTTTTTAATAACTATACGAAAGTGGATGGGGTAAAATGGAGAAAATGAGGCTAGAACACCCATGAAACGTTATATCAGTATATTTCAGTGTTCACACTCTGCCACTTTTCATTCGCACAGCTACGCATTTATTTTCCTAATTATCAGCGGTTTACAAAAAGTCCCATTTTTACACCCATCCACTTTTCACTTATCACCCACCATTTTTTCATTATTTATTTAGTAATTTTGCAGATGAATGAGCAAATACGCCTAAACGCACAAAAAAACGTGAGAGGCGGTGTGCAAAACAAACAACTGCAAGAAATAAACAAACCATAATAAATATTACTTATGAAACAGTTCATTTTATCATGTGTCCTGTCGGTTGCAGCCATTGCTCCATCTCAGGCACAGCAGACTACCAGACAATTGCCAGTCTATCTCGACCAGACCAAGCCGGTAGAGCAGCGCATCGATGATGCCATCTCCCGCATGACGCTGGCAGAGAAGATACGCATCATCCATGCTCAGAGCAAGTTTTCATCAGCCGGTATACCACGCTTGGGATTTCCTGACTTCTGGACGGATGACGGACCTCACGGAGTGCGTCCTGACGTATTGTGGGATGAGTGGGAACAGGCTGGTCAGACCAACGACTCCTGTGTAGCCTTCCCTGCCCTCACCTGTCTTGCCGCATCATGGAATCCGCAGATGAGCCGCATCTATGGCGAAGCATTGGGCGAAGAAGCCCTGTATCGCGGCAAGGACATGATTCTGGGTCCTGGCGTCAACATCTACCGCACGCCTCTCAACGGCCGCAACTTCGAGTATATGGGCGAAGATCCGTTCCTGGCAAGCATCATGGTAGTACCGTATATCCAGGGATTGCAGTCTAAGGGCGTATCAGCCTGCGTAAAGCACTATTGCCTGAACAACGATGAGGAATACCGCCATCAGGTCAATGTAATCGTCAGCGACCGTGCTCTCCATGAAATCTATCTCCCTGCCTTCAAGGCGGCTGTTGAGAAGGGTAAGACATGGGGCATCATGGGAGCCTACAACCTATATAAGAATGAGCACAACTGCCACAACCAGTGGACCCTGAACAAGATTCTGAAGGGCGACTGGAAGTATGATGGTGTCGTGGTAAGCGACTGGGGCGGTGCCCACGACCTGGAGCAGTCTGTAAAGAACGGGCTGGATATGGAGTTCGGCACCTGGACAGACGGTCTTACGATGGGCGCTACCAATGCCTACGACAACTATTATCTCTCCATGCCTTACATGAAGGCCATACAGGAAGGCAAGTTCACCCAGAAGGAGCTGGAAGACAAGGTGCGCCGCGTATTGCGCCTCTTCTATCGCACCACGATGAATCCGAACCGCCCTCATGGTTTCCTCTGCTCAGAGAGCCATTATGCAGCAGCCAGACAGATTGCTGAGGAAGGCATCGTATTGCTCCAGAACAGGAACAATGTGCTCCCTATCAACACCCTGAAGGCTAAGCGCGTGCTGGTAGTGGGCGAGAATGCCATCAAGATGATGACCGTAGGCGGAGGCTCTTCTTCGCTCAAGGTACAGCGCGAGATTTCGCCTCTCGATGGCCTGAAGACGCGCTTGGGCAAGGACGGCATCGAGGTAGATTATGCCCGCGGATATGTGGGCGATGTAACGGGCAACTACAATGGCGTTACAACCGGCCAGAACCTGGAAGACAAGCGCAGCGAGGCTGAACTGATAGCCGAAGCCGTAGAGAAAGCCAAGACTGCCGACTATGTCATCATGTTTGGTGGTCTGAACAAGAGCGATTTTCAGGACTGCGAGGGTCACGACCGCAAGCATTATGAGTTGCCATACCATCAGGATAAGCTGATCGAGGCTTTGGCTAAGGCAAACAGAAACTTCGTTTACGTCAACATCTCGGGCAATGCGGTAGCTATGCCTTGGAAGGCTAAGGTTGCCGGCATCGTACAGGGCTGGTTCATCGGTTCGGAGAGCGGCGAAGCCCTTGCAAGCATCCTTACAGGCGATGCCAACCCTAGCGGCAAGTTGCCGTTTACATGGGTCAACTCGCTGAAGGAAACAGGTGCTCATGCACTCAATACCTATCCGGGAACCTGGCGTCAGGAAGGTGGAGCCAGCACGAAGGGCAACATCATTGATGAGGAATATAAGGAAGGCATCTATGTAGGTTACCGCTGGACCGATAAGGAGCGCATCAAGCCTACCTTTGCATTCGGTCACGGTTTGAGCTACACCCAGTTTGCCATCTCTAATCTGCGCAGCGACAAGATGCAGATGAAGCAGGACGGCACAATCACCTTTACCGTAAACGTAAAGAATACCGGAAAGCGTGCTGGAGCCGAGACGGTTCAGCTCTATATCCACGATGTCAAGTCATCAGTAGATCGCCCTCAGAAGGAGCTGAAGGGATTCCAGAAGGTTTATCTCCAGCCAGGTGAGAGCAAGGATATCAGCATCACCATCAGCAAAGAGGCCCTCAGTTTCTACGATGAGGCATCTTCATCCTGGAAGGCTGAAGCCGGAAAGTTTGAGGCTCTTGTTGGTAATGCAGCCGATAACCTGAAGCTCAAGAAAGCCTTCGAGCTCTTTTAAAAGAATGATTAAATTCTGAGAAATTGAACGGAGGGAAGAAATAAATATAACGCATAAAAGTTTGTTACGGTGAAACGCCGTAACAAACTTTTATTGTTTTCCCCTGCTTTTCATCCATTGACAAGCTTGCGTAGGAACGGGGATTTTCAAAAATATCAACATCCTGATTATCAGAAGATTAACCCACTTGACGCTGTAAAACACAGCGTCAAACTATTATGCGATTTCTATCGCCTATCATCCATCACCAAGTTCGCAGAAACAGGGATACACAAACATCAATATTTTGATTATCAAATGACTACCCATGCACCCTAAAACAGGGTGCATGGGTATCTGCAGCATTTACTCCTGAATTTTCGCAAGTTTTCGCCATACGCCCAGAAAGGCTTATTTCATGCCAATCTGCTTCACACGCTGCTCGAACTCTTCCCTGTCACAGATGGCACTATTCTTGATTTTGGCGCGATAATTATAGATAGTGTTCACAGAATAGTGAAGGAACTCGGCAATCTTAGAACTGTCCTCGATGCCCAGACGGATAAGGGCAAAGATACGGAGGGTGGTAGAAAGACGGCTGTCATCTTCGAGCACGATACGCTCTTCAGGCTTCAAGAGGGCATTGAACTCCTCAACAAAGTCAGGGAAGAGCTTCAGGAAGGCGGAATCGAAATACTCATACAGCTCGCCCATGTAAGCCTCGCCAGCCTGCATCTGCTCCAGCAACTTGTTGAGTTCTCTTGCCTTCACCAGTTTCACTACTCGCTTGCGCATGGTCTCTATCTTGTCGACATAGATGGCACAAAGGCGCAGGAATCGACCAATATATACTTCCTTCATCTTGTTACTCTCGTTAAGTGACTGGTTCATCTCGTTGAGCGACTGGTTCATCTCGTTAAGACGCTCATTTGCCAACTGCAAGGCATGGTTGGTTTCCTTCAGCTTATGATGGGCCGCAGCAATGCGCTTGCGCTGCTTGTTGACATAGTAGAGCAAGAGCATAACCACAAAGAGAAGCAAGGCTGAACACGCTACCATGAGCCGCAGATGCTGGTTGCTCGAAGAAAGTTCTTTCTGATATCCCTCCTCAATCTGCGTGAGCACAGGCATGATCTGGCGGCTGCGGATAGGCGTATTGAAAACGGTAGCCGACTTCCAGGCAAACTTGATATACTCGTGAGAGCGCTTCTGCTCGCCCAGTTCGGCGTTGAGCAGATTGGCAACTTCCCAGAGAGAACCCTGGTCCATCACAGCCAACTGGACATCGCAGATAGCAGAACGCAAGAGGCAGCTGAGGTACTGCTCTTTATCACCAAACTGATTGTAGGTCAAGCCGCGATAAAACTGAACGATGGCATACTGATGGGTGCCCGGTTTCGTCATCGCCAGCCGCTTATCGCTCAATCGCAAAGCCTCCTTCATATTGCCTGCATCGCGTACCCTCACCTCCTGCATCTGCAGATAAAGGTCATCATCATGGCTGAATGTGCTGTCTATTGCAGCCTGATAGGCATTATGCTTGCCGGCATAATATTTCTTCAAAGAGGGAACGTTGGAATAATATGCCATCTCGCCATACAGGTGCTGGCAAGCCCAGAGGTAGTTGCGTTTGCCCTCAGCATCAAGATCAGCGATATTGACAGACTTCAGCAGGTCGTACGATTCGGCATAATCGCCCGTGGTAGATTCCTGGAAAGCAAGCAGCGCCTTGGCATTCCCCACCTTCTTTTTATCGCCCATTCTGAAGGCAAGTTCCATACACTGGTTGATGTATTTCAGCGCCATGTCGTTCTTGTAGGAGCGGTATTCCTCAAAGAGCGCAAAGCAGGCATCATACTTACTGCTTAGGCGCCTGGCGGTCTTCAGCTTCTGCTCCCAATCGCGAATTCGGGCTTCACGTACCTTCACATAATCAGCCGAATGGGCAATGGCGTTGTCCAGACTCTGAAAAAGCTGCTCTATATTATCTGTTGTTTTTGCTGCAAGAGAAAGAGGCATCAAGACAAAGAGCAGGAAGAAGAATGCCTTTCCCCATAATTCATTTACGCGATACATCAACTTGATTCCGTTTAAGATTGATTTATTTTCATGAGGTTTCATGTGCAAAAGTAATAAAAAAATCGGAAACGACAAATCAAATATAGAAGAAATGTAGATTTCTTCGCATTTTTCGCCTATACCGCATCCACTTTTTATATATTCTCCATTTTTCTTATCCATCTCATTATCAGACACATTTATATCTAAAAAAGAAAAATTCATCCACATTTTAACATTCGTATCGCGCATCGTATCATCTTTTTTATTATCTTTGCAAGGTCTTAATAGAAGATAAACATTATAAAATAACAATTAACATAATAAACAATGAGAACAGCACTTTTATCACTCACATTTCTTTTGGCTGGTTCTATGGCAGCACCTGCTTTCGCCCATACCGCAGCCCCTAAGAAAAAAGTAACTGCCACAACCAAGAAAGGCAAGATTCTACCCATGAAGGAGTATATCGACCAACTGATGGCGAAGATGACGCTACAGGAGAAGATTGGTCAGCTGAACCTGATGGTAGCTGGCGACATCACCACCGGAGGCGCACTTGACACCCAGGTAGGCGGCGATATCGCCCAGGGCAACATGGGCGGAGTTTTCAATATCAAAGGGCTCGATAAAATCAAGGCTCTGCAGGAAATCGCCATCAAGAACAGCCGTCTGGGCATCCCGCTGCTCGTAGGTATGGACGTGATTCATGGTTACGAAACGATGTTCCCTATCCCTCTCGCCCTCTCCTGCTCATGGGATACCGAGGCGATGAAGAAGGTAGGCGAAGTATCGGCCAAGGAAGCAAGTGCCGACGGCATCAACTGGACATTCTCTCCTATGGTAGACATTGCGCTCGATGCCCGCTGGGGACGAATCAGCGAAGGAAATGGCGAGGATCCTTATCTGAGCGGCGTGATGGGAGCAGCGATGACTCAGGGCTACCAGGGCGTGGATATGCGCACAGAAGAGATTCTGAGAGCCAACCGCATCATGGCGTGTCTGAAGCATTTTGCCCTGTACGGAGGCGTTGAGAGCGGAAAGGAATATAACACGGTAGATATGAGCCGCGTACGCATGATGAACCAGTATCTGCCACCTTACGAGGCAGTGGTGAAGGCTGGCGTAGGCAGCGTGATGTCTTCATTCAATCTCATCGACTACATACCTGCTACAGCCAACAAATGGATGATGACCGATGTCTTGAGAAAGCAGTGGGGATTCAACGGTTTCGTGGTTACCGATTACGCTTCTATCGCCGAGATTCTGCAGCACGGAACGGCAAAAGACATCCAGGAGGCTTCAGAACAGGCGCTGAAGGCGGGTACCGATATGGACATGTGTTCCAACGCCTTCGTAAAGCATCTGGCTAAGAGCATAGCAGAAGGAAAGGTGAGCGAGGAGGATGTGAACATCGCCTGCCGCCGTATTCTGGAAGCGAAATATAAACTGGGCCTGTTCAGCGACCCTTACCGCTACTGCAACACCAAACGCAGCAAGAGCGAGATTTATAACGCAGAGAACCGTCAGGCAGCCCGCGATGTAGCAGCAGAGACCTTCGTGCTTCTGAAGAACGAAGGCAATATCCTGCCACTGAAGAAGGAAGGAAAGATAGCCCTGATAGGTCCGCTTGCCGACACACGAAACAACATTGCCGGTACATGGAGCGTGGCTCAGGAACCATCTAAATATACCACCATCAAGGAGGCAATGGAGCATGCACTTGCCGGAAAAGCCACCTTATTATATGCCCAGGGAAGCAATATCTGGCGCAATCAGGAACTGCAGAAAAACGGCGAATCCGGTAAACCGATCAACTGGGGCAACGAGGCTGAGATGAAGGCTGAAGCGCTGAAGATTGCTAAAGAGGCCGACGTGATAGTATGTGCTATGGGCGAAAGTGCCGAGATGAGCGGCGAATGCGGTAGCCGTACCAACCTGGAGATGCCGGACGTACAGCGCGAACTGCTTGCCGAACTTCTGAAGACGGGCAAGCCAGTAGTGCTCCTCAACTTTGCGGGCCGTCCTACGGTTCTTACTTGGGAGAAAGCCCATGTACCAGCCATCATGAATGTATGGTTTGGAGGCTCAGAGATGGGCGATGCACTCTGCGATGTCATCTTTGGCGACAAATCGCCATCGGGTAAGCTCACCACTTCGATGCCTAAGACTACCGGTCAGGAGCCTCTCTACTACAACCATCAGAACACCGGCCGCCCTGTAGCAGACGACAATGAGAAGTTTGCCAAGTTTGCCAGCAACTGTCTGGATGTAAGCAATGGTCCGCTCTATCCTTTCGGTTACGGCTTGAGCTATACCAACTTTTCATACAGCAACTTCCGCCTGAGCAGCCAGGAGGCCGGCATCAGCAATGAGGAGGCTACTGAATGGCAGGATGGCAAGAAGATTACAGCTAGCGTCACCGTTAAGAACAATGGCTCCCGTGATGCCGACGAGATTGTGCAGCTCTACATCCGTGACATGGTAGCCAGCATCTCCCGCCCTGTAAAGGAACTGAAAGGTTTCCAGCGCATCCATCTGGCAGTAGGTGAGAGCAAGGAGGTAAGCTTTGATATTACCCCAGATATGCTCAAGTTCTACAACGCAGATCTGAAGCACGTGATAGAACCTGGCGACTTCCAGATTATGATAGGAACCAACAGCAAGGATGTAAAGACATTGAAACTGAACGTGAAATAAACAAGAAAAATCGCCCTGTAAGAGCAAAGCATAGCTTGAAAGATGCTTTACTTCTTACAGGGCGATTCCTATTGACTGAGCCAACTCCAACAGAAGGCTCAGTTATGGATTCTATCCTTCAGGATTACTTAGTCATCTCGAAACCTACACGCATACCATCGTAATTATTGGCGATAGTACCGATAGCGCTGAGGGTAGAACTGCCCTTGAGGGCACCCATGGTCTTGATGAGGTTGAGCAACTTTGTCTGGTCGAAGAGCAAGCTGATGCCGTTGGTAGTCTTCGTAGCATAACCCGACATACTCAAGAGCAAGCCCTTCATCTGAATGGCATGAGTCTTCTCATCAAAAGTATAATTGCCCTGCCATGACTTGCCATCTATCTTGGCAGCGAAAGTTCCATCAGTTTTGAAGGAGAAATAGGTATTTGAGCCGCTGAAACCAAACTTGCTGTAATACTCACCCAACTTCTCCTCTACCTTGTTGGCAGCAATCTCACCGCCAGCCTTTGCCAGGAGATTCTCAGAGGTAAAGGCGCATCCCGGCTTGCTGTACTTCCAGGTATGGGCACAGAGATCCTGCTTGCTGAAGGTACCTGAACCGATTACATTATTCAGAATGCCATTGATAATGCTGCTACCTGCAGAACTGCTGCTGTTAGAGTTTCCGCCCAGTACAGCACCCAAGATACCTGCAACGGCTGAGCCTGCATTGCTGGTTGCATTGGTAGATGTAGCGATATTACTGGTTGTTGCAGCAGTTGTTGTTGCAGTCGCAGCTGTTGTGTTAGATGTAGCAGAAGTTGTTTTCTTTGTAGAAGTCTTCTTGGTCGTAGTCTTCTTTGAAGTCTTCTTAGAAGTTTTCTTTGTTGTCTTCTTAGTCGTTTTCTTTACCGGCATCATCTCAGACATTGAGGCATTGAGCGCTGCCTCGTTCATAGCGCTTGCGTTGCTGCCAGCTGTGCATGCGAGCACGAGGGCAGCCAAAAGAAATACCTTTTTCATTGCTTTCTATATATTTATTTTTATCACTCTTATTTATATATACCCAATACTTCCTATTGTTCTTTCGGGTGCAAAGTTCGCAAAAAAATCGGAAATACGATAAGAAAAATCCCTATTTCGCGGTATGAATCTCCCTAAAAACTCAGCATTTCTGCTCTTTCTACGTTATTATAGACGAATACTATGACAAATCGTTTAAAAGACTATGAAAAAAATCGTTCAGGAAATACTAATTATCATTCTAAAGGGGGAAAACTGCTCAAACAATTGCACTTTTTTTTGACATACATCAAAAAATAACGAATAAAACACGTATTTTCATGCATTTTATACCTAGAAATAGGTAGAAACCCCTATCTTTGCAAGCGGTTAACAAATATCAATAGGTTATGAATGATTTAATTAAGGTAAATTCAGAAAATCAGAATCAGGCTATCGATAGATGCCAACAGATTCTTCAGGATCGCCGCGAGGCTCTTGCCTCTAAGGCAAAGAGAAGAGGTTAATACTCTTCAGAAACAAGAAGTAAAGGAGGAAAGATGATGCTCTTATACAATATAAAGACGCATCCTTTCTTTTTAAAGAGAGATTTTTCGAAACGACTCTTAAATGATGAGTTTCAAAAATTTTGGGAAAAGAAAAAAACGTAAAAATCCCGTTGTCAGCCATCTGGCTTGTACAACGGGATTTTTTCGTTTATTATATCAAGTCCGAGATTTTACTTCTCGTTCTTCACTGCCTTCATGATGATCTCGAAGTGATTACCACTCTTCAAGATGACATTCTTCAGGAAGTCTGAAATCTCAGATGCCTTCAGATTCTTCACCATCTCCTTGTAATCGCTATGAGTATCAACACCCATACGCTCGTATGTGCTCAATGCACCAAGCCAATAACCGTTAGACTTCTCGCTAACAGCAGCCTGCTTCAGGAGAATCTCCTTTACCTTCTGAAGGTCTTCTGCATTTGGCTGGGCTACGGTCTCGTCCATACCCTTGAAGAAGTAAGGAATAGCGATATCCGACTTCTCTGGGTTCAGCTGAGCCACGGCAGAAATAGAGATGGCAGCCTTGTTATCATAATCGCGAAGCAAACCATAGTTTGCACCTGCATGATAAGCAGCGCTGAGTTCCTCACGGATAGTACGCAAATACTTCATCTCCAAAAGGCGGGCTGAAACATCAGCAAGAACCATATACTGCAAGGTGAATGGAGCCTTGGTATACCAGATCTCTGTTGCCTGGTTCTGTGGATTCTCCATTGCCTTGGTAAAGACATTGCTTACCTTACCCTTAGCATAAGGAATCTGCTTGTTCTTAAGCTTGAAGCCATTGTTTGGCAGACTGGCGATATACTGCTCGATGAGTGGGAGGAGAGTCTTCTCATCATAGTTACCTACGAAATAGAAGGTGAAGTCCTTGGCATTGCCGTAGAACTGCTTACCAATCTCCAGGATACGGTCGTAGTTAATATCCTTTATATCGCTTGCCTCTGGCACACGGGCAAGTTTGCTACCCAAATAGAGGGTGCTCTGAACAGAATCCTGATATACGAGGCTTGGGTTGTTGCTCTTGTTGGCAAGAACAGTAGCCATCATGCTCTTCATATTGTCAAAGCTCTTCTGGTCCTTGCTTACTGCGGTCATCTTGAGATAGATGAGCTGCATCAGGGTTTCGATGTCCTTAGGAGTAGAATTACCCTTCAAACCATGATTAAAAGGACTCAAGCTGAACGAAACGCCAGCCTGCTTACCTGCCAAAGCCTTATCAAGCTCATTGCTTGAGAAATCGCCAAGACCACTAGCATCGAGCACATCTGCTGCAAATGCAGCATTCAGGAAGTCTTCCTTGCCGAAAGTAGAATAGCCCACATTGGCTGAAGCTGCGAAAGCAACCTCATTGTCCTTGAAATCAGTCTTCTTCAATACCACCTTAGCGCCATTAGAAAGAGTCAACTCCTTGAAGCCCAGCTTCTTATTCTCAACAGTCTTCTTAATCTTACCAGCCTTAGGAGCCTGAGCGATGAGAGGATCCTGCTTAACATTATCCACATAAGCCTCGAGCTTCTCAGCACGTACCTGCTTTACGATGGCAGAGAGTTCCTGCTCTGTAGGATAAACGGCACCAGCCTGCTCGCGCATCATAACCAATGATACAAGGTTGGTATCGCTCTGGCAAACCAACTGCTTGGCATAGCTGTTGATAACCTCAAGAGGCAAGTTTGGAACTACCATCTTCCAGATCTGGCTCTCCTCTTCTACTGACGGAATAGGCTCGTTAGAAGTGAAGTTATCCACATACTGGGTGGTAAACTGCTCGTTCTTCATCTTATCCTTGTTGGCAAGAGCCTTGTCAACCTGGCTCATGAATTCATCCTTGGCACGCTGATACTCAGTAGCTGTGAAACCGAACTCATGCATACGCTGTGCCTCGCGGAGAACAGCAGCATAAGCCTCCTTAATCTTTCCTGGCTTAGCTACACCGGTAAGGGTGAAAGCATCCTTTGTGCTTGAAATCAGGTATGAACCATCACCGGCATTTGCCTGGAGATATGGACAGTCTGGCTCCAATGCCTTCTCAGCATAACGGGCAGCAATCATAGAAGAAATCACGTTATCCATGTATCCCTTCAGGAGATAGCTCATGTTGCTCTTCAGAGAATCTGGCACAGCATTGTGCTTCATATAAACCTGGAAGAGATCAACCTGCTGCTCCTTATCCTTGTCGATAACATAGATGGCAGAATCATTATCAGATACTTCTACCTTCTCTATCTTAGCGGCATTCTTAGGTACCTTGATACCTGAGAAGAGTTCCTTAATCTTAGCTTCGATATGATTTACATCTACATCACCCACGATGATAATAGCCTGATTGTCTGGGCGATACCATTTGCGGTAGTAAGCACGGAGAGTTTCTGGCTTACAGCCATCGATAACGCTCATCAAACCGATAGGGAAACGGTAGCCATACTTTTCGCCCTGATAGAGCTTAGGAAGTGAACGCTCTATCATGCGCTGCTGACCAACAATGCGCATACGGTACTCATTGTGTACCACATCGCGCTCGTCATTGATGGCTTCCTTGGTAAGAGAGATACCGTTGCTCCAATCCTTGAGGATGAGCATGCATGAATCTACGGCTGTAGGGCGGGTAGTAGGTACATCGGTGAAGTAATATACGGTTTTCTCTACGCTGGTATAGGCATTGAGATTTCTACCATACTCCACGCCGATGCTCTGCAGGTAATCCTGGAGGGAATTACCTTTGAAGTGATCGGTACCGTTGAAGGCGAGGTGCTCGAGGAGGTGAGCCAAACCGCGCTGGTCATCATTCTCATTGATAGAACCCACTTTCTGAGCGATGTAGAAACTGGCTACATGCTCAGGATAACTGTTGTGACGAATGTAGTAAGTCAATCCATTATCAAGACGACCTATCTTCACATTCTTGTCTACCGGAATAGCTGGCATCTGCTGTGCCATCGCTGTACCTGCAGAAAGGAACAGCACAACTGCTGCAAAAATCTTTCTTAGTTTCATCTGATTTTAATTATTTATATATTTATTGATTTCTATATCATTCTTTCTTTATACCTTATTATATATATCATGCTACTTAACAAGTTCGCCTATATATAACGACAAAACCTGTGACATGGTTACTGTCTGCGATGCAAAATTAAGAAAAATAAAAAAGATTTGCAAACATTTTAGAGAATATCTTCCCGATGTATGCAAATCTTAACCTAAAACTAACATTGGAGGCAGAAAACCAATCCTAACCTACATGAAAACTCTTCATCCATGAACCTCTGAAGAGGCGGATAAGGAAGAGGATTCCCCTGAATGTGAGTTCGGTAGCCATCGCTATCCATACTCCCTCCAAACCATAGCTCTTGGAAAGCGCATAAGCCAGAGTGAGGCGCACCAGCCACATGGTACCGAGATTGATCATCGCCGGTTTCCTGGTATCGCCCGCTCCTACACAAACACAGTAGGTCACGATGCTGGCTGCAAAGAATGGTTCAGCAAAAGCCTCGATGCGCAAACAGATGGTTCCCATCTCACGGATGCTTTCTACCGGAGAAAGAACGCCAATCATCTCAGGAGCAAAGACATACATCACCACTCCCATCACAGCCATCACAGCCATTCCAAGTCCTACAGTCATATAAGCAAAATTCTTGCACAAACCTACTCGCCCAGCTCCATGCGTCTGTCCCACCAGAGTGGTAGCCGCATCACCAATTCCATAACCCGGCATATAACAAAGACTCTCAGCAGTAATAGCAAAAGAATGGGAAGCAATGGCTATATTGCCAAGAGGTGCCACAATCATGGTACTCACTATCTGCGCCCCGCTCATCAATATGTTCTGTATGGCTATCGGAATGCTGATTTTACAGGCATTATGAACATACGACCTGACCCAACGGAAACGGACATGGTCCTGACGGAGATTCAGTATCTTATTCTTGAAACCTGCAAGATAAAGATTAGGCAGAGAGATGCAGACATAAGCCATCGCCGTTCCTAAGGCAGCCCCCACAACACCCAACTTCAGGATATAGATAAACAGGTAATTGAATATCACATCGCAGATGCAGATCAATACAGCCATCACACTAGGTGTATGCATATTGCCCGCAGATTTCAGCATCATCTCGGATATATGATAAAGGAAAACGAATGGAAGTACCAGACCGTATATCAGAAAATAGCGAGAGGAATTGGTGGCAATATCAGCACCTCCACCCAGCCAATAAGGCAGATAACCATGAATGCCGACACAGAGAAGAGAAACAAAAATGCTGAACGCCACACCGCAAATCAGCGCATGGCGAAACACCTGACGGGCATTTGCAAAATCATTAGCTCCGATAAAATGAGCTACCTGTACTGAAAAGCCAGTAGCCGCCGCACTGAGCAAACTACCAATAAGCCAGGTAGTTGACTCAATCAATCCGATACTGGCAGAAGCCTCTGCTCCCAGATGACCCACCATAGAAGCATCGATGAAGAACATCATCACCGTAGAAATCTGAGCCAGCATAGAAGGTATACTCAACCCTACAATAAGATTGAGTTTCTCGCGCCGATCCATCTCCCTACCCAGGCGAATCGACTCCATCAAATAATCTGTCTTCTTGCTATAAAGCATAAATTAATTTCTCGTATATCGCTCATACAAAAAAATATGTGCATATATCATTTCAAACATATGCACATACTTTTTTCTAAATCTTTATTCTTATTATTTAGTAATCCACTTCTTGCCAGAAGCTCTCTTATAACTCTTGAGCACCATCTCAAAACGGAGCATTGAATAGCCTTGGATTGAAGAATTACCACTCTCGCCATAAGCCAGCTGGTATGGAATGAACACCTGCCAATGGTCGCCCGGATGCATCTTGAGCAATGCGGTGGTAAAGCCATCGATAAATCCACCGGCCACACTACGGGTAGGATTAGCTGTAGCTGCATCAAAAGTACCCGTAAAACTCTGGTCGAAGACGTAACCTTCCGTATAATTCTTAGTAGGAATGAAACGACCACGATAGCTCACCTGTACCGAATCGGTAAGGATTGGAGAAGTTGTACCCTCTCCCTTCTTCAGAACATGAACAATGATATTATCGCAATCCTTATAAGTAAGGGTCACTAAATTACCATTCTGATCTTTGTTCGAAGTCTGGTTTTCGAACGTCCAGTTCTTATAAACGTACCAGCCGTTAGCTTCGCCCATCTTCCTGGCATAAGCCAATGTATCGGCAAAAGCCTGCTCGTTACGCTCCTTCCAGTTGGCATATTCCGAGACAGTATCATCATCTTCGCTACATGATGACAGTGTGATCACTGCCATCATGAGGAAGAAGAAATATTTCAAACTCTTAAGATTCATCTAAATGTATTTGATTAATTAGAAGTTCTTGATTTCCTTGCCAAGCTTCTTCAATACGCTAGTGATGCTTACGCGCTCCTCGATGATGCTGCGAAGATCTGAGATAGCTACGCGCTCCTGCTCCATGGTATCACGATAACGCAGAGTTACCTTATGATCGTTTGGAGTCTCGTGGTCTACGGTGATACAGAATGGAGTACCGATAGCATCCTGACGGCGATAACGCTTACCGATAGAATCCTTAGGATCGCCATAGTGAGTATTGAAGTGGAACTTCAGTTCGTCAACGATTTCGTGAGCCAACTCTGGCAAACCATACTTCTTATCCAATGGGAACACAGCACACTTAACAGGTGCCAAAGCCTCTGGCAAACGCAAAACAACACGTGTCTCGCCATTCTCCAGCTTCTCCTCGCAGTAAGAGTGGCACATTACGCTGAGGAACATACGGTCTACACCGATAGATGTCTCTACATCGTAAGGTACATAGCTCTCGTTCTTCTCTGGATCGAAGTACTTGATAGAACGGCCGCTGTACTTCTCGTGCTGAGAGAGGTCGAAATTGGTACGGCTGTGGATACCCTCTACCTCCTTGAAACCGAATGGCATCTTAAACTCGATGTCGGTAGCAGCATTGGCATAGTGAGCCAGCTTCTCGTGATCGTGGTAACGGTAGTTCTCATTACCCATACCGAGAGCCTCGTGCCAAGCCAGACGAACCTTCTTCCAATATTCAAACCACTTCATCTCAGTACCAGGCTGGCAGAAGAACTGCATCTCCATCTGCTCGAACTCACGCATACGGAATACAAACTGACGGGCTACAACCTCGTTACGGAAAGCCTTACCAATCTGGCAGATACCGAATGGCAACTTCATACGGCCGGTCTTCTGAACGCTCAGGTAATCTACGAAGATACCCTGAGCTGTCTCAGGACGCAGATATACCTTGCTTGTAGCATCGCTTGCCGCACCCATCTGGGTAGAGAACATCAGGTTGAACTGACGAACGTCTGTCCAGTTCTTGGTACCGCTGATAGGGCAAACGATACCCTCATCCTCGATAATCTGCTTCAGCATCTCCAGGTTAGGACCCTGCATAGCCTCAGTATAGCGGGCATGGAGATCATCAAACTTCTTCTGGTTCTCCAGAACGCGAGGATTAGTTGCACGGAACTGAGCCTCATCAAAGCTATCGCCGAAACGCTTCTTAGCCTTGGCAATCTCCTTGGCAATCTTCTCCTCATACTTAGCCATGTGATCCTCGATGAGCACATCGGCACGATAACGCTTCTTTGAATCGCGGTTATCAATCAATGGGTCATTGAAAGCATCTACGTGTCCAGATGCCTTCCATACTGTAGGGTGCATGAAGATAGCTGCATCGAGACCAACAATGTTCTCGTGCAACAACACCATACTCTGCCACCAGTACTGCTTAATATTGTTTTTGAGCTCAACACCATTCTGACCATAGTCATAAACGGCAGCCAAGCCATCATAAATTTCACTACTTGGGAACACGAAGCCATATTCCTTGCAATGGCTTACAATTTTCTTAAAAACATCTTCCTGTGCCATGATTAAATCTTATTTTTTTCAAATTTTCGGCAAAGATACTCTTTTTTCTCGAAAAATTGTTGTATTTTTGCCATAAATTAATAAAATAAGTATTAAAAGCTATATATGAGCGACGAAATTAAAGATAAAAACGGTCTTGAAGAGGAAAAATCGCCAAATTTGGAAAATTCTTCTGCAGAATCTGAACAGGATGCTGCAGAAGATGCCAACGAGGAGATTTCGACCGAAGAACATTCCGATTATAAGCCGGTGAACCGATTCGATGCTTCTGCTGTACATCACCTCAGCGGAATGTATCAGAACTGGTTCCTCGACTATGCATCGTATGTGATCCTCGAACGTGCCGTTCCTCATATTGAGGATGGTTTGAAACCGGTACAGCGACGCATCCTCCACTCTATGAAGCGCATGGACGACGGAAGATACAACAAGGTTGCCAATATCGTGGGACATACCATGCAGTTTCACCCTCACGGTGATGCGTCTATCGGAGATGCTTTGGTACAGATGGGACAGAAAGACCTGCTCATCGATACGCAGGGTAACTGGGGAAACATTCTTACGGGCGACCGTGCCGCTGCTCCCCGATATATCGAGGCACGCCTCTCTAAGTTTGCTCTCGACGTGGTTTTCAATCCTAAAACC
>ULQM01068609.1_pt1 | contig 16604 bp, 12 predicted proteins | sample 1954451 | NCBI WGS metagenome assembly ULQM01 (sample SAMEA4835655, study PRJEB28245) | human gut metagenome | biome: gut microbiome; material: fecal sample | place: Denmark | collected 2008 | reverse complement strand
GTAAGCCTTATGGAAACGCTTGCCTCCAGAATGGGCATCACAGCCAACGGCTTCATAGCAAAGCTGTTTCTGGATCAGACCCCCATGGTATACCTTGCGTATCCCCGAGATTGCCTTTGCCCTGCTAAACGGCGCTGCCGATACCCCCGCCAAGGCCAAGAACGGCAACGTATCCTCCCTGCTGCCCAACGCCACACAGATAGGCTGGATCGCCGGCGCTCTGGCGGGCCTTATGACCGAGACCGGCACCATCGCCTTTATCGGCGGCATGGAGCTGGACACCACCAAGGGCAAGTATGAGGGCTATAAGGAGGCCGCCGCCTACGTAGCAGAGAAGGCCGGCAAGACGGCAACTACTCTGGATATCGTATACTCCAACTCCTTCTCCGCCAGCGATAAGGGCATCGAGTTCGCCAAGGCCATGATTGACAAGGGAGCCGACGTATTCTTCGGCGACGCTTCCGCCGTTGACTCCGGCGCACGTCAGGCCATAGACGAGTACAACGCCGCACAGGGCAGCGTAAAGGTATTCGACATAGCGCAGCCTGCTGACCTGCTGGGCCAGAACGAATGCATCATAGGCTCCCAGGTGACGGACAATTCCGCCATGGTAGGCTCCTGCATGGAGGCTGTTGAGGCCGGCAAGCTGGGCGGCGACGTCATTTACGGCACCCTCGAGAACGGCGCTCTTTCCGCCGGCGCGGTAAGCGACCTGGTACCTGCGGAGATAAAGGATCAGTATAACGCCTACATCGAGGAGATGAAGGCCGGCACCTTTATGAAGTAATAACCACTCAGCCAATATAAATAATGACGATACCCCGGCATAGCCGGGGTATCGTTGCAGTCTGAGGGAGGAGGTTGACGGCGTACCTTTAGTATTAAAATACAGTCCATCAGTATTATCGCCCCTAAGAAACAAACTATTGATATTGTTTCCCAAAGAATATATATAAATGCTAAATCCAATAAAATAATATTTATAGTGTTAAAAAGAAGGGGATAATATGAAAAAATAACTTATATTGACACTGGCACTTATCATGGTGCTGTGCCTGCTGCCGAGCGTGGCGTTTACAAAAGACATGTCTTGGATATGGACGGCTACCATTATCGGCGGCAAATATTACAATAGCCTCAGACACAGACGGTAGAAAGTGGCAAAGAAGCTACCTTTACAGTAAATAGTAAGGAACCCACCAGAACTAACTACGATTTTAAGGGATGGAGCACCGACAAGAATGCTACGACCGCAAGCTATCATGGCGGAGAAAGCATAAAAATAAGCAAGGATACCACCCTGTACGCCGTGTGGGCAAACCCCAATCCCAGCGAGAACCCCGCGCCCAGCGAGAGCCCTGCTCCCAGAGAGAAACCCGAGCCTACAGCTACGCCTACGCCGAATATACCGTGGGTACCCGGCCATGACCATAACCACAACAATAACGGTGTTCCCCCTATAGTTTACATACCCCCCAAGACCGGCGACATGCCCTTCTGGTACAGCATTGCCCAGTTCCTTGGCCTGGTAAAGTAACAGATAAAGTAACAGCATAACGAAAAAAATAAGGGCGGCCCTCGGGCCGCCCTTCTGTTTATAATTTATCGTGAATACGGGAGAACAAAAAACGCGGGGCGCAATGTATTGGTTGCATAAAAATGTAAAGTATGAGAGAATTAAGAAAATATCGATATAAAACTCTTGAAAATTACATTATAAACAGAGGAAGAAGAGAGTGGAATCAAGGGAATTGCTATGCAGGATCAAAGCGGGAGATGACGAGGCTTTCAGGACGATGGTATTGACCTATGGAAAGCCGGTATACCTGCGGCTTTTGGAGCGCTCCGGGAATAAGGAGGTGGCCAAAGAGGCGCTCAGGGAGGCGTTTATCGACCTGTATATCACCGTTAAAATGGCCAACAGCAAAGACCCTGTGGAGGCGCTGCTTTGCAGCAGGGCGGAGGAGATACAGGCGGATATGCTGCGCCGATCCTGCGAAAGACTGTTCTACACTGTCACGAATGCAAACGCCCCAGAGCTGCCTAGGACCCAGCCGGAGATAAAGCGGGCCGATGTTCAGCCGTCGGATATCCCTATTCAGGCCAAGGCGGAGAAAAGGCCGTGGAGCGCGGGAAGGCTGGCTGCCGCCATAGCGCTCTTCGCAGGAATACTTGCCGCTCTATGGGTCATAGCCGGCCTGCTTATGGATATGGGCTTTTTGCCCTATATCGACATGGGTTATAGCTGGTTCAATATGAACATAGCGCCCTGGTTTTAAGCATGGAGGCGGCACATGAAGGATAGCAAGGTAATAGCCGTTATGTTAGTGGTGTTCATGCTTCTCTTGATGACCATAGGCGTGCTTTTTATGGTGCGGCCCGGCGTGATAGACAACAGGCGGGCGGCCAAAGAGGCGGAGATAATTGCCATGATAGAAGCGAGCGGAGGCAGCGTGGAAATACCAGATATGCAGCTACCGGAGGTGCAGGGAGAGGAGGACGAGACCTTCGAGGGCTACGAGCCGGGCTTTGAGCAGGACATGGGCTCGATTCCCGGCTATGAGCCGGAAGAAGGCGCCGAGGAAAGTAAGTCGGTGGGCCGCGGGACTATATCCATACCCGCCATAGACCTGAAAATGGCGGTAATGGAAGGCGCGGATAGGCGCGCCCTGCGGGGCGGCGCGGGCTGGCTGCCCTCATCGGCTGAGATGGGTGCGCCGGGAAACTGCGTCATATTCGGCCACCGGATGAAAAAATACGGCAGACATTTCAACAGGCTGGATGAGCTGGAAGCAGGGGACGAGATAAACCTTTCCGCTGGAGATGGAGATGTTTATACATATACCGTTACGGGGAAGGAAACTATCGAGCCGGAGGAGCTGTTTAATGCGCTGAGTTCCCACAACGACGGATACTCGCTTACTCTGGTGACATGTACCCCGGTCGGGAAAGGGACACACCGACTGCTCATATATGCGGCAATGCAGCCATAAAACGAAGGATCAAGGGGGATAAGGACTATGAAATTCAAGAGCTTTAATCGCGTGCTTGCTGCTTTGCTGATGCTAACGATGCTTGCCGGTCAGGTGCTTATGAGCACTGCCATGGCCTTAAATGAGGAGCCGGGCATAGTGATACTGGATGAATCCGATCTGCTGGAGGCGGAGCCAACGCCTACCCCGGCGGCAGAATCGCCGGAGGGCGGCGAGCTGCCTGCCGAGGGCGGCATGCCCACGCCGGGGGCAGCGGAAACAATAGAAATAAGCGAGGACGACCTTACCGCCACACCCACTCCCATGCCTGTCGAACCCACCGATACGCCGGAGGCAAGCCCGACCATAGAGCCCACCGTCACGCCGCTTACCGCCGAAAACGGCATAATGCTGCTGGGTGATACTCTGGAAGATGGCGATGGTGGACTGAGTATAACAGTAAGCTCTGATAAAACCACTGTGCAAGATGGGGATGAATATATCTTTTCTGTGGGAATAAAAGATGATGACCTTACGAAAGAGCCAAATATAAAAGCTGGAGATAAGGTTACTATAAAACTGCCGGAATTTCTTGAAATAGAGAAATTCCCAAACCAATTGCAGCAGTATTTTAATTGGCCCCCAGAATACGATAAGAATACCCATACCATAACGCTTACCTTTGAGGATATAAAGCCAGGTGCACAGAGCCTCAATGTGCAATTTTCCATTACTGCCAGAGTGAATACCATAGGCTATGATGGCGATGGCCAAGGGAGCATAGAAGTCGGTCTCGGAGAAGTTAAGAAAATAAGTACGAATATTGGGTTGGACACCGGAGCAGGAGAGGGCAGTGAACAGGGTGAGCCTTACCTTGTAAAAAGCATATGGAGCAATGGTAGACCGAACGGTGAAAGATACATAATGAAAGAAACCGACAAGCCTATAGGCTACTCTGTAGGTTTTGGTGTAAATAGCGGCAACGGGGCTGTAATAACCTTCGCAGATGACATGAGCAGTGGAAACCTTGCTTTGTGCAGCGCGAACGGTGATACAAGCGCACCTCTCGAAAATTGTATAACAAGGGTTACTATCAATGACAGCCCGGTTTTGCCGACGACAGTGGAGAATGGCAGCCTTGTATTCAGCAATGAAAAGCTGGGTACTATGACTATAAGCAAACAAGGTAAAGGGTTCAAGGCGGAAATTACAGCTAAAGCCGAAGAGCAATCTGAATTCGTAAAAGTCGGTATCAGGTATTTTGCCGTTATAGTTGGCGATGCTGTAAACGCGACCAACACCGCCACTTTAACAATAGGTGGAGGAGAATCATATACTGATAATGCTACTATAATCAGGTATGAATCCCAGGGCGCCGTAGTATGGAAGAGAGCGTTAGATAACGGGAATGAAGTAACCGTTATAGATATTACAGAAACGGACAGCATAACTTTCCGTATAAAAATAAACCAGTACGGAGAAGGAAGCCTATATAAAGATGGTGATGTGATAGCGTTTGACGATTTGGAGCCATGTTTAACGTATGATCAAACTGCGGAAAGTTCGATACGAGGTCCATTTAGAATAGAAGCAAATAATAATCGTCTAAATATAGTAAAGAGTGGGGACGATCCGATACCGGCAGGAGAGTACAATATTGATTTTAGGGTAAAAGTAGATAAAGAAAAGCTTGATTACGGAAATGCAACCACAAATACTGTAGGCAACACCGTTACCATACGTCGTAAGGCCAAGCTTACAATAGATAAGACTTGGGCTGACGGCAAGCAAATTGGAGATGGAGCCAAATTCTCACTGCTGGATGGGAAAAATGTCATAGCCAGCGCGCAGAGCAAAGGAAACGGTTTGGTTACGCTCTATATAAGTGCTGACGATCTCAAATCGGGGCAGCATACGTATGTGCTTAAAGAGACCGTGGATGAAAACAGCGGGTACAGCTCCGTCAAGGACAAAGAAGTGGTAATAACCAAGGCGGATAATACTATTACTATAAATTCCATTGACGGGCAGAATAATGCCTCCGGCGAAGCGCAGGTATCCATAACAAACACGCCGGATTCGGGACTGGGCACGGTCAGCTTCAAAAAGCTCGGCGAAGGGAAAGAACAAATAGGAGGCGGTACGTTCCAGCTCTGGAAGAAAAACGAAGGCAGCGATGATTGGATCACGGATTTTTCTACCGTAAACGGAAGCTGGACGAGCAGTCCTATTAAATACGGCACGTATTACGTCAAGGAGATAACCGCACCGCAGGGGTATATACTTAATAGCAATCCCTCTGCTGGGATTACTATAAAAAAGACCGCCGCCCATGGGACAATCACCATGACCAACGAGAAGTACACCTCGGGTGCGATAACCATAAAGAAGGTGGATGAGAACGGCAATCCGCTGGCGGGCGCGGAGTTTACGCTGTTCGGCCCGAAAACAGATAAGAAAACCACCGGGGAGAATGGCGAGGCGGTATTCGAAAATCTACCGGCTGGGGACTATCATGTAAGCGAGACTAAGCGGCCAACCAACTATGGCGGGTTTAACAGCAGTGTACATATAAAGATAAATACCAGCGGTGAAGCTGAAACAATTACAGCCGCTGAAAATGTTGAAGTTGAAGGAAGCAAAATTATTATCAACTGGACTAACACCCGCGATAAGGGCAGCATAAGCATAACCAAGACCGGCAGCGAAGACAAGCCTTTGCAGGGCGCGGTGTTCGGACTTTATAAGGACGCTGACGCCGCCGAAGAGCCGATTGACACTCAGCAGACCGACAAAAACGGCCAGGCACTGTTTGCAGACCTCGATGCCGGAACGTATTATGTTAAGGAAATTGCTGCGCCCAATGGGTATGCGCTGGATGAAACCATACGGCCTTTCACGATAGGCGGAAACAATGCCTCCTGGGATGTTAAAACCGATATAGAGAACAGCTTAAAGCAGTACACGCTCAAACTGACGAAGAAGGGCGACGATGGGAAGCTGCTCCCGGGCGTTGAGTTTACGTTAAGCGGCAACGGAATAAGCTCAATAACAAAAAGCAGCGATGAGGATGGCGTGGTAAAATTTGAGGGCCTGCCCTTTGGAAGGTATACTATCACGGAAACCAAAGCGCCACAGGGGTATGTTAAGGCAAAGCCGATAGATGTGACGATAGATGAAAAGAACACCGTGGGCGCATACACGCCGAATCAGGCTGTTGACGGAGGAACCATAACAAACGAGCATACGGTACTGACGGTTTTAAAAATAGACGATGCGGATAGAAAACCGCTTGCGGGGGCGACTTTCAGAATAAAGAACAGCGATGGAAAGTATGTTAGTGCCGAAAACGGCAAGTTTAAGGCTTTCGTTTCCGGCGAGGGAGGGGCGAGTGTATTTGAAACCGGCGAAGATGGCAAATTCATACTGGAGTACCTGCCGGTAGGCAATAATTATGCACTGGAGGAACTATCCGCGCCGCAAGGATATATAAAGGTAAAAGGGACGACATCTTTCAATCAATATAGTAAAAGCGCAGGAAACCGTATCGGTAGGCAACTCACTGATAAAGGGAACGCTTAAGCTTGTGAAGAAAGACCAGCACGGCAAGCTGTTGAACGGCATAGAATTTGTGCTGAAAAAGGGCGGTCGGTACGTTACGGCAAACGGCGGCAACAGCAGGTATACATACACAGGGCTTGCCGACAAAAAGGAAGCTGCAACGAAGCTTAAAACGGATGAAAACGGTCGGCTGGAGATAAGTGGCCTGCTTTGGGGCACATATTATCTGGAAGAGGTCAACACACCGGCAGGGCTTATTGCGGGTGAAGATATTGTGGTATCAGTAACAGACCAATCCCAAAAACCGATCATAGATTTAGAGGTTACCAATAAGCTGAATACAGACAGCCTAAGCTTCACCAAAACCGACGGCGCGGGCAATGGCCTCGCAGGGGCGGTGTTCAAGCTGAAGCTTGTAGAGAAAAGCGGCACGGCGTATTCCACCGTCAAGCAGATGTATGCCATTTCCGACGATAAGGGGCAGGTCAGCTTTAAGGACGTGCCGTATGGCGTGTATGAGCTTACGGAGGTAATAGCGCCGGAGGGCTATGTGCGCAGCAATGAGACGTATAATGAGACGTATTATGTGAGCATCGGCAGCGCTGTGGCGGAAGGCAAAAACATAGGCAGCGTTCCGAACTCATGGGCCAATTCCCGGATGGAGAAGGAGTTTACCGTTGAAAAGGTAAACGCCGATGGCGGCGAACCCTTGAACGGCGCGGCATTTCAGGTGCTGGATGAGGATGAGAATCCCATAAAGGACAAAACGATAACCACTTGGAACGGCGGCTCCGATACGGTAACGCTGCCGCTGGGCAGATATTATCTGAAGGAGACGGTAGCTCCTGAGGGCTATGAACTGAACGAGGAGCTTATACCCTTCGAGGTCACGACGAACGGGCGCAACACCGTAACCGTGAAAAATACGCCTAAGACCGGTTCGCTGACGATACAGAAGGCCGATAAAGACGGCAAGCCCCTGCTCGGAGCGGAGTTTAAAATATACGCTATGGGGGTTGCGGCCCGGGAAAATCCAATTTATACGTTGATAACCGATAGCAGCGGCAAGGCCGTTAAAACCGGCATACCCTACGGCAGCTATGTGGCGATAGAGAGCCGCGCCCCGGAGGGGTACGAACGGGACGATACGGAGCGTCCTTTTGACATACCGCAAAAGGCTGAGGACGGAACGGTTAGTGCGGATATAAGTATTTCCGTGGAAAACACAAAGAGCCGCTATGCCCTGAGCATTGTAAAAAGGGATATTAACGATAAGAACAAAAAGCTGGCCAATACGAAATTTGCCGTGAGGGGCGGCGGCTTCTATGCGGAGGTCGAGACCGGCAAGGACGGTACCGTTACGGTGGAGGTACCCGCTGCCGGTGAGTACAGCATAACCGAGATCGCGCCGCCCGTGGGCTATACCCTGGATCCTGCGACATACACGGTAGAAGTAGAAGGCCATACCGCTGCCGGAGAGGAAGTGGTGTTCACCGCGAGAAACTACAAAACCAGAGTAAAGCTCAATAAGGTGGACGAGCAGGGAAACAGGCTTGAAGGTGCGGAGTTCAGCATATTTGATGCGGACGGTAAGCAGGTAACGTTTACCAACAAAGGCAGCGTGTATACCTATTCCGAGGACGGCGATGTTACAGCCATAACGGCGGGAAATGCCGATATAGTCGGCCTGCCGGTGGGGAGCTATATCCTGCGGGAGAATGAGGCGCCGAAAAATTATATACCAATGGAGGATATGAGCTTCCATGTGCGGGCGGATCTGTACGATAAGGCGCTGGAGCTGACCGTTGAAAACCTGCCCCATGAAAAGGGCATTGCCGTGCTGAAGGAGAGCCCGGACGGAACGCGGCTCAAGGGCGCTGAATTTGCGCTGTACGGGGAGGACGATACAGAGATAAGGAGGGTCACGACGGACAAGGCGGGCGTGGCGCTGTTCACCGGATTAAAATCCGGCAGCTACTACATAAAAGAAACTGCTGCGCCAGAGGGATATAAGCCTTTGGATAATAAGTTTGAATTTACCATAGACGAAAAAGGAAATCTGCAAGGCGATGGCTTCAGCGGCGAAGGGCTGTATACGCTTACCGTAAAGAACAGCCCTCTTGAGTACGGCTTTCAGGTAAAAAAAGTAAGCACAAACGATGAAGGGCTGACGCTGCCCGGCGCGGAGTTCCGCATACTTGGGGGCGGCCTGGACAAAAGGTATACCACAGGGGCAGATGGGCTTACGGAGCAGATAACGCTCCCCATAGGCGAATATACGCTTACGGAGATGAAAGCGCCGGAGAGCTACGTTATAAACGGAGCGGGGCGGCATATCTCCGTCAAGGCGGACGGCATATACCTCGACGGTGGTAAGCTGGGCGAAGGGGCGGCCATCACAGTCCGCAACGCCCCCGTAAACTTTAAGCTCAGGCTCGTGAAGGTGGACGCGGATACGAACCAGCCCCTTGCAAACGTTGCATTCATGCTAAAGGGCGAGAAGGGCGCCCACTCCCTTATTACCGGCAGCAACGGCATCACCGATACAATATCCCTCGCGCCGGGGAAATATACGTTGTCCGAGGTAGCCGCGGCGGAGGGCTATGCCATACCCCTGAACGGATGGGGCTTTACCGTAACGGAGGGCACAGTTCAGCAGGTGACGAATACCAGCGAGGTGACAGAGTGGAACTTTAAAGGCGGCCTGCTGACGCTGACCTTGAAAAACAGCCGGATATACGGCGGCCTCACCATAGAAAAAACTGACGGCAAGGACGGCGGCGCCCTGGCGGGCGCGGAGTTTACCGTAGCCGGAAGCGACGATACGCCGCTGACCTTTATAAAGAATAACGGCAGATACGAGGCGGCTGCGGGCGAGGGCGCATCGAGCACCATAGCTACAGACGCCAACGGCAAGGCTTATATAACAGGACTGAAGTTCGGAAATTATGCCGTAACGGAAACAAAGGCCCCCGAAGGGTATGTGTTGAAGGGAGACCGCCACAGCATAGCCATAAGCAGGCAGCAGACCGAGGTTACGCTGCGGCTGAAGAATGACAAGGCCATGTACAAGGTCACGGCGATAAAGCAGGATGCGGACGAAAACGGAAAGCTGCTGGTTGGGGCGGAATTCATGCTGTATAGCATGGAGGGCGCTGTTGTAGCAAAGGCAGTAACAGGCTACGACGGCACGGCAGTATTCGAGGTTCCTGAGGGCAAGTATAAGCTCGTAGAGACAAGGGCCCCTGCGGGCTACCAGCTTAGCGGCGACTTTGTGCGGGAGATCACCGTCAACGCAATGCAGGACTCGGTGGGCGAATTCAAATATACCTTCAATAACGAAAAGACCAGCTACTCCATAGAGATACATAAGCACGACTCCGAGGATAAGCAGAAAAAGCTTGCGGGTGCGGAATTTGCCGTTACGGATAGCCGGGGCTTTACCAAGACAGTGACGACCGACGCCTCAGGCAAGGCGTCTATTACCGAGCTGCCTTACGATGATTACACTATCCACGAGATAAAGGCGCCAAAGGGCTATGCGCTGAGCGATAAGGAGTACTCAGTAAAAAAGACAGAGCTTGTCCATGGCAGCCCCGTAGTTATTGAGGCGGCAAACAAGCATATACTGGGCAGCGTGACCATTAAAAAGGTAGACCACGAGAACCCCGAAAAGCTCCTTGAAGGGGCGAAGTTTAACGTGACGGATGAAAATGGCAGCCTGCTCATGTGGAAGGCGGAGGGCGACGTATACACGTTGGATGAGCGCGGCAGCAGCGTAATAACTGCGGGCAGAGTAACGCTCAAGGACCTGCCGGAAGGCACGTATACCCTTACCGAAATCGACGCGCCCAGCGGCTACGCTATACTGGACGGCAGCAGAACCTTCACTATAACCGAGGCGAATATGACGGCGCCGCTTGAAATAAAGGTAGAAAATCTGCTTAGGCGTACGGCGGTAGGCTTCATAAAGGTGGATAAAAACAACAAGGAGCTGCGCCTTGCGGACGCGGAATTCACCCTCTACAGGATGAATGGCGAAAAGCAGGGCGAAGTTGTGGCAACGGGAGTGACCAACAGCAACGGCCTCGTAACATTCACCGAGCTCACGATGGGCAGCTACCGGGCTAAGGAAACAAAAGCGCCAAAGGGCTATAAGCTTTGGAACGCCCCCATAGACTTTACCGTGGACGAATACGGGAAGGTAAGCGTAGGGAGCACCGAGCTAAAGCCGGAGGGTCTTGTATACACCGCCATGATAACCAACACCGCAGAGGAAAAGGAGATAACCCTGAAGAAAGTGTCGGATACCGGCGAGGCGCTTACGGGAGCCACATTCAGGCTGAACGGCGAAAAGAGCTATATACTTACCACCGACAGCGACGGTACGGCAAAGATTAGCCTGCCATACGGCGATTACATACTGGAGGAAGTAATAGCTCCGGACGGGTATGTGCTCAGCAGCGAAAAGCAGGCGCTGAACCTGAGCGACTCAGGATTAAAGCTGAACGGCAAGGCTGTATCAGGGTTTACGGTCACGCTGAAGAATCAGCCCGTGACATTCGCCCTGACGCTGCATAAGCGGGATGCCTCTACGGGCAAGGCGCTATCCGGTGCGACGTTCAAAATAACCGGCAACAGCTACACAAAGACCGTTACCGCGGATGCGTTAGGCAATACCGAGACCATAAAGCTCAGGCCGGGGACCTACGGCATAACCGAAACGGCAACGCCCAGCGGATATATAAGGCCTTTGGGCGGATGGACGCTCACTGTGGAGCGTGATGGGAACATGAGCGTATCCGGCAACGGCGCTTACATATCCTTGGGCAATACAGTGGTGCTGACGGTGGACAATATATCAAATCAGCCTTGCGCTACACCGACCCAGCCCCCCTGCTCAACGCCGGGCCCAGGCAGCACGCCTAAGCCCGCTGGGGGGGCAGGTAAGACGGGCAGCATAGGCAAGACCGGCGAGCTGGGCGGAGATATACGGCTGCTGTGCGGCGCGGCAATGATGCTGTTGTCTTTCACGGGACTGTTGGCGCTCCTGATAGCCGATGGCCGGAAAAAGCAAAAGTATATGATAGGCATGTAGCGGCGTACCGCGGTTAGGACGTTTGAGAACTGTATAAACAAAAACAGCCTGGATATGGTACGGCGTATGACCGTCCAGCCCAGGCTGTTTTCAAGTAAGTAAAGATTATAATGGACGGCACGTGACCGAAAGGTGAGGGCGCTGCGAAAGCGCCAAAAGGTCATGAATTCGCTTTATTCTCTCATCAGCGCGTCCACGAGGGTCTCTATGGATATGCTGCCCATGCCGCCAAAGGTTTGCAGCATATGGCCGGATAGCAGCGTAAAGAACAGCTCTGCCCGCTCACCCAGTATCCCGGCGTTGCGGGATTGCAGCTTCAGCGCGCCCAGCTCCAGCATCAACCGCCACTTTTGCTTGTACTCCGTCATGAGCTCGCGTATGGGGGTATCTTCGCTGGCGCATTCGGCGCACAGTACGCAGTACAGCCGCGCGTTGTGCCCGTCTGCCATGAGACTTTCAAACAGGCGAATAAGCGCCGGGCGGAGGGCTTCCTCACGGTTCAGACCGTCTACCCAGGAGAAAAGTATGTCCGTCATATGGCAGAGACAGTCATCGGTTATGGTGACGATAAGTTCGTCCTTGGTGGAATAGTAGTAATAAAGTGTGCCCTTGCTCAGCTTTGCTTCGGCAGCGATATCGCCCAGGCTGGTGCCGTGGACGCCCTTTTGTGTAAAGAGGGAGGACGCGGTATACAGTATAGCGTCACGTACAGACGGAAAATCCCCGTGTTTGCGCGGCATATGCGTCCCTCCTTCCGGCAAGTCCAAATATCGGCCTTTTGACTGACAATATATAAATTATACAATACGGGAAGTGCGCATACAAGTTCAATATTGCAAAAATAAAAAAAGCGGGGAAATCCCTGCTTTTTTTATCTGTCGCAATTAGTTCATGCCATAGCGCTTCTTAAAGCGATCCACGCGTCCGCCGGTATCTACCAGCTTCTGACGGCCGGTAAAGAACGGGTGGCACTTGGAGCAAATTTCAACCTTGAGCTCACCCTTGACGGAACCGCTCTTGAAGGTCTCACCGCAAGCGCAACGAACGATGCTCTCACCGTAATTGGGGTGGATATCCTTCTTCATCGTGTTATCCTCCTGTATTTGCTGGGCGCAGGGCGATTAGCCGCCCTCCTGCTGCATGCGGGCATATACAACCCGAACGAAGTTATTATATCTTATACTGCGGTGCCGGTGCAAGTACTATTTTGATATATTCGGGCTTTTTTTATAAATGAACCCGACCGAGACCGGGGTACGGAGTGCCGCGGTTTATTTGTTGAAGGTCTTGCCTGTGGTGAAGCCGTCCTTCTCATAGGCGCTGTTCCATGCCCGTATCTTGGCGACGAATTCCTTGTTGTTTTCCGTCTTCTCAAGCATGGCGATGAGCTGCTCGGTGATTTCCGCAGGATTGCCGTTGCCCAGCATTTTGCGTATGATGTACACTGCGTCCATTTCGTCTGGGGAGAGAAGCAGGTCATCCCGGCGGGTACCGCTCTTGTAGATGTCTATGGCAGGGAATATGCGCTTTTCGGAGAGCTTGCGGTCAAGGTGTATCTCCATGTTGCCTGTGCCCTTGAATTCCTCATAAACTATATCATCCATGCGGCTGCCGGTCTCGATGAGGGCGGTAGCGATTATGGTTAGGCTGCCTCCGTTTTCGATGTTGCGGGCAGCGCCGAAGAAGCGCTTGGGCTTATGCAGAGCTCCCGGATCCATACCGCCGGAAAGAGTCTTGCCGGTGGCGGGGATAGTAATATTGTAGGCGCGGGTGAGGCGGGTTATGGAGTCTATGAGGACTACCACGTCCTTGCCCTGCTCCACCAGGCGCATAGCGCGCTCCTGGGCCATCTCGGCCACGCGGGTATGATGCTCGGGCAGCTCATCAAAGGTGGAGTACAGCACCTCACCCTTTATGCTGCGCTGCATATCCGTGACTTCCTCGGGCCGCTCGTCTATGAGCAGCACTATACGGGTAACGTCGGGATAGTTGTTGGTTATTCCGTTGGCTATGTTCTTGAGCAGCGTAGTCTTGCCGCTCTTGGGCTGGCTGACGATAAGGCCGCGCTGGCCCTTGCCTATGGGGGCTATGAGGTCTACCAGGCGAATGGCCAGATTCTGGTCCTTTGCGCCGGTGCCGTCGTCATATTCCAGAGTGAGACGCTCATTGGGGTATATGGGCACAAGCTCCTCAAAGGGCTTACGCTTCATGGCCTCCTCGGGATCAATGCCGTTTATGGCTGTTATGTACAGCAGCGCGAGAAAACGCTCGCCCTCCTTGCTTGGACGGGTCTTGCCGGTGACGAGATCGCCTGTGCGGAGGCCGAAGCGGCGTATCTGGGCGATGGAGACGTATATGTCCTTGTTGCCCGGCAGATAGTTGTCGCTGCGGAGGAAGCCGTAGCCATCGGGCAGCACTTCGAGTACGCCTTCGCAATCGCCGCATTCTCCGCCCTCGAGAAGGCCGGGAACTGCGGGATTGCTGGTGCCGTATTCTTTGTTGTAGTAGCCCTCGGGACGGTCTGGTCTGCGGAAGCTTTCCTCGGACTGCTGCTCATAGGCGGCCTGATAGCTCTGCTGCTGATAGCCCTGCTGGTAGGAGGGCTGCTGGTAGCCCTGCTGGGAATAGTCCCTGTTATAAGAAGGCTGATAACTCTGCTGGGAGTAGTCCCTATTGTATGCCTGATAGCCCTGCTGCTGATAACGGTTCTGATTGTAGCCGTATCCCTGCCGCTGCTGATAATTCTGTTGATAGGGTTTGCGGTACTGCTGCTGATAGCCCATCTGACGGGGCTGCTGTGCCTGATACGCAGGTACATACTGAGAGCGGGGCTGTGCAGGAGCTTCGTGCAGAACGTCGCTGTGCCGCACGTGTGCTTCCTCAGCTGGCTGTTCTGCGGCCTGTATTGGCTGCCCGGATGCAGGGGCGGCGGGCTGTGGATCAGGCTGGGCCTCGAGCTGGGGAGCCGGCGGCTCAGCTGGCTGCTGCACCGCGGAGGGTATCGCTCCGCCGTTCATTATGATGTCCACAAGCTCGTTCTTGCGGTATTTTGTGAGTGACTTTACGCCCTGAAGCTTGGCGATCTCCCTAAGATCGTTCAAGCTCTTTTCCTGAAGCATTTCTCTGGTCACTGTGGGGGTACTCCTTTCGACATATGGCATAAAAATTTATAAAAAACCACGGAATTAGCTATAACTTTCAGTTGCTGATGCAGCAAAAAGCCGCATACCGATAGTATTACCAGAAAGTGGGAAAATATAATCACTGTTTTTCTTTCTGCCTGGCCTGGATCTAATCAATGAAAAAGCTATGCTGATACAATTGGTTTTATCCGGGAAAACATGTAATATCATAATAATAGTATATTCCAAAAAGAAAGCTGTCAAGCGTTAAAAGACATAAATTAACTTTATATTCACAAATGACAAAAAATGCCTGTTTTTTTATGGTATCGGCAAATTTTCCATAGAGCTTTTGCATATATATCTATGAAAGTTTCACAAGGGGGTAAAGCAAAAATGCAGGATCAGCGGCTGCTGGAAGGCGGAAGGATACGAAGCCATTCCATACACATAGACGACAGGCGGCTCATTAGCGTGACAGGTGTAAAGGACGTGGACAGCTTTAATGAGCAGTTCGTACAGCTTCTTACGGAAGCGGGAGAACTGAGAATAGAGGGGGCGGAGCTGCACATTACAAAGCTGAATCTGGACGAGGGGCAGGTAATGCTGGAAGGGGAGATATCCGCGCTTGAGTACGCCGAAGGCGAAGAGAGAGGAAGCCTGCTGGGAAGGATATTCAGATGAGGGAGCTGTTCCCGCCGGGAGAGCTGACCGAGTTTGCCGGATTTGTTGCGGCGGTTAACTGCGGGCTGGTAATAGGAATTATGTATGATCTGTTCGCGCTGCTGCGAAAGCCGTTCAAAAGCGCGGTGACAACGGGAATTATAGACCTGCTTTATTATGCCGCCGCTGTGGTTCTTGTGGCGCTTACGCTGCTGTATATAAATTGCGGCACGCTGCGGCTGTATCTTTTTGCCGCGATAGCATTGGGAATATACCTGTATGCACGTTTCCCGGGAAGGCTCATAAGGGCAAAAAAAGCGAAGAAGGCAAAATTTACAAAAAAACAGTTGCGTTGATGTTATATATGCATTAGGATAAGTAGTAAGTAGAAGTGTCTCCGGAGCGAGCGGTCAAAACTTTGAGCAGGACGCATAGGTAATGGCAAAGAGGGTAAGAAAACGGAATAAAAAGCGTATGCGGGCGTTTGCCGTGGGTTTTGTGGCGCTTGCATTTATAATCGCGGCCGTGCTCATATCCCAGCAGAAAAAGCTGGACGCTATAGCCGAGGAGCAGGCGCAGCTTCAGGAGGTAATAGCGGCGCAGAACGAGGAAAAGGCCCGCCTCGAGTACATGATAGAGTACAGCGGCAGCGAATCCTACCTCATACAGTACGCCCGTGAAAAGCTGGGCTACGTAAGGCCGGACGAGATAAAGTTCGATATTGACGGAAATAAATAACCTATATAGCAAAAGAGAACGGAATATCCGAGCGTCTTGCGGTCATTCGGATATGGGGACCGCTCTCTTTTTTTATATTATTTGATATCCAACTCCGGCGGTATATCTATTTCATCTGAAACATATTTGCCATTCTTTTTGCGCTGGCGCACGCATTCCGTAAGCAGATATTCTATCTGGCCATTTACAGAGCGGAAGTCGTCCTCTGCCCATGCGGCTATAGCGTCGTACAGCTTTGAGGAAAGGCGAAGGGGTATCTGCTTTTTATCGCTCGCCATATAAGGGACTCCTTAATACAGGCTGCCGGAGTTTACTACGGGCTGGGCATCGTGGTTGCCACAGAGCACCACGAGGAGGTTGGATACCATGGCGGCCTTACGCTCGTCGTCAAGGTCGACTATTCTGTTTTCGCTGAGCCTCTCCAGGGCCATCTCTACCATGCCAACGGCG
>ULQM01021268.1_pt1 | contig 16628 bp, 15 predicted proteins | sample 1954451 | NCBI WGS metagenome assembly ULQM01 (sample SAMEA4835655, study PRJEB28245) | human gut metagenome | biome: gut microbiome; material: fecal sample | place: Denmark | collected 2008 | reverse complement strand
TTGTTGCATTTCCTTTTCATCAAAAGGTTTCAAGGTGATAACTCTCTATCGGATTTTTGAGGGATGCCAAGTAGAAGATAAACCAATTATCTTTCTTCCTGCTACAGCATCCGAGGAAGAATTGGCCAATGCGATATTTTTCTGTTTGGGTAAAAGTAGTATGGTCATACGAACTTCAATAAATTCCACATCCGCTTATCTGAAGTTTATTAAAGAACGTTCGTTGAAAAGTTACTATCAACAATCCGTGGCTTGCATAGTAAAGTTGAATGTTCAAACAGGCATAATTCATTTAGAACTTTGGCAACAAGCTGATGATGGTAGAGGAATGACTCCTTGTCATGAACAGAGCCTTATGGCATTTGATGTAAAAGGCAATAGTCAACTTCTCGCCAAGTATGTCATGGAAATCTTAAGTGAAAGATTAGCTTTGAAAAAGGATAAGGTAACTATGGAATAAATAATAAGAATTGTAGCAAGAGAATAAACAAATGGATTCTGATAGTCTTGGCGATAAACATAGGTTTGCTGTGTTTTACAATATATGCATTTAGGCAGTACCAGCATCGGCAGGAAATTGTTAAGTTCGCACATTAATATTATTTCTTGTTTCCATAATGCGAATCGTCTAATTACGGCAAAAATACGCTAAATACCTGATACAACAAAAACTTTTTTCGATTTTAACATAAAAAATACCACTTTTTTCAACCTTTTTTTCCCGAATCCCTGCAAATCGCACAAATCGCATAGTTGGGGGTTCGGGAATGTTGTATCTTTGTATCGTCAATCAGAGAGGTTGATGCAGCAACGGTCTCGGCGGAGACACAGACTGCTTTTACTAAAACTAAATTTTTAAAAGTATGATTCTCATCAAATTAGCGAAGAACAAGAACAAGACAATCAAGGAAGCGTATGGCAAGTATTATGCGCGACCAGTAGTAACAGAAACCATCGGCATCGATGAACTCGCCGAACACATGGCGAGCCACAACACCCCGTTCTCGAAGGGTGCCATCAAGGGCCTTCTCACCGATATGGTGAGCTGTGTGAAGGAGCTCGTGCTCCAGAACAAGGCAGTGAAGATAGACAACCTCGCCATCTTCTCCATCGGCATCATCAACAAGATGGGAGCCGCCAGCATCAAGGAGTGGAGCCTCGCCAAGTTTGTAGAAGGCTACCGCCTCAGAGCCCGTGCTACCGGCAAGCTCAGCAACACCCAGCTCTCTCTCGATGCCAACGCCAAGAACGCTATGGATCTCCTCAACTCCAGCGAGAGCGCTGCAGGCGATACCACCACTGGCGATACCACACAGGGCGGCGGTACATCACAAGGCGGCAGCACCGACGGAACAGGCGACAGCGGAGACGGCCTGGAGTAGTAATCCGTCTCTCAAATATGCGAAACGACAGAAGAAGGAAGGAATGAACTGACCGGCGACAGGGATATTCCGAAGGCACAAAGCGGCTGGTTTTCATCCTGACGATTACGGATAAACAGCAAATCATAATGACCCAAGAACCTGCCTTTTACGGGTATCCGGGCCATCAGTTACTCCCCCGCCCTTCTTCTTCCAGAAACGCTTACTGAAACTAAATTTCAACCACTAAAACAAGCATGTGACTATCATTATCCACTTAGTATTAATCATTAAAAAACAAAGCAAAATGAAAAAAGTAAATTGGAAAGCCATCATCAACTTCCTCATCACGGTATTAACAGCTGTAGCCAGCTCATTCTGTGTACAGAACTGCTAAAAGAAAGGAGGTTGCCATGACACAGAAACATCGTAGCATTTCACTCATCGTGATCCACTGTTCTGCCACGAGAGTGACTCAGGATTTCACATTCGAGCAGTTGGAGGCCTGCCATCTTGCCCGCGGTTTCAAGAGTATCGGCTATCATTATTACATCACGAAGGATGGTGTGGTATATCCGGGTCGTCCGGAATCAGAGGTAGGAGCCCATGCCCGTCATTACAATGCCCACAGCATCGGCATCTGTTATGAGGGAGGTCTCGACAAGAACGGCAAGCCTGCCGATACGCGCACTCCAGCCCAGAATCAGGCTCTGTATTCGCTTCTGGAGAGCCTCTGCCTCTCCTATCCTGATGCAGAGATACTGGGCCACCGCGATTTGCCGAACGTTCACAAAGACTGTCCGTCGTTTGATGTCAAGCGATGGCTGAAGTTGGTAGATTTCCACATCTAGCCGAATTTCGGAAAGGAGTTCATCATATTTATTTTTTTAAGTTGATTCAAGCCCCACAGGTATTATTCCTGTGGGGCTTTTTCTGTTTCATCGGCGTTATATGGACTATTTATCTGAAAAATCACTGAGCTTTCGCAAGTTTTTGCCCTTAGACTTCCAGTCGTCAATCGTCCCCGTCTTAGACGAGAAATTGCAGCCTATCAGGTAAATCGTTCTGTTGTCTGTAGCATACTCACGGACATATCCTTTTTCCTCGATTTGTTTCAAGGCTTCAGTTGCTGACCCATCACGCTTAAATTCGAAGATATATACAAACATTGGGGTCTCAATAATGCAATCAACCCGTCCTTCACTTTGCTCCTTTTCTATTAGAACGGTAAAACTGCTTATCATGCGAATCACCAGATAGAAGGTATATTGAAAGTATCGCTCTTTTTCCCGCTCGTCATCTTTACGACGTTGGCTATAGGGTATACTGGCGAAGAAGGAAGTGAGTAGTTTCTCCAATTTGTCACAATCTCCCATCTTCATCGTATTAACAACTTCTACGACCCAAGCGTCAGGCGATTCCTTGGGCTTCAGATAGTTGGCAGCCACCATGGTTACGAAACCAGCTTTTACTTCATCATTTGGAAAATCCAAGAGATAAGAATCGGTATCCATGTTCCAATCCTTAATGGTAAGATAACCACTCTGGTAAATCATTGGCAATGGAGCCTCTGTATCCGCCTTGTAATCTATAAAACTGCTGGTAGGATAAAATTTCCCTGTCAGTTCATTGAGGTTTTCGTCGAAGTGAGCTAATAAGCGGACCAGATAAGTAGGCGAACCTGTACGGAACCAGAAATCACTCAGGATTTTCTTGCTCAGTGAGTTCAAGATACTGAAAGGATTGTAGATGTCGAGCATGCTTGGGCTGAAATGGTAACCGTCATATTTGCGCTTGAGCCGATATTTCATCTCATCCTCAGACACTTTATATCTTGCAGCCATTGCCTTGATTTGCTCATCAAAGACAGAATACAGTTCCTCTTCCGTGATGCCGCAAAGAGCCTCGTAGCGGTCGTCCATGCTGATGTCATCTGGTTGGTTGAAACCACTGAATACGCTTACTTGCGAGAACTTGGTAACACCTGTCAACAGCACGAATTTCAAATCTCTGTCAGCAGCCTTGAAGACACTGTAGAAACCTTTCATGATTTCACGATGTCGGTCTTCCAGCAAACGTTCGTTGCCTTCAGAATCGAAGGTCTTTAACCCTGTGTCTAAAACATCCAGTAAAGGTTTGTCATATTCATCAATCAGGACAACGGTGCCAAGTCCTGTCTTTTCGTGGGCAGCTTTCAAAACAGCCATGAATCTGTCTCCCAAGGTGTTGGCCAATGGGTTTCTGCCATAATTCAGTTCTTGGGTTTCAACAAAAGTCTGCAAGGTTTTTTCTAATTCGCCAGCCTGTGTGAAATTCTTGCCGTTGAAATCTATATGAAAAACCGGATATTGCTTCCATTCTTTTTCTAACTGTTCGATGGCAAGTCCTTTAAACAATTCTTTTTTTCCTTGGAAGTAGCATTCCAGGGTAGAAATCAACAACGACTTTCCGAATCGTCTTGGACGACTCAGAAAATATATTTTCCCATTATGCACTAAATCATAGAGGAGCTTGGTCTTGTCGAGATAAACATAACCGCCATCTACAATTTCACTAAAGTTTTGTATACCTATAGGATATTTCATATTGTTGCTTTTTATTGAATTTTTGGCAAAGTTACGAAAAAAGTTGGTATCTGCAAAATAATGCGGAATAAAATGTCTTTATTTTCAGATAAAAGCAATTCTTATGCTACAGAACTTTCGCAAGTTTGTATCACAAAGATTTTCATATCCCATATTTTTCTTCCAGATACTCATCACGCAGTTCCTTATCACTTTTATCTGAAGCGAACATGCCGCCCAATTCTTCCCAGCTGAACATTTTTGACTCAGCAGGAGCTTTTATATCCTCCTTTTCAGATATATCATCAACAATTTTTTGCAGGATTTTATTTACCCAATCCTCAATATTAAGTTTATCTTTTCTTGCTAAGATTGCCGCTTTGTCATATACATCTGGTCTTAATGTAATTGTTGCCATAATAATCTTTTTCTATTTAGCAATTGCAAAACTACATTTTTTTATTGAAAGTGCCAAATGAATTTGAAAAAAAATGCATTATTTTACTCTTTTTCCTCATATAACGGAATTTTTCCCGAATCCCTGCTAATCGTACAAATCTCTCAAATATGCGCAACGACAGAAGAAAAATAAGTGTTATTCATAGAGGATTATTAAAAAAGGGTGTGTCATGCAGTTATGACACACCCTTTTTCTGTTTATCTATTTCTTCTTCGGCAAACCTATCTTCTTGCCTACCTTGAAACGGTCGAAACCTTCGCCATAGACACCGATGACGGCACTCTGGCTGACAAAAGCGGTAGGATCTATCTCGTCGATAAGACGGAATATCTTCTGAGACTCACGCTGACGCGCCAATACAAACAGCATGTGGACATCCTTGCCACTGTAACAGCCATGACCATCCATCACCGTACAACCTCGGTCGGCAGCTGTATTGATGGCTGCACTGAGCTCCAGATATTTGTCGCTGATGATGAAGAACTGAACCGAACGGCGCAACGCATTCACCACATGATCTACACAGAGCGACTGCACAAAGAGGCAGACATAACCGTAAATCACCATCTCCCAATCGCGCAATACCAGATAAGAACTGGTGATGATACACAGGTCGCAAATCATGATGGCATGACCCAGGGAAATGTTCCAATACTTGTTGATCATCGCCGCGACGGTATCAGAACCACCCGTAGAACCATTGCAGGAAAGACCCAGACCGGCACTACTGCCCATGAAGAACGCACCGATGACCGTTGCCATGAACGGCTGGTCGTGAAGCAGCGGCGTCATGCCTACCGTATGCGTCTCTATCAGACGGGTAGTTAAGGCAAAGATACCAACACCATAGATGGTCTTCAGACAGAACTTATAGCCCAGAATGCGGAATGCGATGAGAAGCAGGAACACATTGAGCGCCAGATAAGATACAGATGCCGGGATGCCAAATCCCCAGTAAAGGATAGAAGCGATACCTCCTACACCACCCATCGTGATATGATTGGGAAGCAGGAAGATGTTCAAACCGATACTACCTTCTATCATCGCCAGGGCAATGATAACGTAGTCGCGGATTTCATGAAGTTTTGTTTTTCTCGTCATATAAATATACGTATTTCTTAAAATGCGGTGCAAAGGTACTAAAAAATAAGTAAAAAAAAGGCAGCTACGTGAAATATTACTTAAAAAACAAATCTTTTTTATGAAACCGGCACATTAATTCGAAAAGATTTCCTATTTTTGCAGAAACTATGCATTATTAATAATCAAAAATTTCTAGTCTATGGCTAATTACGAAAATGAAATCAACTCGTGGCCAGTCCTGAAAAACGGACTGCACTACAAATGGCTTGTCGACTACGCTGCATTCAGCGCCTTCGGTACTTTTGAGCTCACAGCAGAGGAATGGGAAAAACGCGACCTTATCGTCAACTTTAAAGGTAACTCTGAACTCACTACGGAGATGGACCATCAGGAAGCCCTGAAGAAGGCTATCGAAATGGTATCAGACAAGCTGAAGAGTCTTTTGGGCGAAGAGGCAGCACAGTTTACCCTGGTCTGCATTCCTGCAGCTCTTGAGGCGCATACCAAGCGCCGTTTCAAGGAGTTCAGCGAGGAGATATGCAAGGCTACGGGCATGACCAACGCCTACCCTGCCTTCAGCTACACGCATGATGTAGATGAAGATGGCGATCCTGTAGATGAACTCCATATCGACGAGGCTTTCTTCCAGGGCAAAAAGATCATTCTCTTTGATGACATCATCGCATCCGGCAATTCGGTAGCCAAGTTTGCCGACCAGCTGGAAGGATATGGTGCCAAGGTTGAACTGGCGCTAGCACTGGGGAAAAAGATTTCTGACGGATATGACCAGAAATAAGATACTATAAATTGATAGTTTTTTAGGCACGGATTACCGTGCTTAAAAAACACCGTTTATTATCAGAAAGCGATTTGCTTTCCCTTTTCTATGAACTCTGCATTCACGATGTCGATATCCTTCCACATCGCCATATCCGACTCCAATGCGGCCAGGCTTGAGATATCCTCGCCATAACCGAAGAGGCGCTCTATCATCACACCATAGGTAAGATGCTCTATCTTCTCTATCGGATGAAGAACCACCGATTCCTCAAAACTGCTTTTCTTTCCATTCCGGATTTCTACCAGCAAACGGGCACGTAGCAGTTTCTTAACCGACTGGTTGATAATCTGTTGAGGTATCTTCGTTAAATCATGAATTTCTTTCGGAGTATACGCCTGTTCGCCCTGATTGAACCGACGACATACCAGATGCATCACTACCCCACAGACCTTGATGCGCTGCACCAGTTTCAGGTGATCGTACTGCAAATCACCATCATAATAATGGATGTTCTGGTTGGTATGGCAAAGCAAGGCGCCAAACACTACGATAGCCCACGAAATCTGAAGCCATAACAGGAAAAGAGGAATGGCTGCCAGCGAACCATAGATGACATTGTAACTGGACAGAAAAACCTGCAGATAGATATATCCATACTGAAGTGCCGTCATGCAGACACCCGCCAGGAACGATGGAACCAGGGTACTGCGAACCCGAATATAGGTATTCGGGATGACATAATAGCAGAACACGAAGAACAGGAACATCGGAACAAAAGCCGCCAGATGAAGGATGAACGAAGGAATGGTATCCCCAATATCCGCTATCCTGTCTACATTATCCACCATATTCACCGTCCATACATTGATGCTCGAAGCAAAGAGTATCAGCAGTCCCAGACCAAACAGAATGGTAGGATATTCGGTAACAATCTGCTTCCACGAACGCTCGCCCGTATGCCAGATATCATCGAAGGTAAGCTCTATCTTCTGCATCAGCGAAACGATGGTATAGAGAAACATCACGATACCCGTACCGATAATATAGTTGCTCTGCGTATTCTCGATATAATTGTGAACGAAGTTAACGATGGTCTGCGCTACAACGGGCTGTGCCTCGAAGGTGGTAGAGAGCCAGGATTCGAGCAGAGAGGCATAGCCGAAACCACGGGCTATGACAAACATCATAGCCATGAAAGGTATCAGAGCCATGAAGGAGGCAAAAGTCAAGGCAGCCACATCCCTGGCCCACATATCCTTGAGATAGAAGATGCGACCGGCAAGCATACCCATCTTAATCCAAGACTTGAATCTGCCCCGGAAGTCTTTGATATTAGAAGAATTGAACTCTCTGATATCTTCGTAAAAACCTAGTATTCTGTTTATTACCCCCATAAGCTTAAAGTATTGGTTTCACGATAAAACATCAAATCCCTCCACAACACCACCGGGATGCCGTGAAGGGATTTGTCTTAGTATAAATTGCTACAGTTCTATGGATTAATAGAACTTGAAGTAGTTGCGAGCATTGTTGTAAGAGATATCCTCTACCATACGAGAGAGGCTCTCCATGTCGTTAGGAAGCAAGCCCTTCTCTACATCATTGCCGAGGAGGTTGCAGAGCAAACGACGGAAGTACTCGTGACGTGGGTAGCTGAGGAATGAACGTGAGTCGGTCAACATACCTACGAAACGGCTCAGGAGACCCAATACAGAGAGTGCATTCATCTGGCGAGTCATACCATCGAGCTGATCGTTGAACCACCAGCCAGAACCAAACTGGATCTTACCTGGGCAAGAACCATCCTGGAAGTTACCGAGCATGGTAGCGATTACCTCGTTGGCACATGGGTTCAATGTATAGAGGATAGTACGTGTAAGCTTACCCTCCATGTTGAGCTCATTGAGGAAGCTGCTCATAGCCTTGGCTGTAGTGAACTCACCGATAGAATCGAAACCGGTATCAGCACCGAGCTTGTTGTACATCAGTGTATTGTTGTCGCGGATAGCACCATAGTGGTACTGCTGTGTCCAGTCGGCAGCGTAATCCATCTCTGCGCAAACCTTGAGGAATGCATGCTTGTACTGACGGATTTCGAGGGCAGAAAGCTGCTGGCCACGCATAGCCTTGGCAAAGATAGTCTCAATCTGAGAATCTGTGTATGGCTCATCGTAGAACTCCTCGATACCGTGGTCGCTCAACTTACAGCCGTTCTCAGTAAAGAAGTCGTGACGCTTCTGCAAAGCATCAACCATATCCTGGAATGTAACGAGGTTAACACCTGCTACCTCACCGAGCTTGTTCATATAGTCAGCGAAATCTGGCTTCTCGATGTTCATAGCCTTGTCAGGACGCCAAGCAGGAATCATCTTGATTTCGAAACCGCTCTCACGTGTCTGCTTGTGGTAACGCAGGTCATCGATTGGGTCGTCTGTTGTACAAACGCACTCTACATTATAATGACGCATCAAGCCACGGGCGCTGAACTCAGGCAACTGCAACTTCTCGTTACACTCATCGTAGATTTCACGGGCTGTCTTAGGGCTGAGCTGCTTATCGATACCGAAAGCAGTCTTGAGCTCCAGATGAGTCCAGTGATAGAGAGGGTTACGGAATGTATAAGGCACTGTTTCAGCCCACTTCTCGAACTTCTCCCAGTCGCTAGTATCAGTACCTGTGCAGAAGCGCTCATCTACACCGTTGGTACGCATAGCACGCCACTTGTAGTGGTCGCCGCCGAGCCAAAGTTCTGTAATACTCTTAAACTTGTGATCATTGGCTACCATCTCAGGGATGAGGTGGCAGTGATAATCGATAATTGGCATTTTAGCCGCATGATTGTGGAAAAGATCCTGTGCAGTCTTCGTGTCGAGCAGGAAGTTTTCATCCATAAATTGCTTCATAATTCGTTATCGTAGTTTTTAAATGTTTATTTATACATTTCAAATTGTAGCGCAAAGATACAACAAATATCGGAAAAAAGAATCGTTTAAGCGAAATATTTTTGATAATTTCACTTAAACGATTACGTAGGCTGTATTATACAATGATTCTTGTCTTATGATAGCTTTCACGGAACTCGCTTGGCGAGCATCCTTTCTTTTTCTTGAAGATGCGGTTGAAGTTGCTGAGATTGTTGAATCCGCAATCAAAACCTATCTCGCTGATACTCTTGGCGGTATCTACCAGCATGCGGGCAGCATAACCCAGCCGCAGGTCGATGATATACTCAGAGATATTTCTGCCGGTATGGAGCTTGAAGAAACGGCTGAACGCACTGCTGCTCATGCCTGCCAGCGAGGCAAGCTCCGGCAGACGGAGTTCATCCATATAGTTCTTGGAGATGAAATTCTTCACCTTCAGGATGCGACGGCTATCGTCTTCTACCGTTACCTTGGCATAACTGCTGGAAGCCAGGGTGCGGGCATTTTCGCAGCGTGACAGTTCGTAGAGAATGGTCAGGAACTGCTGTACGGCATAGAAACCGTCTTTTACGGAACTTAAAGTATCGAGCAATCCGTATACCTTCATGATTGCCTGCATCGGGAATGAGAGTCCCTTCTTCGCTTCCTGCATCATACGGGTAATGCTGGCGTAGGGATTTCTTCCGAAGAGCGTTTCATCACTCATGGAGAAATCAAACTGGACGGTAATCTCACGGATGTCATCGCTGTGGCATTCGTTCTGCTCCCATACATGCTCCAGATCAGGCGATGTGATGAGACAGAGATCATAGTCGCCTATCACCTCCTGCGAATCTCCAACGATTCTTCTTACTCCCTTTGCATTCTCAACAAAGTTCAACTCGTACACCGAATGGTTATGGATAGGATAAGTAAACTCCTTCTTGTGTCGGTCCGCAATATAGAGCACATCCTTACCCATCAGCGGTGTTATCTCGTGTATGATTCTTCTATCATCTACCATGGTACTAAATGATTAATAACTAATCACTATTTTAGATATTCAAAGTCTTCAGAATGTCACTCATCTTCTGCTTGGTTGCGATACGGGTAGGAACCAGAGGCAGACGGAGCTCGTTCTCGATGAAGCCCATATCATTGAGCAGCGCCTTTACGCCGGCAGGGTTACCGTCAACGAAGAGCAGACTGTAGAGCTCGGTAAAAGAATGATGAATCTTACGGGCTGGCTCATATTCGCCACGGAACTCGAGACGGATCATACGGCTGAAAGCCTTAGGCAGGGCATTGCCGATAACAGAGATAACGCCGGCAGCACCACTGGCAATCATTGAGAAGGTAAGCGCATCATCGCCGCTGATAACATCAAAATTATCAGGCTTGTTCTTGATAATCTCATCTACCTGCTCCAGACTGCCACTAGCCTCCTTCACGGCTACCACATTAGGGAAGTCGCGGGCGATACGGCAGGTTGTTTCAGGCTTCATGTTGACACCGGTTCTGCCAGGAACATTGTAGAGCACGATAGGCAGCGGACTAACCTGAGAGATGGCCTTGAAGTGCTGATAGAGACCTTCCTGAGAAGGTTTGTTGTAGTAAGGACAGATACTGAGGATGCCATCGATGCCACTCCAGTCTGAGTTCTTGATTTCTTCAACGACAGCAGCAGTATTATTACCGCCACAATATTTCAATATCTTGATGCGACCCTTGTTCACGTCTTTCACCAATTCTGTGATTTTATCTTTCTCTTCCTGTGTAAGACATGGAGCCTCACCAGTTGTGGCAAGGATGCAAAGGAAGTCTGCACCATTGTCAATTTGAAACTCTACCAATCGCTTGAGCGACTGATAATCAACTGAGCCATCGGTGTTGAAAGGAGTAATAAGGGCAACACCTAAACCCTTGAATATGTTCTGTGCCATAATCTATAATATCAAAAACGTTGGCAAAAGTACACAATTATTGTCAATTTGCAAAATAAAATTGAACTTTTCTTTCAAGATTGTACCATTTTTGAAAAAAATCTGTATTATTATACCATATTTCACGTTTTTTTAGTAACTTTGCACCCGAATTAAGCAAAGAACGTAGAACAAATCAAAGCTCAAAGTTCATAGCAAAAAACAATAAAGTTCAAAGATCATCATGAGATATTTCATATTCTTCGGTTACGACGGCACCAACTACCACGGCTGGCAGATTCAGCCCAATGCCAATTCGGTACAGCAGGAGTTGCAGCGCGCCCTCTCCATACTTCTGAGAAAGGAAATGGAGGTGGTGGGAGCAGGAAGGACCGATACCGGCGTACATGCACGACACATGGCAGCCCACTTCGATACCGACAGGATTCCGATGGAACCCGACCAGCTAGTATACCGCCTGAACCGCATCCTGCCCCGCGACATCGCCGTATACGAAATAAGGGAGGTAGCCCCAGAGATGCATGCCCGTTTCTCTGCCATCTCGCGCACATACCATTATTATATACATACGCGGAAGGATCCGTTTGAGCGCCATTATTCACTGCAGATGAACTATCCCCTGAATTTCGAGAAGATGAACGAGGCGGCTCAGCATTTTCTGCATCACGAAGACTATGCAGCGTTCTGCAAGGCTGGTGGCGACAACAAGACTACCATCTGCCATGTAACAGCCGCCCGATGGATACAGACCTCTCCTACCACCTGGTATTTTGAGATTACCGCCAACCGTTTCCTGAGAAACATGGTGAGAGCCGTAGTGGGAACGCTCATCGATGTAGGCAGAGAAAAGATTACGATGGAACAGTTTCTCGATATCCTGCACAACGGAAGCCGCAGCGATGCAGGCGAAAGCATGCCGGGTAACGCATTGTTCCTGGAAGACGTAGGGTATGATTTCAAAGATTAAATGATTAGAAACACAAGGGCGCGAGCCTCATTCAACATTCAACATTCAACATTTAACATTCATAAAAATGTGGTTAGTATTAGCATTTCTCTCAGCAGCGCTGCTGGGATTTTATGATGCCTTCAAGAAGAAGGCGCTTTCAGGTAACGCAGTGATTCCCGTGCTCTTTCTGAACACGCTCTTTTCATCGCTCATCTTCCTGCCGTTCATCGTGATGAGCTATACAGGAAATTCGCTGGATGGAACGATGTTTCATGTAGCAGAAGGCGGATGGGAAGTTCACAAGTACATCGTGCTCAAGAGTTTCATCGTATTGAGCAGCTGGATCTTCGGTTATTTCGGCATGAAACACCTACCGCTCACCATCGTGGGACCTATCAACGCCACCCGACCGGTAATGACACTCGTGGGTGCCCTGCTGGTTTATGGTGAGGTACTGAATCTGTATCAGTGGATTGGTGTCATCCTTGCCATCATCTCCTTTGCCATGCTTTCGCGCAGCGGCAAGAAAGAGGGTATCGACTTCAAGCACAACAAATGGATTTACTTCATCGTGCTGGCTGCCGTGCTCGGTGCAATAAGCGGTCTCTACGACAAGTATCTGATGGCTCCACCAGAGAATGGTGGTGTAGGATTAGACAGAATGATTGTGCAGAGCTGGTACAACATCTACCAGTGTTTCCTCATGGGAGCCATGCTGCTGATGATATGGTGGCCTACCAAGAAGAATTCTACCCCATTCCACTGGCACTGGAGTATCATCTTCATCAGTATCTTCCTTTCGGCAGCCGACTTCGTTTATTTCTACGCTCTGAGTCTGCCTGGCGCCATGATCAGTATCGTGAGCATGATTCGCCGCGGTTCGGTCATCGTCAGCTTCCTCTTCGGTGCAGCCATCTTCCATGAGAAGAATCTCAAGGCGAAGTTCGTAGATCTTCTCCTCGTTCTGCTCGGTATGCTGTTCCTCTATTTCGGAACGAAGTAATGATTAGATAAAAAAAAGTCTTGCAAGCATATAGCCTGCAAGACTTTTTTTATGTTTTATGTTTTTTACCAGATATGTGCACGCTTGTTCTTAGGAACAAAGAGCTTGTCGCCCTTTTTGATGTTGAATGCCTTATACCATGAATCCACCATTGGGAGGGCACCGTTTACACGAGCCTCGTTTGGAGAGTGAACATCCACGGTCATCAGATACTGCAGGTACTCAGGACGGGCATTGCCTGCCCATACACGTGCCCATGCCAGGAAGAAGCGCTGTTCTGGAGTAAATTCATCCTTTACGCCCAACTTTTCTGTCTTCATCACATTCTGAAGTGCACGGAAAGCGATGTTCAAACCACCATTGTCACCGATGTTCTCACCCAGGGTCATCTGGCCGTTTACCTTCTTGCCAGCCAACTCAATCGTGTTGAAATGGTCAACCAGGATCTTGGTGCGAGACTCGAAGTTCTTCTTGTCAGCAGCAGTCCACCAGTTGTTCTGGTTTCCGGTCTTGTCAAACTGGCTGCCCTGATCGTCAAAGCCATGACTCATCTCATGACCGATTACAGCACCGATACCACCATAGTTCATCGCATCATCGGCTGTCGGGTCGAAGAATGGAGGCTGGAGAATAGCTGCAGGGAAGCAGATCTCGTTGGTAGTTGGGTTATAATAAGCATTGATAGTCTGAGGAGTCATTCCCCACTCTGTCTTATCTACCGGCTTGTTCACCTTGCGGGCGATTTCATCCTTGGTAAAGAACTCAGAGATATTTGCCATATTCTCGTAGAGAGAAAGGCTGTCATCTACCTGCAATCCGCTATAGTCCTTCCACTTGTCAGGATAGCCGATCTTGATGATAAAGTTCTCCAGCTTATCCTTAGCCTGTGCCTTGGTAGCAGCACTCATCCATGTAGCCTCGTCGATGCGCTGTGAAAGCGCAGTCTGGAGATTGTGAACCAGTTCGAGCATACGCTTCTTGCTGCTCTCTGGGAAGTACTTCTCTACGTAAATCTTTCCGATAGCCTCGCCCAACACACCGCTCACGGTACTTACGGCACGCTTCCAGCGAGGACGGTCCTGCTGAACACCGCTCATTACCTTGCTCAACTCAAAGGATACGGCACGGAAATCATCGCTCAATACGCTGGTTGCACCAGAAATCACCTTGATCTCTGCGTATGTCTTCAGATCATCCAGAGAGGTCTCTGCGAGAATCTTCTCAACCTCGTGGATTGGTTCAGGCTGACCCACGCAAATTTCCTTGAAAGCAGGGAAACCGGATGCCAGGAACACATTGCCCCAGTCGATGCCAGGATAATCGAGCACGAGCTGGTTGTAGGTCATCTTGTGATAGTTCTTGTCGATGTCGCGGAGCTGTACCTGGCTATAGCTTGCCTTAGCGATGCGGGTCTCGATAGCCATCACAGCCTCCATCTTCTTCTGGGCGGTAGCCTCGTCGTTGCCTACCATCTGGAAGAGCTTCTTCATATAAGCCTTGTATGCATCACGAATCTTCTTGGTCTGCTCATCATCGTTTACATAGTAATCGCGTACACCAAGACCGAGACCACTCTGGTCTACCTCAACGAGGTTGTTGGCGGCATCACGAAGGTCGGCGCCCACACCGATGCCATACATCATGGTACCCTCGCCACGGAAATCGAGCTGAGCGGTAACGAGCTGATACTCTCTGCGGTCCTTGATGGCTACAATGCGGTCGAGAGTTGGCTTGATAGGTGCCCATCCCTCCTTGTTCAGGCGAACGCTGTCCATACGGAGGTTGTAGAGCGAACCGATCTTCTGTCCGAGTGAACCCTTCTGCTGTGGCTTGGAAGCATATTCAAGGATGATGTCCTGGATGCGCTTCTGGTTCTGCTCAAAGAGATCGGTGAAAGCACCATTGTCGGTATGCTCGGCATCGAGTGGATGATTCTTCATCCAGTTGCCTGCGGCATAGCGATAGAAATCATTACCCGGCTTGATGGTCAAGTCCATGTTGGTCTTGTCAATACCGGAGCCCAACTTCTCCTGCTGGGCAAAAGCAGTTGTTGCACTGAGCAACAATGCTGCGAATAATACTTTTGTTCTCATTATTGTTTGTATTTAACTGTTTCTTTTTTTATAAGGGCGAGACCTGCAAATGTCAGGGCGCCATTCAGCATCAGAAGCTCATAACCGAACTTATAGCCCACATACTGCGAGGTAAGGGTATCGATGGCGAGGCAGATGAGCGGACTGGCGATGCAGACCCATGGCGACCAGCGGTCGTTTACCTGACGCTTGGTGAGCAGACTGAAGGCAAACAAACCCAACAGCGGACCGTAAGTATAAGAGCAGAGGATGTAGATGGCATCTATCACGCTCGTAGAATTAATCGCCTTGAAAGCAATGATGAAGAGCATGAAGACGAAAGCTACCAGCAGATGCATGCGCTTGCGGAGCTTCATATCCTCTTTCCTGCCCAATATATCCACACAGAGACTCGTAGTAATAGCGGTCAAAGCTGAATCGGCACTCGAAAAGCTCGCCGCCACGATACCGATGGTGAACAAGACCACCACCAGGTTTCCCATCGCCCCCGAAGCCGCAAACATCGGCAACAGATCATCAGGAGCATCAGGCAAAGCCACTCCCTGTTTCTGGGCCAGCATCACCAGCAACACACCCAGACTCAGGAAAAGCAGATTGGCAGGCACAAAGGCAAAACCATAGGTGCAAACATCCTTCTGGGCCTCACGGAGCGACTTGCAGGTAAGATTCTTCTGCATCATGTCCTGATCAAGACCAGTCATCACAATCACTACAAAGACACCGCTGAGGAACTGTTTCCAGAAATTCTGTTTCGACATCCAGTCATCAAAGACAAAAATACGGGAATGACTGTCGTGAGCTATCGCAGTGATCGCTTCGGAAGGAGTCATGCCCAACGCCGACATCACCTGACAGATAATGAGGATGAGCGCAGCAAACATACAGAGCGTCTGAAAGGTATCCGTCCACACCAGCGTCTTGATGCCACCCTTGCGCGTATAAAGCCAGATAAGCAGTACCATGACAGGAACCGTGACCCAGAACGGAACACCAATCCCATCGAGCACGAAACGCTGCAAGAGGATACAGACGACAAAGAAACGGACCGCCGCACCCGTCATCTTGGACAAGAGGAAGAACGAAGCTCCAGTCTTATATGAACGTTCCCCCAACCGCTGCTGCAGATAACCGTAAATCGTAGTGAGATTATAGCGGTAATAGATAGGAAGCAAAAGAAAGGCAACCAGGAAATAACCCAGGATGAAACCGATGCACATCTGAAGGTAGGTCATATCCGTTCTCATCACCATGCCCGGCACACTGACAAAAGTGATGCCCGAAATAGACGCACCCACCATACCGAAAGCAACCATATACCAAGGCGAACGGCGGTTGGCACGATAGAAAGTTTCATTACTTGCCATTTTACGGGCAGTAAGATGACTGAAGAGCAGCAGCACACAGAAGTATGCCAGAACTGTGATAACGATAGCCATATTCTCTTAGATTTAAATAAAAACAAAAAACCTCCGAGATCACTCTCGAAGG
>ULQM01067035.1_pt1 | contig 16712 bp, 17 predicted proteins | sample 1954451 | NCBI WGS metagenome assembly ULQM01 (sample SAMEA4835655, study PRJEB28245) | human gut metagenome | biome: gut microbiome; material: fecal sample | place: Denmark | collected 2008 | reverse complement strand
GGTGGTCTGTCTTGCCCGTCAAGTGGGCACTCAGTGAACAAGCGTTGGGCATTGACTGAACAAGCGTTGGGCATCGACTGAACAAGCGTTGGGCATCGACTGAACAAGCGTCGGGCATTTATTGCCCGTGCGGTGTGCACAGAGTGCCCAAAAGCTTAATTATTAAGGTGTTGCCCTTACAGGGCGTACTGTTCAATATATAACTCAATACCCAGGGCGCTGCCCTGGGTTATGTGATTGTTGGGCTTTCAGCCCGCATTAGTTGAGTTTTAACACTCTCTCCTATAATATTTGATTTTCCAAGACTTTTTTGCTTTATTCCCCTTTTGCCAGCCATTTCGCAAAGAAGCGGTCGCTGACAAAGAAGCCTTTTGGGGTCTTGCTGATCAGTTGCTTGTCCACTAAAGCCTTCAGGGCAGTCTTTACGCTGCTGGTGGCAGGTAGGTGGTGGGTGATGATGAACTGTTGGCTAAGTGGGGAGGAAACTATTTGCTCCTTGGCAATTGCTAACAAGAGTAACTGCTGGTTTTCGGTCAGCCATGCACAATAGTTTTGGTATGCCATGGCTTGCTCCTCTATCAACTCTTGAATCACTTCATCCACTAAGTCCTTATTGATCTGCTCATCACGATGTTCGTAAATACCATGTAAGATGGCTTGCACATACCAAGTTACGCTGTCGGCTTGCGAGTAGATATAGGTGAATGTGTCTACATCTACCTCTCGTTTTTGTGATGACAAAAAACGATTGGCAAATGATAGATATCTTGACTCGGCGATACATGGTAGTGACAAGACAAGAGAACTCTGGAAGAATGGGCGATTCGCCGACAAAAACATCTCTTCCATCATGTGCTGTTGACTGCCAGAAAATACGAAATATACATTGGGCAGGAATTGGATGTAGGAGCGTATCAATGCTTCCACTCCATCCTCTGGATAGTTCATGATTTGTTGAAACTCATCTATTGCCACGTAGCATCGCTTTCCAGATTGCTTCATGTACTCGAAGATTCGCTTCAAGCTTTCTCGTCCCTCGTTTGGCTTCAAATCCAAAGAAAATGTTGGAATGCCTGTCAGTTCGTCAATTGTTAGCGTTGGTCGCCAACTGCTGAAGAACTCCTGTACTTTACGCAAGGCGGATTGAGAGATTGTATCTAATTTCCCAATGATTTCCGAAGCCATCAGTTGCACCATCTGCTCCAAGTTCTTGGTGGCAAATATGTCTAAGTAGAAGCATTTCACATCATCATATTGCTTTTCCAACTGTTGGAAGACATGATGGATTAATCCAGTTTTGCCCATACGGCGAGGTGCGACAAGCGTGATATTTCGCTCGTTATGGAGCGAAGTCATCATCTTCTCAGTTTCTTTCTCACGGTCACAAAAGTACTCTGCTCCTTTGTATCCATACATCACGAAAGGGTTGTTAATTGTTGCCATAATCTTATTGCGCTTTTTACGTTGCGCAAATTACGCAATAATTATCGAGACAACCAAATGTTTTCAAGTTTTTTAATAATTATCCCATATCATCAAACAAGTCATCCATTGTCAGTTGCACTTGTGCAATTGCTGAATGGGCATTGGGGCGGATGCCGAATGTAGTTATAAGTATAGGCAAGATGCCATGCCGAACACCTGTCTCTTCTACAAAATCACGTCTTCTTCCATATACTGCTACAAACTCTGCTTTGCCAGAATTAAAATATTCTGTCAACTGTGTGATTTCTGTCTTTCTGCCTACTATTTGCTCCATAACTGATATTCTTTAGCTGTTTATTGTGTTGCAAATTTAAGGAAAATATTTGAGAAAGCAAGCGATTCTTTAGCCAAATCGAAGAAAAAACGCTCGATTTGGCTATTGTTTGCTCATATTCCTCACCAGCATTTGGTGGTTAAAAAGAAATGTTGTACCTTAGCGGCATCATCCTAATAAATAAAAAATATGGGACATCAAGAAGATATTGTAAAAACTGAAAGTAAAATCATTGTCATCAGGGATACGCAAGTTATCCTTGACAGAGATGTTGCGGAATTGTATGGAGTAGAAACCAGAGAAATCAACCAAGCACTAAGAAACAACCCTAAAAAGTTTCCTCCAGGTTATGTTATTGAGTTGAATAACAACGAGAAAGAAGAACTCATCAAAAATTTTGATCGGTTCAAAAAACTCAAACATTCCACTGTTGCACCTCACGCATTTACTGAACAAGGACTTTATATGCTTGCCACTATTCTGAAAGGTGATTTAGCCATCAGCACTACCATTGCCATCATTGATACATTTACCCAACTTCGCAAATTGGCAAGAACCATCGACAAGGTGAACGAAGATGCTAAGGAGCATGGTATTTATCCGGACAAGAACACAGAGGACAAGATACAGACTGCCATGAACGAAGTCTTCGCCGACAACTTGCCACTGAAAATGCGCAAGCTTACCTTTGGTGTGAACCTGGGAATCCTCAAATTCTCTTTGGAAACAACAAGGGAATCCAAAGAATAAAAGAATATAAAAAAGCGGTTTCTATTCTGAGGCCGCCTTTTTTGTATGCCCTGCATTCTTTCGACCTGTACGGTTGGCACGCCCTGAAGGGTAGGGTATGTGGGGCAAAACTTAAGTAAAAAAGCAATACGCCGATAACAGGAGCTTATCGCTTTTCGCCTCCTGAAACAACATGATTCTGAACTGAGGTCATGAAAGATACTATGAATTTGCACAGAAAATGCAAACGTTTGCGCAAGTCGTTTGCTTGATTTAGGTCAAGAAAAGATTGTCACTACAAAAGAAAATCATAACTTTACCACCGAAAACAAAAAACAAGAAGAATATGAAGAAAGTTTACTTGACACTTATTGCACTCTTAGCAGTAATCAGTGCTTCGGCACAGGGATGGCCGGCAAACTACAATGGAGTCATGCTGCAGGGCTTCTCTTGGAATGCATACGAGGCTGCACAATGGAAAGCTCTTGAGGCTCAGACTACAGAGTTCAAAGGATTCATCGACCTCGTATGGGTTCCTCAGAGCGGAAAATGTGCTGAAACCGTACAGGTAATGGGCTATAAACCCTATTACTATTTCAACCACAACTCCAGTTTCGGAACAGAAGAAGAGTTGCGTTCCATGATCAAGACTTTTAAGAACAATGGTATCGGAACCATTGCCGATGTAGTCATCAACCATCGCAATACCGAGGGTTGGTTCACTTTCCCTGCAGAGACATACAATGGAGTGACCTACCAGATGAAATCTACCGATATTTGCAAGAATGACGATGGTGGCAAAACGGCAACACAAGCTCAAAAAGAAGGTGTCAGCCTCAGCAACAACACCGATGAAGGCTCTGACTTTGGTGACTGCCGCGACTTGGACCACAAGAGCGCAAACGTACAGAAAGTGGTAAAGGCTTACTTGAAATTTCTGAAAGAAGACCTTGGCTACATCGGCTTCCGCTACGACATGGTAAAAGGTTTCAACGCAAGCCATGTGGGCGACTACAACACAGCAATAGGTATTAAGTACTCCGTAGGCGAGTATTGGGATGGAGTAGGCAATATCAAGAACTGGATCAACAATACAGGCAAGAAGAGCGGTGCCTTTGACTTCCAATTCCACTACAACATGACCGATGCTATCAGAAGCAACAACTGGACAAAACTGAACAACAGCAGTCTGATGTCTGATCCTTCTTATCGTCAGTATGCCATAACCTTCGTAGAAAACCACGACATACAGGTACGCGAGGACAATAGCAACGAGGGAAGCAAAGACCCTATCCCTACAGCATATATTCCTGCTGCTAACGCATTCATGATAGCCATGCCTGGTACTCCTTGTATCTTCCAGCCTCACTGGAAAGCATACGAGCACGAGCTGAAGAGCATGATAGAGGTCCGCAAATTGGCAGGTATCACCAACACAAGTTCTTACAATAATTGTGCCAACAACAAACAGTATTTTGCCAATGCAGTAAACGGAACCAATGGACGCAAGTTGTTGGTTGTTGTAGGTATTCCAAGCATGATGACTACCCCATCAAAGACTGAATATACCCGCATCCTCTCTGGCAAAAACTACATGTACTATCTGTCAAACGACACAGAGACTGCATGGGCAGACAAAGCTTCTGGCACATACGAAGAGGGCTTTAAAGTAACTCTTACCGCTGTCAGCAAGAACAGCACTGCTAAGTTGGTTTACACCACCAATGGCAGCGACCCTACAGCCAGCAGCACTCAGGCAACAAGCGGTACATCTATCAACATCAGCAGTTCATGCACACTGAAGGTAGGTCTGCTCATCAATGGTACTGTAAGCGGTATTCGCACTTATAACTATAGCATCAAGCGTTTCGAGCCATACAACATCACTGTTTATGTAAACACAGATGCCGTCAATTGGAAGAAGGTGAACTTCTACTATTGGGGTGACACTGATGATAAACCAGAATGGCCTGGAACCCCCATTACACAGACCAAGATGATTGATGGCAAGAACTGGTATTATAAGGACTTCACCATTACCCAAAAAGGCGGAATGCTCAACTTTGTTTTCTGCGAGCCTAACGATGCAGGAACAAAAGAGAAATCTCAGTCACTCGACATTACAGGCATCAACTCAACCGTCTTCATCAAGGTTGGTCCTGAAAAAAGCGGTGGAAAATATGTCGTAACTAATGTCACTAAAGAAGTAAACACTGGCATCGACCAGCCTATCATCGAGAATACAGGCAAAAACGTCAATAATGCCTGGTACACCCTTAGTGGTATGAAGATGAACCAAAAGCCCAACCAGGCTGGCATCTATATCCACCATGGCAAAAAGGTAGTTATCAAGTAAATAAAAAAACCTAACATATAATTCATCTATTCAACTGGCGGCTCACGTTATGCGAGGGTCGCCAGTTTTTCGTATAGAGTAAAATAGCCGAGAAAGAAGAAATATCATTTTTTCGGTAAAACATTTGGAAGCAAAAGAGAAAAAATGTATCTTTGCATAAGATATTCTGCACTCGGCAATCTGAAAACAAGTTTTCAATGCGCTCGTTGGTGCCATCTTTGCATAAGATATCCTGCACTCGGCAATTATCATTTAAACAAAAAGGAGGTTTTATTATGGCAGAACTGAGAGATAGATACATCCGTTTCGACTGGGCAATCAAAAGATTACTCCGTCAGAAAGCTAATTTTGACGTTTTGGAAGGATTCCTTACCGTATTTCTGAATGAAGAAGTAAAAATCATAGAAATACTGGAAAGTGAAAGTAATCAGCAGAAAGAAGATGATAAGTTCAACCGCGTTGATATAAAAGCCAGAAACAGCAAGGGAGAAATTATCATTGTGGAAATACAAAACACAAGTGAACTGTACTACTTAGAGCGAGTTCTTTATGGAGTAGCAAAAGCTATTACTGAGCATATCAACCTCGGCAACAGCTATAAAGAGGTGAAAAAGGTATATTCTATCAGCATCTTGTACTTCGATCTCGGAAAAGGTTCTGACTACATCTATATCGGACAGAACAATTTTACAGGTCTGCACACGAAAGACCAGCTCGTGATAAGTGCCAAGGAAAAGAACAATATCGTAAGAAAATCACCTTCTGAGATTTTCCCTACCTATATCCTTGTGCGTGTCAACGAGTTCAATAAAGTGGCAAAATCACCATTGGAAGAATGGGTAAACTATCTGAAGAATGGCGTTATCTCTCCAGACACTAAAGCTCCAGGTCTGCAAGAGGCTCGCGAGAAGCTAAAATACTACGAGATGTCGGATGCAGAACGTCACGCATACGACGAGCATATCAATGCCATCATGATTCAGAATGACGTACTCGGCAATGCTAAATTAGAAGGATTGGCTGAAGGAAGAGCTGAGGGAAGAGTTGAAGGAAGAGCTGAGGGAAGAGCTGAAGGAAGAGCTGAGGGAAGAGCTGAAGAGAAAAAAGCAATAGCCCGCAACCTGCTTTCACAGAACATTCCTTTGGAAATTATTTCCCAAGCCACAGGACTGAGCATAGAAGACATTCGGTTATGTCACCCTCACTCTTGAAGAGGAAATATTCAACTGTTGTTGGTGCGCTCTATTCTGAGCACCAGGTCGCAATAGTCGACCACAGCAGGACGATGGGTAATGAAGATAATGGTCTTGTCGTGAGAAGACAGGATGTTCTGCAATAGCTGGCGCTCGGTTTCTGGGTCAAGGGCACTCGTAGCCTCATCGAAGAGCATGATGCTGCGATTGCGCAACAGACTGCGGGCTATGGCAATACGCTGTGCCTGTCCTTCACTCAGTCCTCCTCCCTGTTCGCTGCAAAGAGTATCCAAGCCTGCAGGCAACTCCATCACAAAGTCGGCGCAACTCTTATGCAGAGCCTCCACCATCTCCTCATCAGTAGCATCGAGCTTACCCAACCGCAGATTGTCGCGGATAGTTCCGCTCATCAGCGTGTTGCCCTGAGGCACATAAACAAAGTTGCATCGATGAAGCGGAGTGAGCGTCTGACTCTTCACCTTATTATATATAGAGAGCTGACCTTGCTGCGGACGAAGCAGAGCCAGGATAAGGCGAACAAGAGTTGTCTTGCCGGCACCTGTCTCACCCAAGATAGCAGTACAGCTGCCTGGTGTGAAATCGAAATCGAGCTGATGAATGACATTGCGGGCATCGGAAGCTGAATCGTCCTCAGACTGCTCTGCCTTGTAGGCATAACTCACTCCCTCAAGGCGAATGCCGCAAGGCGAGTCTATCTCTATTGGCTCACCCTGTTCCTCCAATGGATTTTCCTCCAACTCCATGAGTCGTTCGGCAGCAGTAAACACCCCCACAAAGGCAGGAACCAGCTTGGCAAGGTTGCGTGCCGGACCCTGTATCTTGTTGACAAGCTGCAGAAAGGCAGTCATGCCGCCAAAGGTAAGCGAACCTGCACTCATGCGCACGGCAGCCCAAAGGAATGCCACCAGATAGCCCAAGGCGAAGCCAAAGTTAAGAACCAAGTTGCTGAACACGCTGAATATGGTCTTACGCACCACTTTGGAGCGAAGCTCGCACTGGGTGTTCTCCAACCGTTCCACCATGACGCTATTACTCTCCAAGGTCTTGATAAGCATGCGGTGCTGGATGGTTTCCTGCAGCACACTCTGAACCTTACTGTCGGTATCGCGCACCTGACGGGTCAGGAATCGCATCTTGCCCATATACACTTTGCTGAAAGCCAGGAAGATGGGAATCATAACGACGATGACTACCGACAAGAGCTTATCCATGGAGAAGAGATAGAAGAAGGCGCTGAGGAAAAGCGCCAGGACGCTCAAGGTACTTGGAATAGTCTCGGTAAGGAAGCCTACCACTTGCGACACATCCCCCTCAAGCCTGTTGAGCACATCCCCCGAATGAAGGCGCTCCCTGCCCTGCCACTCCGAGCGAAGGATGCGGTCGAGCATACGTTGCTGCATACGGTTCTGCGCCTTGATGCCCAGGAGGTTTCTTATCCAGATGCCAGAGATGTTGAGTGCGAAATCGCATAATATCAGTCCACCCATCAATGCCACAGCCCAATAGATATTGCCCTGCACGGCATGCGAAGCCACATCGATGGCATGCTTCACCGCCCACACCTGTCCTAAACTGACAGCAACAGACAGCAAGCCGACAACAGCATTGAGCGTAGCCTGCAGACGGTTGCCACGCCAGGAACGCCAAAGCCACTTGAGCAGGGTCTTGGCATCATACTTGAACTTGGGAACCTTGATTATCTTCATCCATCTCTTCATTTGAATTCTTCACGCTTCGTTCTTCACTCTTCACTTAAATTCATCTTCCTCTCTGATCGGCACCCCACATCAACTTCTCTCTCAGAGTGGAGAAGTATCGCTGGTTGCGCTGTTTTACTATTTTAATGGTATGGGCAGCCTTGCGGATAACGAGACGTGTGCCTTCAGTCATTCGCTCACTGCGTCCGTCGATGGCAACAAGGTAGTTGTGGCTACGGCTCTCCACATCGAGTGTTATCTCTGCCGTGTCATTAATGACAACGGGACGAATATTTAAACTATGAGGAGCCACGGGCGTGAGACACAGGCTGCTGCTCTGGGGAATGATGATAGGTCCGCCATTCGACAGGTTGTAGGCTGTAGAGCCCGTAGAAGTGGTCACGATCAGTCCGTCAGCCTGGTAGTTAACAAGAAACTCTCCATCCACCTGCGTGCGAATAGAAATCATGGACGCATCGTCACGCTTCAGCACGGCAATATCGTTAAGGGCAAAAGGATTACCTGCCAAGACACCTCCCTCTGCCTCCACCTGAATGACGACATGTTCCTCTATCTGGCACTCACCGGCATACAAGCTGTCCAAGGCTGCCTCCACCTCGCCAGGCAACACATCAGCCAGGAAGCCCAGTCGCCCCATATTGACACCGATGATGGGTGTTCCCTTGGCTCCCACTCTGCTGGCAGCCTTGAGGAAGGTGCCGTCGCCTCCCATGGAGATGACATAATCCACATCGAAGTTATAATCCTCGAACACTCCTGCCGCCTTCACATCGATGTGCTGACTGCGGGTGAGAAACTCGTAATAGGCATTCTCCACATAGATTTCGGCGCCTTTCTGCGCTAAATAGTCCAGGATTTTCTCTATCGAAGTAGACTTCCTGGCCTGGTACTCATTGCCAAATATCGCAAATTTCAATGGTTGTCGTGTCATTTATTTTGCTGTTTCAATTATTATTCTTACTTTTGCAAAGGTAATAATATAAATCGAATAATCAGACAAAAAGAACATAAAATTATGGCAAAGGTATACGAATTTCTTGCCAACGGCTTCGAGGAAATCGAAGGTTTGGCTCCGGTAGACATACTTCGCAGAGGTGGTGTAGACATCAAGACCGTAAGCATTACGGGCAGCGAATGGGTAGAAACTTCTCATGGCGTAACACTGAAAGCCGACTTGCGCTTTGAGGACGTGAAGGACTTCGGCGATGCAGACATGCTCTTGCTGCCTGGAGGAATGCCAGGCAGCACTCATCTCAACGAGCACGAGGGCGTGCGACAGGCGCTCATCGCTCATCACAAGGCCGGCAAGCGCATAGGTGCCATCTGTGCTGCCCCTATGGTATTGGCAAGCACGGGCATCCTCAACGGCAAGAAGGCTACCTGCTATCCTGGTTTTGAACAATACTTTGCTGCCGACTCCGAGTATACTGGCCATCTGTATGAGGAGGACGGCAACGTGATAACAGGTGAAGGTCCGGCTGCTACCCTGCCCTATGCCTACAAGATATTGAGCTACTTCGTAGGCGACGAGGCTGTGGCAGAACTGCAGAAAGGCATGAGGTACACACACCTGATGAGCAACAAATAATTCTTAACTCTTCACTTAAATTATGGATTACGTAATCATTGTTGCCGGAGGCAAAGGACTGCGCATGGGAACAGAGACGCCCAAGCAGTTTCTGCCTGTAGCCGGCAAGCCCATACTGATGCGCACTATAGAGCGCTTCTACGAATACAACCCCGACATCAACATCATCCTTGTGTTGCCCGAGAGCCAGCAGGAATACTGGCACCAGCTTTGCGAGGAGCATCATTTCGACATCAAGCACCAGATAGCCAATGGTGGCGACACCCGCTTCCAGTCATCAAAGAACGGACTGGCGCTTATTCCCGATGACGCCGACGGAGTGGTGGGAATACACGACGGTGTGCGCCCATTCGTATCAACCTCAGTCATAGACGAATGCTACGAGACCGCCCGCGAGGAATATGCCGCCATACCCGTATATGCTGTGACCGACACACTGCGCTATATAGACCAGCGTGGAGGAGGCAAAAACGTGATGCGCGACGACTATCGTGTGGTACAGACTCCTCAGACTTTCGACATTGCTCTTGCCAAGCAAGCTTTCAATCAGGGTTACAAGGCCCAGTTTACCGACGATGCCTCGGTGGTGGAAAGCTTAGGATGCCAGGTGGCTATGGTGGAAGGCAACCGCGAGAATATCAAGATTACAACCCCCTTCGACATCAAGGTGGCAGAAGCCCTATTAGCAGAATAAGAACAAGGGAATTCTTCACTCTTCACTTAAAAAAATGAGTAGTATTTTAGACCAAGACATCATGTACCTGCCTGGCGTAGGTCCTAAGAAGAAAGAGATTCTGAGCAAGGAGCTCGGCATCTGCTCGTATGGTGACTTGCTGGAATACTATCCTTATAAATATGTAGACCGCACCAAGGTGTTCCACATCAGCGAGCTGACACCGGAAATGCCCTTTGTACAGATAAAGGGAAGGATCCTCAGTTTCGAGGAATTCGACATGGGGAAACGCAACAAACGGGTAGTAGCCCACTTCTCCGACGGATTCGGAGTAGCTGACTTAGTTTGGTTTCGCGGCGCACAATACATCTACAAGACTTACAAGACCGATACCGAATACATTGTTTTCGGCAAGCCAACGCTTTATGGCGGACGTTTCCAGTTTGCTCACCCCGATATCGACGACGCACAGTCGCTGCAACTCTCCGACATGGGCATGCAGCCCTACTATGGCACCACCGAGAAGATGAAAAAGATGGGGCTTACATCGCGCGCCATAGAGAAGATAGCCAAGGCGCTGATAGAGAAACTTCCTGCCCTGCCAGAAACCCTGCCCGACTTTATCACCCATCGTCTGCACCTTGTCTCACGCGACGAGGCCTTCCGCAACATACATTATCCACACTCTCATCAGGAACTGCAGAAGGCACAGGTGCGGCTGAAGTTTGAGGAGCTGTTCTACGTGCAACTCAATATATTAAGGTACGCGAGCGACCAGCGACGCAAATACCGGGGATATGTGTTCAACCGTGTGGGAGAGATATTCAACAGTTTCTATGCGAACAACCTGCCTTTCAGTCTTACCGGAGCACAAAAGCGGGTGATGCATGAGATACGCGCCGACATGTGCAGCGGCAAACAGATGAACAGACTTCTGCAGGGAGATGTTGGATCGGGCAAGACACTCGTGGCACTGATGACCATGCTCATAGCACTCGACAATGGATTCCAGGCCTGCATGATGGCTCCTACCGAAATCTTGGCTGAACAGCATCTGCAAACCATCAGGGAGTTTCTGAAGGGGATGGACATCAGGGTGGAACTGCTGACGGGCATCGTAAAAGGCAAAAAGCGACAGGCCATACTCGACGCATTAGCTTGCGGAGAGGTGCAGATATTGGTGGGAACTCATGCCATCATAGAAGAAACCGTGCAGTTTGCACACTTAGGACTGGCTGTCATCGACGAACAGCATCGCTTCGGTGTGGCACAAAGAGCCAAGCTATGGAGCAAGAGCCTGAATCCGCCGCATGTATTGGTCATGACGGCAACCCCTATACCACGCACCCTTGCCATGACTATATACGGCGACCTGGATGTAAGTGTCATCGACGAACTGCCGCCTGGCAGAAAACCCATACAGACGCTGCATAAGTTCGACACCCAACTGACCTCTCTCTATCAGAGCATCAGACGCCAGATCAACATGGGGCGACAGGTCTACATCGTTTTTCCGCTCATCAAAGAGAGCGAGAAGAGCGATCTGAAAAACCTGGAAGAAGGCTTCGAGACTCTCAAGGAAGCCTTCCCCGACTACAACCTCAGCAAAGTGCACGGCAAGATGAAACCTGCAGAGAAGGAAACTGAGATGGAGAAGTTTGTGAAGGGCGAAACCCAGATACTCGTTGCCACAACCGTCATCGAGGTAGGCGTCAATGTGCCCAACGCCTCGGTCATGGTGATTCTGGATGCGCAGCGATTCGGACTCTCTCAGCTACACCAGCTCAGAGGACGAGTAGGACGAGGAAGCGACCAAAGCTACTGCATCCTGGTAACCAACTACAAGTTGAGCGAGGATACAAGAAAGCGAATCGACATCATGTGCGACACCAATGATGGATTCCGAATAGCCGAAGCCGACCTGAAGCTTCGAGGTCCTGGCGACCTGGAGGGAACGCAGCAAAGCGGAATAGCCTTCGACCTGAAGATAGCCAACATAGCACGCGATGGTCAACTTGTGCAACTGGCAAGACAGGAGGCGCAAGCTGTTATCGAGGCCGATCCGCAATGCAGTCTTCCCCAGTACGCACCACTATGGTCGAGGCTCAGAGAGCTGAAGAAAACCAACATCAACTGGGCTGCCATCAGTTAGCGGCAGCCCCTCAACCAGACAACATAGGCTATCAACATCAAGTAAAACAGAAGCAAAAATGGCAATAAAAGAACAAACATCTGAAGGAAACCTCTTCCCCGACATGCCCACCACGCCAGCCACTGTGCCTGTCTCCACACCCAAGAAGCGTGGTCGCAAACCACTGGTTCGCGAGCCAGAGTCACGGCCCGACCTGACCAAGGAGGAAATGAGAGAAAAGCTCATAGGCATCAAAGAAATAGAAAGCGTAACAGGCATCAGATACATCCGACTGCACGTCACCGCCAAGATGATCATCGGCATAAGAGAAAGCTCGGGCAAGGAATTTACCATCAATCTCGATGAACTCTATAAAGCCTATACACAGTGCAACCACTTCACAAGTCCGGAGGTAAAGAAGTACATCTTCATGGGACATTCACCTGCCGTAGCTCTGCTCAGATATCTGAAAAATGGATAAATTACAAAAGAACAGCGATATCCAACAAGAGTAAAAAAAAGGAAAAACGAGAAACAGAAAAAATGTTAAATTCTGCCTTTGACTTTTCATGCAATAATTATGCCAATTCGCCTATATATAAACTGCATTCGAAAGCTATACGAGTGAAAACGAGCATGTTAAAGACCGAATAATTTATGTTAATCCATTAGGTTATTTGAATTATTTTTGTTATATTTGCAACGTCTATATAACAAAATCGCATCTTAGAGCACTTTGCATTGCGATTTTCCGTACAGAATTCTTATTGTTCTGTATGCTAAACGACCAACCTAAAAGAGTATTAATTTAGAATTATGAGTTTAAAAAGCAAGATAAGTAAAATCTTTGTAGGAGTATTATTGTCCCTCGCTGCCGTGCCCACTCAGGCTCAAGACCTTCTGGCACGTCAGGCACCGGTAGATCATCGAATGAAGTCGCTCGACACTTTAGCCATCTCTCATTATCGCCAGATGGAAGAGCGCGAGAACCCAGCCAGCGAGCTCTATGAAGATTTCTCCAATAAATACGCTCACAAAGCCACATCGCTGCCTGAGCATTTCCGTATAGACCTTCGTCATTTCTGTATGCCTACCCAGAGCCGCGTTGTAACCAGCAACTTCGGTTATCGTGCGCAATTTGGCCGTAGCCACAAGGGTATGGACATCAAAGTATATATCGGCGACACCATACGTGCTGCCTTCTCAGGAAAAGTACGTATCGTAAGATATGAGAGAGGCGGATATGGCAAATACATCGTTATTCGTCACAACAACGGACTGGAGACTATCTACGGTCACCTTTCTGCACAGCTCGTAGAAGAGAACGAGGAGGTAAGAGCCGGCGAAGTGATAGGACTCGGTGGAAATACCGGTCGAAGCACAGGTTCGCACCTTCACTTTGAGACTCGTCTCTGTGGCGTAGCCCTGAACCCTGCCTTGATGTTCGACTTCCGTAATCAGGACGTAGTGGGCGACTACTATGACTTCAACCGCGACACATACGAGCACGAGGGCATTGCAGCCAACTCGGTTCGTGGAAAAGTGGGCAACGGTGGCTACACACGCGAGCAAGTCAACGGAGGCTCTGTGGGCAGATACGAAGCCAGCGCAAGTGGCGAGAAACTTTACCACAAGGTTAAGTACGGCGAGACTCTCAACTCTATTGCCGAGAAGCGTGGTGTAAGCGTAGAAAAGATCTGCCGCCTCAATGGTTACAAGAAGGACAAGAAGCTTACTCCTGGACAGATTATCAGATATTCATAATTCTGTCATCATCCGACAGACTGCCTCGGCATAACATAGCGAAATAAACTTTCATACAATAAATACAAAAGCAGGAGCTCCCCAATAGGAATTCCTGCTTTTTCGTACACTACACATTCCCACTCCAAGGCTGTTGGCTATAACTTTTAACGACTACTGAATGGAGTAACAACTTCTTTAAATTCTATAACTTCTGAACTTCAGATTGATTGTGTTCTGACTTTTTAAAGTGTGCACAATTAACATAAATCTAACAGTTAGCTAACAAAAGGTATTCGCAAATTATTGAAACTTTGCAGGTGACAACGGAATTCAACAATTATTAAATTATGAAATATTTGTATTTAGTTTTATTGCTTCTACCGCTAAAGGTATTAGGGCAGGTAAAATTACAAGATGTTACGATAAATGGTAAGCAACCTAAGTTTGTAAGATTAAAGGGATATTTTCGTAGTTATCAACACAATGATTCTTTGCTTAAGTATTACGAGGATGGTATCGTGGAATACTATATCAATCTAAAAAATGAAAAAGTATATTTAAGAAAATATGGCTGTCGTTATCTAAGAAATGAAGAGCTTATCAGTAAAGATAAGAAAAGGGCCTTTATGCTTAGCGATCAAGCAACATTTCGTCCGTGGCCAGAAGGAACAACTTTTATAGAGGAATGTCGTAAAAAGTATACTATTCAAGATTCTGCTAATGTTGGATATATCAAAAAAGACAGTCAAACAATAGGAAGAATAACAACTGATTCTATCCGTAAATGCTGTACGATAGAAATGGATATGGTGCCTACATATGACAAGCTTTCTCAAAATATATTTGGTTATTCGCAGGAAATAGTAAGTGACAAATTCACGGAGGCTTACCGATTAAGTAATGAGGATTATTATTCCTTTAAAAACTTGATTTTTCAGAAAACTGATCAAAGTTACAATTATTGGCATAAAAAGGATTCTCATAAACAGTTAATTCATGTTGTTACAGAATTGTTTATTACGGAACAAGAATATGTAGATGAAAAGAAGAAAGAATCAGGCATTAATCTGCAACCGCAAGAAGCTACTCAAGCGATAGAAAACTATATGTCAGTCCATGGATTGCCACTCCTGCCGCCAGAAGAACAAGCAGAAATGAAGAAACTACAGGTTTATGACCCAGCCAAATTGTAAGAAATAGAAACTATCAACGATTAGACAATAGTTCGTAAATCCATATTGTCAAAAGGAATAATTCCTTCTACAGATATACAAATATGCTTATTGAATTCCATATTTATAAAAATGACAATAGATTTAACATAAAAATAACAATTGCCTAACATTCTGTTTGATTCTAAAATACTACTTTTGCAGCAGATAAACTAATAACAACAAAAGAGATATAATTATGGTAAAAGATAACAACAAAAAATATTTGGCCATTGCTTTCAAACACCTTTTGACAGCATTGCTGATTGCAATAATTGGCTCTTGGTGTTTTCAATTACTTTACCCTGCAATTGCTGGTATATTTACAAATACAGCTAAAAATGAAATAAATATAATATACTCTCATCTTGTATTTGTAGTATCAATCATTTTATGGTGTTGTTATAAGTTCCCTATTGTCAGACAATTCCAAAAACAACCATTGTCTACACTAACATACTATCCGATTATTGCTGTATTAGCTTTGATTTGCTTTATAATATTAGGCTCTGTCATAGATATACCTAATTACTATCAGCATGAACTGGAGAGTATAATGCAAGAAAAATTCCTCTGTATATTGACAATGGGAGTTATCCAACCAATTGCAGAAGAATTTCTCTTCAGAGGAGTGTTTCTGAAAGAATTACTCAAATGGAAAAGTAATCCGTGGTGGGCTATAAGTGTATCCGCTATTACTTTTAGCATCATACATTTGAATTTTACCCAGATGATAAGTGCATTGCCATTGGGCATAATTATGGGATGGTTATACTTTAAAACCCAAAGCCTGTGGCCTTCGATTATAATACATATTACGAACAACTCTTTATGCTGCATACCAAGCAGCATTGATAGCCTCTCGTTTTTGGATATAATCTGCAACCATCCATTAATAGGCATACTTATCATTGTGCCTTTGAATAGCATACTGATATTTCTCATCATAAGAAAAATAAATTATAAAACAGAAAGATTATGAACAAACTTACAGATTTGACAACTTCCGAAATGAAAAAATTTGCAGGAGGATTTGGCGTAGGTGTTATCGTCGGTTTTGTGGCTGTAGCTGCATTGTATTATGTGGTAAAGAATGTCTAATGAACAAGGAATATAAAGAAAAAATCCTAAAGACTGGGTTGGAAGGTTTTTTAATAGGTATTGCTATAGGTGTAGCAGCTGGAATAGTCTATTTTTTCACTCACTAATTGGCTATACAATTCCTTCGTAGGAATAGAATATTTTGTCGTTCTAACGATGAATTTAAATTAGAAACTTAGTGATTAACCTTTAATGTTACTCAGGTATTTTGACCTGAGTAACTTATTTAATTTTATGCAAGTTTTACCTCCTGCTTGGATAGAGAAAACATATTATTATACAAATGACTTTGATTTAAAAAGTAAAATCAGCATCCCCATAGGAGTGCTGAGTTGTTACTTATCTCACTTAATCGGACAATGTTTTTTTTAAATAGTAATAAATGATATACGTGAAAAATCCACCTAAGCACGCAGCAGAAATATCTATCCAGTCGATATTTTTTGAGAAAATAACGCCTAAAAAAGCAAGAAATAGCAGAATGAT
>ULQM01067713.1_pt1 | contig 16814 bp, 19 predicted proteins | sample 1954451 | NCBI WGS metagenome assembly ULQM01 (sample SAMEA4835655, study PRJEB28245) | human gut metagenome | biome: gut microbiome; material: fecal sample | place: Denmark | collected 2008 | reverse complement strand
ATTTATTCTTTCTTTAATTCTTTCTATCTCTAAAGTCTCTTTCCTTCCTTGATGGTTTTTATTCCTAACGGATAACGGATAAAGATACAATACGTGTTGTTTTCTATATCTTGTTGTTTGCAATAATCGTGGTCTATAATCATATTGACCGAAAACTCAAAGAGCCAGTAGATTACCAATACGGAGAAAGGTGTCTAATAATGAAAGACAAATTATTCACAAAGTTATCCAAGTTGTTACATAAAATCGGGGTAGAAGATGCCAAGATTGAAGAGATTGTTAACGACTTGAAAGATGACAAAGACGAAGTTGTTGACGAAGACGTTAAAGAAGACGAAGAAATTAAAATCGACGAAGAACCGAAAAAAGATGACGTCAAAGAAGACGAAAAAATCGTTGAGGATAAACCCTCCTTAGATAACGTTGATAAACCCGAAGAACCCATTGAAGAACCCAAAGACGACTTAAAACAAGAACAAGAAGAAATCACCGAAGAAAAGAAGAACGATATTGTTGACGCTCACCAAGGTGAAGAAATTGTAACTCTTAAAGAAGAAGTCAATGGTGTTAAGACCAAGATGGAAGAATACGGGGAAAAGTTAACGGCTTTATATAACGCTTTAAAAGAAGCCGGTATCATCGAAAAAGAAAAGAAAGATATCGGCTTACCCGGAAAAGCCACCTCGATGGTGGAAGAAGAAACCACCGCCGATTTATTGAAGAAAATGAACTCTCGGTTCTAATATTCAATAACACACCCCTAGAAATTCGGGTGAAAAATTGAACACATAATTCATCATCGTTAAGTTTAGGGTGATGAAAAAAATAAGTTATCAAATTATTTTTTGAAGAAAGGAAGAAAAAATGCCTGTTGAATATTCACAACACTATATGACGGCGGAGAATATCTCCCAAGTCCTTGCACCCGACAATGCTCCGTTTATTAACGAAAATCGTTTAAATGCGACAATGTCGAAAGTCTTGTTAAAAAACTTTTTCCAAGGCTTAATCGAAGGAGAAAGAAAAGGTGTTACCACCGATTTTACCACCTCCAACGAAGTTAAAAACAATGCTCAAATCTTTGTTAGACGTATCTTACCGATTAGACAAAGCCCACGGGAACTCGGGGCTGTTAAAAATGGCGGTTCGTTTAACAATATTGCCGAATTCACGAAAAGCACCAGTGTCGGTATTGACCTGTTAGATGTTATCGACAAAGTTATCATTATCCCAAGAGCCACTCGAGATATGATCAATGTTAACGTCTTATCCGAAAACGTTGAAACCTATCTCGGGCAAGTTGATGAAATCATCAATGGTGGCACGGCGGCAGCCCACCTTGAAGCGGTCTTTAAGGCGAAACCGGAAGAACAAAACATCACTATTTTAGAAGAAGGTAAATTCTTAGCAGGGTTTACTGCCTCTAGTGGAAAACTCTTAAAGGGCGATAGAGAACATGGTATTGGTTCTTACGATATCCGTTATTCCGTTGCGGTCTTTAAGATGGAAATGTATCCGACCATTTTCGCTCAAGGCGGTGTTTTAATCGGTGGGTCGAACTACGCTCAAGAAATCATCGCACAAGGCGGTGTTTCTCGTGGTGCCGATTTAACTAACGTCTTACGGAATGGCTACGTGGGTAACATCTTAGGTATTGACGTTCACTTAATGGACGAAAACTCTTTATCCTTTGCCTCGACTTATCTCGGGCTTCCGCAAACCGAATTATCGCTATCACCTTTTATGGGGTATATTGCCAACGCTTTAGGAACTGGACGTGGTGTTGATGTTTCCGAACAAACCAAAGTTGTCGATACCCGGGGCGGACAAGGTATTGAACTGCAACCTTATACGAGGTACGGGGTTGAAACGTGGTACCCGAAATCGGTTGCCTTAATGATGACCGAAGCCTACAATCCGTATGACGAAATTAAAGAAATCTTCAGTGATGCTGGCACGTTAGAAAAAGTTACCTTAAAGAAGAAAGGCGAAGGCTCTAGATTATACGCAACCGCTAATGTGACTGTTAAGAGTGCTACCACCTTTACTGTTGGTGCTCACGCTTATGACCAAAATGAAGTTATCGGCACGACTGCGACTGATTATGCGGTGGCTGGTTACTATGTGGTTTCCGATACCGCTTTAGCCAGTGTTCACGACTTCTATAAAGCCGTTAAGGCGAGCGGTGCCGTTAAGGGCAAAGTCACCAAGTTAGACGGAACGACCACCACGACTGTTACCACTTTAACCGCCGGGAAAGTTGTTAACGTTCTTGTTATCTCGACCGATGGCTCGTTAACTCTGGCTAACGCTACTTACGCTGGCTAACGCTACTAATCGTTTAACGTAATAATCTAAGAAGACGGGGGTGGAAACATTCCCGTTTTCATTTTGTGCGTTTATTGATATATAATTAACGTATGAAGTTAAAGATTATTAAACCCTATTCAGATGACGACTTAGAGTGGAACGAAAGAGATGGTATGTATTATTTAACCATTAACTATGTGAAGAATAATATGGACGATACCGCTTTAAATGATGGAATTCTAACCAAACGCATTAAAAAGAACTCACGCATTATTTATCGTTACATTCAAGGGAAAACAAATTCACGCAATTATGATCTAGTGAAATATGTGTTAAATAATACCGAAAATGGACGTAAGTTCTTGTTAGACGTGTTAACACCACAAATGGAAGCCGATTTAGAAACGGGATATAACGATATCGGAGTGCAAAACCCGATTGATTTTGATACCGGGCGAGTTATATCACGGGCTAAAATTATGGAAAATCGGTTATGCTTTGAAACGGAAACCATTATCGCCAAAAGTGTATCTTACTTTGGGTTTAATATCTTGTATCAAATGCCCTATACGTTCTTAAATATTGAGAGATAAAGAAAAATGGCAAACGTTAGAATAAATGAAAGTGACGTGTTTAAATTATTTAAGAAACACAAGAATAAACCCGATTATAACCCTTTAGCCATTCAGTTTTTGGGTAAGGTGTCGTCACCCTTAAATAGAGAGTTATACGAGGTGACAAACGGGGTTTATAATCCCTCTAACGATTTAACAGTAATGACGTCTTTTCCGATTACTGATATTGCCGAACCCGGTGACAAGATTATCTTTAATGACAAAGTATATTTTGTATCTTCCGTGGGTTACCAAAGAAATAACCGCATTTTGGGAAGAAGATTTTTCTCGAAAGAACATTTAATCTCTAAAAGTATTAAGATATTTACCTTGCAATAATGGAAAAACTGATTGAACAAAACACCTTTAATGCGGTGTGTCATAAAGTTGTCCTCCCTATTTCTCATCGTGGGACACCAGTCAAGACGGGTGCTTTATGGCGTTCAATCACTGATAAACCCGTTAATGCAAACTCTTATCGGGTAACGTGGAACAAAAAATATGGCTTGTTTCTCGATACGGGAACAAAACCACATAATATCCCGCACGCTTTTGGACGTCCTCTTCCGTTTGGCACGCACGGGCGGTTTGGCGGAAAGTTCCACCCCGGTTCTAAAGTTCACGAAGGCTTTGTGTCTGGTGAGCACGGAATTGCAAAGGAAATCGCTTTCGATCTAGTAGAACAAATTAACTTGGGAAATATGGGCGAAGGTTTTGTGGTAAAATCAATTACGGGGGCTTAGAAAATGTTAATCACCGATATTCAACAAATGTTGCAAAAAGTCTTAAACGGGCAAGACGATAACGCCCCCGATAGACCTTTTGATTATGTTTTTATGGTGGGGACACCAGTATCTTATTTAGAGAAGATAACGAACGATAACTATGTTGACGGGAACTATTTACCCGTGTTTATTAATAATCTAACGGGGAAATATACCGCCAATAAAACGAAAGAACTAAATGCCTCGTGTGATGTAACCATCTATTTTCCGTTAGAGTTAAAGAACGATATAACCAAAATTACCGATTACTTGGAAGAAATGTTTGTCGGTGAATATCGAACAATCGGAAATAAACGTGTTTTATGTAATATGTCTTTCCCAAATATGGGCGGAATGGAGCAAATTGACGTAGAACGATTTAATGAGTGGGTAGATAACACCTATAACGTCACGTTTAGGGCTACCGAGCCTTATATGTCAATTACGTTCCAATTGTATCTATTAACAACCGGTTCAAACGCTAATGAAAGCAATAATTACATCTATGGCAAGCAAAACACTATTACGCTAAAAATGGATTTTGATGATGAAACATATACATCTCAAATAGCATTAAACGAATATTCGGTTTCTTTCCTAGGGCAAACAAACACGCAACAAGTTTTAGGAGATGTTATCGGCGGTAGAAGTTTATTGTCAACCTTTGCAACTGGTATTTCTCTACAATTTTCTTATAACGCTAATAATGTATTAGAGCAAAAATTAAAAGACTTTGCTTTAAATGGTGGTTTTCCAAATCAAGATATTGCGGTAACGATAAATGACGGAATTAAAACATATGAATTAGAAAACTGGATAATCACCGATTTAAGATATGTTTCTTTGGTTTTTTCTCTAGACAAAATTGTTATGAATATCGGTAGAAAGATGGATTAGATATGGCTAAAACAAGATTATCAAATATCAAAATTACCATTACAAACGATACAGCAAATGCCCCATCTAACTTTTCTATTGAAAACACGAAAGAAGAGTTTGTAACGGAAGATAGCAACCAACGATTACCATTTATCGTTTCAACAATGAAAAACTTTGCCTCTAAAATGACTTTTGCATATGGGGCTGCAAAAATTGCCGAATTAACGTATAAAGCGGTTGACTATTTAACACCATATTTTGCCAATGAAACTGGTGATTATTCTTTCAATATTGCATACGATAACTTTTTTGCTACGTTGAATATGGTGTTTAATCCTGTTGATACAATCTTATCTTTTGTTGAAATTGAACAAAGAAACCGGTTAGAAAATCAAAGAAGAGCACAACAACGAATTTTATATGGCGATACTTTTGTTAATACTATCGGGGGTGTAACAATATGAAATTCTATTTAGATGGAAACCCGGTCGATGTTTTAATTGGCCTCAGCGAGGCACACGTTTTAGATACAACTTTAGATAGTGCCAAAGTAACATTAAAAGCGAATGATCGTGTAGAACCATATAAGATGGACACCCCTTTTAAAATTGAAGACGATAAAGGCAACACTAGAACATATATAATCGCTAGCGATGTTGTAACTATTGCCTCTCATAGCGGTGTTCAAAGATATATCCACACATTATCTCTTGTTCAAGATATTAGGGTTTTATCTAAACATATATCAAGAAATACTGTTTTCACGCAACCTCCAACAAGAACAAGGAAAGTATATTATTCCGAACTTTGGTCTTTAAATGATTTTGCTGTGGGGAGAGATGAAAAAGATAATTCATTGCAACAATATGGATATTATCCAACCTACACTATTCAAGTAACCCGTGGACAATCGGAAATTGGAACTACGCAAACACCAGTTAAAAAACCTGTTTTTGATTTAAATTCATATTATCCGTGGAATGATATAACCTTACTAGACGAAAAAGAAAGGGTTTTATCCGTTAAAGCGGTGTTGCGTGCATATACCACAAATTATGGCGAAGAAAAAACACTTTCTTTAACACCTTTGAATGAAATTTTTGGTTATGCTTATCCATATTCTTCTTATAAAGCCACGTTAAAAGACGAAAAAGGAAATTCAATCAATATTGAAGTTCCGTCTAATGGTGAAGTTGATATATCAGTAGAAGATTTTAAAAAATTATCTGGAAAAATTTATATTGATAATGGATATAATAATGGCTCGATTGTAAACGATGTGCCTATTTTTTATGGTGAAGATGTCGGCGGAACGAAAATTGTAACACCAAGAAAATTTACATCTATAACGTTCCAATTAGAAATTTTTTACAACGTTTATTATTATTCTTTGTATGACGTTTTATCCACCTTAGTTAAACAATATGAACGGGATAATGAAGACACCGCAAACTATAAAACGTTGTTTCACTTGCCTACGGAACAAGAAGATAAAAAGTTATATGATTTATTAACAAAAACAATCGCTCCTAATATGTCTTTTACCAATAAGACGTTTTATGAGTGTGTTCAACAAGTATTCGATACGTTTGATAGCACACCAAAGTTTTCTTCTTATCGTGAAGATGGTGTTCCGGTTATCGGTGCTGATTATTTAAACCAAAAATTAAATAATGTGACAAATAAACAACCTATGGTAGGTATGCAACTTTCGTTATCCGAAGATAAATACATCAATAGTTCTATAACAAATTACCAAAACGCTATGTTAGAGCATACATATTACCCGTCAAATAATGGATATGCACCACTTAGAAACGAAACATATGGTGTTCCAACAAGCGATTTAAACCAATGGGTGTTTTTAACGGATAAGCCAATCAACGCAGTAAATGCGTGTTATGTATATGTTTCTTCTAAAATTAACGGATATGCACCATATGCTAGAGTTGATGCAAATCAATTTACCGCAAAAATTAAGGTTGATATATCACCTTTTATCTTTGAATATGGGGTTTATTCTACATTAAATGTAACTCAAACTTTTCCATACCAAAACAAATATTCCAATATCACGCAAACTAACGCAATGTATTACCAACGAAACGGATACACAATTAGTGTAGGTGGTTCTTATCGTTATCTTGATAAAATCACAATTGTTACATTTTGGAACGTCTTAACCAGTGCAATTAGAAGATTTTTCGGTTTAGATACAGGAAGCGTTCTAAATAATCCGTTTGCGTTATCCAATGAGCCAGACACTTGTCCGATTAACAATGAATGGCAAACAATCTTTATGCGTTTAGATTATCAATCGGAAACCGATGGTAGAATAAAACACCAATCAACGATTGATAAATATGATGGCGAGATTTCTTTAACTCAGTCCGATGGTTATTTAGATTTATACAAATTAGGTTTAAATAGTTATGGTAAACAATTAAAGATGGGTGAACCTAGCCTTACTGTAAATAACAAACTATATGTGAACTCAAAAAATAAAACACCGGCTAATATGGGCGATTATATTAAATATGGTGAAAATGAATATATCGCCAATGTTGTAGGGCACACATTTTTCAATGATCATATCACCGAAAAAATTGAATATGTTAAAAACTTTAACTCTATGGCTAGGTTTTTGTCTTTAGATGTTGTTAAACGACCAACTAATATTGATAAATCATTAACTAATAATTGCGAAGAAATATTAAACGATTTCTTGCTATATTCCACCGAAAAAGAAGATATTGATAACATTGAATATTCAAAACCGATTATTTTTTACACGAATATCAATGGTCAAATTGAAGATTTATTAGGTATTTATAATGACAATAAGAATAATCACCACGTAGATTATGCGTTATTAAATACATATGACCTAGCAATCGAAAATAATAAACAAGTTGATCAATCTATCGCTAAAAACTTATTCTTATCTTTGAAAGATTATTCTTCCAACCAAACGTATTGTTTAGAGTGCATTTTAAACGACCCAATCAATGTCGGAAACGCAACAATCAATGAAGACGGGTGGTTTGGATTAAATAAATATTTTACAAAAGCAACAAAATACACCACATCTAGCGGTTTCTTTAACTCTTGTGATATTTTCTTCTTTAGAGATAACGGAACACCATTTTCTAATAATTTTCCTGTTATTGAAGAAAATAAAAAGGCGAAAGATATAGTAATGGGTCAACTTAGAAATCTAAAGTATTTTAAAAAGCCAAACGAGATTTTCGGGTTCAATTATTGTTTGCACGCAATCGGTATTCATAATGAACGTGATTTTCTTGGAGAATATTTTAAACGAAACTTTACGTTATCAAGATTAAAAACAACGTTAGAAAACGGGAAATATAAATTGTGGGGTTCTAACACCGAACTATATGATGTTATCTCTTATAAGCCGTTAGGAAGTGCTTTTAAAGATAATTTAACATTAACAGCAACTAGCGGTGATTTTGAAAATGATAATGATAATTCAATAACTATTACGGCTACTCTAAACGGAACATATAGCGTTACTCTTTTAAGTTGGGCTATTACAACGGAAGATAATCAACTAATTTTCTATTCTAATAACCCTAAAAAATTGTTGCCCTCTTCTAGCACTAATTTATTTTCGTTTTATTTTAAGGTTAAGGGTGTGTAAAATATAATTATGAAGATAATTTTTAAGAAAGACGGCTCTATTTATTACAGCCAACTAGACGAGTATATCAACCAAAACTCAACGGGTGTTAATACCATTTTTGCAACGATTATGGAACGGGACGTAGAAACCTATACTTGTTCCGCAAACTTTACGCTACCAAATGGATTAACTAATAAGACTAGCGGGGTTTATAAACAAGACACCATTGATGGAAAGACGTATAACGGATATGAGATTACATTAACCAGTGCTCAAACCGCTTATAATGGCAATCTCAAAGTTTCGATCGAATTATACGACAATACCCAAAACCGCTTATGGTCTTATCCCGTGTCGCTAGTAGTAAATCCCACAATGCAAGAGCCGTCTTCTACGATTACCAACGAAGAATATAACGCTTTATTATCTTCTTTGGCACAATATCAACTTGCTTTTATTGACCACAATATGCGGTCTTACACCACTTTTGAACAAGCGGTAGAAGATATTGATAAATTAACCGAAAATCAAATCATCGCCATTCAAACCGAAAGTGGGTTATGGGGCTTATATAAAAAAGAAAATGGAACGTTTGTCGGGCTTACCATTAGTGGCTTATCAACCACCGAATTTTTAAGAAAAGCGGAAGCCAAATTAGATGTATCAACAAATGGTATCGGCTTAAAAGGTATTCCCACGAGTTACGATAAAACAAGAATATATTTAGATACTGCCGGGAATATTCGTTTAATTCCCAATAGTGGAGCGGGTGTTGTTGTTGGAGATACAAGCACGATATTTTCCGCCCTATATAAAGACAGCCTAGGTGCGATAGACAATACCGTTGGTCGTAGTGCCTATTATAAAAACGATAGAATATCTTATTCAACCGGTGCTGATAGTTGGCACGATTTATTTTTAACCGATATTGCCGAACAACAAGACATAGAAACCACCAAAAACGAACTACAAGAACAAATAGATAAGAAATTAGACAAGCATAGCAACGTAGGCAATGACTTTCACGCTTTGTATGGTGTTCTATGGAACACTAGCAATCAAGCAATGTTTAATGCCATAGACAAAGCATTTAAAAATACGATTGCCATTAGAGATAGTGTCGCAGGTTTATTGGCTAAAATTCCCTTAACCGAAGATAACGAAATTGATTGGGTGGCTTTAAATAGAGACCCCACATATACTTTAAACTACGATTTTTACAAAAAGGCTGGTGTGCTATCCGAAAACTTGTTTGGCACGTCTTATCCCGGGCAAAGCGAAAGTTGGTTGTATGTCGGAAGTGGTAGCGGTTATAAACGATATGGCTTAATCGCCGATGAGCCGGGGAACGATGCACAAACCATTCCGGGCTATAACGCAAACGGGGAGTTATTCGGAAATACCACCTCTACAAGCCCCGAAGTTTTAACCAACAAACAATACGTAGATAATGCCATTAGTAATGCAATGAATGGGGCTTTCCAAATTGTAGAGAGTTTACCGCCAACGGGAAAGCAAGGTGTTATTTATGCCGTTCCTATGGAGGGTAACCCGTCTTCTTATGAATTATATGTTTGGGAAGATAACTCTTATAAATCACTAGGCAAAACCGAAATTGATTTATCCGATTATTACAATAAAACCGAAGTTGACGATAAATTACGGGCTAAATTGACTATCCCGACAACCATTCCGAGCGATAAACAACGAACTACTTATCTTCCGTTAATCAACACGTCAATTGGACAAGGTCAATACAGGACAATATTCCTTAATGCTGACGAAACAACAAACGCTAATACTGTAGTTATTCGTGATAATAATGGTGATGTTCTTGTTAAAGATAATCCCACCACCGAACAAGGGGCAATTAACCAAAAACATTTAACCGACACTTTAGGCGGATACCTGACTAAAGAAGATAGTGCCGACAAGTGGGGTGACCAACTTGTTGGGGTTCGTGCCAAAAACGGAGATGAACCTTTAGTGCAATTCGGTATCATTTTAGCACCAAACACCATCGCTGCGTGGTCTGCTCCGACTAGACGACAATATGGGCAAATCTTGGGCGGTCAATCACCCGATGACGCTATTGAAGATAACGAGTTATTAAATTATAAATACGTATCTACCCATTATGTTCCTGTTAAATGGGATAACAGTTTCGCCATAAATGTCCCATATATAATGGAAACGTTAAAACAAGAGGACGGAACTTTTGTGACACAAGGTCGAGAGTTATCTGCTCAGCAATACGCGGGGACTGTCCCTTATCGAGACGATAATGGCAATATTGCCGTATCAATAGACCCCACAGCCGATAATCACGCTACCTCTAAAAAATATGTTGATACCCAAATCGCCAACGCTACCAGCAAGGTCAATAAGATAAATTATGGCTATCTTGCAAGGTTTTATGGTGCGTCAGTTTATAGCCACCAAGAAACCACCCATATAAACCCAAAAAAGAACATCGTTTTCACAATTAAAAAAAGCGACAACATTAAAACGGATAGTCTTGCCGTGTTTAGCTCTTACTTGGGTTCGCAATATAACAATCACTATCGAAGAAGAATTAACTTTAACAAAGAACCATACCTCAATGTAAAAGCACTGAAAAAGAGATTTATCGCATACCGAGATTTTAATTTTGACGAGGCAACCGGTCTTGATACAATCGATATCAAAACTTTCTTGCAGTTCCTGTTCAACTCTTCCAGTTATATTGATTGGGATAACGTTAATTTTGATACAATGACACAACACAAAGATGGCGAGTTTGCATTAACACCATACAAGGGGGACACCGCCGTATATCTTCAAAATTATGATAGGGAAATAAAACCTACAAGATATATGTTCCAATCGGGTGGCGGTATTATATTGCCAATTACAAACGGAGGAACTATTGACCTCTTAAAACTTGATATTCTTCACACCATTCCAACCGGAACGTGGCGTAATTCTACTGTAAGACCTATCTCTTCTGGCGGTGCGGTATTTAACGTTGCTTTGCATTTTGCAACAAATGACGAAACAATATACCTTGATAATGGCAAAGAAGGACACCGAAACAATATTTTAATCACCATAGGTTGTCACTTATTGTTAGAGGTTGCTAGTGGAACAGCCGAAGCCCCAACCGAAGTTTTATGTGAATATAAATTCAATAGATTAGACAAATAAAAAAGGGCAGGTAACCCGGCCCTACAAAAACATTATAATGGAAAGGAAGAAAAAAGCAATGGAATACACAAAAGAAAAGACCTTCATTTATAAAGACGGAAATTATACGCAAGAAAGACTTGAAAAGAATAACCCCGATTTTCTTGTTGTTTCTATTGTTAAAACACCGCTTTTTTCTTCTAGCGGAGAGGTCAGAACTAAATACAAGGTTGTCTTGAAATATAAGCCCACACGGAAGAACTATGAAAAACTATTGGTGCAAGCCATTAGAGAAAAGTATTCCGAAAATGACGAACTAGCCTTTTTAAGACAAAAAGATACCAAACCCGAAGAGTTTAAAGCCTATACGGAATATGTAGAGGGCTTAAAAAAGGAAATTAAACTAGCGTTAAATTACACTGAGGTTGCACAAAATGATTAACGGAAAGAAGTTTGCGGTATTAAAAGTTGACGGGAAACCATATGGTCTTTTAGAGTTAGTCACCTTTTTAAAAGAAGAAGAGTTGAATAACTATAGAGCCTTGGTGGATAACAACAAACAACAAGTGAAAGAGATTTTAGATCGAAATAAAACCACCCGTCTTAACATCGCTTTTAATCTTGCCTTAAATAGATTTATCGTGTTGTTCTTATTGGGGAAAATTGAAATGACCGATTACGATTTTGATAACGCTATGGAAACATCTAAACGAGGTGTAACGGGTGTTAACGATATGCCACAATCGTTTATTGATATTTATAACACTATCAGGGGGGAAACCACTTTATGAGTTGGGAACAATTTATTGAACTAATCAATCAACCTCTACCGATTATTGGGGTTTCCGTCTTATGGATATTGTGTGCCATTTTAGTTATCCTTGCTAAAACTAGTATTGGTAGAAAATCTCTTAAAGAGTTAAAAAGACAAAATGACGAACTAAAGAGAAAGATTGAACAAGCGTTACAAGATTGGAAAGACACTGAAAACGCAATAAATGCCCATTTAGAAGAGAAAACCGCTGAAATAGATAAATCTATTAAAGACAATGAAATCTACGTCAGTGGGGCTATTAAGAGGGTAAATGGCGGTATTACACTATTGGCAAACAACACCCACAATGCGAAACTGAAAAATGCGGTAAAGAAAACCATTGAAGAGGAAAAAGAAGATGGAAAAGAAACCGAAGAAAGAAAAGACAGTCAAACAAACGAGAAATAAATATCGGGCTATTCAATACACCTTGTTTGGCTCTCAATTTTTGTCTATCCTGGCGCCATATATCACTTTGGGGGCTATTAACTATGAAGAATATTTTGTCACCGAAGATGGTTGGAAAGTGGGGCTTGGTGCTAGTCTTGCTTTAGCCTTATTGGGGATTGCGATATGGTTAATTACGAGAAAGAAAGAAGATAAAACGAAAACCGATGGTTATATATCGCTGTGCCTCGGCTGGTTTGCTGTGGCTTTTATCTTCTATCTATTGGGCTCTATCATCAACGATATTGCGATGATCATGTTTTGCGGTGGTGTTGGTCTTGTTGGGGCTTTAGGCTTAAACTATTCCAGTAATGTGTTTAAAGAAAAAGCGAATACCTACACGGAAGTTATGAAAGAAGTTGGGATAGAAGATATTAGAAATAAAGTCCGTGAAGAGGCTATGAAAAAAGCCCAAAAGGAAAAAAATATCCCCACGGAATAGAAAGAAGAGAGAAAAACAACAATGAAAAAAGAACGAAACATTAAAATCATTATTGGCAGTGCCTTATTCTTATTGTTTGGTATTGTTTGTTTTATCGTTGGCTATGGCTTAATCAATGGCTGGCAAGCGGTGATTGATTGGTTTTCATCGTCTTATGCGACAATCTTGTATATCGGTGTTATCTTTCTAGCCTTTATTGTGGCTTATCTCATTTATCTTGCAAAAAGTAACCCGAACGATAATCAATAACACTAGGAGTAAAAACAATGGCAAACGAAGAAGAAAAGATTTCAATTACTCTAGGCGGTAAGAAACGCAATATCAACGTCAAGAAAGTTATTAAAATAGTCACTATTTTAGTGGGGCTTATTTTGATTGTTTTAATGACAATCACAAACATTACCTTTGATTTAAAGAACTTTAATTGGACGGATTGGGTAACTAATGCACTCGTGTTAACGGGTATTATGGTGTTTGGTTTACTTATGGGGGAAAGCGTTGGGAACGATACGCAAACAACCCGTATAAATGGTATGTATCAACACAATCTATCAATCTATCAAGACACCTTACAAGAAGTTAAAGAAAACGAAGTGTATTTCCCGCAATTTTACTCTTGGTTCAAAGAAGAACACGCAAAACAAAAGCGGATAGATTACCTCGTTGATAATGGCTTTGATTTAGCCCACGCAAGAAACATCGTGCTGTATCTTTCTAGCACGGAAGTTGAAGAGTTAACGCATAGACTTATTAAAAAAACGATCGAGGGCAAAGACGTCTATATCCGTAAAATCACCGAGGCACAAAAAGAATACGTTAACAATATCTTTTCCGACAAGTTAAAGTTAGAAACCCCCTCTTATTCTTATTACTTATCGGCTTTCTCTTCTAGTAATAGAAAAGATATTTTGGAACAACCTTACCAGTTTGAAAAAGATATTATCTTAAACAAGCGTTTTTCTCGGGCTTGGAAGATTTTGTTTTCCCTCTTTATCTCTCTTGTATGGGCTACGATGACTGTTCAAAACTTTGTTGGCGGCAACGACGCTCAAGCGTGGTTAAATCTTGTATCCCGTTTAACCGCCTTTTGTTCCTCTTTTGTGGCAGGGTGGGGGTCTTCGGTTGTTGACGTTAAAATACGGGCAAACGCTATCGACAACAAAACCAAAGTGTTGCAATACTTTTTAACCTGTTTGGAGAAAAAAGACTTTATGCCTACATCGTATGAAGATACCGCTAAAGAAGAATACGAAGAACAAAAAGCCAAAGAAGTTGTCGGTGAGATTGTAGAAAGTGTTACCGCTAGAGATGTGCCTTTGCTGATTGATAACAATAAAATAAAAAACAATAACAAAGAAGATTGACAAACAGCGTAGCCAGCCCGATAATAAAATCAACCGATAGCCTTACCCTATTGGCTCTTGTTACTCCTAATAAAGATTGATTGCAAAAGTATGGTAAGACAAAGACGTCCATTGAGGACGTTTTTTGTTGTATAATCGCTATGTGGGGTTTCGTTGTTTTCCCCCACAAAAAAGGGGCACCCGTCGGTGCCTCTTTTTCTTGTGAGGATTGTCTACTAAACCTAACAACCACGATGATTATATAAAAGAAAAACCGCTATGTCTAGTGGTCTTCCCCATGGTTGAGATGATGAATATAAGGAGGGTGCAAGATATGGGAGATTTCAAGCACACATTTATTGCAATAGTTTCAAGTCCATATAACAATATCCGTTTTCGTAATACTTGCATAAGATGTCTAAACGTTTGGTGGCTTTGGGTTTTAAATCTAAGCCGTATAAATCAACGAACAATCGTTTTTCATTAAAGGGAACAACCCCTCTTTCCACGCACAGTTCGATAATGCCATTATTATAATCTTGTGCGTTTTTAACCTTTTCTTGCCACGTCGCATAGTTCATTTTAATTGTTGCCATTTTTAACTCCTTTTTAATTTAAACATTAAGTTCTTCTTAATCTTTGTTGCTTCGTCTTTAATCGGTGTCAGGTTGCGTAATTCTTTTAACATAAAATCACGATCATATTCTTGCATACCTTTTTCATACAACTTGTTTAATATCACAATTTTGGTATCGCTATCGCCGTTATCATAGTCTTCTTTTAACATCGTGCGTATTTGGTTGTTATTCCCGATAATCCGCCAAAATGGGGGCTCTACGTGCGTTATACAAGGTTTTATGTCTTTGGCTAGACTACCATTTTGCACCTGATTTAATAACATTGTTAATTTTTCTTCATCTAACGTTAACGGATAATTAGATAACAAAGGTGATAACTCTATATCTTCCATTAAATCATCGTCAATTTTCTTAAATAATCTTCGGTAAATAAACACCTTGTTATTTTCCACTTTATAAGTGACGTTAATGATACGTTGTAATTTAATGCTTGTCCCTGCAATAGGCAGTTCTACGGGCTCGATATATTGCCCTGTAATTTTCTCTCGGTTAATCATATGTTCTCCTGTTAAATGCTTTCATCTTCTATCGCTCCTAGTTGTAATAACAAGGTTTCAATCAAGCGGTCGATTTTTGCCACGTCAATTCCACACTCTCTCAGCGGTTTAAAGGTGTTAACGAGATAATACAAAGTGTATGACGTTGATTTGGGGTTAATTTTCTTCTTTTCTTCATAATCTTTAAAAAGAGAAACCCGAATACAAACATAAGCATTATTGTTGTCTATTGCATCAAACGGAATAGGCTTTTCGTATAAGATTTCATTTTCGTTTTCGGACACCTTTTTAAAGTGGTATCTTCTTAAAACGTCTTGTTGTTTTTCAATTCTATTCATCGTTTTTCTCTCCTTGGAATTGTTTTTCTAAATCGTAAATTGTTTTATTGCTTTTAAATGGTCTATCTATGCGGTCTTGTAAGTCCTTTAAGCCCTTCCAATATTCAGGTAGGAACTTGTAATAGTTTCTTAATTCTTTAATGTTTTTGTTCGCACAACACCAACACGACACACGGTCTAAAATCTTATACAATTCAACCCCGTTTTCGTTCCACGTATAGCCCCTTTTGTAGCAATACTCTAGGCAATCTTTTTCTTTCATTTGCCACTCAACCAACGGGAACGCTTTTTTACCACGTCTTTTTTTAAGAACTCTATCCTTTTCGTCGAACGCAAGCCCAACATATTCCACGCAACCTAAACAATATTTCTCAATCGCTCTTAATTTTTCGGTTGTTCCCCATCGGCACTTACCACCGCACCAAGCGTAGCCCTTGTGTTCGTTTTCTTTCCCTTTGTTGACTACCTTATCTAACATCTTGAACTTGAAGGGCTCTTTCGGTTTTAATGTGGTAAACTTAATGCCTCTATCCTTTAACAACTTTTCAACCTTATGGGCGTTATTGTAGATGGCTTGAAACTCCATACCCGTATCGTAGAACACAACCTCGTCTAAGGGCTTATTTTCTTCAAGTAGCCTAAGAATCATCGCAAGGCTATCTTTCCCAAAACTAACACTAGCAATATATTTCATTGTTTTCTCCTATGATAAGTTGGTAGTTTCATACATTCTTCTTGAATTTGTTTTAAGTTGTTAAAGACAATTTGTAGTTTTTTTATATCGTTATCTGAACAAATCTCCGAGTAACATTTCACCGTAATATAAGGGTTTTTCCGTTCTATTGAGATATATTGACAATAGTTGACGTCTTCTTTTATGTAAATATCCAAAGTGACCCACTCAAAACCCTTGCTTT
>ULQM01018614.1_pt1 | contig 16916 bp, 10 predicted proteins | sample 1954451 | NCBI WGS metagenome assembly ULQM01 (sample SAMEA4835655, study PRJEB28245) | human gut metagenome | biome: gut microbiome; material: fecal sample | place: Denmark | collected 2008 | reverse complement strand
TAGGCTTCATTGACTATCGAAGCCGCTTTCATATTTCGAGGCATTTCTATTCTTTCCAGATATCCCATCATGCATTGTATATTCTGCAATCTACTACTTTAAGCAGAACTTATAAGAATAAGAAAAAGAAAAAAACGAGGGTGTGTCATAACACCAGTTAATGACACACCCTCAAAAAAATATTGATACGTTTTGTTCTGAATAATCAGAAAACAGGTATTTCTAAAGAATTAGAAGAACAAGTAGCGGTTGTCAACTACATGAGCCTTCATATAAAGCTCGTTCATGAAGTTTCCGGCATACTGCATTGCCTTCTGACGGCACTTCTGCTCCATAGCCTTCTCGTCGAACTTAACAGAACGATTGGTCTTGTTAGTAACATGGAAGAGGTAAACACCGGCATTACCCTTAACTGCATGAGCAGAGAAAGCACCCTTCTTGGTGGCAGAAACTGCACCAGAAAGAGCAGGCTCGCTGGCTCCAGTAGCGGCGATAAACACAGGAGCTGCGAAAGTGATCTGGTTGACAGAAGAAACCTTGCCACCCTTAGCCTTGGCAGCTGCGATGCTCTTCACACCGTTCAACTTCTCCTCGATCATCTGAGCCTTCTTGTCCTTGATGACCTCAGCCTTCACCATTTCCTTCACCTGAGCGTCGTCCAATCCGCGGTAACCGATACGATGAATCTTGTCGAGAACAATAACCAACAAGTGGTTGTTGTCGCCACACTCATAGAGAGGAGAAACAGCACCTTCCTTGCTGTCAAAGATCCACTTCAAAGCTTCACGTGTAGCGTGGATGTTGGCTACATAGTGAGCATTGGTTGTAACGTCCTTCAAGTCCTGAACCTTATAACCGTTCTTCGCAGCGTTCTTGAGCAAGTCCTCAGACTTCTCGTTGGCACTTACGAAGCTTGAGAACTTGTTGTAAGCTGCACGATAAGTATCCTGTGAGAAATCGATAGGCTTCTTGATCACAGCAGCCATGTACTTCTCTACCATACCCTTCTTGTCGAGAACCTGGAGAACAACATAACCCTGCCCCAACTGAATCGTGTTCAAAGCATTGACAGATGCAGTATTCAGAGTATTGATGAAAGTCTTGTTGTCCTTGTCCATGCTCTGAGCAAACTCATACTGCTTGGTAGTCATCCAAGCCTTCTCGCCAGTCTGACCGTACTTCTTGGCAACAGCCTCGAAGTCAGCACCACCAGCGATGGCGCCCTGGATAGAGTCAGCCTTCACCTTAGCCTCGGCTACAGTATTGGCAGCCACCTGGATGGCACGATACTGGATTGAATCAGGCAACTGCTGCTTGCTGACGAGCTTGACGATATTCAAAGTATTGTCACCAGCATTAACCTTCACTGCAGAAGTAGCACCCACTGCGAGAGAATCGAGTTCAGAGGCGATATCTGATGGGAAAGCTGTCTTGCTGACAGGCAAACCAAGGTAAGCCACAGTAGAAGCAGACTTGCGTACAACCTCAGCAGGATCGGCAGCCTCTGCCAACTGCTTGTGGAAAGAAGCGAACTCCTTGTTGAGAGCTACGCGGTCAGTCTGAGAAGCACTTACCTCTACATCAACGAACTTGATGTCGCGGCTCTCTACAGGCTGCTTGAAACGAGCCTTCAGTTCATCATACTTAGCCTTCAGATCGCTTTCCTCAACCTTCACCTTGTCGTCCTGAATATCAGAGTAAGGGAAAGCAGCCAACTGAATCTGGCTCTCCTCATTCTCCTCCTTGAAAGCCATCTTAGCCTCTACAGGGTTAGAGAGGAAGCAGTGAGCCAAGAGAGACTGATACTTCTGAGCCAAAGTCTGCTGACGAAGCGTCTTCTCGATGAACGACCAATACTTGAAGATTTTGTCATACTGCTCCATCATCTGTGCATTGGCAGAAGGATTAGCCTTCTGAGCCTTGTAATCAGCCAAGAACTTCTGAAGAGAAGCTGCATCGAAGCGGCCAGTCTGCTGATTGACGAATGGAGTCTGCTGAAGCATAGGGTTAGTACCTGTCTTCAAAATATCCTGGAGCTCAGCGTCTGTTACGGTAAGACCCAACTTGCTGGCTTCCTTAGCCACGATCTGGTTCTGAACGTATGTGTTCCAAACCATATCCTTGATTTGATTCATCTGATCCTCAGGGAGATTTTCCTGTCCCTGCTGCATCTTGATGACTTCGGTGTACTCATCGAGCAACTTCTGAAATTCCTGTACGCTGATTTTCTCACCTAACACTTCACCGATTTGCTGGCGCTCGTTGTTCTTTGCAGAATCGCACGAACGGAAGCCTTCCTCGGCAATGAATGCAAAGAGGCCAAAACTAATGATACATACCAGTATCACGCCTCTTTTTCTAATTGTTCCTAATGCTGCCATTACGTTTTAATTATTATTTTTGTTTTTATTTTTTGTTTCTCGTTGAAGGCTCATTATCAGAAATGTAGCCAATTGCTTGCAAAAATACAAAGAAAATTGCAAATAAGGGAATTTTTTACTATGTTTTTTAGCCTTATCAAGCAAAAACTGCAATTTTTATAAATAAAAAAAGCACTTGTTGGCTTAAACAAGTGCTTTTTACTGCAACAAATGCAGACGTACCAACTCTATCTTGCGGGATGTGGACTTGATGATTTTGAACTCATACTTACCGAACTTGATGATTTCGTTCAGCTTTGGGAAACTCTGATATTCGTGCAGAATCAAGCCACCCACAGTCATATATTCATCACTCTCGGGAAGATCAAGATCAAAGAGTTCGTTCACCTTGTCTATCTCCAAGCGTGCCGACAGCAGATAATCACCGTCCTCGGTCTTTTTGGCAACATACTTGGACGAGTCGTGCTCGTCTTCTATATCGCCGAAGATTTCCTCCACAATGTCTTCCAGGCTCACAAGTCCGCTGGTTCCACCAAACTCGTCAACCACTACACCCAACGACTTCTTCTGTTGCAGGAAAATCTGCATCAGCTTCTGTGCCTGCATGGTTTCGGGCACAAAAGGCATTTTGCGCACATGGTCTTGCCATCGGGCAGGATTGCGGAAGAGTTCAGAGCTGTGGATATAGCCGACGATGTGGTCGATATCCTCTTCGTAGACAATGATTTTAGAGTTTCCGCTCTCTATGAATTTCTGGCGGAGCTCATCGAGCGAGGCATCGGTCTCTACGGCCTGAATTTCAGTTCGCGGCACCATGCAGTCGCGCACCTTTGTGTCGGAGAAGTCGAGTGCATTTTGGAAGATCTTCACCTCGTCATCGATATCGGAGTCTTTCTCTGCATTATCGATACTCGACTGCACCAGGTAGTCGAGGTCAACCTTCGAGAAGCCTTCGTCCTCAGCCTCCTTGTCCATCTTCACTCCCACCAATCTCAACAGGATTCTGCTCAGGAAAGTGCTGAACACACTGATGGGCCACAGCACGACATAACAAACATAAGCCATGGGGCTGAAGAAGTTCAACAGTCGGTTGGGGTTCGCCTTAAAAAGGGTCTTGGGCAAGAACTCGCCCGTAAAAAGCACGATGATGGTCGAGAGAATAGTATCAGCAGGCACAGTGAAAGCCGCATCCATACCAAGAAAAATTGTATTGTCGAACAATCGCGCTATCAGTATGCCATACACCACAAGGGCGATATTGTTGCCCACGAGCATGGTGCTGACAAAGCCGTTGGGATGGTTATAGAAGAGCGAGACCAATCGCTGGGTCACTCCGTTCTTGTTCTTGTCCTTATCCATCTCGGCAAGCATTCGGTTGGAAGACACAAAGGCTATCTCCATGCCACTGAAAAAGGCAGAGAACAAGAGCGTAACCAATATGCCTATCACAAGATTTATTCCTACTTCCATATATTTTTGTCTGTTTCTGTCATGACATTAGTGCATCAGAGGGATGGTAGTAGCACGCTGCGGAGTGGCTCTCTGTCGAAGGTTTCCCTTCACCGAGTCGGGCTGCGAGCGCAAGGTATCGCTTGCTCCCGATCCTGTCATGTCGCTCTTCTCGAAACTACCCTTCGAGTTGCTCACATAATAACGCGTCATCTTCTCGTCGCTCCAGAAGTGCGTGCCCTGCAAGGTACGCTCAGGCGTGATGAGTTTACTGAACACATGGCTCGACAGTTCGTGCTTATTCTCATCCCATGTAAGTTGCTCGCTCATAAAGCGCAAGCCGTCCTTGGTGAGAATTCTAACACGACCATAGAGTTTCCATATTCTGAGCTGGTCGAAATAATAAGCCGTGTCGCACTGTATATAACTGTTGATATGAAACTTGTCGTCAAACTGCTCCAGGAGTATGCCTTTGTCAAAAATCCATTGCGACGGATGCTTGTTGACATTCACCTCCCATCGCTCAGTAACAATGCGATACTTGATGACGCCAGAGTCGCTGATGAGTGTGTTGACACCATAAGAAGTCATCATTGCCACGGAGTCGCGTGCCCTGATGGCAGGAGCCGTATGCTCCACCTGCTCCTGACATGCAGCCATCAGCAGGAGAGCGATAAGTCCATATATAAAATGCCTTGTTCTATACATTAATAATATAAATATTTTCAAGCTTTCTGAAACATCTCTCACTTCAAGGCTTCCAGAAGTTTCCCAAAACATCTCAAACCTTTCCGAAACATTCCGAAGCATTCCGAATCTTCCAGAAACCAACATTCAGCACAGAAATTCCGTACTGTTTACTGCATCTTCCACTTCTTGAACCAATCCTCGTTGAAGGTGAAGCCTATGTTGATGCGGAAAATATTCTCCTTGATAAGGTCCTTGGCAGAGCGTTTCACCCACTGACCGCTGATATTGAGGAATGAACGGCTGTTGTAGGAGTTGACGATAGGAATACCGAAACCGGCACTTACCGCAAATTCCTTGGGTCCGTCCTGTCCATTGATTTTCACATAAGGAGTGGTGTAGCTCACACCGGCACGATACTGTACTCTCTGCAAGAAACGGCGGCTGTACTCGCCATAGCAGTACTGTGCACCGAGGTTGATCTTATGCCGGTTGCTGTAGCAGCCGTCCTTCAGCACATAGTCTCTTCCGTCGAAGACAGGCGCCTTGAGGTCTTCCCACATCTGTAGAGTGTAGTCGAGACCCACTTTCCACTGTTCCGCATGATTCCACATCAATCCTGCTCCCACCATGTGAGGCAGTTCAAAAGCCTTGTCAACAGAAAAGGATGTGGTGTCGAGCGAGCCATCCATGGCATTTGTCTTCACCTGATACATATCGGCGCTGGCACCTAAATTATGCTTGGGCGAATAGGTAAGACCCAGTGTCACCCAGTCCTTCTTCGACACACGCTGCGTATACTGCACACCGAAGTCGAGCTTATAGCTTCCCACTCTTGCCGAATAGTTGCGCGAGAGCGAGTTGATATACGAATTGCTGTAGCTGTTGGTGACGGTACGGTTGTACTTGCCCCACAGGTAAGAGATGTTGGCACCCACCGACAGTCCCTTCACTGGCATGTAGCCCAAACCCACGTAAGCCTGATGGAAGCCCTCATCACCCTCATAGGTATTGGTGTAATAATCTTCCTTGGTTTCTTCGTTCACCCATCCCGACACAGAATAGTTATAGCCCACGTTGGAGAAAGGCAGGATACCGAAACTCACACCCATGTGGCGGAAAGCACGGAAAGCAGCGACCACATAGTCCAAGTTGGCATTCTTGGCGTTCTTCTTCACGCCGTTCTCATTGAAGTTGCTGATCTGACCCGAGATGCCGGCATCGAAAAGGAATGTCAGCGAGTCGACTGAAGAATAAGAAGCCGGGTTGATATAATTTACCTGATTGTGCTCATGAAAGCCAAGTCCCACTCCATTCATACCTGCATTGAAACCAGAAGTCTGGTCGGACAATAAGCCCAACCCCCACTGACTGTATGGAGAATTCATGCCGCTCTGGGCATTCACTGCCAGAGCCAAGCTCATCATGAGAGCCGCCAAAAATAGTTTTTTCATCCTATGATAATTGTTCAAAATTATATTCAGAGTGCAAAAGTATTGAAAAAAATCGAGATAAAAGAAGGAAAATCCAAAATAATAAGGTATTTTTGCATCGTGAAACGTTTTAAATATAATTTTAGGTGCATTTTTGCCGTTTTGTTAATCATTTTAACGACTAAGGCTTCTGCACAACAGACGGAAGCACCCCAATGGGTCGACTCCGTGGATATTTCACTCCTGACCTGCGGACCGGGACAGGAGGTTTGGTCGTATTATGGACACACCGCTCTTCGCATAGAAGACCGTGTCCATGGCAGTGACGTGGCTGTCAACTGGGGCATGTTCTCCTTCAACCAGGACTTTTTTGTGCTACGCTTCGTCTTCGGGCTCACCGACTATCAGATAGGCATCATCCCCATGGATCGTTTCATGGCGGAGTATTCCTACGAAGGCAGATGGGTAAGACAACAGCGCCTTGCCCTGACACGAAACGAGAAATGGAACATCCTTACTGCCGTGGAGAAGAACAACCAGGAGGAGAACCGCACCTACCGCTACAACTTCTTCTACGACAACTGCACCACACGTGCACGCAACATGATCATCGACCACTTGGCGACCAACTGCACCAACTTCGAGATCAAAACGACCCTCTCCACCTATCGTGAGGAGATTCACCGCCTGAACGCCCATCACCGTTGGGCACGCTTCGGAAACGACCTGCTCCTGGGCTTCCGAGCCGACCGTGCAATAAACAAACAGGAATGGGAGTTCCTGCCCGACAACCTCTCTATGGACTTCGCAGTGGAAGCCCGTAAGGACACAGCCCAGCAGCCAATTCCGTCGACAACAGTTTATCCACAAGAACCAAGATACATCAAACTGGTAGACAGCACCTTCTATCTCATTTCACCCAAGGAAGTAGTGATGGCTGCAGATGCAGACAAGGAGAACTCTCAGACAGGAACTACTATAGCCGACGTCATCTCTCCTTTCGTGGCAGCGACAGGCATCTTGGTGATTGTTATCCTGCTCAGCCTCACGGAATGGCGCAGAAAGAAGAATTTCTGGTGGATTGACACAGCCCTGCTCATACTTACCGGACTGCCAGGACTGATTCTCCTTGCCATGGTGTTCTCGCAACACCCCACCGTACAGATCAATTTCCAGACACTCATCCTCAACCCGCTGAACCTCATCTTCGTATGGAGCGTCACCAAGAAGATGCGCCAGCACCGTGTGCACTGGTATTACAACGTATGGGCAGCACTCATTGTCGTGGCACTTTTCCTGCAGATATGGCAGGACTACGCTGAGGGCATGGTCATTTTGGCATTATCTTTGCTCGTAAGAGTAGCAGTGAAGTCAACTCAACTCGACTTGCGAAGAAAATAGACCTCACAAAGAATATAGACTTCACGAAGAAATCAACCTCTTGAAGATACAGACTTTACGAAGGAATTCAACCTCTCGAAGGAAAATCATCAACACGAAGCCAACAAAGCTTCATAACAAAAAATAGAATGGTAAACAGATATATCACCGCCCTCTTGGTTGTCCTTGCGGCAACAGGCATGGAAGCGCAGACCTATCAGCAGGCACTGAGGTTTGCGCTCACCGATATATCCTACGATGAGTTCATCCAGCAGCCCGAGGCCAAAGCGCTCGAAGAAGACATTCTGAGCGTCATCAAGGCCATCAAGGAAGCATCCGAAGACCATCAGAAAGCACAGCATCATTTCCCGTCGGCAATACAGAAAGCCGACACTTCTGCCAATCTGACAGAATCCAATCCTTATATTTGTTTTACTCCCCCCACAGAGCCCAAATATCAGGCTCCATACGGAAGTATTGTTATTCGCGGACCCGATTTTTAACATTTATCACCCAAAACGTTGCTGATTTACAGATATTATTTGTACCTTTGCAACCCTGAAAACAATAAAAATCAACGAATAATAATAAAAAACAATATATAAAATGAACTTTAACAAATTTCTGCAGTCATTGTTCGGCAACAAGTCTTCCCGCGACATGAAGCTCATCCAGCCTATCGTGGAGAAAGTAAAGGCCGAGTATCCTAACATCAAGGCCCTGAGCAATGACCAGCTTCGTGCAAAAACCAAGGAAATACAGCAGTATGTACAGAACGCCGGCAAGGCTCAGAGAGAGAAGATTGCCGAGCTGAAAGCCACTATCGAAGACACACCTATCGACCAGCGTGAAGATATCTTCAACCAGATAGACAAGTTGGAGAAAGAGGCACTCGACAACTACGAGGTTGCCCTCAACGAGGTGTTGCCTACAGCTTTCAGCATCGTGAAAGATACAGCCCGCCGATTCGCCGAGAACGAGGAGACTGTAGTCACAGCTACTGAGTTCGACCGCGAGCTGGCTGCCAATCCTGCCAATGACTTCATCACTATCGATGGCGACAATGCCATCTACCACAACCACTGGACAGCAGGCGGAAACGACCTGAAGTGGGAAATGGTTCACTACGACGTACAGCTCTTCGGTGGTACGGTGCTGCACCAGGGTAAGATTGCCGAGATGGCTACGGGTGAAGGTAAGACCCTCGTCGCTACACTGCCTGTGTTCCTCAACGCCCTCACTGGCAACGGTGTGCACGTGGTTACCGTGAACGACTATCTGGCCAAGCGTGACTCCGAGTGGATGGGACCACTCTATATGTTCAACGGACTCTCTGTCGACTGTATCGACAAGCACCGTCCCAACTCCGACGCTCGTCGCAAGGCTTACATGGCCGACATCACCTTCGGTACCAACAACGAGTTTGGTTTCGACTACCTGCGCGACAACATGGCGACAAGTCCTGCCGACCTCGTACAGCGTCAGCACAACTACGCCATCGTCGATGAGGTCGACTCCGTGTTGATCGACGATGCCCGTACACCTCTTATTATATCAGGTCCTATTCCTAAGGGCGACGACCAGATGTTCGAGCAGTATCAGCCATTGGTAGAGCGCCTGTACGAGGTACAGCGCAAGCAGGCTACCGAGTTGCTCGCCGAGGCAAAGCAGAAGATTGGCGAAGGCACCAAGAACAAGGACGCCAAGATGCTCGAGGACGGATTCCTCGCCCTCTACCGTTCCTACAAGGCACTGCCTAAGAACAAGCCTCTCATCAAGTACCTCTCTGAAGAAGGTATCAAGGCAGGCATGCTCAAGACTGAAGAATACTACATGGCCAACAACAACCGTGAGATGCCAAAGGCCGTGGCTCCACTATACTTCGTCGTAGACGAGAAACTCAACTCTGCCGACCTCACCGACAAGGGAACCGAATGGCTCGCCAAGCAGGTGAACGACCGTGAGCTCTTCGTGCTGCCCGACATCGCCACAGAGATGAGCCAGCTTGAGGCACGCACCGACATCAGCGACCAGGAGCGTCTCGACATCAAGGACGAGATGATGGCTCACTACGGCGTACAGAGCGAGCGCGTGCACACCTTGCAGCAGCTTCTGAAGGCCTACACCATGTTCAACAAGGACGACGAATACGTCGTGATGGACGGCGAGGTGAAGATTGTCGACGAGCAGACAGGCCGTATCATGGAAGGCCGACGCTGGAGCGACGGCTTGCACCAGGCTATCGAGGCCAAGGAGCATGTCAAGGTAGAGGCTGCCACACAGACCTTTGCCACCATCACCCTGCAGAACTACTTCCGTATGTACCACAAGCTTTCGGGTATGACAGGTACTGCCAGCACCGAGGCCGGTGAGTTCTGGGACATCTATAAGCTCGACGTGGTAGAGATTCCTACCAACCGCCCAATCGCACGCCACGACCTCGACGACCGTGTCTACAAGACAGCCCGCGAGAAGTATCGTGCCGTTATCGACGAGATCGAGGAGATGCGCAATGCCGGTCGCCCAGTCTTGGTAGGTACAACATCTGTTGAGATTTCAGAATTGCTGAGCAAGATGCTCAAGATGCGCAATATTCCTCACAATGTGCTTAATGCCAAGCTCCACCAGCAAGAGGCTCAGATCGTAGCCGAGGCAGGACGCTCTACCAACGGCAAGGGTGCTGTCACCATCGCCACCAACATGGCAGGTCGTGGTACCGATATCAAGCTCACCCCCGAGGTGAAGGCTGCAGGCGGTCTTGCCATCATTGGTACCGAGCGCCATGAGAGCCGCCGTGTAGACCGCCAGTTGCGTGGTCGTGCCGGTCGTCAGGGCGACCCAGGCTCTTCTGTCTTCTATGTATCTTTGGAGGACAAACTGATGCGTCTCTTCGCCTCTGAGCGTATTGCCAAGGTGATGGACCGCTTGGGCTTCGAGGACGGCGAGCGTATCGAGAGTCCAATGATCAGCAAGAGCATCGAGCGTGCACAGCGCAAGGTGGAGGAGAACAACTTCGGTATCCGTAAGCACCTCCTGGAGTACGACGACGTGATGAACAAGCAGCGTACCGTGATCTACGAGAAGCGCCGCCACGCCTTGATGGGCGAGCGTATCGGGATGGACATCACCAACGTCATCTGGGACCGCGTGCTCTATATCATCAACAACAACGACTACGAGGGCGCCAAGGAGGACTTCCTCAAGATCCTGGCCATGGAGATTCCATTCACTGCCGAGGAGTTTGAGGGAATACAGCGTGAGGAACTTTGCGAGCGTGCCTTCCAGGAGGCCATGGCAAGCTTCAAGCGCAAGACCGAGCGCATCCAGGCCACAGCATGGCCTATCATCCAGCAGGTGTACGAGAACCAGGGCGCTATGTACGAGCGCATCATGGTGCCTATCACCGACGGCAAGCGCATGTACAACATTCCTTGCAACCTCAAGGAGGCTTACGACACCGAGGCCAAGAGCGTGGTAAAGCAGTGGGAGAAAGTCATCATGCTCCATATCATCGACGACGACTGGAAGGAGAACCTGCGCCAGCTCGACGAGTTGCGCCACTCTGTACAGAACGCCAGCTACGAGCAGAAAGACCCATTGCTCATCTTCAAGCTTGAGAGTGTGAAGCTCTGGGACTCTATGATTAACGAGATGAACGACCGCATCGCCAGCATTCTGATGCGCGGACAGATTCCTGTCATGGAGCAGGAACAGCCCGTACAGGAGGCTGCACCCGAGCAGCGCCCACAGCAGAACTACGTAGAGCAGAAGGTGGACATCGACGCTGAGCGCGAGCGTGCCGAGCGTGCCGCACAGCAGGCTGCTGCCCATCACGACACACGCGAGGGCGCACAGCAGGTCAACCACACTCCTTACCGTGCAGAGCGCATGCCTCGCCCCAACGATCCATGCCCTTGCGGCAGCGGCAAGAAGTTCAAGAACTGCCACGGCAGAAACCTGTAACTCCTTTCGCAAATAAGGAAGTCAGAGAACTTGCTAAAGTTCTATAATCATAAATAATGAGAAAATACCTATATTTGATGACAGGCTCATCATTTATAGGTATTTTTTTCGCATTAATAAGGCATCAATATACAGTTGCCGAGATATTTTTGTATTTTTGCAGTTCAAACGACACAACACGACGTGGCACACAGTTTGCATGCCACGCACGATAACAGAAAAAAGAAGAAAAGGAGATTAAAAAATATGAAATTATCCGAACTCAACACAGGCGAAAGTGGCGTCATCGTCAAGGTTTCAGGACACGGTGGCTTCCGCAAAAGAATCATCGAGATGGGATTCATCAAGGGCAAGAAGGTAGACGTGCTGCTCAATGCCCCACTGCAAGACCCTGTAAAGTACAAAATCATGGGCTACGAGGTGTCGTTGAGACACAGCGAGGCCGACCACATTGAGGTGGTTTCGGTCAACGAGGCCAAGAAAGACAAACAGCTCAGACACGCTGACGAGGAAGAACGCGAACAGGTTATCAACTCGCAGACTGTCGACTCTGAGGACCCCGACGAGCAGGCACTGGGCGACAAGATGCTCGTGGCTGAACAAGAGGCCGACCGTCTGCACCATGTCATCAACGTGGCGCTCATCGGCAACCCCAACTGCGGAAAGACTTCCCTCTTCAACTTCGCCTCGGGCGCACACGAACGTGTGGGCAACTACAGCGGTGTCACCGTCGACGCCAAGGTGGGCGAAGCCGAATACAACGGCTATCACTTCAACCTTGTCGACCTGCCTGGCACCTATTCGCTCTCAGCCTACTCGCCCGAGGAACTCTATGTACGCAAGCAGCTCATCGAGCACACACCCGATATCGTCATCAACGTCATCGACACCAGCAACCTGGAGCGCAACCTCTATCTCACCACTCAGCTCATCGATATGCACATCCGCATGGTGTGCGCTCTCAATATGTTCGACGAGACCGAGAAACGAGGCGACAACATCGACTACGACAAGTTGGGCGAACTCTTCGGAATACCTATGGTTCCTACCGTCTTCAAGAACGGCAGAGGCGTAGACCAGCTCTTCGACACCATCATCGAAATGTACGAGGGACGCGAAGGCTCCAATGCCCACTATCGCCACATCCACATCAACCACGGACATGAGATAGAACACGGCATCGAGCACATACAGGAATATCTGAAGGCCGATGACAGCATCCGCCAGCGCTACTCCACCCGATATCTCTCCATCAAACTACTCGAGAACGACAAGCATGCCGAAGAGTATGTGAGCCACCTCAAGTCGGCAAAGGAAATCTTCGCCGCACGCGACGAGGCTGCACGACGCGTCAAGGAGGAAACCATGGAAGACAGCGAGACTGCCATCATGGACGCCAAGTACGGCTTCATACACGGAGCCTTGCAGGAGGCTGGCTACGAAACGGGAAAGGCCAAAGACACCTATCAGGTGACACATCTCATCGACCGCATCCTTACCAACAAATACGTGGGATTTCCCATCTTCGTACTGCTCCTGTTCATCATGTTCTCAGCCACCTTCGTCCTGGGCGAAGTGCCTAAGGGATGGATTGAGGACGGAGTGGCTTGGTTGGGAACAGTCATCAGCACCAGCATGCCCGACGGACCAGTGAAAGACATGCTCGTCGATGGAGTCATCGGAGGCGTGGGAGCCGTCATCGTCTTCCTGCCACAGATTCTCATCCTCTACTTCTTCATCTCCTACATGGAGGACTCTGGCTATATGGCACGTGCTGCCTTCATCATGGACAAGTTAATGCACAAGATGGGACTTCACGGCAAGTCGTTCATCCCACTCATCATGGGCTTTGGCTGCAATGTGCCAGCCGTCATGGCGACACGCACCATCGAGAGCCATCGCTCGCGACTCATCACTATGCTCATCCTGCCGCTGATGAGCTGTTCGGCGCGTCTGCCTATCTACATCATGGTGATAGGAACCTTCTTCGCCCTGCAGTATCGCTCGCTCATCATGGTGTCGCTCTATCTCATCGGCATCCTGCTTGCCGTCATACTGAGCCGCGTGCTCTCCAGCTTCGTCATCAAGGGCGAGGACACGCCTTTCGTCATGGAGTTGCCACCCTACCGCTTCCCTACCTGGAAAGCCATAGGCCGACACACCTGGGAGAAAGGCAAGCAGTACCTGAAGAAGATGGGTGGAATCATCCTCGTGGCAAGCATCATCGTGTGGGCGCTGGGATACTTCCCCCACAACGAAGAGTTGGAACAGCAACAACAGCAGGAACAGAGCTACATCGGAAGAATAGGCAAGACCATTGAGCCTGTCTTCACACCTCAAGGCTTCGACTGGAAACTCGACGTAGGACTCATCTCTGGCGTGGGAGCCAAGGAGATCGTGGCATCCACCATGGGCGTGCTCTACAGCAACAACGACAGCTTTGGCGACGACAGCGACTACAACGACGAGGACGGCAAATACGAGGTGCTGAAGAAGCAGATGACTGCCGACCTGCAGAAGACCTACGGCTATAGCGATGCCGAGGCTGCCCATAAAGCGAGCCTCACCGCCTATTGCTTCCTCCTCTTCGTACTGATCTACTTCCCCTGCATAGCCACCATCGCGGCTATCAAGGGCGAGACGGGCAGTTGGAAATGGGCTGGTTTTGCCGCCATCTACACCACCGTCCTGGCATGGATCGTCTCGGCCCTCGTCTTCCAAATCGGAAGCCTGTTGTAAATTTAAGTCAAGAATTAGAGAATTTAAGAAGGCATTCCTGCTGAGCTTAGGATTTAACGAGAATTACAAGAAGGCATTGCGGTAGAAATCAACCGCAATGCCTTCTTGTTAAATCGTACCAATTCCTAAAAAAATCAGCAGAAATGCCTTCTCTAATTCTTGACAAAATCAAGAACTCTTGACCAAATTAATTCTCTAATTCTCTAATTCTTGACAAAAAAACTTTTCTTCCGGGATAAATTAATTCTCCAATTCTGTACCAAAAAATTCTATTGACGATTCTTTACCCGCCTGCTCAATATCGCGATGATCAGTCCCAACAACGAGGCGATGCTGAGAGCCACACGAAGATTGAAAGCCTCAGCAAGCCATCCAATGACAGGAGGACCTACCAGGAAACCGAAGAAGCTGATGCTCGACACGATGGTGATGGCGATGCTCGCCTTGGCAGTACCCAACTTGCCCGCTATGCTGTAGCAGATAGGCACAGACGACGAAATGCCGAAACCCACCAAGAGAAAGCCCAGAGTGGCTGTAACAAGGTAAGGCAACAACGTGGCGAGAAGCAGTCCGCACAGAATCAGCAGTCCGCAAACCTTCAGCACTTTGGCGGCGCCATAGCGCGTCACGAAACCATCGGCCAAGAAACGTCCCAAGGTCATGGCACCCATGCCTGCCACATAACCTGCGCGGATGAAAACCTCGTCGGGCTTCACCACAGAAGTGAAATACACACCACTCCAGTCGTAGACTGTCCCCTCACAGAACATTCCCGCAAAACCCATCAGACCTAAGAGGAAGAGCACAGGGTCAATGGTTCTGAACGAGAACTTGGGCACGTCTTCCTCCTCAGCCCTCGCCTGCTCGTCGTTCACCAGGAAGTGGAAACCAGCAGCCAGGATCAGCAGACTCAATGCCAGCACCGTTCCGAAATGAGCCTCTATCGGCAGAACCGTATTGGCAAACACAGCACCCACGATGCCGCCCGCAAAACCACCCAGACTCCAAAGGCCATGAAACGACGACATGATGTTACGGCCATACAACTTCTCCACTAAGCACGCCTGTGTGTTGGTGGCAATATTCATCAGGTTCGCCATCATGCCGAAACCCACAAGGGACAGTGTAAGATGAAAAACCGTGCTGCTGCAGCCCATAGCAAGGAGCACGGCGGCATAAAACACCTCGGCAACCACCAACATCTTCTTGCTTCCCAACTTGCTCACCAGCACGCCCGAGAAACCCATCATCAGCAGTTGTCCCAAAGGGATGGCGAGCAGAATGCTGCCCAACTGGCCATTGTTGAGATGCAGCAGATGTTTCACATCCGGAATACGGCTTGCCCAACTGGCAAACACCAGTCCCGGTACAAAATAATAAGCTGCCACAGCCACTCGCTTGCGAGCCAAGTCGCTCAAATCACTCATTCGAAATGTCATCCTATATATCTTTTAACATGAAACTTAAAAACGCGGCTGCAAAATTACGAAAAAATAAACTTTCATCCATCGATTTTTTCCCAAAAAGATAATGCCTTGTCAAAAAATAAGTGTAACTTTGCCCTTCGAACAACAAGAAAATCCTACGCAAGCATAAAACCTTGCCAGTACAGAACAAATAAAACTAAGCGAAATGAAGAAACAAATCCTTGCAGCAGCCCTGCTGCTCCTCGCCCTCACCCTGCCAACACAGGCAGCCAAGAGACAGAAAACCAACACCCCACAGCAACTCACCTTCCAGCACCCCTGGCAGGGCAAACGAGTGGCCTACTTCGGCGACTCCATCACCGACCCCAACATCAAGGCATCAAAGGTGAAATACTGGGGATTCCTGCAGCAGTGGCTCGGCATCACACCCTACGTCTACGGGGTGAGCGGACGACAGTGGAACGACATTCCCCGCCAAGCCGACAAACTCAAGGCTGAACATGGCGATGACTTCGACGCCATCCTCATCTTCATGGGCACCAACGATTTCAACAATGGCGTGCCCGTAGGCGAATGGTACACGGAGACCTTCGACAGTGTGAAAGTGGCACGCCACAAACCTGGTGAAATGGTGCAGCGCCGTCACCGCCACTTTGCCATGGACAAGAACACGCTCAAGGGCCGCATCAACATCGCCATGTCGAAACTCAAGCAGATGTATCCCACCAAGCAAATCGTTGTGATGACGCCTGTCCACCGTGCTTATTTCTGCTCGGGCGAGAAGAACATCCAGCCCGACGAGATGTATGAGAATGCCCGTGGTGCCTTCTTCGACGAGTACGTCAAGGCTGTCAAGGAGGCTGGAAACGTGTGGGCTGTTCCCGTCATCGACCTCAATGCCCTCTCGGGTCTTTTCCCTCTCTACGATGCGGGCGCTCAGCTCTTCAACAAGCCCGACACCGACCGTCTCCACCCCAACGATCCAGGTCATGAGCGCATGGCAAGAACAATCATGTATCAGCTCGCCTCCCTGCCCTGCGTTTTTTAGGCTTCCATCTTTCTTGAGCTCTTCTTAACACCTTTTGGGGTCATAATAGACGACCGGCGCCTGTCATCTATTGTGACCTCCCTTGGTCTTAATAGACGACCTCGCGGGAGCATGAGTGCAGGTTTTTCTTCTGCAAAGAAAATGCAAACGAGCGCAATGAAAGCTGCTTTCAAATTGCCGAGTGCAGGTTTTTCTTCTGCAAAGATACAACAAAAAGCAACTTTTTGCAATAGTTTGTTCGGACTTTGTGCTAAAAAGTGCCCATATTTTTAATTTTCATACTGAATATCAAGAAGTTATAAAACACAAGAAAATGACAAAATGACAAGATTAGCACACACAGTATCGAAGACAGGTTGAGGTAAAACCTTGTCATTTTTGTCAAAGTCATTTTTGTCATTTTCAAAAT
>ULQM01035464.1_pt1 | contig 17166 bp, 16 predicted proteins | sample 1954451 | NCBI WGS metagenome assembly ULQM01 (sample SAMEA4835655, study PRJEB28245) | human gut metagenome | biome: gut microbiome; material: fecal sample | place: Denmark | collected 2008 | reverse complement strand
ATTCCGTAGACACCGCCAAGCGTGAAGGTATTGCTGAAGGAATGGAAAAAGGAATGGAAAAGAAAAGTCTTGAGATTGCCAAGAAGATGCTGACAAAGGGCATGGATGAAGCGACTGTGATGGAAATAACGGGGCTGTCGGCAGAACTGATACAGCAGCTGAAAGCGGAGATGTAGATGATAGATTCGCAAGACTGAAAGGTTTCTTTGCTCCGAAGTTTAGATAACAATAACCATCAGTTAATCATATTATAATTGTGAACAAGTTACCTATTATAGTTTTGGATTTTTCGGGTGTATATGATTTTGAGGCGTTTGCTTCAAGTCGTAATATCATCCGTGTAGATTGTAAGGACCTGAAAGGAGTGGACTGCTATTGTGATGAGGAAGGCAGGGAGAAACTTCATCGCAGGTTGGCTCCATACCCTTCTAAAGCCATTCATTTCCTGGACTCAGGAGATTTCCATTATCTTACCGAATACTGGGTGTCACGGCTGCAGGAACCTTTCTCTCTGATAGTCTTTGATCATCACCCGGATATGCAACAGCCTCAATGGGAAGGCTTGGTTTCGTGTGGCGGTTGGGTGACGGATGTCTTAAAGTCCAATCCTTTTGTGAGACACATCATCCTCGTTGGCGTATCCGACGAACTCATGTCTCAAATACCGGCTGCACTCAGGAGTAAGGTGCTGTTCTACAGTGAGTCGGAAATCGACCATCATCAGGCTTGGCCCTCCAAGGCTGGTAAACTGATACATGAACCCGTATATATCTCTATCGACAAGGATGTGCTGAGGACTGATGATGCCGTCACCAACTGGAGCAATGGCGATATGACCCTTATGGAGCTGCAGGCTGTTTTGCGTATCGTCTATGCTCACGAGAGAGTGATGGGAGTGGATATCACTGGCGAGTGTTCCAATATGCTTGATTATGCCACTGAAGTGAAGGATGCAAGAATTGACAATGAGGCCAATGAGGAATTGATTCGGATGATATTGTCAGAGAGGCAGAACAGGGAGGAGTGACACATGTCATTTTGGCATTTCAGAGGGAAAGTAATTGACAGAAATCAATTTTTCAAGCCTTTTAAGAAGAAAAAGACAGAAATGTTGTGTGCGAACACAAAAAGGTATTACCTTTGCACTTGAAAAGATTGAATAACGATAATTAAAGTAAAGAAAGGGTAACAATTATGATGATTTTTGGAATGACATTGGTAGTTTTAGCTATCACATTTGCTGAGATTGTAGTAATCAACAAAAAGATGCATCTCGGTGAGTAATTTGGAACTAAGATAAGTTATTAATTTTATAAAATACGAAAGGCAGTTGCTGGCTATGGTGCTTGCAACTGCCTTTTTTTGTCGACCCGCATAGAGAATGCCCTATGGTGGGGAACGTGCTCTCAATGGTGCCATCGCTCATCTTGCGGATGTAAGAGGCTGCTGTGTCTTTGAAAGCTTGTTAAGAGATGTGAGTGGGGGATTATTTATTTGATTCCTCTCTCGTTGAGTGCCTTTGAGTATTTGGCTGCGTTGTCGAGGTGCTCAGAGTAAGTGCGGGCAAAGTTGTGGGTGCCGCTGAAATCCTCCTTCGCACACATGTAGAGATAGTCGTGGTGGATGTGGTTGAGCACGGCATCGATGCCGGCAACAGTAGGGATGCGGATAGGCCCTGGAGGCAGTCCTGGATTGCGATAAGTGTTGTAGGGGCTACGGATGCTGAGCAAGTTGTTGTAGATGCGCTTCAGATCGAAACGCTTCCAGGCGAACTTGATGGTAGGATCGGCCTGAAGAGGCATTCCCTCGGGATATTCGGCATTGCGAAGCATCAGACGGTTGTAGTACATGCCCGCAATCATCGGTTTCTCACCATCGTTAGCAGTCTCCTCGTCCACGATACTTGCCAGGGTGATGACCTGCTGCGGGGTGAGGTTCATGTTCTTCGCTTTCTGTGTACGCTCAAAGTTCCAGAACTTTTCCGACTCCTTCTTCATGCGACTGAGCAGTTTGTCGAGCGACACGTTCCAGTAGATGTCGTAGGTGTTGGGGATAAACATACAGGCGATGGTGGCCGTGTCGTAGCCATACTTCTCGCAGGTGGCCTCGTCGGTAAGGGCATGGCAGATGGTAGCGCTGTCGAGCATCAGCTTGCGTCCCAACTCAGCTGCGAGTTTGTCGAGTGTACGGACCGATGGAACGGTCAGGTTGACAGGTTCCTGGAGTCCGTTCTTCAGGTGTCGCCATGTTTTGAGCGAACCGTCACCGGGATGGATAGCATAGCGACCCGTGCGAATATGCTCGGCGTATTCGGAGTGATGGGTAAGGGTGCGGAAAGCCTGCATCGGGATGGCGCGGGCTATCGGCGCGAGCTTATGATAAACGGAGTCTATATTGTCGTCTTCGTCAATATAGACATATTCTGTCTTCTCGCTTTTCGAGAATGAGGAAAAGCCATAGATATAAGTAATGACGATTACCGCCACGAGGCACACCAAGGCGCCATAGAAATAAAATTTGTAAGCGGTCTTGCTTTGTTTTTTCTTCATTTTTGTGTTTTGTTTTTGTGCATGAATTTCGCTGCAAAAGTACATTTATTCGTGGAATTGACAAAATTATTGGGCTTATATTATTCATCTATAGGTAAAAATAGGTTAATTCCTTATTATTTCGGCAAGATTGACGTAACTTTGCAAAGTTCAATAACAGAAAAATGATGGAAACAAAGGATTATAAAGAAGGAATAAGGGAATATGATACGTATGTCTTCGACCTGGACGGCACGTTGCTCTCCACACTCGACGACCTGGCTGCGAGCTGCAACTACGCCCTTCGCACCAACGGGATGGAGGAGCACTCTGTCGACGACGTCAGGAGATTTGTGGGCAACGGCGTTCGCAAGCTCATGGAGCGTGCCATTCCTCAGGGCGACAGCAATCCGCTCTTCGACAAGACCTATGCCGACTTCAGAAAGCATTATATGGAGCACAACCTCGACACCACCACGCCTTATCCCGGCATCATGGATCTGTTGAGCAGACTGAAGGAGAGAAACAAGAAAGTGGCTGTGGTGAGCAACAAGTTCTATGCTGCCACGCAGGCGCTCTGCCGTCATTTCTTTGGCGACCTGGTGGATGTGGCGATAGGAGAGCGTGAGAACATCAGGAAGAAGCCTGCGCCCGACACGGTAGAGGAAGCCCTGCGCCAGTTGGGTGCCGACAGGGTTGGCGCTGTGTACATTGGCGACAGCGACGTCGACATCATGACTGCCCGCAACTGCCAAATGCCTTGTATCAGCGTGTTATGGGGTTTCCGTGACAAAGAATTCCTCGTGGATCATGACGCCACAACTTTCGTTCACTCTCCTGAAGATATATTTCCTTTCTGAAAGGAAGGCTTTTATGGGGGAATTTCCTTCCCTTATGCTAAATGCGAGTTGATGAACTGGTAGACGGCATCCTTGTAGGAATCGGAGATAGGGATGCTGGTCTCGCCATAATAGATGCGCATGTGACCGATGGAGTCCATGCGGCAGAGGTTGGCGATGAACGAACGGTGGATGCGCTTGAACTGCTGGCGGGGCAGACGGCTCTCCAGTCGCTTGAGGTTGGAGAAGGTCGTGACCTTACGGCCCTGTGTGAGATAGAAACGCACATAGTCGTTCATGCTCTCGATGTAGAGAATATCGTCGAGGTCGATGCGGACAAACTTATTCTCAACCTTTGCTACTAAGCAACGGTCGCGCTCTATCGGGTCCTGCAACTGGTATTCGTCAAAGGTAGCCCTCACTCGCTTGTACGACTCCTGAAAGTCTTCGAAGCTGATGGGTTTGAGCAGATAGTCGGCAGCTCCAGCCTTGATACCGTCGAAGGCATACTCCTTGTAGGCTGTGGTGAAGACCAGACGGCAACTCTCCGGCACGAGACGGGCAAACTCAATGCCGCTCAGTTCGGGCATCTGTATGGCGAGGTAGAGCACGTCGACATGTCCGTTCCACACGTCTCTTACAGCCTCCCGCGCACTGGTATAAGCACCAATAAGTTGTAGGGTTGGTGTTCGCTTGATGTGGCTCGTTATCTGGTTCAGAGCCTCTGGGTCATCGTCAATAACGACACAGTTTAGTATCATGTTTTATAGTGGTTTTTTGTTCTTTTCTGCTACAATAACGTCCCAAATGGGAAATTATTGTGCAGAATAGCGAGAGATTTTTATTCGTATCTGATGGCTTCGATAGGGTCGAGGCGGGCAGCTTTCTTGGCAGGATACCAGCCGAAGAAGACACCTGTGAAGGTACAAACAGCAAAGCTCATGATGATGCTCCAGGGCTCTATCTGCGTGGCTACGTGCAGGAACTGTTGCAGTCCTACCGACAGACTGACTCCCAACAGCACACCTATCACACCGCCCGTCACACTCAGCAGGATGGCCTCGATGAGGAACTGGTTGAGGATGTCGACACCACGTGCTCCCACGCTCATGCGCAGACCAATCTCACGGGTGCGCTCCGTCACACTCACATACATGATGTTCATGATGCCGATACCGCCCACGAGGAGCGAGATACCTGCCACAGAACCAAGAAGGATGGTGATGGTCGACATGGTGGAGTTCATCATGCTCGAAATCTCCTCCTGCGAACGGATGTTGAAATCGTCCTCGTCTGCCTCGGTCGTATCGGTGGCGTCCTTGAGCTTATGGTTGCGTCGCAGGATCTCCGTTATCTGGTCTTGAGCCGGTTGCGAAGCTTCCTCGGTAATCGCCGAGCAGACGATACCGCCCAAGTAGGTTTGGGCCAGGATGCGTTTCATCACGGTGGTGTAGGGCGCCAGCACCAGGTCGTCCTGGTCCATGCCCATGGAGTTGTAGCCCTTCTTCTTCAGCACACCCACCACACGGAAGGGGATGCTGTTGAATCGCACCACCTTGCCCACGGGGTCGCTGCCGTCGGGGAAGAGATAATCCACCACAGTCTGTCCCAGGATGCACACCTTGGCAGCCGCCTTGATGTCGTTGTCGGTAAACATCTCACCGTCGGCCACCTTGAGCTGTCGGATGCTCAGGTAGTCCTGGTTCACACCGTAGATGGAGCTTTGCGTATTGTTGTTGCCGTTGATCCATTGACCGCTGCTGTTGACGGTAGGCGAGATGGCAGAGATGTAGTTGCACTCGTCCTTGATAGTCTGATAGTCAGCCTGTTTGAGTGTCTCCATGGCAGAGGCGTCCTGTCTTACACCGCCCCTCATGTCGGCACCCGGCGAAATCATGATCATATTGCTTCCCATCTCGGCGATGTTGGCCTTGATGCTTGCCTTGCTGCCCTGTCCGATAGCGAGCATGGTGATGACGGCAGCAATACCTATAATGATACCCAAAGCCGTGAGAAACGACCGCATCTTGTTGGCTGCAATCGCCCTGATGGCTATCTTGAATAGATTCTGATAATTCATCGCATTTTAAATCATTAATATTGAAAAATTACTCATCCGTATTCGCCGGCAAGGCAGCGAGCCCCTCGGCGGCAGAGAGGATGTGCGGATTGTACTCGTCGCTGATGATGTGACCGTCGCGCAACTCGATGTTACGGCTCGAATAGTTGGCAATATCGGGGTTGTGGGTCACGAAGATGATGGTACGTCCCTCAGCGTAGAGCTTCTGGAAGAGCACGAGAATCTCGAAACTTGTACGTGTGTCGAGGTTGCCCGTTGCCTCATCGGCAAGGATGACGGCGGGGTTGTTGACCAGGGCGCGGGCTATGGCCACACGCTGCATCTGTCCACCAGACATCTGGTTGCTCTTGTGATAGAGACGTTCGCCCAGTCCTACGGCCTTCAGCGCCTCTATCGCCCTCTGCTTGCGCTCCTCGGCTGTTACCGAGGGGTTGTACATCAGGGGCAGTTCCACATTCTCCACGCTCGTGGTCTTTGGCAGGAGGTTATAGTTCTGAAAGATAAAACCTATCTTGCGGTTGCGCAGCACGGCACGCTCCGAACGCGACATGGTGCGTACCGACACGCCGTCGAGGTAGTATTCGCCACTCGATGGGGTGTCGAGACAACCCAACTGGTTGAGCAGGGTAGACTTGCCCGATCCCGACTTACCCATGATGGTGACAAACTCGCCCTCGTAGATCTTGAAGCTCACGCCCTTGAGGGCATGAACCGTCTCGTCGCCTACGAGGAAGTTGCGCCTTACGTTGTCGAGCTCAATCACGACCTTCTTCTGGTCTTGGCTGGCTTTGTTTTCTATGTTTTCTGACATGATGATTGTACTTTTATTGAACTTTCGCTGGGTTCAGAATAAACTTTCGCTGGGTTGAGAAGTGACAGCAAACCCTTACTTTTTCTTTCCCCTTGGACCCGGTCCGCCTATCAGTCCCTGGCTTTGCTGCTGGTCCTCGCTGTCGTCATCGGGTGTGTTCACCACGATTTCGGTCACAATCTGCTGACCGGCCTTCAGTCCCTTTGTTATCTCTGTATGCATTCCGTCGGTCTGACCGATGCTCACTGGGTGAGCGGTAAGGGTTTTGCCGTCGAGGGTCCATACCTTGTTCTTGCCCTTGCAGTCAACTATCTTCATGTCTTTGCCTACGGTTTCCTTGGTAGGCGTGAAGCGCAGCGCCTTGTTGGCTACAGCCAGCACGCCAGTGCGTTCCTGCGTGTAGATGGTGACATTGGCGGTGAGTCCCGGTTTCAGTTTCAGATCGGCATTCTGTGCGCTGATCACCACCTCGTAGGTTACGACGTTGTTGGTTGTCGTAGCCTGCAGACGAACCTGCTTCACCGTACCCTCGAAGGTATCGTCGGGATAAGCGTCGACGGTGAAGGTAACGCGGTCGCCCTCCTTCACAGCGCCTATGTCGGCCTCGTCCACGTCGGCTACTACCTGCATGTTGGTCAGGTCTTTGGCGATGGTGAAGAGCTCAGGAGTGTTGAAACTGGCAGCCACGGTCTGACCTTCCTCCACACTCTTCGAGATAACGGTTCCGTCGATAGGCGAGGTGATGGTGGCGTAGCCTAAGTTGGTCTGCGCACGTTGCACCTGTTCCTTGGCTGTGGCCACCTGCTCCTTGGCCTGTCGATAGGTGAGGAGGGCATTCTCATAGTCGTCGGCGCTGACGAGTCCTTTCTGATAGAGGGTCTGATAGCGCTTCATGTTGGCGTTCTGGTAGTTGAGCTGACTCTGGGCGCTTGCCATGTTGGCCTTGGCGGTGTTGAGCTCGCTCAGCAGGTTGGTCTTGTCGAGTTCGGCGATGACCTGGCCTTTCTTCACCTGGCTGTTGTAGTCGACGTAGAGTTTGTTGACAATACCTGATACCTGTGTACCCACGGTGACACTTGTCACCGCCTCGATGGTACCAGTGGCAGTCACGCTGTTCTGCAGGGTCTGCAGACTCACCTTCTCCTGTTTGAAGTTGATTTCCTCCTTTTCCTTTCCGCCCGAGAGTGCCCAGGCAGCCACGGCTATGATTACCACGACTGTCATGGCAATCCAAACTTTGCTTATCTTCAGCTTTTTCATATTGAATGTTTTTACCTTTTTACTTTTTTACCTTTTTACTCTTTTACCTTTTTACTCTTTTACCTTTTTACCTTTACAAGATTCTTCCTTGCTGATAGAACTTCAGCATGTCGAGGTTGAGGATAGCGAGGTATTTTGCCTGCAACTCGTTCTGCTGGGCACGCAACAGGTTGTCCTTACCTGTGCGAAGTTCCACGATGTTCTTCAGACCTAAGCGGAACTGCTCGCTCAGCAGGTTGTAGCTTTCCTGTGCGCTCTCGCGGCTCACTTTGGCAGCCTGGTATTGGCTCTGGTTGGTGTTGGCCTGCAGCCAGTAGTTCTCGATGGTGGAGTAGAGTTGTGTCTGCTCGTTCTTCATGTCGAGAAGAATCTGTTGTTGCTGGATGCAAGCCTTGTTGACAGCTGTCTTTGTCTGTCGGTTGTCGAAGAGCGGAATGCTCACGCTGAAGCCACCGCCCACATTGAAGTTGTTCTTTATCTGTGAACCCCAACTATTTGTATTCATGGAAGTTGTACTCGTAGACAAGCCTGCATTCAAACCGATGGTTGGCAGTTTGCCAGCCTTGGCTATCTTCACGTTCAGGTCGTTCTGTGCCAACTGGTTCTGATAGACCTTCATCTCGGGGCGACGGTCGAGAGCAGCCGTGTAAACACTTTGCAGGGCAGGAATCTCAGCCAGCGCCATCGCCTCGGTCGTGTTGGGCATCACCACGTCGAAAGCCTCTTCGTCGGTTATCTGCAACAGTTCCTTGAGTTGTCGCTTGTAGTTTCTCACATTGTTCTTTGCCTCCACAATGTTGTATTCATCCTGTGCTCTCTGAGCGGTGAGCTGAGCCAAGTCGGCTTTCGACATCTTGCCGATCTTTACCATCTCCTTGCCACGGTTCTCGTTCTCCAAGCTCGACTGATAGCTCTCCTGGTTCACGTTGATGGCCTCGGTGGAGTAGAGTATCTGGACGTAGAGCTGGGCTATCTGCTCCTGCAGTTTGGCAGCCTGTGAAGCAGAATCGAGTTGTGCAGCCTCGCCCGCCAGTTTGTTGAGCTTCACCTGCGCCTGTCGCTTGCCGCCGTCGTAAAGGGTGTAGTTGCCCATCACACTGTACGTGCCGTTGTAGTACACCTTGTCGATGGAAGCCTTAGAGTATCCGTCACCAGAGATGCCGTTGGCCACCCATGGCGTGTAGTTGACATTCTGGTTGGTAGAAGCGCTGAGCGATGGCAACAAGGCTGCCTTCGACTGCAGATAGTCCTCGTGGGCACTCTGTGCCTGCAGACGTGTTTTCTGCAACGAGATGTTGTTGGCCAGGGCGTAGTCGATGCAGTCTTTCAGACTCCATTGACGTGCCTCTGCCGAGAAGGGCATTGAGGCTATCATCAAGCCTACGATTGCCTTTGTGATTGTTTTTACTTTTCTCATCCTTAATATATATTGTTTGTTGATATCTATTGAACTTTCGCAAGTTCAGAAGTTATAGAAGTTAAAGAAGTTATCACTCCCTTCGGTCGTTAGAAGTTAAAGCCAATAGCCTTGATGTATAATGTTTAGAGCTTAATCTTAAGTCCACTGAAGCATTTGTCTTAACTCCTTAACTTCTTAACTCCTTAACTCCTGAGATTTCTTGTCCCCTCGCAACTTACACTAAAAAAGATGACAATTCGGGTAAATGGTTTATTATGTTTGAAAGTATTTAACAAAAATAAACAAGAAACCTTGGCGGGTTCATATTTTTTATTTACCTTTGCAACCGCAATTGGTTCGCAACTATCTTCGTTCCGCTGAGGCAATAGGAGGTGTTGCGATGAAAAGGGAATCAGGTGAGAAGCCTGAGCAGTCCCGCTGCTGTATGCGTCTTATTGGGCAAGCACAATGGTCACTGACATTTTTTCGGGAAGACCGCTTGAACGAGTTTGACGACGCAAGCCAGAAGACCTGCCGTTGCCATAGAGAGACAATGTGTGTGCTCACTGTATGTATCAATCAGCATACTATAAGTATTTACGCTTTCTGTCTATGATTCTATCCCGCCTCGTGGGTTAGGTTTTGGGATGGAGAACCATTAAGTTTTTTAGGATAAGATGAAGAAAATCTGCAAAGGATTATTGTGCCTCTGTGTGATGCCCTGTCATGCGCAGAATGTAGGTACGATTCATCGCGACACGCTCTCGCTCGACGAGGTGGTGTGTGTGGGCGAGCGCCCTCATTACCTTACACCCAGTCAGACCCTCCAGGGCGAGATGCTGCAGAACCTGTCTACCACCTCCGTGGCCGATGCCCTGAAGTATTTCTCGGGCGTGCAGATTAAGGACTATGGTGGACTGGGCGGACTGAAGACCGTCAACGTGCGGTCGCTCGGTTCGCAGCATGTGGGCGTGTATCTCGACGGCATTCGTATCACCAACGCACAGAACGGACAGGTGGATTTGGGCAAGTATTCTTTGTCCAACATGGAGTCTGTGTCGCTATACAACGCCAACAGGAACGAGCGTCTGCAGTCGGCTTCCGAGTACGCCTCGGCTGCTACGGTCTATATGCAGACCCGTCGTCCCGACCGCACTATGCTGACGGGCGAGTACGGACTGGGATCGTTTGGACTGCAGAAAGCCAAGCTCTATTTCGCCTTGAAGAACTGGCTCTTTGTAGATGGCGAATATCAGCACAGCGACGGCGACTATAAGTTCCGGTTCCAGTCGGCTTCGGAAGACACGATAGGGCGCCGTCACAATTCCGACATCACCTTCTACCGGCTTGAGGCTGCAGGCTTCTATCGGGGTCTGTCGGTTCACACCTATTATTATAACTCCGAAAGGGGCTTGCCAGGTCCTGTCGTCAGGCGACTCTCCGACCAATGGGACTCCACCGACCGGCAATGGGATCAGAACTTCTTCGCACAGGCTTCGTACAAGAAACTGTGGAGCCGTTTCGGTCTGAAGGCCAACATGAAGTATGCGTTCGACTATCTGCATTATCTGCAGGACCCATCGACCAATGCTGCCGCTATGTACTGCAACAATCACTACACCCAACAGGACTTATACGCCTCTGTGGCTGGTTCTTACAACAGTACCTATCTCTCGCTGACAGCAAGCACCGACCTGCGATGGTCCGACCTCGACTGCGATGTCTATCGCTTCAACTACGTTTATCGTATCGACTCCAAGTCGCTCCTCTCGCTCATCGGTTCGTACAAGGGATGGGAGGCCAATGTGGCGCTGCTCTACACCCATGTGCAGGATCATACCGTGGCACAGGCTGACGCCATGCAGAAGCTCACGCCCATGTTCCTGCTCTCGTATAAAAAGGGCGGCTGGATCCTCAGGGCTTTCCACAAGCGCATCTTCCGTGTGCCCACGCTCAACGACCTGTACTACACGCTGGTGGGCAACACCCAGCTGCAGCCCGAATACACCTCGCAATGGGATGCGGGTATCGACTATAAGGGTAAGCGATTCCATTTTGCGGTTGATGGGTATTATAACCATATTGATGACAAGATCGTGGCGATACCGATGAAGTGTCAGTTCCGCTGGTCGATGGTCAACTTTGGCAAGGTGAAGTCGTATGGTGCATCTTTCTCTGGTGGGTATAATCAGGACTGGGGCAAGTTCTCGCTCTCTGCCAACGCCAACTACACATGTCAGATAGACCGCGACTACACCATGCCCGACGATCCGGAATACAAGAACTACATTCCCTATTCGCCCATGCACTCGGGCTCTGCCATCGTCGACCTGGGTTATCGGTCGTACAGCCTCTGCACCTCGTTTCTCTATACAGGAGAACGCTTCGCCCTGATTTCCAACAATTCCGATGACCTTCTGGGCGACTGGTACACGGTGGACGTGAAGCTGAACAAACGCTTCCACTTGGGCAAATACGTACTGCAGGCCACCTTGGAGTGTAACAACCTTACCGACTCGCATCACGAGGTGGTGAAGCGTTACCCCATGCCTGGAAGAAACTACAAGATGACCCTGAAATTTGAAATGTAGGGATTTGCTCAGAAGTTAAGAAGTTAAGGAGTTAAGAATTAAGAAGTTAAGGAGTTAAGACAATACTAAAGAAATATGAACATTCGTAAACACATCATAGGCCTCTATGCCCTCGTCATCATCCTGATGATGGCGCTTTCGGGCTGTCGCATGGAAGTGAACGACGAGGTGTCTGTCAGCCATCCCACGGCTGCAGACGACCGTCTGCTCGTGCTCTGCGAGGGATTGTGGGGAATGGACAACTCCACCATCTCGCTCATCGACCATGGTGTGCTTACCAACAAATGGTTCCGCCAGCAGAATCCACAGCAGCGCTTGGGAGATACAGGCAACGACCTGCTGATGGTGAACGACACACTCATCGCCATTTCCGTCAACTGGTCGAACATCATCCAGTACATCCGTCCCGACGGAACAGCCATAGCTGCCACAGAAGACATTCCCAACAACCGCAAGTTGGCTACCGATGGTGAATACCTTTATTGCACCTCGTATGCCAACGACGGCTATGTGGCGAAGATAGACCTGCGTACAAAGAAGATTGTCGACACCTGCCCCGTGGGTTACGAGCCCGAGGGAATAGCCTGCTACCGCGGCCGCCTCTTTGTGGCGAATACGGGAGGCTACTCTTCGCAAGCAAACCACGACTACGAATCGACTATCTCGGTCATCGATGCTCAGACGATGAAGGAACTGAAGCGTATCGACACGGGCTGCATCAACCTCTTCGGCAACATGTCGCAGGAGGGGCAGTTTCTTTGCATCAACTCCGTGGGCGACTACTATAAGGTTCCAGGACGCAGCATTGTTCTCAACATGGAGAGCGAGGAGTTCCGCGTGTTCGATTTCCCCGTGACCTATAATTGCAGCTACGGCGGAAAGTTCTACGCCATAGGCTCTGCCTTCTCCTACCTCTCGGGCACCTACGATTTCTCGGTTCACACCATCCAGCTGCCCTCACTTCGGGTGGAAGACGGGCTTGGGGAATACGATGCTGCCATGCCCACCATCAAGCAGATGCAGTCGCCCTACGGCATTTACATCTCGCCCCACTCGGGACATCTCTATGTGTCGGATTCACGCGGCTACGCCACCAACGGCTACGTCTACGAGTTTGACCGCGACGGCTCCCTGCTCAACAAGTACAGCCTCAAGGGGATCAATCCTGCCCACTTCTTGGCGTTGCCGTGAAGCGCAGAGGCTATAGGAAAAGAATATAGAATCCAATCCGAATAATCGGAAATCAAATTGTAAGAAAATATGTAATTCAACATAAATTATTAACTTTAACTAAAAGAAAAATGAAGAAGTATTTACTCATGTTGGCTTTGCCGTTCATGGCTCTGTCGATTTCGGCTGAAGAAGCTTCCACGCTCAATGCTGTTTGCGTGGCTCTTAAGTCGGGGGACAGCAAGTACGTGGCTTTTTCTGACCAGCCCACAATTAAGGCTGAAGATGGAAAGCTCTACGTCGTGTCGGCTGTTGACAACAAACAGCTTGTTTTGGCTGATCTCTCTGATGTGGAGAAGATTTCAGCCGAGAGTCACGTTTTTACCCCCACGGGCATCAAGCCATTGGTTGTAAATGGAAAGGATGTTGAGGAAATCTACAACATCGATGGAACCAAGGCTACCACCATTGTTCCGGGCAGAATCTATATTATCAAGAGTCAGGGAAAGACCAGAAAAGTGGTTAAATAAACATAAATAAATAAGAATAAGAGGAAAAATGAAAAAAATATTTGTTTCTTTGCTTTTTGCAATACCTGCTGTAGCTTCAGCACAATCAGTATTCACAGTAGAAACCGAGGGTAAGAAGTACTCTTTCCCTTTGGAGAACACGGTTATTAAAGTTACCGATGAGCAGCCTTCACAACTGACAGAGGCTCCTGTTTACAAGCACAATCTGGAAGAGGTCAACCTCTTTGGCTCCTTGACAAGTTTTGGCTTCAAGCCAATGTCTTTGGTTGCAGACTACGTTTGGGGCATCAAGATTATGCCTGAGTCTAAAAAGACGTTTAAGTTCCAGGTAAAAACCAACACTAATGCCGACCTTTACTTTGGGGCTGTTGATGCCAATCAGAATATAGCGCAGTCGGGAACAGCCACTAAGGGTGGTGCAAAATTCTTCAACATTGAGGAAGGCTATGAGCAAAACGAGGTGCTTCTTCTTTTCGACGAGCGCACAAATAACTACAGCTTCATGGGACTGGCAAAGGCGGCAGCTTACGAAACTGTAGATTTCGAGGGTGATTATTGGAACGCCCTGATTGACCCTAACCAGAGCACAGGTAAGTTGCTCTATGGAGAATCTGGAATGGGTTATGAAGAGGACAATGGCGTGTATGAGTGGACAGATGCAACTACTCAGTTGCACTCCAAGCTCAACGAGTCTTACGGTTGGGCTTATTGGAATGGTGGCGTTGCTGTATCTAACTATCATTGCGATATCGCCAAAGGAAGTGCTGCGACACAGCTCTCTCTCCCTACAGGAACAGCAGCTCATTCAGGTAAGAACTTTATAGTAGCCTATGGTTATAACGATGGTGGCTGGGACTCTCGTCCTGTCATCGATTTCAAGGACGGTGTGGCTCGCAAGTTGAAGGGACTCTGGGTGACCAACAACTCTTATTTCCTCAACTCTGTCAACAATGGTGACACCTACAACAAGGCAGCTACAGATGCCACCTTCATTGATGTAACCTTCGAAGGCTTCGATGCAGCAGGCCTCTCTCAAGGCAAGGTGAAATGTCGCCTGCAGGACGGCAAAACATCACTTACCGACTGGAAGTATGTAGACCTCAGTTCGTTAGGAGCTGTCAACAGTCTTAAGGTGAACTACGAGTTCTCTGACGACCAGAAGAACAGTAGAGGCTTTACCGCTCCTGCCTATGTCGCTATTGACGACGTGCAGATTTACAAGTAAACTATCAATAAAACATGTACAAAACTACTGCGAGAAAAAAGATTTTATCCCTCTGCCTACTGACTCTGTCGCAGGCAGGATGGGCGCAGACACAAACTGTTCAGGTGCTGGAGTTTCATCCAGCACCCGGACAGTTTGTCAACGAGTTGCCTGCGGCTGATGCCAATTCCACCCAAGATGACATGAACCGACGATGTGAGGACCTGCTGAACGACGAAGGCAAAGTTATTAGCTTGGGAACCTTTGGCGGCTACATCACCATGAAGTTCGACCATCCGATAGAGAACAAACATGGCTCTGATTTCCTCGTCTTGGGCAACGGAATGTATGCAATCAACGACCCAAAATATGGCAAGGAGACCATCGGAGGTTCCATTGAGCCGGGAATCGTCTACGTGGGAGTGGGCGACAACCTCGAAACAGCCAAATGGTATGAGCTGGCAGGCTCGGAATATTACACCAACGAGATTCACGACTTCGAGATCACTTACTTCAAGCCAACCACAGAAGCCTGTGAACATCAGCTATTTGGATCTGTCTGCGACAACTATATCAAGTGGAATTGTACATGGACCGACGCCAAGGGAGAGCGACGCGACTCCACTGGCTATCACATGAAGAATCAATATCATCATCAGACCTACTGGCCCCAATGGGAAGGCAAGGACCAGCTCACCTTCAAGGGAGGCTGTCTGCCCAATAATGCCGTAATGTATAAACCAACCTATTGGGTGCTGTATCGTTATGCCAAGGATGCTTATGGCTATGCGGATGCTTGTCCCGCCACCGATTCACTCTATTCTTCCTTCGATATCAACTGGGCGGTAGATGATGAGGGCAATCAAGTAGTTCTTGACCATATTGATTTCATCCGTGTAAGGACTGGTATCTTCCAGTATTGCGGATGGTTAGGAGAGACCTCTACAGAGGTCAGTTCCGTGGTAGACCTTCATCTCGTGGAGGGCTACGACGACAATCCCTATATCATCACACCTCGCAAACGTCCTTCTTCCGGCATCCAGCTCCCCACGGTTTCTGATCACCAGATGCGCGGCGATGCTGCCTACTATACTCTTACAGGGCAAAGAGTGGAACGTGTGGAACGCGGCAAAATCTACATCCACAAGGGCAAGAAAGTGGTATTCTGATTTTTCAAGTAGTTGTTGATTAACTTCATGAACTTCCATTATAAAAAAAATCATGACAATTACAAAAAGGTATTATCAACATTATAATATACTGGCGCTCTGTGTGCTGGTATGGCTCTCTGGCTTTATGCTGTTGTTCAACTCGTGCGGAAACCGAACTGCTACAGCTCAGGATTCGGGCGACACCATCCAACTCGACTATGCCAAGTACTTACAACTCATTCGCCACAAGGGTTATACAGAGGCTGTGGTGCTCAATCCCTGGAAACAGGGTGGGGTGCTTCATCGCTATCTACTCGTTCCCAAGGGGGCAGAAGGCGACGAGGTGGCTAAGAAACTGGCCGACCAGAAGACAGCAAATACAGGAACAACACCCTGCGACATCCTGCGCACACCCCTGACGAAGAGCATCATCACCACTTCAGCCCATTGTCAGCTGCTCTACGAGCTGGGCCGTCAGCAAGCCATCGCGGGTGTCTGCGACCTCGAGTACATCCTTATTCCCAATGTTCAGAGGCGTACTTCACACAAGTCTCGTCCCTACATATCCAACTGCGGTTCCAGCATGCAGCCAGATATCGAGCGCATCATGTCGCTCCGTCCCGATGCCCTGCTTCTCTCGCCCTTCGAGAACAGCGGCGGTTACGGCAAACTCTCGGCCTTGCAAATACCTATCATCGAGGCTGCCGACTACATGGAGACCTCGCCCTTGGGCCGTTCTGAGTGGATTAAGTTTTACGGCTTGCTCTACGGTTCCGAAAAGGCTACCAGTCTTTTTAGCGGCATAGAGAAATCTTATCTCCAACTGAAAGCCTTTGCAGCCAAATTGCCCTTAGGCTATTCCATCCTTACCGAGCGCAAGACGGGAAGTGTGTGGTATGTTTCTGGCGGACGCAGCACCATAGGCACCTTGCTGCAGGATGCTCATGCCCGTTATCTCTTTGCCGACGACACCCATAGCGGCAGTCTTCCCATGAGTCCTGAGCAGATCTTGGCAAAGGCTGACGAGGTGGATGTCTGGGCGACAAAGTATTGGGGAGACCATCCTCTCTCGCGTGCTGAGTTGCTGCAGGAATATCCCGGCTACAGCCAGCTGAAGGCGATGAAGACGGGGCGAGTCTTTCAGGCAAGCACCAGTTCGCAGCCTTATTTCGAGCAGACCAGTTTTCATCCCGAGCGCCTGCTTCGGGAGTTTATCATCCTCTCGCATCCCGAGACCACCCGTTCGTTGGGAGCGTTGAGGTATTATTTGCGACTATAGACATAAGTAGTCAACTGTAAAGATGACTAAAAAATAAGTAAGTCAATGTGAATTATAAATAAGGCATAACTGAGTCTACTCGTATTGCCAATAATACTTAGAGTGGTCAACTAAAATCGTTAAATCACACAACAAAAATCATTAAATCACATTGAAATCTCCGTTCAAAGGCTTTGAACGGACATTCAAAGGCTTTGAACGCACATTCAAAGGCTCTGAACGGACATTCAAAGACTCTGAACGGACATTCAAAGCCTTTGAATAGAACTTTTATAGAATAAACCAGGGCGGACGCATCAAAATGCGTTCGCCTCCAAAAGTTTT
>ULQM01013397.1_pt1 | contig 17204 bp, 24 predicted proteins | sample 1954451 | NCBI WGS metagenome assembly ULQM01 (sample SAMEA4835655, study PRJEB28245) | human gut metagenome | biome: gut microbiome; material: fecal sample | place: Denmark | collected 2008 | reverse complement strand
ACGCCGAACTTATCATCCAGCGCATCCGCTATCTCCGCATCGGTCAATCCCTGCATGGAGAGCGCAAGGATTTCATCGTAAAAATCATCACTATCGTAGTCGAATTTCTTTGGTCTTGCCATAAATTGTTATCCGTTACTTAAACCTTGCGCACGGGAGGTTCTAATCATGTTGTTTCTTGCACGAACAATCCGATTATAATTCCTCATGTCGCCACCTGTATTTCTAAAATTTGCGCTCATCATGCTTCTTGCTCTATTGATGATTGCATTTTCCCTACCGATTGCACTTGTATTGGGGTACATCGTAGTATTATAACTTGCTGTTCTGTTTGAAATACGTCTTCTGACTCAATACCTCGCTTTCTTTTATCCTGAAATTAAACCATTAGACCTCCAATTTACGCCTCGCTTCTCTAATGCACGCCTTGCTGCTCTTACAGCTTCATTATCGGAATTTCCTTGTGCCGTTTTCATCAACTGCTCAATACGGCTCGGTTGCCTGATTTCTCCTGCCTTGACCTTGCTGTTGTACTCGGCTCTTAAAGAAGCACGTCTATTGGAGTATTCAATATCTCTTTGATTTTGCCGACGGAGAATTTCTTGCCCTGCTCGATTTCGATAGTTGCCTTTTGCCAAAGCAACATCTCCAAATCCTGAGCGTCCATAACCTTGTGAAGCCAAATATTCTTCTTCGGTCATAACAAGCTGTCTTTTTCTTCTAACTCAGCAAATGTTTTAATCGTTAAACAATATCATTCCACACGCTCGACTTGATTGTCGAACACTTCACCTTTTACGATTTTCATATACGGGTCATACCCGAACCGCTCACAGAAAGCCGCCTTAGCATCCCATGTATCAAAGGACAACATTAAGTAAGCATCCATGTTGGCGGCTGTTTCCTGCGCCTGTTCCTTGACCTGTTGCTTCACGTCCTTCATGTGGGCGACCTTTTCGGCACGCTCCAATTGCTTGGCTGCTTTCTCGGCTTCTTTCTGCTCTGTAACAGGCTGCATCATTTCCTCCAATGCCCCAGCCAAAGAGTTTTCTTCTTCGGTCTGCAAAAGAAAGTCGCAGCCTATCATGTTCAAGTCTGCATCGGTCAGACCTGCATCCTTGTAGTCAATGTCAGGAACAAGGCGAGCCAAAGCGTCGTAATCCCATTGGCCACCGATGTTCGGGTTATTGAGAGCCACGTTCAATGACTTCTCCGTCTTTTCGTCCACATTGATAAGCTCCACACGTAGAGTATAGTCGTTCTTGTTCGTGGCTTCATCGTACTTGTTAAGTTCATCCAATACGGAAACTTTCTGATGCCCTCCGACAATCGTGTACCCAGTCGCTTGGTTCACGACTATACCACCAACCACACCATACCGCTTGATGGAACGTTTCAATTGCTTGCGCCCCTCGTCTGATATGGTGCGTGGATTGTAAGACGCTGGCTTTATCTGCGAGCGTTTCAATTCGACCGATTTGCTATTGAAGTATTTGTTATCTATCATGCTTATTATGATATTCCCATAATATCCGCTCTGAAAGCGGAAACACTTTGTAAATTCTCTGCAAGTCCTGCGGATAGTTCTTCTCCAGCCAAAGCATACAATCAAGGTTAAATCCGACGCCTGAACTGGCCTTTAGCGAGTACCTGACTGGCTCGGGAAGATTGTGCTGCTTCATGTATGATAGCACGTCTTTCTGCGTCCAGTCAGCCAAGGGGTAGCACATTCCGTTGTTCTCGTACCCATTGGCTTCATATCCTTTCAGCATCAAACGCCTGTTCATGCCATCGGCTTTCTTCATACCCAAGAATGCGTAATGTATGCCGTATTTGAGCTGCATAGCCTTGACCACATCTGCTAGTTTCAGAAGCTTTACTCTCGTATTGGGTACACAGTACATACCCCCACGAAGAATATATGTAAGATTCCAGTGCGGCACCTGTACGAACTCTATCTTAGGATATCTGGCCTTCACCCAACCTACCCATCTTTCGATATGCTCAAGTCCTTTGATAAAATACATGAACACACAGACAATCCGCTCGAACTTTGGGTAAATCATGTCAAGTAAGGCTAAAGAATCTTTACCCAAGGACAGAAACAGCAGAACCTCGTCAGTCTTTTGCCTGACGAGATCAATGTAGCTGTATGTCCTTTCCTGCAGTGTCATTATCCGCCACTCATACCAAGTCCGACACGGACGTTATAATACTGCTGTCTGCGGTTGATGAATCTGCCACGTTGCGACAAACCTCCATTTTCGGTGGTCAAGCCTCTGCGACCACCACGATAACCACCTGTTGAAAATGTGCTTCTATTTACTCTGACTCAGCATAAAATTTAAATTAAACATGTTTTTCTATCACTCTACCAAGGTTGTAGACTACCTGTGCGGCCAAATAAACCTCACCTTGATGGGTATATTCAATCAAATTGTGGCTCTCGTCCTCAAACAGCTCAATCTTTGCATCTTTGACTTCTACCAGTGCGCTGGTTCTACCCTTGCTATAGCCCACAAAGAACTGAATAGCATCATAGTGTCTCGGCTGCAGCTCACCGTTAACCTCTACACAATAACCCTCAGCGTCAAGCTGGCAGTATTTCTTTTGGGTTGTTGGCCTGATTTCTCTGTATTCTTGACGCTTCTTGCCTGACAGGATTTCGTCAAAGAATTTCTGTTTGATGATAAGAGTAAGTATTTCCATAATCGTGTGATATATTTTATTTAGTTGCGGATGCCGGACTCGAACCGGCGGCCTCTACCAAGTCAAAGTAGCGAGCTAACCACTGCTCTAATCCGCGATGGTACCTTTTCACAAAGATACCTAATTATGAAGACAATTTTGAATAACAATTCTACACATACGAAACAATAAGCCAATTGTTCGTTATTAATTCACAAGCATATTGCTTTATGATTTGGCCTGCTGTGTTTTCAGGCCTAACAATTGTCTGGTTCTCTCTACATCAATGAAGTTTGTCCATCCTGCATTATGTAGCTTTATGGCTGCCTCTTTTATCGTGATATCGCCACATGACACCTTTTCTTTTAAAGACTGCAATATACTTTTCATAACCATCTTAAATTTGAATAATATATGCCATTCAGTATTTTATAATCACCATATAGCCTCACCTCGCCCTGATACATCAGGGCGAACCTAGAATAACCGCAAATCTGCTTTATAGCCCAGTCAGCCTGCTTTGTTCCATATCCAAACCGCTGTATTTCGGGATAAATTTTCATTCTGAAGGCAATTTCGCTGTCTGTCATGTCACCAACAGGACAAACGTTTAAAGTCCCATTGTGAGCGAAATAAACGCCATTCTCTGTAAACGGATGACAGTTGGCCCGGCATATAGAGCCATGAGTGGCAAATCTAAAATGTATAATGCAGTCTTCATCATCTCCAACCTCCGAAAGGTGGCGCAAGAATGTACGATAGTCCAAACCCTTATGAAAATGATTGGTAGAAACAAAACCGTAGCCGTTATGGTTGAGCTTTTTGATTTTTGCAAGAGTGTCCAGGCTCGGCATCTGGACACCTTTAGGCTTGTATATAATGCAACACATATTGAATTGAATTTGTTTTAATCGTGTGAGGTTCATGCAAGAACCTCAGCACGTGATTTGAAGAATGATTTTTCTTTAGCTGTCAAGAATGGTATATCATCAATCGACGTAACCTCAGAACTCAGTACGTTCTTTTTAGACCATGCAACCAACTTCGCACAAAAGTTAACCCAGTTGGATATTTTCTCAAAGTCTGTTGAACCTTGATGCTGTCTGAACTCTATTGTTTGATGACGAGCATAAGAACAGGCATTCACTTTATAGTATCTGTTACCATTCATAATGCTTAAGACATCATGCTTTGTTGTACACTGTGTAAAGTCCTTACCTTGCAAAGTTCTACACCACTGGCTGTTGTTGGCACGTCTTGAATTTGCCATAAACGTATCAATAACTCTCTCTAACTTCTGATAGTTCTTAAAGACATTTATATAAGTCTCGTCAGACATCTTCTGTGCACCAATATGGACATGCAAGCCTGTCGACCTATTAACCTGTGCACCTGCTTCATTCAACGCCTTACAGCAAGTTTCAAGGCTTTTCATACCTGCATTGCCTGTAAGAACCGGTGATACACATTCTATAGGATTTTCACCTCTTATAGAAGAATCTGAAACGAACTTGTAATAATGTTTGTTGTCAGTGTGGTTGTAACCCTCATACTGAAAAGGCATTGCGTTTCTCGTTGCGCTTTCTCTCATAAGGCAGGCAGCTACCAGGCATTCAATCTCGACCCCGAAAGTAAACTTGTGTGTTTCTCTGATTGTCTTAGGCAATTCAGACATAAGAAGTTCAACTTCGTACTTTCTCAAACCCAACTTGACAAAAGCTGCCTTCTTTGCTGCCTTAGAACCTTTCATGTTCTTAATCTCGTCTACTTGTTCATTCAATGTCTTCATAATCGTGCGTGTTTAAATTGTTATTACTTATTGTTTGATGGTGCAAAAGTAAATAATATTATTTACATACACAAGAAATTTGTAAATAATATTGTTGTTTTAATATTATTTAAACAATAATACTATTTACATACATATTGTTATACGTATCTTTGTAAACAGAAAATAATGACTTATGAACAGAATAAAAGATGTACTGAAAGAAAAGAACATATCTATAAATGAATTTGCAGATATGGTAGGAGTGTCTCGCCAGGCAATCAGTAGACAACTGTCTGGAAAATTACTAGTGGAGACTCTGGAAAAATTCGCTTCTGTGTTGAATGTGCCTGTTTGGGAGTTGTTAGCGTCCAGAGAAGAAATCACCGGAGGTTCCAACACAAGATGCGAATCAGAAGTGAATGGCTATGTGAAAGTAAAAGGAACTCTTTACGAGGTTCATTCTTTTGAGGATTTGGAGAAATTATTAAAACTAAAAGGTTAACCTATGAAAAAAATCATCTTTTTTATTGTTCTATTATTGGCTAATAATGCTTACTGTCAGATAACAATAATGAATACTGAAGCAAAGAAGCTCCAATATGATAATTTTGTTTATGATAGTTTGAGAAATATGGTTCCTGAAAAATATGAAGGGAAATATACATACCATCATTTAATTGGTCAAACGTTAATGTACTGTGGAGATCCCTATTCTTATAATCAAAAAAGCTATTTTAAAATTGGCGATTATTATCGTGTTGATGGTATTTTGCCTGATAATACAGATAAAGGGTTGTATCATAGATTATCTTTAACAAATATAAAAACAGGAGAAAAAGGGGAAGAAGGCGATATTTTTACAAATGAATACAATTTCAAATGGGTAGTATTAGGTCATTATGAGAAAATGAAAGAATTATACCTTAATAAAGAATTTGTATATGTTGGTACTGATGATGTTTTTATTTATAGTTATGGAAAAAAAGCAGACGGACTTATAAATTTAGAATCTGATACAGTATCAAGAAATATTCCAAAGGAATCAGTTTGGAAATGTATAGATGTCCAAGTTAAGCCAAGAAAAAAAGACGATGGCATGAATTTAGACAAAAGAAGCCCCATTGTTCTAATTTTCGACAATCCTAATTATGGAAAACATTACTGCTATTTAGAAAGTGATCAAGGTTCTCCATACCAAGTCTTAGTCAATAAGTCTTTATCTTATATTTGTGGTAGATTTCAGCTAAAATCCGATTACGAACAAGTAATATTGGCTAAAAATAAACGGAAGGCAAATCTAATTCGTAAATATGGCACAGCTATTGCAAATCTAATCATACAAGGAAAAGTTAGAATAGGAATGACAAAGCAGATGTGCTTAGAATCATGGGGAGAACCTGATGATATAAATACAACAACTGGAAGTTATGGAACGCATGAACAATGGGTATATGGTAATGAGAATTATCTATACTTTGAAAATGGGAAACTAACTGATATTCAAAACTAACTATTCCAGCCCCGTTCCTTCTGGTTAAGGGGTTGTTCCTATAAAAATCAAAAATAGAGAAAGGAGAATAAAACTAAAGCCGGAAGCATAACGCTCCGGCTTTTCTACTTATGTAATATTTTATCCAGCATTAGCAAAGACCTTTGGATAGTTCCTTTTCTGGTATTGAAGTCTCAGATACCCGATAAGGCTCTCATAATCGGTCAAGAAACCTTCATTGACCAAATCAGCAACCTTCTTTTCGAGCTGCCACAATTCACGTTGTTTTTTCTCCTCACCATGCTTATTACGTAGCATCTTTTCATGACTGTTGAAGATAACCCAGTTCAAGGCTTCACCTACCTTCTGCATGGCTTTAGGCATAAAGTCTTTGGGAACGATTTTCATGATGGCAGAAGAGAGTTCCCTATAAGCGTCCCCAGCATCATTCCGGTAACGAATCATTTGGTCAGAAACGAATTTGATTACATCATATTTGAATGACGCATTTAGCCACATAGCCAAATCAATGAACAATACAGGATGAACCCAGGTTCCACCGCATTTACCGCGTGAACTTAAATAGGGAGAATTTTGCCCATTTAGATTTTCTTTTTCAACAATGGTAGCGATTAATTCCTTGGTTGATTCATTTTCAAAGTATTTCTTCAATTCTTTGTTTGAGGAGTTTCGTTCGTTCCATAACTTTACAAGCCTGGTAGCATTGAAATAGCCATCAACGGTGCGTTGAATAACTTCTAAATTTCCCATTTGCCTTACCATTTCTTGATTTGTTTTCATGTCTCAGTGAATCTTAAATTAAAAAATTACCCCACCAAAGGCAAGCTCCTCACTTCTTACCAATGGCAGGGTTTATACGTTTCAGCCGTGAGGATAGCTGTTATTATCTCTTTGAGACAAAGTTACCAACATGGTGATTTTTAGCCTAAGATTGCTTAAACCAAGAACGAACAATTGGCAAAATGTTTCATAAAAATACCCCGAACCTTTCGGAACGGGGTTACTTGATTAGCCCTTTGATTTTCAACTTTTCTAAAACCTGATTGTAAATAAATTCTATATCCTGCCGGAAATCCTTATACTGTTGGTAGATAAAGGAAACATCAGCGATATTGTTCGATATTACACATGGGGAGACATCAGGGAACACGCCGGAAATTTCTGCCCGGATACCGTTCGGAAGCCGTCCGCCGGCAAGCACGCTGGGGGCGAACAGGAACAGCACGATGAAGAGGAACTTCTTTCGCTGAGTTACGCTATATGGGTTTGGCGGACAGTCAATCTCTGACAGGATTTCTCTGAACCATTGATAAAGCTCCTGGATGAGTGACAGATCGGTCAATATCGGTAATGATAACTCCTGTTCTCGTTCTGATAATCTTGATTTCTGCTCACGAATGGCCTTCAACTCCATAATTGATGAAAATTCTTTTGTCATGATATGGTTATTTTAAAAATAAATATTATTTTTGCGACATAATCGTGCGTGGAGTTGGTCTTCTATCATGGGGCTGGCTCCTTTTTATTTTGTCATTGTTATTCTCTATTACAAAAATATTCCTTGTTTACATAATAGACTGAGTTATCATAATCGGTATAGTTTTTGTTTACAACATCTAAAAATTATTCTATGCAAAATTTCAATTACTACAATAAAGACAACTACGGGGGATTTGAGCATTATGGCCCTTTTTTAGAGCTGCAAGACAAAGAAAACCAACGTATTTTAATGGAGGAACAATATAATTTTCTGCAAAAACAGAAAGCAGAAATTATGGCTCAACAAAAATATCGTGAAGAACAACGTAAAGGAGCTAATTTCGAAAAATGGCTTCTTATTTTTAATACCATTATTGCTATAGCAGCATTATTAGTATCTATATTCAAATAAAATTCCCGATAACCCCTATGCTGTAATTATCGAGAATCTCCTAAATATAATATAAAAATTTTTATATAATCTCAATATCTAATGTTTAAATCATTTTTTACATTTTATTACCCATACGTTTTTCCTCTACCTTCTTTATAATTAATTCTGCAATATCATGTATTTGTTTTTCTAAATCCTGTTCTTTATTAATTGTTAAATATCCTATCTGCGATAAGCGACTAAACTGATCGGGGGAACAGCCATTACATATTATAGGTATTATAACATTTTCACCAAATCTACTTTTAAATCTTGACGATTCAAAGTTCGTCCATACTTTTTTAGGATAAAATTCATCCAATATTACAATAACATATTCAGCTTCAGATTGATAAATTGGTTCAAAATATTCCTCTAAGTTTTCACCTAAAATACTATGTTGTTCATTAAAATCATAAAAAACAGAAAAATCATGTTCACTTGTGAGATATTTAAATAAGCGTTCTGCAATTTCCCGACTTTCACCAGCAAATGATAATGCGAAATCATATTTTTTATTAAAGTCTATGTTTTTGAATCCAACTTCATCTGCAAAAATAGTCCAATTAATATTCTTTAGATAAAATATAAATTTGGGATCTTCAATGGTTAATATTTTTGATATTTCATCATAATGAATAACATCAGACAATCCAACATTATTCTTTATTAGTTTTGAAAGGTATCCCTTTTCTGCGACCTGAGATACGCTTTGTTTTAAAGCTGGATGTTTAATGTACATATCTGTCATTCTTATAGACCATTCATTCGATGTTGCTAACCAATGTAGTAAATGAAAGTATGGTGCTCTACCTTCAATACGTAAACGAGAACCAACAACAAAATCTTTTGCTTTTTTATTAAACACTCTAGCTAAATCGTCTATAATTCTTGAAACAACACCATCAACAGGAACATTTATTATTTTTACATTTTCACGGTTGTCATCTAAAATCTGTTGTTCTAAACATAACTCTTTACACAACATTTGGGCAATATGAAAACTACCATTAGCTTTAACCGCAAAATCTTCTTTATTCTCAATACGAATCTTCAAACAACATTCGCCTTTTTCTATCAACTCAAGAATCTTACTTTTGGAATTAACCTCAAATTTTATAGTAGTAATTCTATTATTTAAATCTGGGGCAATATTAATAAGGGTGTCTCCAGCCTTATTAATACCTATTAATACCAATTTTATATCATCTCTATCCTCATCAGCTATCGTTTTCATTAAATTAGATAACCCTGTTTTTAATTCTAAAGACAATAAATGGAAATCATCAACAACAATAGTCCCACTTTGGGAATTATCCGTTAAAACACGTTTTATTTCCTCGCAATCTAATGGTTTACGAGCAGAGAGAATTACAGCGTCATTTTTATTGAGTTTTTCTAAAGCTTTACGAAGACAAGTCGTTTTACCAATACCTGATGGCCCTTCTATAATCAAGCACCTACCTTTTGTCCTTAATGCAACAACTAACTTCATAAATTCATTAGGTTCGACAAAAGTATATGTAGGAATACCAGAATCTTTAAATACATCTTCTACGTAAATCATAATAAATTCTAAATTATAAATTATTCTCAAAAGTATTTATTTTTTTTTATTATACAATGTATTTTTAGTTAAATATAAACAAATAGTTGACGTTGAAAAATATATTTTTCAATAAGATGTTTTACAATATACTATAGCTCAAATTGTAATTTCCGCTCAGCTTCTACAACTTCCATCTGTTCGGATATGGTCAGACAAAGAAATATTCATCACTCTGATTCTCTTCGTGCCATCCGTGGGCTACTGTGCACTAATAGGAGATATCTTTCAATTCGTTTAAATTAATGATGGTCTTGGATTAATTTGTTGAAAATAAAACGCCCGGCAACCACCTAAAAGCATAAACAAAAGCTACAAGTGAATTATTTGGCATGTTTTTTGTCCCTTTCAAAAAATATTAATTTCACAAAAAATATTTAGAAGTATGAGAATGACTGTAGAAAGAGCCAAAAGCCTACAAAATGAATGGGAAGCTAAGTTAAAAGAAAATCCCAATTTAAAGTGTACTCATCCAAACGGATTAGAAAAGGAATACTATTTGGGAATGCAGACTGGAGATTATATATGTCCAATATGCGGTGAGGCTTTTACAGCAGAAGAGAAAAAACAAAATCATCTGTAATAAAAAGTACGCCATTTAAAAACAGTCAGTAGAAGGGATAATTTCCCCTCCCCTTCTACTGATACTCCCAAAATCCCAACTTTCCTTTCACATTCAGAACAGGCTTATCAAAAATAACCGCATCTTTTAAAACCCAGTTCCAACACCCTTTCTCTGCCCACACTGAAGGATGGTTCTGTACGCAATCTTCTATTACTACGCTGCCAATGATGGCACCCTGCGGAAGCTCCTCATTATCTCTATAAAGTTTATTCTTGTGAGGAAATACTTTCTCTAACTGCGTTTCTATTAGTGCACTCCATCCTTCCTTGACTGTAGTCTTTGCAGCCTGGATAAGTACCCTTTGGCCTATATACTTCTGAGGACACTTCCAAGTTCGGTTCTCGATGTCCTTAATACCATGAGCGATTAGACTCGCCCACGGCTGTTTGATAGATATTGCTTTCATTTTTATTTATATGTTTCTATGTTTTTCAATTTAAAATAGTATATTTGTATTGGCTAAGTAGCTCAGTGGATAGAGCCACGCTCTTTCTAAGCGTTAGTCCCGGGTTCGAATCCCGGCTTAGAATATTCATAAAATCTATATATAAAAGCAGGCTGATGATCAGACCTGCTTTCTTTTTTAGTTCTCCAACAAATTCAATATCTGACAAAACTCCCCCCTATGTAGACACCCTATCCAGTATTTCTGAATACAAAAGAATTAAATAATGTGAACGATTAAGCTCACCCACGGATGTTTAAAGGATATATATAGCTTTTATTTAAATATTACCAATTAGATTTTGAAGAGTTAGCTCTTTCTCTGCCTGTGCGATTCTTTTTCTCCATCATCTCAAAGTATGATTCCTTCGCATGTTCGACAAGCTTGTCAGATTCCTCAAAAGGATTAATCACTTCCTTTTTGTCAGACTCAGGTTTACTATGGAGATATTTCACAAAAGCACAGATGCCTAATACAATAAAAGGAATCCAAATTATCGTACATGCTATAAATACTTCGTTCATGGCAAAATATTAATTATGATTTAGTCAATAACAGCACCCGAATAGGTACGAGTTTTATAGGCTCAACTTCTAAGATTATTAAAATCCATAATTACTTTGTCTTTAATTTAAGTTATTGAATTTTTCTGCTTTCTCGCGAGCCTCAGCCCATGTCTTTGGATTTATAAGGCAATTAATAATAGCCTTACATCCGCAATATATAGCCGGATCAGACAATATATTTGTGTCTTTTGGCAAACATGGGGTCAACAAGCTATCAGCAATGACCGTAAGATGATACCGAAGGGCTGCACAAGACAAACTTTGAACAACAGCCTGTGCACTATACTTAAATCCGTCCTTGCCGATAACATTATATTCCACAAACTTTTTACTGGTATTATCAACATATGTCTTAGCTTCACTTGCGATCGACTGCGCAATAATAACAGAAGCAAAGGTCTGCCGGTCCGCCACTTTGGGATATTTACCAAGGAAATTCGATATTGCCACATGTAATTTCTTGCAATGTGGTTCTATTATACTGTATGCAGCGTTACCGAAATCACACATCCATACACTTTCTTTGTCTCCTTTCATCTGTGCATTTATTGCTTTATTCAGTTTGGAGATTTCTTTAGGTATCAAACATAAAGATCTACGAACCTGATGTCTTACGAGCGATGCACAATTTTCCTGTAATTCATCTACTGCGTCACTAGCCACAATAATTGCAATATGTGCAAGTGCAGCTGCAGCGTACAAAGTTGCAGCATATTCCTGCCGACTTTTTTCAACTAATATCTGTGTATGTTTTGTATTATTTATTATTTGCATATTATATGTTATTTTCATTGTTAATATCTATTACTTACTTTTATGTTGAAATTATTCAGCGGAATTGTTGCGGAATTCCGCGGAAATTTCACTATTTGCAGAATTTTTCTGCACCCATATATTCATTTCTTTAACTCCTCAATCAGTGCATCAGCAAATCTTACAGCTTCCCTTGCAGAACCTTGTAGTGACTTAAATTCAAATCCTAAATCAGAATCATCTGCTCTTTCTGCGTTTCCGTCATCGAGGTATATTGCAGCAAGCATTTCCTTTGCAATCTCATAACGCCGCTGCTCCCAATTAATTTCTATATTTTCATTTGCTTCCATATTATCTATGCTACCTTTTTTATTAGGTTGATGTTCTTGTTTACCAATTCTATTATTTCATCGTGCATCGGCGTGTTAGTGTTACATACTCCCCTACTCTGCACGACCTTGAAAGTCTCAAGGTCCACTTCCACTGTCTCAATTCGGTTGCCTTTCATGTCACGGGCTGACAGTATAAGGCTTTCTTTCTTCTTGTAATAGCCGCAAGAATATACACAATGGTGCATCTTTTCGCCTTCTTCGGCCATTTCGGCAACGGAACTGATAACCGATATCACAATATTATCGTTACCGAAGCAGATTCCGAAAAAACGTCCTTTCTGTTCCATGTAGGTATCTTCCCATTTCCGAGCTTCCGCGATACGTTTCTTCTCCTGGATTTTTTCCTCCCTGATACTTTTCTTTTTCATGAGCCGGTCATGTTCTTTTTTCAAACTCTTTGGGCACACGTATTTAGCATTATGTGTATCAAGGTGAAAATAATCAAGTAAATGTAGATAGTCATCATACATAGAACCATCCCTGATGATATACCCGTTACGATTACAGATATTGACTGCCCACGGATGGGAAAGTTTACCTCGATGCAAGTAGAACTCCAGCATTTTATACTGATGTGTTTTCAACAACATTTCCGCATATTCTCTTTCCCCAAGAAGTGAACGTATCAACACGGCTGGAGTAATATTATGGAAAGACGTGCGAAGTCCATTTCTTCGAAGTATAGGAAGCAAATTTACTTTCGGATATATCTTTCCATACAAATCATAACATTTATACCCATAATAGTCATAATTATTTTTTATGCTTATTGGCTGTGTATATATCCACGCGTTTCTTCCCATATTCATCGGCTTGGCCATCACGGTTTCTTTCAAGTCTTCTGTTATCCACTGCTGGCAGACTTCCTCCGCATGATAGAACATTTCTTCCGTCTTTATATATCTATACTTACTTATTTCCACATGTCGAAGGACCTGGAATTCATTTACCACTGTGAGAATTGTCATGTATTCATACTGGCAAAATCTTTTCTTCCTGCTGGACTTAATAGCAATACGTTCACCACAGTAAGGACACTGTATATAACCATCTTTCTGTCCGGTTACATCAATCCATATTCTTCCACACTCACTACACCACATCTCATCCTTACAACGGTAAGCATTATGTGGAAAGCAATGCTTCTTTCCCCATCGTACTTGTGCTTCTGTTATCGTCGGCAGCCTGCTACTTAATTCGGCCACCAACTTTTCACGTTTATTTCTTGGCTTCATCGTCTTAAAATTCAAATAAGGACGGCTGCAAGGTATGACTTTTCTCTCTCTCGGCTTTTCGACGCTCAGCAAGTTTCCTTGCTTTTTCCTTTTCTGCAGCTTTCATCCGGCCAATACACTGCTGGCGGTATTCATTAACAGCCTGCTCATAGGCTTTCGCCTTATCTTCCTCAGAAAGTTCAACAGCCTGAGCCGATGCACTCACATAAGTTCCTTCCGGCAGTCTGTTTATCTTAATATCATCCTCATCATAATAGTGAACAGCCAGGCCGAACACTTCAGCATCGGTCATATAAACTGCATTTCCTTTTTTCTTGGCTTCACCAATGACATACTCTAAACACTCGTCTATATTCTTGTTCTTCTTCGCATAATTTTGCGCGAAAAGTTCATCGTTTTTTGCCCGTTCATCAAGATATGCCTTAATTACATCCCTGACAGTATTTTGTTCTTTATTCATAATAATAGTTTAATGATTACGCTATACGCAAAAACTAAATAGAGAAAATCTTTCCTAAATTTCCTCTATTTACCGTTTAACACATCACAAATAACCTATATCGGATAAGCATCGCATAATAAATTATTACAATACTTTCAAATAGATATCTTCATACTCTTTGTCCCCACCTAAACGCTTCAAGAAGCATATAATACAGCCGTCTCTTTTCTTCGATCGTACAGAAGTCAAAGCTGTCCACATACTCTAAAAAATTGAATTTTGTATCCATACTCATTTTATTTTTCATTTTCTCAGGCTTACACCACTGAAAAGAACGGTTTTGGTTATCGCTCTCAACCTGTCTATGGTTCTCTCTCCGTATTTCTCCCGCAATTCTTCTATTGTCAGGTTTGTTGTAAGAATCAAGAGTTTACCTTTCTTTTCAGCCTCATCAGTCAACTCTGCAAAAGCAAGTCTTTTTTCGCCGTATTTTACACTTAGACATTCTGTTCCAATATCGTCTATGTAGATGATGTGTTTTTGCTTCACAGTGTCCAAATCGGCGTTCATTTGCTGGGCATCATAGCAGTTTACCACCTTTCCGCAGTAATGGTTCAGGAGTAAAGGAAGAATCTTACCGCAGATAAGAGTCTTTCCTCGACCGCAATTTCCGAAACACAGAAGACCACGACCATTATTGTTTGTCATCCATTCCACCATCTCTGAATATTCTGGAAGCCACTTAGCATTCTCACCCGTAAAGTATTTTATGCCAGCCAAAAGAACATTCTTAGCGTCTGGAATTGAAATATTCACTGTATCCGGTACCGGTGAGAACCCGGAATCTTTCAGCCGTTCTATTGTTTTTTTGAAATTAATCTGTTCCATCTTACCACCCTTTCTGGTATTTATCCGGTGAATTATCTTGTAAGACAACACCTATGTCTGTTTTGGAAGGCATTCGCTCACGATTCGCCCATGTCGCTAACCTTCTTGGAAGTTCCCATGTCTTTTCCAGTTCATATCGCATCTTCGTTTCTGACTTGTTAAGCTCACTCCAATAATCAAAGAAAGCTCTGATCATTTCTTTCGGATATTGCCCAACATAAGAAACCAATGACTGATAAAAAACATTTTTTCTTGAGAGAGTAGCGGCTTTAGCCGCGGCTTTCTTTGACTCTACGTTAGTAGAGTTTTCTTTAATATTATTCTTTCCTTTTATTTGCTTTGTGTCACCCGTGTGTCGCTCTTCAGTCTCATTTTGTTGGTGTGTCACCGGTTGTGTCAATAGTTGTGTCACTTGCAAACGTAACTTACTGATTTCTTGCGCAATAGTTGTGTCACAACCTGTGTCATTTGCTGTGTCATCACTTGTGTCAGAAGGAGTGCCATTATACTCATTGTATTTAACCAACGTTATTATATTCATACCTTGTTCTTTTGAGAGTGTTATCATATTTTCTCGTCTCAAGAACGCAAGAAAGGTCCTTACCTTTCTTTCTGTCCAGTGCCAGCGTTTAGATAAAAATCTTATGGATGCAGGATATTGTCCTCTTGTATAAGAGACTTCTCGACCTCCGATACTCTCCATACGGGGCGTTGCCTCAAATCGTGCTGACTGAATCAGGTCAAGCCACGCTTCGCAACTGCTAAAAGTCCGGGCCTCATTCCACATATCATTCGAGAAGAACTTGCGGCTTAGTTTTATATATCCTTCCATAATATTAGAATCTTATATTGGTTAATTGTCGTCCCTTTGAATATACGGCCCATTTCCCATTACCACCATTTACAAGACGGAGATCCTTTACTTCCCCAAAGCGCTTGATATTTCCGCAAAGGTCGACAATCCATCCGGCTTCCTTTTTAGGATGCGGTCGAATAGCACGGCCGACAATCTGGTACCAAAGAGCCAACGACATTGTAGGACGTGCCATGACGATGGTATCAAGTTCAGGATAATCAAAGCCGGTGGTTAATACACCAACGTTTGCCACAACTGGTATTTCGCCAGCCTTAAATGCCTCAAGAATACGTTCACGCTCTTTCTTAGGTGTTTCCCCTGAAACTATTGCCGTCCCAGGAATAGACTGCGTAAGTCTTTGAGCTTCCTTTAAGAATCTTGTAAACACCAGTATGCCCTTACGTTTGCCACCTACTTTCGGGTTCATCAGACGGCGAACAATGCTTACCAGAAATCCGTAAAAATCAATACGCTCATATTCCTTTACCACAGATTTGTCAGTATAGTCTGCACCGGTAGTGTTCACCTTCAGGTTTAGCTCATTCCATCCAATCGGATTCATTGCGTAGTAGTTTAGCTTTGAAAGATACCCCATGTCCAAAAGGGTTGAGATCTGAACCTGATAGATAACTTCTGAGAATACACAAGGGCGTGTGCGTGTGATGAACTTAAGCATAGAACCATAGTCACGACTCGATGAGAGACGATAAGGAGTGGCCGTCAACCCAAGCACCTTACATTTAAGCATAGAAAGGAATGATTTATACATTCCTTCTTTCGGATTAACAAGATGACATTCGTCTATAATAATATTCCTGAAATGCTGAAAGAGTTCCGGATGATTGACAACACTGCCAATAGTAGCGAAGGTTATTCTTGAAATATCTTTCCGCCCAAATGACGCAGAGTATACTGAGCAATCAAGAATGCCATAAGAACATAGTTTCAGATAGTTTTGCTCAAGGATCTCTTTACTGGGCTGAAATACTAACGTATATCCTTCTAGCCGACTGGCTATATCAGCTATCACTAAACTCTTGCCGGCACCTGTCGGTAACACCATGATGGCATTGTTCCTTTTGGCCTTGTTTGCAAAGAAACTTACTGCTGCATCACTGGCTTTTTGTTGATAATCACGTAAAACATAACTCATAAGCCTTTCTCCTTTCTCAATTTATCTCCCAAAGCCTTATAGTATTTAGTGAGTTCCATTAACTCTAAATCACTCCATTTCTTTGTTTGTCCGGCCTTCCATGCCAGCTTATCGAAACGCTGCTGACCGATTTTTGCCTTCAAGTTAGCTTCGTAGCGTATCAGATGGTCTGCACTAAAACGGTTGCACGCCCTACATTCTGCATGAGCATTATCCTCGTCAAAGCGTGTAGCCATATGGCGGCGCGAATGAAAGTGTCCGCAATCTGCCTGTTTGAATGGCTTTATCTGGCCACACGAGATACAACGGAAATACCCATTAGGCATACAATCACGAAGCCGGATATAGCGGCTGAAAACTTT
>ULQM01015066.1_pt1 | contig 17320 bp, 9 predicted proteins | sample 1954451 | NCBI WGS metagenome assembly ULQM01 (sample SAMEA4835655, study PRJEB28245) | human gut metagenome | biome: gut microbiome; material: fecal sample | place: Denmark | collected 2008 | reverse complement strand
CGTGAGCTTGTCAAGATGCCGAGCGGTGTGTATGGTCGTGATGAAGCCATCGCCCACCGCATCAAGACGGCAGGCATCAAGCGCAAGATAACCAATGACCAGGTGAGGGTGATTAGAACCGTGCTGTCTGGAACGCACGAGGACATGATGAACATCGCAGCCAATGGGCAGCTTGATGATTGGTGCAACGACAGCTTGAAATGGTTACAAGACACGTTTGGCAAGGAAAATGTTGTTTCGGTTGTTCTGCACATGGACGAGCACACGCCACACCTCCATGCCTCCATCGTTCCAATAGTGATAGGCGAGCGGAGAAAGGCAAGAAGCAAACCTACGGAAGAGGGCAAGCGGACATACCGCAAGAAAGCCAATGCCGTGAGACTGTGTGCCGATGATGTGCTCAACCGAGACAAAATGATTGGCTATCACGACAGCTATGCTGAAGCCATGAGCAAGTATGGCTTGAAGAGAGGTGTCCGTGGATCAGATGCGAGGCATACCACCACGGCACAGTATTATCGCAACATCAAGCGAGAGACCGAGAGACTTCAAAACTGTATGAAGCTGCTGCAATCTGATATTGAGGAAGCACAGCGACTTCTACAACAAACCAAGAGTGAAATCAGCACGGAGAAACTACAGGCTGCTAAGATGGAAGCCAAGACAGCCTTTGTGTCGAAGATTGGTTCTCTTTTAGGTAGTGGAAAATTGAAGGAGGTGGAGCAACACAACCGAAAGTTGTGCGAGCTTGTGACAAACCGAGAGCAATACATTGACGAACTCCATGAGAAGGTGCAGCGTATGGAGGACAGCCACAGCAAACAGCTTGACGAGATACAGCGGAAGCACCAATCGGAGGTCGCGAATTTGGAGAGCAAGCACTCCACGGAGGTAACGATGCTCAACGACATCATCCGCAAAGCCAAGCGTTGGTTCCCGATGTTGGAGGCACGCTTGCAAATGGAAGACCTGTGCAGGAGGGTTGGCTTTACCGTTGAACAAATTGAGGTGCTTCTTACAGGAAAGGCACTCAACTTTAGCGGTTCACTCTATTCCGAGGAGCACAGAAGAAAGTTCAATGTAGTGAATGCAGAAATTAAGGTATTCTCTGATTCTACCAAGCCGAACCAACTATTTTTGTATATAAATAGACAAACTATGGTTGAATGGTTTAAGGAACAGTGGAATAATATAAGGTTAAAAACACAGCGTCGTTTCAAACTTTAATATACTTTTTGCAAGAACAAAGAAGGCAGCTTACTTTTTTTGGGTAAACCGCCTCTTTGTTGTTGCTTTTACAATTGATATGTTAGAGATAGCATAACATTTCCAGAATGTTGTTTGTATCTAACATAGGATGTGTAAGTTGGTGTAACATTTTGTTTTAACCAATTGATTCCGTTAAGGTGAAAGATATTCGTGCCAGAAAGTTTGCATGTGAATTTCTTGATTTTATAGGAAATGGAAAAATCAATATCTCGCAATATCTTACTTCCGCTTGTATTCTCTATCTTGTTCCACTTGCCGGTAACAAAACTGGCGAACTTGTTCTTCGCAAATATGAGCTTTGCAGTTCCACCAAATTCCTTGTCACTAGAATCAATGTTTAAGTCGGTGACTTTGTTTGTCAACTTGTTGTACAAGCCATCAACCTCAACATTGAAAGGAATCTTAAAGCGTGAGACGAAACCTAAGTCTGTCTTTAAGTTCCCTATCAACATTTTACACGGAATGGAATTGTATGCAATTTCGTTTCGATTCCATAAAAATGTTGTGGTCAGTTTGGCATCAATAGGCAAGTTGCCCAATCCTTTGTTGGCATATAAAGTTGCATTTACGGTTTCCTTTTTTCCTCCATCCATATAATTTTGGCTGTGTAATAAACCGTCATTCTGATAGTTCAGCATTTCGGTGTTATCAGCCTTCTCATAAGTCAAATACATAAATATAATTGTTCTGCTATACAAACTATACAACTTATAAGCAATATTCATGTTCAGGGCGTTGTTGCCCAACCTTGAATATGAGGAAGCATCTGTGACCTCATCGTAGCTATTGATGACAGACAGTCTCGATAGTGCTTCAATATCGGTTGGAACATATTTGTAACTCAGTCCAAATGCAACAGAGTGTTGCTGACTGAAACGTAATTCTGTTGCAAAGGATGGCTCCCACTTGATTACAGACTTTGTCACTAGTCCATTGATGTTTGTGCTATTCCCATAATCAGAAAATCTAACACCAGCATCAAACCTAAAGAGACCTTTGTTCTTCATAAGTCCTCCATAAATCCCGAAATTGTGACTGTTCAAGTGTTCGCTATCTACATTTTGGTCTATCCATGAATCGGAGTTCTGACCAGACAATTCCCATTTCAAGTTGATTTTATGGAAAATAGGAAATACATAGCCTACAGCACCTGCCACATTTAGCTTCTTCAAATCTTTATCTATATAGTAAGAATCATCTGCCTGTTTGTATTCGTTAGGCAGTTCATAAGAGGAAAGAACATCCAAGTTTCTTTCTGATTTAGAAAAAGCGAAATCTACACTTCCATAAAGCAGGCCTTTGCCTATCAATGAATTTAAGTTTACCTGTTGTAATACATTAAATCCTTTGTTCTTGTCATTGTCTGCATTTCTATAGGAATTATTGTTATAATAATCCATGATAGACATATTGTTTCTCATGTCGCTATATGCCAACTTCGTTTGGAAACGCAAACTTGCATATGGATTGACATCCCATTTTTGACTGAGGTTAAATGAACTAAAGTTACCTCTTTTCTTGCCATTCTCTTCTGTTGACTTACGTATAACTTCCTGCGCCACCTTTACATGTTGTTCCGTTGACAATGCAGACTTTGCATCCATTTCATTGTGGATGACACCTATCGTGACATTGTAGTGCGAAGTCGGTTTCAATGTTAAGTTGACATTACCGATACCAGAAGTCCTTTTGTATTCGTCATTGCTTGGCATCAAGACATTTCTTTCTGCACTTGAAAGGCTCAGTTGCGCAAATCCATTGGTTGTTTTTACTCCTGTAAGACCGCCATTGGCATTGAGATAGTCCATTATAGAGAAAACTGTCTCATTGGTGTTGTTAGCATTTGCAATGATGGATGCAGACACTTTTTTGTCCATCTTCAAAGCTGAGTTCTTGCTGTCAAACTTGTTCTTAACACCACCCCCTTCTGTAAAGTTTCCTGCCCATTTGTTGTGTAAGTCTTTATTAATAAGGTTCAGTGCAGTTGTCTCTTTTGAATTGAAAGAGTTTCCTACATTTCCGTCATTGTAATTGTTCAGTAGCTCCACACCAGAAGCAAAGTCTGCAGACAAAGTTTTTAGTGCATGTCCTCCTGTAGAAAGCACATCTTCGCCATTGACCAAGAACTTATCTATTTTTTCCCCTTGGTAGGAAACATTTCCCGACTCATCAACAGTCACTCCTGGCAACTTTTTAATGACATCGCTCATGTTCTGTTCACTTCCGTTTTTAAACACATCTGGACTAAATTCAATTGTGTCATTCTTGATTTTCGCCCCTAAGTTTCTACCTTTTATTGTTACCTCAGACAATGTGTAGCTGTCGTCTTTCATCATTAAGTGTAATGGGGTTGCCGGCACTTCTTTATAATGTACTCTCAGTGTAGTATATCCGACACATCTTGCTGTCAACCAAAATGAGGACAAAGCCTTGTTGGATTGGATAGTGAACGAACCATCGTCTTTTGATATTGCATACGAAACGATGGAATGTGCCGCACTATCTTGTGAACATGTAACAGTACAAAAGGGTATGGCTGTATTTTGTGCATCAACAACCATACCCGATATATTCTGTGCTATAGAAAATCTACATATGCAGATTAGCATACATAACAGTAAACTTCTTAAACGTCCCATACATCCTTATGTTTTATCCTATAAAACTATGACATTGTCATTGCCGCTTTCCTTCAACTCTTCAATCTTTTTCTTCTGTAACTTTTCAAAAGCAGGTTTTTGCATTATTTTTCCTCTTGGTAACTCTATCTTGATTTGCCCTTTTATAGGCAAAATACTTTCTGCCTCATAAATTTCGCTTGATGTCGTCAAGCGGAGTATTGCCCCTGGCAGCCCTATATATCCACAAGGTCCTACGGGGGATGGTATTTCTTGACAGAACCATGCTACTACAGAACGATTTTTCTTATATACGGCCTTTGCACATTTCTTTCCTAAAACTTCTATAGTCTCATCAAAATACAAATCCCATTCATTTTTTAATGAATCAGAAAAAACGACAAACGTCTTATCTACAATGCTTTTTATACTTATTTCCTTATTATCTGTTGTATTTGTATAGTATGAGCCACTTCCTTCAAGTTTGATAACATTGTTATCTATGCCTGTGGTTGAAAATGCACATTCGTTGCCATTAGTAAATAAAGTATAAGTTTTATGCTGATTGGACAATTGATTTATAATCATTTGTCTTTTACTTAAATCACTCATACTATAGACCTCCTTCGGAATTTGCATCACCATATTATAATGTATGGATAATCCTATCTTTTGTGCAGAGACTAATAGACAAGAGACTAAGCACGAAAGCGTGAATAATATAACCCTTTTCATATTTGTACAGAATAGAAAGAAAATATTAAAGAGTATGCACTCCAATTAAAAAGAGTGCCTACTCATGTAATATGCAGTCGTTGTTGATTAGCAATAGACTACGACATTAGAGAACAATAATGACTGTTCCATCTTTGGTAATAATAACGACAGGACCATTTGATGGAGTTGCTTGGAACGTTGTTGTTGCCTTAATGTTGTTTACTACTGGTGAAGATACTTCAGCCGCACTTGCTTGACTTGGCATGCATATAGCACCTAATGCCAAAGCCATAGAAAACAAAAACTTTTTCATGTTTTCTCCTTTTTAAATGTTATACATGTTGCGGAGGTATAAACTTCTTTGTTTTCGATTGCAAAAGTACAAAAAAAATGATTGATAGAACTTTTTGATGGTTATTTTAAACTGAATTAAACTTATTGACGGTAAAATTAAATCTGATTAAACATTATGCTGCTATTTTGTAAGGAAACTGGTACTTTTTGTAACATGTCTTTCGGTTTGATGTTTTTTTGGAATTAAAAATCTTAGATTCATTATTTTTTTGTATTTTTGCAGCCGAAAAGAGTTGTTAGGCAGCAAACGTATGCAGATAGCAGAATTTAGGACTGTTGCCAAATCATTACCTCTATTGAGGTGAAAGACTCATAAATAGCTCATTTTAAGCTATTCGGCAGTTTTTAGCGTAATTTTTGATGAAAATCACTTTTTCTTGGAGGTGTGCCTACCGTTGGCATACCTCCTTTTAAATTTTCCACCCAGTAAAACTTCAAAAGAAAATCAATATGAACATTAAAGAGGCATTGACGGAAATCCTCAATGACGAAGAGGCACTGAATAACAAACCCAAACACCCGAGATTCTGGCAAATGGAGCACACATGGGATTTTCCGTTTTCGATATTCTATAATATGCAACGCTTATCGTCGTAGATTGTCGCACATAGAACGAAGGCTATATGTATATACACAAATGACCCCTTCCTTCATCCGGACAACCTATAAGTAAGTAGCCATTTGCTTTTGACTAATAAGAAATCACATATTTTGAGTATTGCTAGTTCTGCTGTCCATTTATAATTTTGCACCCGCAATAGCAAAATGCAACTCAAGTGGGTGAAAAAAGAATAATACTAACAGGGGCGATGCTCGCAGCATGTCTTGCTGCAAAAGCTGACGATATCCGCGGACATATAGTGGATGCCGGAAGCAATGATGCCGTGGCGTACGCTACAGTGACAATCACTGATTCGCACAATAGGAAACTCACCACCGTGAGTGATATTTCTGGCTATTTCATATTTCAGGACCTCAGTTCGGACAGGTACACCATCACCGTGTCATACCTGGGCTACCACACCCTGACCCAGACCTACACCAGCAGGAACGGAGAGACCGTAACGCTGACACTGAAGCTGAAACAGGACAACCGCGTACTAAACGAGGTGGTAGTGACGGCGCACGAGTCGCAAGGTATCACTACGTCTCCGTGATCGACCGCAAAGCCATAGAGCATCTGCAGCCGTCGAGTTTCACCGACCTGTTATCACTATTGCCCGGTGGAACAACCCAACTGCCCGACCTCACCAATGCCAACACCATCAGACTGCGCCAGGCTGGAAGTGGAGGGAGCAACTACGATGTCAGTGCGATGGGAACACTGTTTGTAGCCGATGGCATCCCGATGAATACCAATGCCAACATGCAGATCGTGAAGCAGGCATCAAACGGCACCGTCGGTGATCCCGATGCTGGGAGGAGCCATGTGACAAGCGGCGTGGATATGCGCAGTATACCGACGGATAACATAGAGAGCGTGGAGGTGATAAGAGGTATCGCACCCGTGGAATACGGCGATATGTCGAGTGGCGTGGTACTGATAAAGCGGAAGTTGAAAGCCACACCCTTTGAGGCACGGTTCAAGGCCGACTCCTATAGTAAACTACTGTATGCGGGCAAGGGAATAGAACTGGGTAGCCTGATCGTCAACCTGGGGCTGGACTACCTCGACGCAAAGGCGGACCCACGAGACCCGATGAACAACTACAAGCGGCTGACAGCATCGGCACGCATGCAAGACGAATGGCAGGTGGGCAACGCGCGGCTGAGATGGCGCAGCAACATCGACTACACAGGATCTTTCGATGACGAGAAGCACGACCCAGAAATATTGAAACAGAAAGACGACACATACAAATCGTCATACAACAGACTGAGCATGAGCCACTCCATGCTACTGAACCCCAGCAGTCCCTCTTTCTTCAAATCCATGAACCTTGACGTGGCTGCGACCTACGAGTGGAGCAGGATCGAACAACAGAAGAGCATCAGCCTGAGCCGCGATATGGCAGCATCGACATCGCTGGAGGAAGGCGAACACGACGGGATCTTCCTACCCTATCACTATATCTCGAACGTGACTGTCGATGGGAGACCACTCAACCTATACGCCAAACTGAAGGCACTGTTTGCATACAACAGCGGCCAACTGGCTCAGCGCATTCATGTCGGAGCAGAATGGAAGATGGATAAAAACTATGGCAGGGGACAGGAGTACGACCCAGCACTGCCCGTAAGCCCAGGGACACCCTACCGGCCGCGCAACAACAGCGCCATACCAGCGATGCACCAGGTGAGTTTTTTCCTACAAGACAACCTGACGTTGCCTGTGGGCAACAACCTGCTGACAGCACAAGTGGGTCTGCGCGGAAGCAGTCTGGCCCATATTGCGAAAGAATACGCCATGAGCGGAAAAATATATCTTAACCCGAGGTTGAACTTGCAATGGAGATTTCCCGAGATCAGCATGGCAGGAAAACCGCTAACGATCGACATCAATGGGGGGTGGGGACAACAAAGCAAGTTTCCTACCCTACTCCAGATTTATCCCGACCTCATATACACCGACCTCATCGAGCTCAACTATTACAACATGAACGCCGACTATAGGCGGATCTATCTGCACACGTATATCGATAATCCCACAAACTACGAGCTCGAACCAGCAAGGAACGACAAATGGGAAATCAGAATCGGAGCACAGTGGGACGGCAACTCGGTCAGCGTGACGTATTTTCGCGAACAGATGAACGACGGATTCCGCACCTCTGCAAAGGTAAGGCCGTATGACTACAGGGATTACGACGAGAGCGCAATAGACGGCAATAGCCTCAGCGCGCCACCGGCACTCGAGAATCTGCCGTATGTAGAAAAACGTGTGCTCGGCGCATACGGCATGACCACAAACGGCAGCAAAATGATCAAAGAGGGCGTAGAATGGCAGATGGCCACCAAGCGCTTCGAGATGCTGAAGACACGGCTGACCGTGAACGGGGCATGGTTCAAGACCACCTACACCAACAGCGACCCGATGTTTCGCAGCAATACTACTGCCGTCGTGGACGGCACACCGGTGAACGACCTCTATATCGGCTACTATGAAAATAAGGCGGGAAGCGTGCGGGAGCAACTCAACACCAACATCATGGCGGACACCTATATCCCTAAGCTCGCCCTGTCGTTCTCTCTCACGGCCGAATGTATGTGGTTCACGTCATCAAAATCGATCCGGACCAGCGGTGTACCACTGAAATATATCGACAACAACGGAGAGATACACGATTTCACGGAGGAAAGCAAACAGGATGTCTATCTGCAATGGCTCATCAACAGATACAACGATGCGGCATGGCTCAAGCAGAAAGTGCCATTCTATATGTTTCTGAACTTGAAAGTGACTAAAGAGTTTGGCAAGTGGATGAAACTGGCTCTCTTTGTGAACCGTATGATCGACTACATGCCAGACTATACCACCAACAGTGGTATGACGGTGAGAAGGACGTCGAAGCCATTTTTCGGTATGGAAATCAATTTCAATATTTGATACAATAAAAAAAAAGAACAATATGAAAACATCACATTTTTTGATGCTCATTGCTTTATGCATGTTGGCACTGACTGGGTGTAGCAACGACGACATTCAGTCGGTAGACACGACGCCGGCAGATATCCGCGTCTCGTTCACTACTCCTGCAGGGTATAGCGGGGAACTGACTATGACGGACATCCATTTGAAACTGACAGAAATCAACACCGGCAAAGAGACAGCCTTCAGTTTTTCGACGGCAGAAAACATGACGGTAACACTGAATAGCGTGGATGGCGGTTACTACAGAATCAGCGCTACGGGAAAACTGAACTACAGAAACAGCGACCTAGTGGCGAAGACGGTAGAGGTGACGGCATATAGCGACGGAACGACGCTATCAAAGGAAAACGCCGTCGTGAACCTCGCACTGCAAGTAGTTTCGCAACCTGACCAGGATCCGGCAGACATCGCTTACAAGGGATTCGTACTGGCGGAAATATTCTGTGCAGGAACAGTAAACGCACAGGGGAGCTACTATTATGCTGACAAGTATTTTGTAATTTACAACAATACTGACCACGTGCTCTACGCTGACTCGCTCGTGATAGCAGAAAGCGATTTCTTGACCACCATGAAGCAGGAATACAAACCGAACATCATGGATACCGACATGGCCGTGGCGGCAATGTATATGATTCCAGGAACTGGGCGCGACGTGCCCGTGCAGCCGGGTGGCAAACTGCTGATAGTGGACAACGCCGTGGACCACACGGTGGCTAACCCCAACTCCTGGAATATGACAACGGCCGACTACGAATGGTATGACGAATCGACCAATCCACAGTTTACGGACATAGACAACCCGAAGGTGCCGAATCTTGAGAAGATCTACTGCAGCACGCTGACTCTGTGGAGTCCGCACACACAAGGGTTCAAGTCGTACGCCCTGGCAAGGATGCACACCGACAAGAATACGTTTCTCTTGGACTACCTATACAACTACAACTACCATCTGACGGGGCAGACCGGCGAGGCTGACATGACAGGCACAAGCTACCGTCTGCCAAACAGTTGGATTCTGGACGCCGTAAACATGAGTAGCAAGGCTGGATTTCAATGGATCGTAACATCGCCAGCCCTCGACCGCGGGTTCACCTATAACTCGGAGTTTAACTTTGATGATAGCCGCTTCGGAAAGAGTGTGCGACGCAAAGTTGGTTCGATGGACGGCAAAAGAGCCATACTGATGGACACTAACAACTCCGCGGAGGATTTTGAGCCAAGGGCAAAGGCGGACCCGTTCCATACATTCGGTATATAGACACCTACTGCTCATAGTGACTACAAGGAAGAAGCATCCATATATGAACATAAGTATCAAGGCAGGAATACTGCCCGTCGCTCTCCTCAACACGGTGGCAATGACAGCAGCCAACGATAGCATCGTTTGGAAGAGGCAGGTATATAGCACGGGGCACGTGCGCTTCAGACAAGAAGTACTGGCAAGTCCCGCAATGAGAAACTATCTGCACACACCGTCGATATCGGAATTCTCTGTCTATGCAACGACGGAACCAGCAGCGGCAGCAAGGATACCGCAACTGGGACGCGGCGGAAAACAGTTTGGTATGGAAGCTTCCTCCTTCCAGCAGCTCGGTGCGAACAGTGTGGTGTGGGGAAAGGCTTCCTATCAGAACGGAAAGAAATATGACGTGACGTGGAACGAAACGAGTGATTTCCTGCTCTTATACCCGTATGTCATGGGCGACGCCAAAGGGGGCGACCAAAACTACGAGAGCTATCGGCTCGACGGGGGATACTCCACACGACACGGAAAGACATGCTATGGTGTGGACTTGGGATACCGGACTTTGTCGGAATACCGCGACCGTGACCCTCGACCCAACAATACGGTGGCCGACTTGTATGCCCAAGGCGGAATCGGACTCAACATCTGGGGAAGCTATAGCGTGGCACTGACGGCAACAGCAGGAAAGTATAAGCAGACCAACGAGCTGGCTTTCTACAACGAACTCGGAACGCAGATGGTATATCACCTGACAGGAATCGGCAACGACTTCACTCGCTTTTCTGGACAAGGAAAGAACTGCTTCTACAAGGGCTACAGTATAGGGGCGGAGATCAGTATGGCAAGCAAAGAGACTACCGGCTGGTCGGCCTCGGCTGGGTATCTGTTTACACGGAAAGAGAAAGTACTCACCGACCTCAACCGACTACCGCTGAACAGACTGGAGGTCAACTCTCTGGATGGGGCCGTCGGCTACAACAACGAGGACTACGGGGTGAGGCTGACCGGAAACGTTGCGCAACGCAAAGGCATAGACAACCTATTCGGAGACGCAACGGGAAACACATACCCACAGATTGGCAGTCGCAAGCAATACGACGGAAAAATCAAAAAAATCAAGGCAGAAGGATTCTGGAACGTCAAGTGGACGGAAAAGACTGTTGTAAACATAGAGCCAGAGATCGCCTGCGCCTCGTTCAAAAACAGCCATCATACATCGGGGAACCTATTGAAGAGCAGCGACCTTACGATGGGGGTAACGGCAAGCATCGTTCATGCCAACGCAAAGAACATGGTGTGTGCAAAGGCAAAGATAAGGCGCAGAGAGAACTTGGCGGCAAGACTGGACATATACAACTGTCAGAACGAATTGCTCGCTGCCACCCTGCAGAACATAAAAGAATATATGGGTGGAGGTGAGACGGAGATGAGCTTGGGAGTGGAATATACTTTCAAGATTTGGAAAGACAAGGCGCTAACGGCGGCAACCCACTGGAGGCATACTGCTTATCATAGCGGCAATAGCAACTTCTACATATAATCCGCAAAACGAAGCGTTTCTCCATTCCAGAACGAGCCGTGCAATATCTCAAAACGAAACGTACCGCCGAAACACCCCCTATCCGCCTCTAAAAAATCGACCGGCTTACGCCGGTATTCATATATTGTAAGAACGGAGTTCGGACACCATTCGAACCCCGTTCCTTTCGTTTTGTCGCTTCGCTCCCGCTTTTTCGCGCTTCGCTTTCCGCTTATACTTTCTCGACCAACGCCTTGTACGCAGCGACGCTTTGCGCCCTAACGATTTTACCGCGGAAGGCCAGGCGCGAGCCGACACCCGTGCTCGCATACGAGGCATCGTAGCTCGCATACGCAAACGAGACACCGCCATACGCGTCCGCATAGCTGTACCCGCGATAGACCACGCGGCCTGTAGAGGAGCCGAAATAGTACATATCAGAATAGTATGTGCTAGACGATCCGTTCATGGAGCCTACTGGTATTACGGCCATCAGTTTGCCGTGGGCCACCGAAGTAATCCAGTATCCACTATTCGTCGAGCCTTTAATCATCACTGTACTGCCATCTGGCATCCAAATACGCCATTTGCCTACATTGCCACTAGTATTCGGCAGATCAACATTGTCCATCATCTCATACTTATGGCCGATGATGTCCTCGTAGCCCAGGCAGCAGATATTGTTCACCTGCGTCACCTTTGGCGCACCATATTCATCCACGCTCCTGTACCATGCGTATTGATGCACGCGTCCGTCGTCAATCAGACTACTCGTCACGTTCTCATTGATGCTATGCGCCTCCTCGAAGCCGATAGTGTCCTGCATGCCTCTCGAAGCCGTTCCGCCAGTCGTGCGCGTGTTGTTGTGCTGACCGGCGCCACACTGTTCCTGCATGTCTCGGCGGCCATACTTGGCGTAGGAAAGGTTCGCTATACGGAAGTGCATCAGCGCGTCAATCTGCTGCATGCCTCTCTGCACACTGTAGTAGTGGAAGTCCGTCCACGTCATGCTCGCCGTGGTACTACCGCCAGTAATGCACGCGCGCAGTTTATTTCCCACAACGGAACTGCCGACCACTGCGCACAGGTGCTCGTCGCTGGCAAACCATTCTGGCTCCATGTCCTCTATCTTCATACTATTGCTCAGCACCACCTTGTCAAACTCTGCCGAGTTCAGTATCGAGAAGTGTAAAGCCGTAGCCCCATCGGGGACGTCAGACACCAGATACATTCCTGCCTCGAATCGATTGCCGAGCGTTGGGACGATGATATTCTTTACCACCTTACCCGCGTCATCCGTGAAAGCACTGCCCACTAGGCTCGTACCGGGCACACTCGGCCAGCGTACCCGCTTGTGTCTCGAAACGTCCACCATACACACCGAGTACGAGCTATCTGTGCTATACGCCTCCTTCAACGTCTCGCGGCCCGTCATCACTTTTTTGCCGTTAATATAGCCGCCAGGCAACGCCTTGATGTCTTCCAGCGTCAAAACCTCCACGTCGGGTAACGGCGGCATGTGATCCTTGTCCTTCGAGCTATAACAACTATAGTTCTTGCTATTCAGAAAGTCGTTAATGCCTTTGCACCAGAAGAAATTCTCCAGCATCATCCAGTCTCCCTCAGAGCCATCAAGCTTCGCGGCACTGCCGTCCGCATATTTGTAACTATCTGCGTCATTCAACGGAAAATACGTCATCTCGCCGTCCAGGTTGTTTACGACCGTTTCCACACCCGCCATGTTTACCTCCCGAGTCGTGGCCTTCTTTGTCACCTTCGCCAACACACGGTGGCGGTTCTTCAAAATTGTTGCGATGTGCCCGCTTACCTTATAATCGTTGCCAAATTTATAGCCAGTCTGATTGTCCAGATTAGAGATATTCGCATCGTCCGCAACGCTCTCATCGCTCTCCAGCATAGTATATTCTGGCTGCACGATATTCAACTCGGGGAAATGCGCCTGAAGCGCCTCATACTCCTCATCCCCCTTGTATTTCGTTAAGCGGTACGTTCCCACCAGTCGGCACGTTTCCACGTTGCCGCCTTCCTCGTCCACGCCGCCCGTCCGCATCAGCGAACTCAGCAGACTGCCATCACCCTCCATGTCGATGCCCGTCACACGCAGATATTCAATGTTCGAGCAGCGTTCAAATAGCGTTTGCCAGTCTATGCCAGGGCAACTGTCAACGATGAGCTTCGTCACATTGCTGGTTCCCTCAAGTCGCAGCCCGCTATCCGTCAATTTCGGAAGGTATTCGAGGCGTAGCGTCGTCAAAGAAGCGGGCAACACGAGCTGCTCTATCGGCGCACCCTTGGCCACTGTCACGCTCTTCACATTTGTGCCACCAGCGTCGAGGCGGCGCAGCAGTGTATTCGTCGAGAAGTCAAGCGTTGTGGAGTCCTGGCGATTGCTCCTCGCCATCGTCTGCCCGTGGAGACTAACCTCCTGCAGCTGACGGCATCCCTGCGTCACCAGCCACCAAGTGGTCGTAGAGGGTTGACCACCAGCCTTCACGCTGATGTCGAGCCGACGCATCATCTTACAGTTCCCCAATTCCAGTCCGTTGAGTAGATGGCTTGCGGCATCCGTCAAGTCGAGTTCCAGAATCTTGGACGCGCCGAACAAGAGCATCGGATCGTTCAGCGCACGCTTGCCCGTCACTGAGAGCGAACCGGTCTCACCCCTGAGCAATCTTCCCGTCTCCCCCTCCATATAATCCTTACCGGAAAGACCGTAAGCATAGTAGTATTCATCACCCGAGACAATGCGCATCACGTCTGCCGGGTCCGACACCTCGCGGGCCATATAGAAGCCTGCCGAGTCGGCACGGTAGGTGCTTACGCCATACTTGGCGTCAAGCAATGCGAAGCGGTTGGTAATGAAGTGGTCAAGCTGCATCTCGCGGGTGCCGCTCAGCGCGTACATATAATAGTACTTGTTCCCATCGGTCGTCACACCATTCTCCGTCACTCTCACTCCCTTCGTTTCCGGCTTGATGTACTTCATCTCGCCAGACTTGTTATATTCGCGTGCGGACCAGTTATTCTGAATAGTCTCGAATGTACCCTTCACCTTCTGATTCGTCATCACGCGACGCAGCTCTTCTGCCATTGCCTTGATTTCCTCCTCGAAGTTGGCGAGGAGCAGACACCAGAACCATGAGTCATGTCCCTCGAACACCCATTTCTTCTTCTCCACGTCCCACGAGTCTCTCATGATATTGTAGCCGTATGCAAGAAGCGAGTCATTTCGCTTGCCATAGCTCGTGTCGCCATCATAGTAGACGTACCACCAGATCTCGCCGTCCCAGGTACATTGTATTGTGTTCTTGACAAATTGGTCCACATTGCCGCCATAAACCATAAAGAGGTAATAGCACGTCGTATTCCTTACATCCCTGTGCAAGGACAATTCCTCCTTGAACTTCTCCGACTTCCATGTCGATAGGTCCCGGCACGTCATGTCTGCGCCAGCGGGTACGCACGATTTTACCCAACTCCACAGTTTCTTGACCGCGCCCTTCTGATAGTCCGAAGCGTTCTTTTCACCAGCCGCCTCGTCAGCACCGCTCCATAGCGTGTCCTTCGGGTAGTTGAACTCAAGGGAGCTTTCAAACTCTGCGTCCAGCTGAGCGTCGAGGTCGTCATCCACTTGGAAATTGCATAGTTTCTTGCCGTTGTCAAGGGATTCAATGGCGATATGCTTCTCCTTGTCCGTCAGTCCCATCACGTCGTACCAGTCACTTTTGTCGTTGTTCATCTGATACTGTCCGTAGTATGTGGGGTTGGAATCGTCGGCGCTCGTAGTGGCAAAGATGTCGCAGGGATATCCGTATATGGCAGTGCGTATCGTCGGGTCTTGCCGCTGCGGAGGAGTGGGCGAAATCTCCTTCATCACGTCGTTGAACACTATCGCAATGCCTGTGTTCGTCTTCATAGACGAGTCCGAGAAGTCCGCTTTGGCGCAGCTTACCTTGCACGGCTTCGTGTCTCCCTTGAACAATGGCAGCTTGTTCACCTCCTGCTTCACGCCATTGATCCACATTTCGGGCTTCAGGCCCGCCTTCATGCACTTCATCCAGTAGAAACGGTAGTTCTTCACCGGGTACTTCGTGGAAGATGTTCCCTGAATGCGCATGATGATGTTCGTGAAGCGTATCACGTCGCCCCACGGCGTGTATATCACGAGCTCGTCAACATGGAAGTTCTGCTTCTTGTTCTTGCAGGCATTCACGTCGTCAAGGCCTCTTCCAGAGTCCTCCGTGCGCACAATCTTGACTACGCACTTCCCCTTGGCGACGATTTTGTCCAGATCGATCTCGCCCGTCTCAGGATTGATTACGTTATTGAAAGAAAAACGCTTCGCCATCTCTTCCGGTGTCTCGCTGCCTACAGTGTGGTTGTCCACTACCTCGTCATCGGTTAGGGGACGGGAATAGGCATACACCTTATGCACACGCACGTCAGCACCATCAGAGCTGATGGTGATACCTTGCGGAGTGTCCTGCTTAAAGTTGTCGTCTTCCTGGTAGCACATGGCCGACACACGGTCGCCATTCATGTATAACTCCATGAGTGACCCGTCGGAACGTTTCCCAACATTGAAGGCGAAGCGCACACGCTTGCTCTCGGCGTAGTTCTGCTTCACGCCAACTGGTGTTTTTGTCACTATCGGCAGGCCTGTGTCTGGGTCCTTGTTCTCCTCGTCCGTCTGGTCCTTGGTCGATCCGCTGTAAAGCATGGCACTGTCAGCAGTGATACGGAAGCCCTTCGCGTCATTCTCCATACAGTCCACGATGACAGATTTCCGGTCAGACACATTACTTACCTCCATGTCTATCTCGACGGACATGCCGCCTCGCTTCACGTCCGAGACGAATGGCTTGAAATCTATCGTCGCCTTCGCCCCGTTCTTCAAAACCAGTGCCTCGCCATCCCAGCCGCTGGTCTGCCAGTCAACACCCTCGAACGTCGTGCCGTACTCTCCGTGGGTCCACTGCTCCCTTGCCTCCGGGCTCTCGGAATTCGAGCGGCCCGCGGCATTCAACTTCAGCTCCAGGCCCTGCGTGGCCTCGCCTATGTCCAGACCGCTCGGTTCTACGTTCACGACGGCTTGCAGCGCAGCCTGGCCGCATTCCAGCCTCAGTCTCGTCTCACCCTGCTCCATGAAACGCTCCATATACGTCTGTCGGCCTCTTCCCACGCTGTAGATTTTCGTTGTCTGCTTGTCAGAAGAAGCCTGGGTCTCCGTCACTATTGCCGGGACACTTGCCGGATCGTAGGCTGCATAATCAAACTCCAGCGTCCCGTACTGCCGTGCCGTCAAACGTGCCGTCAGAGGCATTTCGCCAAGCACCACCTCTCCGCTCTTGCTGGCATACTTCATGCCTACCCATGCGCGCTGGCCGCCACCCTTCAGGAAGTCAATCCATATCGCATCCGACTTGATGCCGTCTCGCTCGGCGACCATCTGCACGGTGTGCCGCCCGGCCGACAGAGAGCTTGCCGGTATCACGAACGAATCTCGGGTCGTTCCTGCCTTGCTCACATCTTTCGTCGTCGGGGTAGAACTGCCATCTAAATACATTGACACCGTTCTGCGTTCCGAGCCGGTCAGGGTAAACGGAATATTGATGGTGTCACCGTTTTGGTATCCACCTTTCTGCAGCGCCGCGCCCATATCGTAGTCCGATGTCAGTTTGACGCCTACCACCGTCACCTTTGCGTACGCCTGCTTGCTCTGTCTCTCACCTTCTGCGCTCGTGCATTCCGCCGCCACATATACATCCACGTTTCCCGCAACTGACATATAAGCAGAGAGGTCTGCCGTGTACGTGCCTCTCGAAACGTTGCGCAGTTCCTGCGTCCACAACGTGGTGGTACCGAGCTTCACGGTGATTCTCACCGTCGCGTTGACGCCATCGCTATTTCCCTCTGAGTTCACGTGGTCGTATGTCCAGGTTAGCAGCGCAGAGCCGCCCTCTTTCACAAGCTCCGGAGCC
>ULQM01023327.1_pt1 | contig 17504 bp, 17 predicted proteins | sample 1954451 | NCBI WGS metagenome assembly ULQM01 (sample SAMEA4835655, study PRJEB28245) | human gut metagenome | biome: gut microbiome; material: fecal sample | place: Denmark | collected 2008 | reverse complement strand
AGTGTTATACATTTTGGAATTCTAAATAGTTTGAGAACATGGAATTATTTTGAAATCCCTCAGTCGTGTATGGAATCTTCAAATACTGGAGGATTTGGAATTGATGGAAGCTTATCGACTATAATCGGCGCAGCACTTGCGAATAAGGAAATCATTCACTACTGTGTTCTTGGCGATTTGGCGTTTTTCTATGATATGAACGCATTAGGAAACCACAATGTAGGAAATAATGTTCGTATTCTCTTGGTTAATAACGGTCGAGGAACAGAATTTAGGCTTTCGGGTAGTCAGGGAAGGCAGTTTGAAGAAGATTGCGATTCGTATATTGCAGCTGCAGGACATTATGGAAATAAGTCAAAGAAGCTTGTTAGACATTATGCCGAAGATCTGGGATTTGAGTATTATTCAGCTGAGACAAAAGAAGAATTCTTAAATATATTACCCAATTTCATAGACCCAAATCTGAGAGAAAAATCTGCAATATTTGAAGTGTTTACAGATAGCGAAAACGAAAATACTGCGATGGTCGAACTGTGCAATATAAAGAGGGATCAAGGCGCAGTTATTAAGAGTGAAATAGTTGGTTTGGCTAAAGACGTTCTTAAACCAGAAGGAATAAAGAAAATTAAAAGGATTTTAGGAAAATGAGCTTAATTGGAAAGATTAAAAAAGGAATTCGTTTCTTAAAACGCAAAGAGCAAGTTCCGATTATGAAGGTCGCAACGTCTGATGACTTGCTTGAAAATCATGTTGCACTTATTACAGGCGGCAATAGTGGGATAGGCTTTTCGATAGCACAAAAATTTGTGGAAAGCGGATGCGCAGTAATAATTGCTGGGAGAAATGAATTAAAATTACAGAATTGCGTCAAAATATTGGGCGAAAAAGCAAAATATATTACATTGGATGTTTCAGACATTAATGATATTAAAAGAAAAATACCAGCAGCTATGGAACTATTCCCAAGAAAGATTGACATACTGGTTAATTGCGCGGGAGTCGGCGTAAAGCATTCTTTTTGGGATATAGATGAAAAAGAGTATGATAATATCATGAATACGAACACCAGAGGGATGTTTTTTGTGTCACAGTTAGTGTCGAAATATATGGTGGATAATCATATTCATGGGCACATATTAAATGTTTCATCATCGTCAGGTGCTAGACCAGCGTGGACACCGTATGAAATGTCGAAGTGGGCTGTCAATGGATTTACGAGAGGATTGGCGGATACACTAATACAGTATGGTGTTGTCGTTAATGCAATCGCTCCAGGACCAACTGTTACGCCTATGATAAATAAAAATAACGAAGATAACCTTTACAGCGAAAGAAGCTTAGCTAAAAGGTTTATCATGCCGGAAGAAATAGCAAATTTAGCAATTTTTCTAGTTAGCGATGCAGGAAATATGATTGTTGGTGACACCGTGTATTGCTCTGGAGGAAGTGGCATTATCACCCTGCATAACTAGTGAGAAAGCGAGAAGAAATATGAATAAGGAGAACGAAGAAAAGTTAAGACGAGCGCAGTTAATGATTGCCAAGGAAATTAAGCGTATTTGTGAAAAATACGATATTAGTTATTTTCTTGATTCTGGGTCAATGCTTGGTGCGGTTCGGCATAATGGCTTCATACCTTGGGATGATGATATGGATATTGGTATGTGCTGTGACGACTATGCGAAATTTATATCTGTAGCACCGGCTGAGTTGAACAAGAAATTCTTTTTAGATAATTATGAAACAAATCCGAAAAATCCTTATGTGTTCAGTAAGGTTCGTCTAAAAGGCACAACTTATATTGAAAGTATTGGAAACGATGCTTTTGAACATAATGAGATTTTTGTTGATGTGTTTCCGTATTATTATATTTCGGACAATACGACAGAAAGAAAATTAGAAGGCATGCAGATGGCTTTTTTAGCGCAAGCTATTATGTCAAAGTCTGGATATAAAGTATGGAAGGGAAAAGGAATAAAAAAAAGGCTGAAGTTTTTACCAACTGATATCACCGGAATGGTCTGTACAACACGATTTCTAAGAGGAAGAGTAGAGCAGCTATATTCAAGGCATAGTAATACAAAAATGATGGGGATACAGGCAGGTTCTTGTTACGGCTATTGGTTTTTCCCAGAAAGAGTGCTAAGAAAAACCATAAAGCATATTTTTGAAGGGGAGATGTTTAACATCCCGGTGGAATATGACTACTTTTTGAGGGTGGCATACGGTGACTACATGAAAATGCCACCTGAAAATGAAAGAGTGACACACGAGATAGAATATCTGGATTTCGGAAATGTCGAAATAAAATAGCACTGGTTTATCTTAATACACAATTTATCCGGCCTTTTTGGAGAACATCCGGAAGACCGGATTATATTTAATTTTACGTTCACGAAAAAGAAAGGAGCGGAGAACATGAACAAACAAGAAAGTGACATCCTGAACACGCTTTTGTTAGAACCATTTATTAATCAAAGAATTCTAGCAGAAGTATCGGGGCACTCATTGGGAGTGGTAAACCGTTCACTTAAGGAACTTATCAAGGATGATTATTTAGACGAATCCATACGTCCCACAATAAAAGCAATCACAGAATTCAAACAGAAAACCCCGCAACGCGCTGTTATTTTAGCAGCTGGATTTGGTATGCGGATGGTTCCCATTAATACGGAAATGCCGAAAGGTCTCTTGGAAGTCAATGGGGAGGCATTGATCGAACGTATCATTAAGCAGCTTCATGAAATGGGAATTAAAGAAATCTATGTGGTTGTAGGTTTCATGAAAGAAAAATACGAGTATTTGATTGATGAGTATGGTGTAGAACTCGTAGTTAATGCCGATTATGCGGCAAAGAACAATCTGCATTCTGTCAAACTTGTAAAAGAACACTTGGAGAATGCTTACATTATTCCTTGTGATATTTGGTGTGACAGAAATCCATTCCATCGACATGAACTGTATTCCTGGTATATGGTCAGCGATCTTGTAGACAACGACAGTACGGTTCGAGTTAATCGTAAAATGGAACTGGTAACTGTACCAGAAAGTTCTGGCGGTAATGCAATGATAGGTATCTGCTACCTGGTAAAAGAGGATGCCGACATAGTTGCAAAACGTATTGAAGAACTATGCAAAAATCAGAGGTACGATGGAGCATTCTGGGAGGAGACCCTTTATAATAAGGATCGGATGATAGTAGCAGCTCGTGTGGTTCATTCAGCGGATGTAGTGGAAATCAATACTTATGAGCAACTCCGGGAAATTGACAGCGATTCTAACCAGTTGAAAACAGACGCAATTCAGGTGATTTGTGAGGCTCTGGATGCAAGGCCAGAAGCAGTTACAGATATTACGGTTCTTAAAAAAGGCATGACGAATCGTTCTTTCCTGTTTACCTGCAAAGGAAAGAAATATATCATGCGAATTCCGGGCGAAGGAACTGACCAGCTTATTAACCGTCGTCAAGAGGCGGCAGTTTATCAGGCCATTGATGGGAAACACATTTGTGATGATATTGCATATATCAATCCGGAAAATGGCTATAAGATTACGGAATTTCTGGAAGGCGCAAGAGTATGTGATCCATTGAACTACGAAGATGTCAAGAAGTGTATGAAGCGGCTACATGCGTTCCATGACTTGAAATTAAAAGTAAATCATGAGTTTGATATTTTTGGACAAATGGAATTCTATGAAACGCTGTGGGAGGGAACACCTTCTGTTTATAAGGATTATGAAAAAACAAAAGCAAATGTTCTGTCGCTGAAGTCTTATATTGATGCACATGCTGGAGAAAAAGTCTTGACACATATTGATGCCGTGCCAGATAATTTCCTATTTGTTGAAAAAGATGGAAAAGAAGAAATCCGACTGATTGACTGGGAGTATGCAGGAATGCAAGATCCTCATGTGGATGTGGCAATGTTTTGTATTTATTCTCTTTATAATAAACGTCAGGTCGATCGCCTGATTGCAGCCTATTTTACGGAAGGCTGCAGTGATGAAACTAGGATCAAGATTTATTGCTACATTGCTGCTTGTGGTCTGTTGTGGAGTAACTGGTGCGAGTATAAGAGAAATCTCGGCGTAGAGTTTGGTGAGTATTCTCTTCGTCAGTATCGATACGCAAAAGACTATTATCGAATTGTTCAAGAGAAATTGAAAAAGCCAGGGGAGGAAGAATAAATGCCAAAAGTAGAAAGAGCCATTATTATGGCGGCAGGCTTAGGAAATCGAATGCACCCGGTGACGCTGACAACACCGAAACCGCTGGTTAAAGTAAATGGGGTGCGGATGATTGACACAGTCATTGATGGTCTGCATAAAAACGGAATTAATGAAATTTATGTTGTTGTCGGCTATCTGAAAGAACAGTTTGTGACACTTGAAGAGGAGTATCATGGGGTTAAGCTGATTGAAAATCCATACTATGATACTTGCAACAACATCTCTTCACTTTATGTGGCACGAGAGTATATTGAGAATGCTTTCATTCTTGATGGAGATCAGATCATTTATAATCCGGAAATTTTAGCACCAGAATTTGAACGCTCTGGTTATAACAGTGTTTGGACAGATGATGAAACGGATGAGTGGCTTCAGACTGTTGAAAATGGCATTGTTACAGCATGCAGCCGGACAGGTGGAAAAGGCGGATGGCAGCTGTACAGTATTTCCCGCTGGACTGCAGAGGATGGGAAAAAACTGAAACGGCATCTCGAAATTGAGTTTGAACAAAAGAAGAATCGGCAAATCTACTGGGATGATGTGGCGATGTTTTGTTACCCGGAGGAGTATCAATTGGGTATCCGTCCTATGAATAAGGACGATATTATAGAGGTGGATAATCTGAGTGAGTTGATTGCTCTGGATGCCAGCTACAAAAAATATGTGGAGGAAAAGTAAATGAATACGAAAAAAGAACATGGGAAAATAGACTGGATGATAACACTGGTGCCTTTGGCAATCGTAATTGCATTATGTGTTCTATTCTTTTTTGCGCCGGAACAATCGAATGCCGTACTAAGTCAGATACGTTTTTTCTTTGGTGATACCTTTGGTACATATTACTTGGTAATTGGATTGGGGATTTTCATCCTTTCTCTGTATATTGCCGGTTCTAAGTATGGTAACATCGTCCTTGGCGAACAGAATGAAAAGCCGAAGTATTCCTTCTTTGCGTGGGGCTCCATGATGTTCACCTGTGGTCTTGCAGCAGATATTTTGTTCTATTCGTTCTCGGAGTGGGTGCTGTATGCAACTGATCCGCATCTGGCAGAGATGGGTAGTATCCAGGATTGGGCAGGTGTATATCCGCTGTTCCATTGGAGTTTTATTCCGTGGGGATTCTATTTGGTGCTGGCTGTTGCCTTTGGCTTTATGCTCCATGTGAGAAAAAGAAACCGTCAGAAGTATTCAGAGGCTTGCCGTCCGATTCTTGGAAAGTATACTGATGGCTGGGCAGGTCGCATTATTGATCTGTTAGCTGTGTTTGCCCTCCTTGCTGGTACTGCTACCACTTTTAGTGTAGCAACACCGCTTATGGCAACCATTATCAGTGAACTGTTCCATGTTGCCGTTAGTCGTACTGTAATCAACATTATTATTCTTCTGATTACCTGCGCTGTATATACATATTCCTTGCTGCATGGATTTAAGGGAATCAGCAAGTTGGCAAACATTTGTATTTATATGTTCTTTGGCCTGATTGCGTTTGTTCTGCTGTTTGGTGGAGAAACACGGTATATTATTGAAACCGGTTTTTCTTCCCTTGGACGAATGATCCAGAACTTTGTTGATCTGTCTACGTTCACTGACCCGCTCCGTACATCGAACTTCCCGCAGAACTGGACAATCTACTATTGGGCTTACTGGATGGTTTGGTGCGTAGCTGCTCCGTTCTTTATCGGCAGCATTTCTCGTGGCAGAACAGTACGTCAGACAATCCTTGGTGGCTATGTATTTGGTGTTGGCTCTACGTTGACGAGTTTTATCGTACTTGGTAACTATTCTATGGGAATGCAGGTTACTGGAAAGGCTAACTTTATTGCACAGTATCTGGAAAGCGGAGATCTGTATGGCATGATTGTGTCTATCATCAAAACAATGCTGGGTGCACCTGTTATCATGGTAGTTGTTCTGCTGACAATGATTGCTTTCTACGCGACTTCTTTTGATTCAATCGCACTGACAGCATCCTGCTACAGCTATCACACGTTGAAAGATGGTGAGCAGCCGAACAAGGGCATTCAGTTGATGTGGTGTATTCTGCTTATTTTGCTTCCGATTGCTTTGCTGTTTGCAGAAAGCTCCATGAACAATCTTCAGTCGGTAAGTATTGTTGCAGCATTTCCGATTGGTGTGGTAATCGTAATGATTGCGGTTAGCTTTATGAAGGATGCTAAAAAATACATGGAAAGTTTGGAAGAATCGGCGAAGGGAAAAAGTGAGAAATAACTGGAGAAATACCTGAATCCGTAGTATAATTGAACAAAAGGCCGTGTGAAAAAATCACACGGTAGCTGCTCGAATAATCACACACCTTTCCGTGGTGGGCAGCAGGCAACGATCTTATAGTTGGCGAAGATGTGAGAAAAAATTTGATTGGGGGACAATAATATGTTTAGAATTAATCACAATGATGCAATTGAGTTGGAACATCAGGTTAGAAGACTTTACGGCTGTGATCGAGGTGGTGTCTCTGGTATGGCTGATGCAGATTATTTTGAGGGCCATCCAATTCAGGCAGCAGTTTTGGTTGTTTCTTATATTCATGCTAATCATCGTGAAAGTGGTCCGTACCAGTTTGATGAGTTCCTCAGTAAATATGAGACTATTTTTGAATATCCGGACGAAAATAATGCAGCCGATGAGGTAAGCAATTATATTGATGAACTCGGCTCAATTGTCGAGCAGTACATTTAATGCTCAATGGAAAATGAGTGTGTGTAGAAGAAGGGCTGAATGAATATGCCCAGAACGAAAGGCAGCAAAAACCGTTCCAAAACCAATACCACCAAAGACTACACAACTCAGATCGCGGAGAAGCAGGAGTTCATTACGTCTTTGAATACTGCAATCGCCTCCATCACCGCAAACATTGACACTTTGGAGGCTGACCTGAAAGAGAAGAAAACTGCTCTGAAGAAGGCCGAAAAGGAAGTGGCATCCCTAGAAGCGAAGAAAGCAAAGACAGATGCCAAGGCTGTAGAAGAAGCTAAGAAGGCTGAAGCCGAAAGTGTGCTGAAGAAGCTGCTGGCAAGCGGCATGAGTGCGGATGAAATCCTCGAAAAACTGAAATAAAACAAGAACCCCCAAAATGCCGTGTGTGGAACACAGACTCCTCCGGGAGCTGAAGCGCACACGGTATTTTTTGAAGGCTACAATATAGTTTGTAACGAAAATAAAAGAAATGGAGCGTGAAAAAAATGAATTTATCAAAAATACATCATATTGCAATTATCGTATCTGACTACGGAGCAGCTAAGGACTTCTATGTAAACAAGCTGAGATTCTCTGTTATAAGAGAAAACTACCGTCCAGAGCGAAAGGACTGGAAGTTGGATCTGCGTGTTAATGAGCACACAGAACTGGAGATTTTTGCAGAAGAAAACCCGCCGAAGCGTGTGAACCGCCCGGAAGCATGTGGCCTGCGTCACCTTGCGTTCTGCGTTGATAGCATGGAACAGACAGTGAAAGAACTGGCAGCGGTCGGAATTGAATGTGAGCCGATTCGTGTTGACGATTATACCGGCAAGAAAATGACTTTCTTCCATGATCCGGACGGCCTGCCGCTGGAACTGCACGAATAAAGGATGGATAAAATGATATTCCGTAAGGCAGCAAAAGAAGAGTTTTACAAAATCAGATCCCTGTACTGGAACTTGATTGACCAGGAGAAGGACGACCCATCATTCCCGCATTGGAAGAAAGGAATCCATCCATCTGACGAAATGATACAGAACAGCATTGAGAGGGAAGAGCTATATGTGTTGGCAGATGGTGATGAAATCGCAGCGTGTGTCATAGCAAACGATGAGGAGGTCGAAGGGTATGCAGATGCTCCGTGGCAGATTGATTCGGATGAGGTGACTGTTCTTCATGTTCTGGCGGTTCATCCGAATCATCGCGGAAAAGGACTTGCACGGAAATTAGTAGAGAATGTAATTGAATAGGAAAGAAAAGCTGGCAAGAAAGCATTGCGACTTGATGTGATCGAGAACAACACAACGGCCGAAAAGCTGTATCAGAAACTGGGCTTTCGATATATCCAGACCAAGACACTTTATTATGATGTGGTCGGGAAGATGACGGTCAAATTGTATGAACTGGTGTTGTGAACTATGGGAGAGAAAAGAGCGTATAAATCTCGAAAGCCTGGTGGCGGCAGGAAGAAGTTGAAGCCGAAGCATGATGCCGGGAAGAATTTGAAAGAGCAGATGGATGCGGCTGTGGCGCTTTATGAGGAGGACTGCTCCCTCCAATCCATCGCCAATGCTCTGAATAAACTAATGTTCGCCAAAGAAAAATATGCCCATAAATGGAAGATGAAGATTAAAACAATAATACATGAAGCGTATAATAAATTTGCATTAGATAGCCGCTGAAGTCGTAAACTCAAAGTACTATATAACATATTAATATATTTTTGAAGTGAAAGGATTGAAAATATTAGTTTTGGCTGAAGAAAAAAGAAATTACGGTATTGACTTGCTAAGAATTATTTTGGAAGTTTTAATATTTTCAAATCATGCGATTTATCATGAATTTTATATCTATGCAAATGAATTGGCGGTGGGGCATAGGATTGAGTTTAATGTTATGTGGACCTTGGCTAATCCTGCGGTAAACTGTTTCTTTATAATATCGGGTTATTTCGGTATCAAGTGCAACAAGAAAAAATTGATATCATTTTTGACATCGGTATATACATCGGCAATTTTACTGTTCACGGTGGCACTGTGTTTAGGTGAAGTTGATTCAATTATAGTTGTAGTCTTTAAGGCATTAATGCCGTGGGAAATTTGGTGGTTTATAGCCACTTGTTTTATTTTAATGTTGCTTTCTGATTTTATAAACGAAATGCTCATTGGAATGAGTGCTGATAGATTGAGAAACTTCGTTTTCATATTTACGTTGATAAATATTCTGCAAAGCTGTATTTTGCAGGGAAGAGTATGGAGTAATGGATATTCCTTTTTGCAAGCATATAGGAATGCCGGAGAATTCTATTGTCTGTACCTCTGTACTTGGATATGGCATTTCTGGTGGAAAGAAAATCTATGAATGGTTAAGAGAGCAATTGCTCAACTATAATATTCATATGATTTTTATGTTAAGCCACAATTACTATGATAGCGCTGCAAGTCTGAATGAGATGGGAGCTGCATGGTTGGCAAAGACTGAATCAACCCTGGTTCTTCTGCCAGGGTTTAGCTTTTCAGACATAAAAGGATGTATTGATTCAAGTGTAATGGGAATTGCTTTAGAAGGAGACATAAACGAGCTGAAGCATAGATTGGGCGAATTAAAAGATAACCTTTGTGAAGAGTTTAAATTGTCTACAATGAGCGCAACTAAATGGGAGAGATACCGAGATGGATTTCTTGGAAAAATACAATCGGATGTAAGTAAGGAAAGTATACAAGAAGAAAAGTCGGATGATAGTCAGCTGTACATACCAACAGTAGAAAATTATAATAACGAAACGGTTTCGGTAGAGACAGCTTTTCTTTTGGTTTATGCTGCTGCAGGAGACGGGAGAATTCTTAGACTTGCCACACTAGGTGCGCCTGTTCAAGTTTCGGCTGCGGGTAAACAATTTATGGCTGATAATTCGCAACGGGAGTCTGCTATATGGCAGGAGGCATTGGATAATCTCGTTCATTTTGGATGGGTTAAACCGACTGGACATAAGGGTCAAGTCTTTGAGGTGACTGGAACAGGATATGCAAAAGCGGATTGGTTAAAGGAAGGCATGTGTATCAACACGGACATTGAGCCATTGGATGAAATAAAGAACTTCGATAGATAGTAGAAGAGTAAAGTGACAGGTATGATTTGACGATTGGGATGCATGAGCATCCCTCACGCTGCTCGAAACTTTGCACACCTCTCCGTGGTGAGCAGCAGGGAATGTCATTTGACGGCTATGTTCTTAATGGGGAATCTTGTGATAAAGGGCAATGCAGTTAAGTATTGGATGATCTTTTTTGGTGGAATATCGCTGGTAAGTGGTTGGCTGAGATATTTGACTGGAAAATCTGTTCCAACGGCATTTTCACTGCTATTTTTGGTGGTTTTACTAGGACTTTATGGATGAAAGAAAGTTCTAAGCATCGTCCAGCCAAAATTTCACTTTTGCTAAAGCAGTTGAAATAAGACTAGCGGCATTCAGCATGATTTATGCGGTGATTATAAAAATTTTCGCTATGGTTGGAAACGGACAGCTTCAAGAAAATGTCAGAAAAACCTCACCATAAGGCTGACTTATTCTCTAATCTGTGATATACTGAGGCTACCAACCCCACTATGGGGGCCACGGGAGACCGTGGCTCTCCGTTTATATCTTCATCCACTTCTATCGTCACCCCCAACTATGTACACCTCTTAGGTGTCCTCAAATTTACTCCTAGTCCAACCGCTGCCTATAGCGTTGGTATTCAGATCCCTTTACAGTGTGGACGCTGTGCATATTTGGTATTATCCTGTATACATGTACATCGTTTACTTGTATAGGTTAGTCGGTAGGTAGGAGCTAGAAGCAAGTCATGGAGAACTGTTCGTTCGGAGTGTCCAAAAGAGAACTATCAAATTATAACTTGGATTCAGTATTGTAAAGGAGAGAATGTTATGAAATGGGTGATTCTTTCAGATTTGCATATGAATTTTAAAAATTGCAACACTCTAACCGCACGCGATAGATTAATTGAGGCATTAATAAAAGAAAAGACGAATGGACAAATTTCCTTTGTGCTAATTACAGGGGATTGCTTGCACCAGAGCAATGGAGACGCTAAAGAAATTTCCAGTTATATCTCACAAATAGCAGAAGCCTGCGGGATAGATGTTAGTAAGGTGATTTTATGCCCTGGCAATCATGATATTGATAGAGGTAATAAAATTCGAAATGCTGCAATTAAAATGTGTCGAACTGACGGTACATTACCCAAATTAGATATCTGTTTGAGAGGATACGGACAATTCAAGGAATTATATTCGTTACTTTATAGAGATGTATATGTACCATTCTCCTCAAAAGTAATAGATGATTTTAGAATCATTTCAGTGGATTCTTGTTTGCTTTCGATGGATGATAGAGATTACGGGAATCTGGTGGTTACTTTCACTGGATTGGCAGAATTATCAAGAAAGATAAAGAGAGATGAGAGTAAAACTAATATTGTAATAATGCATCATGGTGTTGAATGGTTGAACGCAGAGGATGGCAGACGCTTTCAACATTGGCTTGCAGATAATAATGTGAAAGCTGTATTTTGCGGTCATAACCATGCGCCAGGATTGAGTATATTGACGGAAGCGATTAAAACGAATGGAATTCCTCAAGATGGAATCCCTCAGTTCACCTGTGGATGCACATTGTCTGATAGCTATTCGAAGCCTATTTTTCTGGTTGCAGAATGTGACGAGACCAAAGCAATAAAAGCAAGACTATACGAATATCGAGATAATTCCAGTTGGGAAATTGCAAGTGGGGTTTTGCGAACCTTTCCAGCGGGTATCTATAGGGAAAGTACAACAAATGGGATGGTGAAAAATTCATACGACATTCCCGAGGTATATAAAAATATTTTTGATATAGGAAATGATGTGGCACAGGATATAAAAGCAAGTAAGAAACTTGATTTCTTTGGATTGCGGGGAGGTACTTTTTTGGAGGGAAATTCCAAAATAGCGGATGCTCTGTACGAAGAAGGGGCGAATATTAAGTGCAGACTTTTAGTATCGAACCCATATAGCATATATATTGAAAAAAGATTACGGAACGTGCCAGAATTTGCTCCACAAAAAAAGTTGGAAAAACAGTGGAAAACTAATTATCTAGACATAAAAAAACTAAAGGAAACTTTTCCAAAAACAGATGGCTGGGCATTAAGATTTCACGAACAGCCTCTCTTATATCGCTTTATAATAACTGATTGTGCTATTTATCTTGGATATTACACGAGAGAGCCAAGTTCGAAATCATATATGTATCGATATGCAAAACAATCATCTGTTTATAGAAGCTTTACGGATCTTTTTAACTCGTCTTGGGAAAATGCTAGCACAAGTTTTTCGACTGTTGTTCCAGATCGCTGCAGCTTTGTTTTGGATAACTTTGATATGAAACCGTCACTTGTAATTAATTTAACATCTTCATGCAATATGAGGTGTACTTATTGCCCGGAAGGAGGCGAAAATTTAGTAAAATGCGATAATCTGTGCGGAATTTCTCAAATCAAATATTTGCTGACAGCATATGCAAACTATTATAAGAAGAAAAAGTGGACAGAGAAAAAAGTCGTCAGAATCACTGGAGGGGAACCTCTTTTGGATTTTGAAAGATTATCTGAGACATTGTACCATGCCCAATTAGAAGGATATGAAAAAGTCGTTTTATGCACAAATGGTTTGTTGCTAAAACGATGCTACGAAGAGAGTCCTGCTGTTTGGGAGAAAACAAAAAACATTCTTTTGTTGAAAATTAGTTTGGACACGCTTAAACCGACTATATTCAAAAAGATGACTGGTGTGGATGGACTGAAGACAGTACTAGATAACATTTCTTTTATGAGGCTCAAGGGGTTCAAAATTGAACTAAATTTCGTTGCAACAAAAAATAATGTTGGCGAAATCGAATCAGTTTATAACTACGCACATGGCAAGAAGTTGGTTGGGCTGAAAGTTCTAACGGTGAACGATTTTGGAGATAGAGTGCCTGCAGATAATGTTGAAAAAGAATTGAATACTCTTATTGAAGCATTAAGAAAGAAAAACTATATAGAAACGGGTTTATATGTACACAACAACAAGGGAATTTACATGAAACGCTTTATTTACGATGGCTGTACTCTAACAATTGTTGACCATATGAATAAAGGCGATTCTGTTACTCCAAGACGTACTTATAGTGAAGCCTGTCAAGAGTGTAACTATTATCCCGAATCAGTGGAGGTTCAAACGAGCATGAACAAACCGTGTGCAACAGGCATTATGAGTCTTACGATGAGAGCAGACGGTATGCTGAGTTTTTGTAGAATGCAAACAGATGATGAAACTAATCTAGCTGGAAAAACTTTAGAGGAAGTTCAAAAAATGGTAAAAGTTCAGTTAAAAAAATTTGAGAAATGCTATCATTATGAGATTGGCGAGAAAAAATGAAAAAATATAAAATTGGCTTTTTGTGTGGCTTTTTTGACCCTCTGCATGATGGCCATATTGACATTATGCGGCAAGCAAAAGAAATGTGTGAACATCTGATTGTTGCAGTAGGAACAGATGAATTTATGATGCAAAGAAAGCATCGTGAAACAGTGCTTTCATATGAGCAACGAGTTGAGATTGTAAGCGCAATTAGATACGTAGATCAAGTTGTACCTGAAATTGATTTGGATAAGATGAAAGCATATTATCAGTATCATTTCGATGTAATGATTGCTGGGGAAGATCATGTATCAGAGCCTCTTTATCAGGAGGCAAAGAAACAATTGGAAGCATTAGGGATTGACACTGTATTTGTGCCACGTAGGAAAAATATCTCATCCACCTTAATGAGAGAAAAAATGCTAAAATTAATGAAAAAGCAATAGTATCATTCTTCTCTTTGCGATGTGAGAAAATCACAAGTGTCCATATATTTCAGTGGATTCCCTTATCCTCCAATACCAATCTGTCTCGCCCGATATGTGCTTTCTTTGCATCCTCAAATTTACTCCGGTTAAATCGTTGCCCGCAGCGGTCGCAGAAACGTTGGTATTCGCGTTCAAATGTGGTTTGGCATTTAGGATATGCAGCTCCCCGCTTATATACGCAAGCCTCGGTCACTCTCATAGGCCAGCGGTAAGTAGGGGATAGAAGCAGTTCAAGGATAATAGTGGACAGTTTGACATCCGGATTCCAGTTGTCATCGAACCAATCGTATTTATCTTTCATGTGATTTTACCTCCATTGTGTGTGAATGTGGACTAACACAATAGTAAGGGCATAATCTGACGGCTGTACATAAGTACGTCCTATGTTGCTCGAAACTCTTTGCACACCTCTTCGTGGTGAGCAGCAGGAACACAAGCAATTGTGGTAAAGACGTTGATAAGGAATGAAGTTATGGCAAGAATCCATCCTCATGTTGTTGAAACAAAATCAAAGGATTGCATTAGAAGCAGAATCGATAGCTTTGGAGAAAACGGAAATTATCTTTTCCGAGAACTAACAGAACGCGATTACGGCATTGATGGTATTATTGAATGCTTTGAAGATGGCATCCCAACGGGTAAAATTGCCTTTGTTCAGGTAAAAGGAACAAGCAAGGAAATTATTCCACAAAAGCATAGGCCGGTAGTTGCTTGCTCAGGAATTTCAAGCTCAAATCTTCAATACACAGAGCAAGATCGAATTCCAGTTGTTTTACTGTATGTTTCAGTACAAGAACCATGCCCGATATATTATGCAGATTTGAGAGTGGCATCGCAACATATCAGGGTTAGAGAAGGCGTGGAAACTGTAACGGTTCATATACCAGAAGAAAATTGTACTACAGAAGATATTTCTGGTATTATTAGTATAATCGATAGTTATTACTTGTAAAAAGGGAAAGCTTTGTATTTATTAGAAAAATTATGTTTATTAGCAAAATCAAAATTCAGAATATCAAGGGGAAGGTATGCTGGGAAAACACTTTTAATGGACTGTGTTCCAATAAAGTTAATTTATTTGTGGCTCCAAATGGATTCGGAAAATCCACCCTTACAACTGCTTTTGCGGCAGCATCGCATGGAAGAATGCGGCTACACAATGATGACTATTATAATCAGGATACTTCTAATATTCCCAAATTGGAAATCACTTACCGTGATGATAGCAGTGTGACTCATCGAGTAGAATCAGATGATCAGCACGGAGATATTTCGAGAACTTTCTTCGTATATGTGATTAATAGTCCTGTATATGCAAAGGCAACTGGGCGCAATATGGGCGGGTATGCTACGCAGTCAGCAAAGTTGTTTATAAGAGATATTGAGGTGTGCGAAAAAGTGGAACGCGCAACAATACCTTATAGATTTTCTGATATGCGACAAGATTTTGGAAGATCTACACCTAATCTATCAGAATTTTTGAAATCAGAAAAAGGAATCCGGTTTATACTCCAGCATAGGACTGCGCTACGTAAATGCGTTACACAAAGACGCATTCAATCAATCCTAGAAGAAACAAATTCTGAAAATGCAGGAGACAAGAGAAATGGGTTTGCTGGTTTAGCTGCTGCGGAAGAAATGTTAAATGCTCTGTCGAATGAGTTTGACTTATCTGAAGCTGATCAAGTGAGATATCTAATGCAGCTTGTGAAGTGTCAGGAGGAAGGTAGACTTGAAAATACGCAAAGCGCATTAAATTGGCTTGTTTACCAAAGAACAAAAAACACATTGGATCAGCGCCTATCAGAATTTAATACGACAGGATTGTCATTAAGATCGGCGGTTCATGATAATAAATTGGTTGTTTCATTTGGTAGAGCCGAGAGAATGTCTAATGGGGAACGGGACGTTTTATATTTTGTGGCAAATCTGATAGCTTTCTCGATTTCCACAAAGAATAAACCTAGTATATTGATTGTTGATGAAGTTTTTGACTATCTGGATGGAACAAATCTTCTGGCTGCCCAATACTATTTGAGTCGGCTTCTGAGTCAAATCAAAGCAGAGGGCAATGTAGCATTTCCAATTCTTATGACGCATCTTGATCCAGCGGTTTTTTCTAGCTATCATTTTAAGGGAATGGCTGTTCATTATTTGACGAACGCGAGTGATATAGATCTTGACGATAAACTTGTTAAACTACTGCAGTTAAGAAGCACTTTAAAACAAGCCGCAAGTCCTTTGGCTGGAGATTTGGAAAAATATCTTTTACATTTTTATCCTACGAACTGGACGATTCCAACGCAAATATTATCGCAACTCCCAAGTGATTTTTGGACGGATAGTCAATCTTTTGTTCGATTTTTGTATTCTGAAATTTCTAACAAGTATTTGAATAATCAAGATTATAATGCTTTTGCTGTTATCCTAGGTCTCAGAATTAAAATTGAAGAAAAAACAGTTGCTTTGATTCCAGAAAATGTTAGAGATGAGTATTATACTAAACACGGATCAAAAGAAAAATTAGCATTTGCAGACATGCATTCAAATCAAATTCCGGAAATTTTTTATCTTTTGCAGCCACTATATAATGAGGCACTTCATATGAGAAGCGGGCAGAGCGTGGAGAGAGAAAATAAGAATCGCATAGAAAGTGCGTATCTCAAATTGTCCTCACATATCGTAAAAGAAATGATAAAAACAGTATTTCAATGATATGCATAATTTGTTTGAGTTTAGTGGAGGTAACAACAATACCCAGAACCAAAGGAAGCAAGAACAAGCCCAAGACCGTAAAAGCAACCGTTGACTTTGCTGCACAGATTGCTGAAAAGCAGGCTGCAAAGGAAGCTGTCACTGCTGAGATTGCATCCATTACCGCGAACATCGATGCGCTGAAAGCCGACCTGAAGACCAAGAAAGCTGCGCTGAAATCTATCGACAAGGAAATCGCCAGAATCGAGGCTAAGAAGGTCAAAGCTGAAACCAAAGCAGCAGAATCCGCAAAAAAAGCTGAAGCAGAGGACGTGCTGAAAAAGCTGCTGGCCAGCGGCGTGAGTGCAGACGAGATACTCGAAAAACTAAAATAATCTTTTTAAACCTCAGACCGTGTGGGTGTGGCTACAAAATCTCATCCATGCGGTTTTATAACAGAACAATTGCTTCATATCGAACGAATGTACACATTTCTCACTTCATCCCTCAAAATCACTTCCGGTGAAATTATAGTAAAAGAAGGGCAGGGGAGAGCACAGGCAAAGTAGAGACTGAGCAAATAAACAGCAATGAACATCACAGATAAGAAGTAATCAAATCCGTCAACACATCAAAACAGCTTCAATCACTTCAAAAGTGTTCTTCAAAAATCAGAGGAAATCCATCACTCAATTCCGTCCATCAATACACCCATCAACCCGTCATCACCCCCACCCTGAGGAGCGCATCTGGGCAGGGCAAACGCCCCGGCGGAAGCCCCGGGTCCCGGACGCTCCGAGGAGTGCACGATACTATGCGAAAATTATATGCACGTAAAAAGAAGTAAAATGTATAGAATAATGCTAAAACAAAAAATCACGAAAAAACTTGAAAATAACGCTGAAACGTGGTATAATTTTAGTACGAACAAGCCGGTTTTGGTACGACAACGGT